>SXGQ01743188.1_pt1 | contig 11252 bp, 12 predicted proteins | sample 3178371 | NCBI WGS metagenome assembly SXGQ01 (sample SAMN11356859, study PRJNA531348) | freshwater metagenome | isolation source: freshwater sample F1-20 | place: China: Fuxian Lake, Yuxi | collected 2017-12-25 | reverse complement strand
TTTGGCAGTGGTTGCCTTTCTTTTTCTCTTACGAGGATTTGTAAGACCGCCTACTGGACGAATGGTAACCTCTGCTGCATTTCTACGAGCTACTCTACGGCGAGTAGTAGTCTTCTTGGCAGTGGTTGCCTTTCTTTTTCTCTTACGAGGATTTGTAAGACCGCCTACTGGACGAATGGTAACCTCTGCTGCATTTCTACGAGCTACTCTACGGCGAGTTACCTTGCGGGCTGTGGTCTTCTTAGCTGTGGTCTTGCGTTTCTTGCGTGGATTTTCACTGCCAACAACGATTAAGCCTGAGCCCGGATTTCTACGGCGAGTTACCTTGCGAGCTGTGGTCTTTCTAGCTGTGGTCTTCTTAGCTGTGGTCTTGCGTTTCTTGCGTGGATTTTCACTGCCGACAACGATTAAGCCTGAGCCTGGGTTTCTACGGCGAGTTACCTTGCGAGCTGTGGTCTTCTTAGCTGTGGTCTTGCGTTTCTTGCGTGGATTTTCACTGCCAACAACAATTAAGCCTGAGCCTGGGTTTCTACGAGTGGCCTTACGAACGGTAGTCTTCTTGGTAGTAGCTGCCTTTCTCTTTCTTCTACGGCCATTTTCAAGAGCATCAGAGGTATCTAAGCCAGCTAATACTGCATCTAGTGCCTCTAATGGGTTGCGATGAAGCTTGCGGGCAGAGGTCCTTCGGGCTGTAGACTTCTTGCCACCCTTCTTTGCAGCCTTAGCGGCTCTTGCCTTTTTCAAATCGGCAAGGAGCTTTTCATAGATAGCACTAGAGGTCTTTTTTCTAGCAGCTGTCTTAGCTGTGCTCTTCTTTTTTGGGTTACTTTTAGTGGTCATGCTACCACCTTTCTTGGGGTTCGCCTTCGCTAAAATTTTTGACGCTTCGTCTAAACGATCCAAGTCCTTACGAACTACGGCCTGGAGCTTTCCTAGCTGGGCTACAGCACGGTCAAGCTTCTTTTTTACAGCAGGACTATTGCTAATCTCATATTGCTTCTTCATCAAAGCAATCTGATTTACCAAGGTCTTGATGTTAGCCTTGCTTAGAGTATAGCTCTTTTTGCCCTCGGCACCCTCAGCCTTGAAAAGAGAGCTAACAACTCCCTTTCTACGACTGGAGCCCTTTGCTGCAGATTTAAGAGCTGTGCTGCGTCTTTTAGCGACAGGGTTTCTGGAAACATTTCGAGTCATGTCTGCCTCACTGTCAAAAAATCCACTTAAGCTTGTGGATTTGGGGGATGATGTAGAGACCTTCGCTGTAGACGATGAGCCAGATCTAGAAACGGAAGAGCCCTTTCTGCTTTTTTGCATGGTATTGCTAGAAGCAGACCTCCTTTCCATTCTTTCAATCGCCTTTTGCAGCTCCAATCTCTTTGCTAAGCCTGCATCATCCAATGCAGAGGTCGAAACAGGATTCTGACGATTAGTTCCGAGAGCCCTCATAGAGCTGGATCTTCCTAATAGCATTGTCTTGCTCTCCTTTCTTTTGGATGAATATTTATCCATCTGAAAGGGGTTTGGACGAGCAATTACCAGCTGTGATACATACGGATTTTGCCTAATTTCCATTTGGTTCCCCTTCAAAATGAGATACATTTTTGTAAGGGGATCAATAGTCCCTCAATATTTTATAGATTAGGTCTTGCCTATATACGCTAAAGAATATTGATTACATATTTATCTGTCAAACATATCGAATAAAATTTAATAAAAAAATCAGCCTTGACTTACCTCTACAAAGTTATAGGTCTTACACCTCCCGCAAACTATTCCTAAAACACTTCCAGATGTAGCCTTCGCGAGAAGTGCATTACAATGCCCACATCGCACATCTGTAAGATTTGTTTGGATTACAATCTTTGGTTTTTCCTCCTTATTAAGGCTAGAGCTGGTATTGTGAGCTACATCATCGGCTCTACGGCTGGCATGTGCTGCGGATGGGACTGTTCTGCGAATTTCTCGTAGCTTTATATCAGACATACATTCTTTCCTCTAGTATATGTGGTTTGCTTAATATTATTAGCCATTGCTTAATGGATGATCCCACGCCAATTAACCTTCATATCCGGACCCCTCCAAAGCAAAATCTGGTAGATACTACCAGAAGATGGGACGGCCATCAAGGTTTTTGTATCATCCCACACATATAAGTCAAAGCGATCGAAGCTTTCATGTGCAGTGCCTGCTGGTGTTTCATATTCGATTGAAACGAGCTTGCCAATCCATGCACATTTAGCAGGCCAGGAGCTAGGCAGCTCATAGCAGGCATGACTTTTTTTATGCTTATTGAATTGAGAGGTGCTCATTGCGGGTCTGTGTGAGGAGGTAGTAAGCTCATACAACAATACTGGCCTCTTATCATGCTCATGGACAAAGCGTTTCATCACGCCCTGCTTACCCTCGCCATAGGGGGCTGCAGGATCCCTTTTGTCTGAATCATAATACACAAGCTTGGCAACCCCAAAGGGCTTGGCTGCTGTGGGGACAGGGAAGGTATCCTCGAGGCTTCTTTCCTCTGCGTATTGTAGAGGTCTACCCTGGAAGCCCATCATCATACCCTCTAGGGACTTCGGATTCTCCTTCATTTCATCTCTACTATACTTAGATTTTAATATCTTCTGCTCTTCCTCTGTGAAGTAGTTTTTGCGAGTTTTCATAGCTTCCTCTTCTATTTTATTAGGTATTAGGTATTGGTGGGGGTGTTTTAGGGGACTCAGTGCCTGGTAGTACAGACAGCTGTTTTTCCTGTGCAGCTGCAGCTTGGATTGTAGATATTTTATAGCCCTCATATTCTCTACCCAAGGCGATGCCGGCTCCAACACCACCAATGAAGCCTAGTGCAGATATCCATTTTGAGGCAGTCATCCCCTCTGTCCTTGAGGCTGCAAAATAGCCTGCAAGAGCTCCAGATAAAAGAGGTATAACAAACATGGCAAGAGGTATTTCCTTTTGAGCAGCTGCATCCACTGTAGAGCTCCCCATTGCTGGGCTAGAGTAGCCCGCGGGTCTATCCACATTTTCGCTAGAATAGCCCTCTAGTGCATTAAAGCCCTGTCGAGGAGGAACAGATAGCAAATTTGCACCTGAATAGTCAAGCTGCTTTTGCTCCCAATCCTGATGATATTTAAAGCGAAGGGGCTCCGGGAGTGTTTGAAGATTAACAAGGCGAGAGCTAGGAAAATATGCCCCCATGGCTGCTCGTCCCTCGCCCCTGTTTTTACTATCTCTGCGGATACAAAGTCTGCCCCTTGCGATAGGGCCTGTGCCCGCAAATACAGCATTACCTGGCAAGGATGGGAGAGCATCCTCTATATCAATCCCTACTCCCTCACCTGTGCTCTTAGCTCCAAGGCCTAAGCCCTGTAGCTCATACCAGCCCCCATAATCAGGGGCTTCAGGTGTTTCATAATAATCATAATCCAAGGTTTTCCAATTGAAAACGGATACAAGCATATATCCTCCTATAAATGAAGCTTTTCAATTTATTGTATAGGACAGGGGATAAAATTCAAACATAATCGCTTTTCAGTGACACCTATTTTCTAGTTACCCTCTTACCGTCTTTTGTAATCTCGGTCCATTCTGCATCGATAATATCCTCATCCTTTACAGTATTAGCCTGAGACCTGGTATCCTGTACCCTTGAGTCTGCTTGTCCCCTTTCCTGTGACTGCATGCTCTTCGCGAGTCCCTGCATAACAGCCTGCACTAGCTCTGGTGGCAAATTTTTTAAAACCGCCTCTAGGGTGCTTTCAGTGGGAGCCACATTTTCATTTTCCTGAGCAGCTGCTTGAGCCTCATTAGGCCTCCTATGCTTCTTACCATTCTTTTTTTTCTTTAAAAGCTCCTCCTCCTGAAGTCTACGCTCCTCCTCTCTCCTTTTCAAATCCTGAGCTACATCTACATAGTACTCTAATATCTGCTTACCTATCTTGACAGCCGATTTTTCCTTCATTGTGAGGTTCTCAGTAAAAGCAGTCTTGCCCTCATCAGGAAGCTTTTCCCAAATCTTGAAAATGCCATTTAGAAAATCATTCATTAGAGCCTTATAGCCTTTCTAGCTTGTACAAGCCAAGTCCAATAGCATCGATAACATTATGCTTTTTATATTTAGCATAGCCCTTAGTCTCAAGTAAAGCCTTCTCTGTAGTATCTAATTTAGCTACAATTCTATCAAGCATAATATCCTTAGGCACCTGCTTTTTCCAGATTTTAGGCAAAACAAATTCTACCCTGTTACTGGGTCTTTTCAGGACAGAAACGATGCCCCCACCTGTACAAGCAAGCCCCTGAACAGAGCTACGAGGTGCAGGTGTTTGAGCATATTGCTCTGGATATTCTACAACGATTAGTGCATTTTCAAGATAGGGCTTAAAGCATTCATGTATTTTGCCTACAAGGTCTGCTGTTTGCTCAGCGGCATCCCTTGCATCAATTCCTGTATCTATGTAATAGCACTCAAGCAGCCTTCCTGCCTCGAAAAGTGCACCACCCACATACGCTAAGCCACAATCAAAGGTAATCAGCCTATTACTCATCATCAAAAATCCTTTCAAAAAAGTCCTTCATTTTTTTGCTGAATATTTCATCGTATGCTAGGGAGCCCAGCACACAAATGGCAGTATAAATGGATATAAGAGTAGGATAGTCCTCATAGCTTCTTGCAAGCATGGCTGCCATACAAGGAATCGCAGCAAGACTAATAATAAGCTCTGTGTATTTCAAAATAGGATCTAAAAATTCAGGGTGCTCTCTATCGACTGTAGCATGGGTGCTATCTGCTGCAGATATATCCTTCATTTTGAAATAATGATAGTAGGCCTTAAGCCAAACGAGGCTTAAAACAATGAAGGTAAATATATCCATTTAATATTCACCACCACTATTACTTGAGCCCCCACCTGTATAGCCCTGTGAAAACCAGCCACCCCCCTTTAGCTGGAAGCCTCCATGACCGGACTTAAGCACTCTTTTAAGTGTATCACGGGCATCACAGCTAGGGCATGCCCTTGGTGCAGGCTCATTCATCCCATGGCGTAGCTCAAGCTCCCTGCTACACGCCTCACATTTGTAGTTATAAATAGGCATTCTATCTCCTTTTTGATTTGATAATTAAGCTCTTGAGCTGCTTTGCTAAAATACCTAGCTGCATAAGTAGCATAAGCACAGGAGCTATGCTTGTCAGCCAAAGCACAAGTGCAAACATGAAAAATATAGAAAGAGTAAAGGCCCCCGCCGATAATACTAGGGTGTCATTATCCGAAAATGCTGCCTCTAGCATACGCCTGTTTTTCCAAACATATAGCAGAAATATCAGGCTACAGAGCAGGGTTGTCATTTTCAATTCATCAAAAAGCAAGGCTGGCTGCATTCAAAATCCTTTATGGTTTATCGAATGCGTATTCTACACTATTTTTAGTGCAAAGGGAAATGATTTACAGTGCCTGCAATATTATTTTTCAGTCTCTTCTTCATCCTCATATTCGAATTCCTCCTCCTCATCCCCTTCCTCACCGTCATCATCATCATCATCATCATCCTCGTCATATTCTGCCCAAGGCTCTACCTGCTCCTGAAGCTCATCGAGCAGACCTTGAATTGCTACAAGTCTTTCCTGATGCTCAGGCTTAATGTGCTCTTGAAGGCTCTCAAGGAGAGCTACGAATTCAACGCTCAAATCATTGGAAATGTCTGCAACATTGGATAAAACCTCCGCAGCAAGAGTCTTTTCAGCGGTAACCAAGGCCACAGATGCGGACTTTGCAACCTCATTAAGCCCAACGAAGGATTGATCAAGAGAATTGGTGAGTGCCGCAAGGATAGGACAAATATAATCCTTGACGACTACCTCTAGTCCATCCTTGGCAATAATTTCAGCAATATTCGCATCAAGCATTTTTACTTGATTTACGAGGGCTTGTAAGGGGCTTTGTTGATTATTTGCAGCTTGCATAATAACGACCTCTTTTGTCTAATTGTTATGTGTAATTTTTTTGGGGTTAAAACGGGTACAGTTGAATACTGCTCTATCTGAAAGGGCGAATAGCTTATCGGAGAATATGCAATGCTCCTCAATCTTTGTATAGGGACTTCCGTCCTCCTTCAGATTTTTTACAGGAGCTAGTGTTTCTAACCTCCAATAGTTAGAGCATTTTGAGCATAGCTTGCTGAAGCCATCTGGTGTGCTGACAGCACCTACACCGGCATCCCTAGCCTCAATCACCTGGTCATCAATATAAATATCCTCGAACTCCTGCTCGATGATACTCATGAAATTTTCAGGAGGTGATAAAGGGGCAGAAAAGACATCTATTTGAGCGGCAGCTGGAGCCTGCTCAGAGTATAGTGCTGCCTGTGGCTGAGGGAATAAGGAGGTAGCCGCTGATGGAGGCATTGGTTTTTTCATGTGAAAAGCCCTTTGTAAAAGCATGATTGTAAAATGTTTAGCCTTTTAGCTTATTATAAAGATTTTGGCAGAAGGTCTCGCCCTTAGGGGTTTGAACCTTAGAATAGCCCTTTTGCTCTGCTGCTAGCTTAACCTGGCGATAAAGCTCCTCAAATGGAGTCCCAATTGCTTCATTAAATACCTCCTTAGGCACTAATCCTGCAAATACTCCTAGCTTCAGCTTAGTTGCGGCACCCTCCGGTGTATCATGGTCAGCCATTCTCTGCTGCACAAATTCTGCGAGCTTAATGAAGCCCTCGGATACTTCTTGTGTCATTTTTTGCTCCCCCTCGGAGACAGATGTTGTTAGGTTTTCGATAGCAGGCGAATTATTTGTAGCGAATGCAGCCTCAGCTGTCAAGTCTTTATTTTCGACTTGAGCTACATTTTCGAGCACCATGCTATCCTCCTCATGCTCAGTAGTGAATACAGGGGCTGTCTCCTCGAAAATATGCTCTGTAAGCATTCCTTCATCGGCGACATCAGCGGCTAGCTCTAGCTCCTCTAATTCCTCTGGTACAGCATTCCCATGTCTTGTTGGTACCCTTGTTGCCTTGCGAATCCCAGCTCTAGGTAGCCTTGTAGCGATTTTAGAGGGGAGAGCCTGTAATGCACTTCTGGCCGTCAAAGTAGGACTTGTAGGTAGGACCTCAGGGGCTACCGTGGCTTGATCTGGACCTGCACCCAGCACCCTTGGATTGCTTACCTGAGGAATAACAGTCTGAGGCTGGGGAGCGTTGACCTGTGGTGCAGGTGCCTGCTGTATTGGCCTTTGAGCTACAGGCATGGGCTGCCGAGGAGGCATCGTATAGCTAGGCTGCATCATTGCCCCCATTCCCTGAGAAGCAATCGGCTGCCTCATTCCCTGTGGTATGCCCGCTAGCACTGCCTGCTGCTCCATGCTTTCCCTAGCCATTCTTTTTTCCTGCAGGCTCCTTCTACGGCGATCTAGCCCCATGTCTGCTGCCTGAGCTCTACCAAATTGGAGATTCTGCATGGTTTGAGCAGCAAGGTTCTGATTCATAATTTGCCCCTGTCTGACCTTGAATTGCTCCGCCTCCCTTTCTAGCTTGAACTTATCATGCTGTATTTCCTGGCTTTTTATCTCAAGCATTTTTGCTTGATTTGTAAGCTCCAGCTTCTGTGTCTCAAGTGCATCATTCGCTACCTTGGTAGCAGAATCAAAGCGTTGAAGCACTGGGACAACTAGATTTTCTGCTATGGAGGGACCATAGTGGAAAATTTTACCTAAAAAATCCTTTGGGGGCTCCTGCTTTTTTTTGTCATCCTCATCCTCATCCTCGTCATCATCCTTTTTCTTGAGAAGCATGAGCTCAGTTTGAATCTGGCGAATTCTTTCATCCTCGTCATCCTTCTCATCATCAGGCATGAAGCCTAGTCTTTGGAGATTCTCCTTAAAGCTCTGAATCTCCTTGAGCTTTGTAATAGGATCTGTCATTTCCTTGCGTTCCTTACGAGAGGAATCAAGCTCACGCCTCATGCTATCTACATCATTTCTCAAGCGATCTCTTTCAGCCTCAAGGATAGACATTTGTGCCTTGTAGTTTGTCTCAAGTGCTGCCTGCATGTGCTTTTCTCTACGCTCTGTATCCTTGATGTATTGCTGAACCTTTTCGTCAGAATTAGATTTCAATACCTCTAGCTTCTCTCTAAGACTGTCAATGGTTCCCTGGTACTTGGCTTCAAGAGCCTCCTTGTTGGTCTTTTCTCTCTCATCAAAGCGTTCTCTGAGGTCCCTTTCTCTTGTCTCATAGGTAGCTTTAAGCTCCTTCTCTGATCTATGGGAGGACTCCTTGAGCTCCTTTTCTCTCTTATCATTTTCTAATCGAAGATTACTCATTCGCTCATTTAAGTCGTTTCTTATTTCGCCTAGCTCCTTGAGGTGCTGCATTTTGAGATCAGATTCCCGCTTGAAGGCTTCCTCTCTTGCCTTACTCTCACGCTCTCTAGCATCCTCTCTAAGCTTAGAGATTTCCTGATAAAGGTTGTTGATTGTCGTTTGACTATCCTTCTGGGCGTTGTTTAGCTGTGCCTGATGGGAGTCTCTTAGGGTTTCCATTTGAAGCTTCAATGCCTGAAGGTTTTCGGAGCTGGAGGACATTGATTGCTGTCTAATATCATGCTCCCTGCTTCTATATTCCTGTCTTACAGCCTCAATTTGAGCCATGTGCGTAGCCTTAAGCTCCTCCTTTTCCTTTTGGAAATTAAGGAAGTAGCTTGTGTTCTCGCTCTTTAGGAGCTCGATTTGCTTCATGTAGCTGCTACGAATATCCTCCTTTTCCTTTTGAAAGTGGTTTAGAAGATTTTCCTTCTCCTTTTGGTGTAAAAGTGCAAGGCTGCTCTGTGTATCCTTGAATTCGGCAACTCTTTCTCTATATTCCGTTTCTAGTCGGAATAGCTGCTCCCTTAGGGTTTGAACCTCGTTGTCTGCTCTTGTACTAATCGTATTTAATGCCTCTGAAAGAGGTCTTGAGGTTTTTTCAATCAAGGCTTCCTGCTCTCTACGGATTCTTTCGACCTCTGCTTCCTTTGCAGAAAGCATTTGCTGGTAAATTTCCTGCTGATGCTTTGCGGTAGCTGCCATTTGGGTTTGAACATCGCTTTGGGCGGCTCTTAGTATTTCCAGAGTCTTTGTATCATCCCCCTTACCTCCAGCCTGCTGTGCCTGCGTCATGCGGAAAAGCTCTGCAGCTGAATTAATCACAGCAGCTGGCCCATTTGTCATGCCTGAGCCTCTATTGCTAGAGCCATAGGCATAAGGCATCTCCTCCTCAAACTTGTTTGCGATTCGCTGAGCATGTTGTCTTCTGCCTAATAGCATATTTTCCTCTCTGAAGGATGGTGCCTCTGGGTTTTCTTCATAGGTTTTCTTTGTAAAGGGATAAAGCTTGCCGTCCCTGCCCTTGTATATCCTTGGGTTACCTGCAAGCAAAACAATTCGACCTGAAACCCTTCTGGTTAGGTTTCTCCCGTCTAGCTGATGAGCATCCAGCTCATAGGTTCCCCCTCCATAGGTATTGAGAATACCCTCTTCATCGATTGGACCAGAAAGGTTTTCCAGAAAGCCTGAAACATCAACACCCTCATATAATGCTGGATGTCTACGGGTGAGCTTGATATATTCAACGCCTGCAGTGAATCGAAATTGCCTGCACCATTCGAACAGCGACAATGAATCCGAGTCATTAGCCGCTTTTACCTCTGAGGCTTGAGCCTGAGCTGGAGCCTTTGTGCCCTGTGTCACTGCCTTTGGCTGCTGTGTGGCTCTTTGCTGACCTAAGCCCTTACTGGAGCCTGTAGAAAGACCTCTAGCAAAGGAGGGCTCATCCTCAAAGCTGAATTTGCCGAAAAGAGCATCCATTGTAACAGGCGGTCTTTGCCCCTGCCCATCGGCAATGGGGGCTTGCTTTGGGGCGTTCGATAATGGTGCATTATCGTCTGGCCCTAGGAGGGCAAGCGAGTCCTCCCTTTTACCCCTAGATGTTTCCTCAAAAAAGGAATCAATATCCAGCTCCCCAAAGGGAGACTCGTCAGCATCGGAGGACAGAGTAGTAGCCTCGGCTTCATCACTGTCATTACCTGCTGTAATATTTTCATCGTTTTCTTCAGAAATGTCGTCTATTGGGTCGAAAGCATCTGAATCATCTCTAGACAAGATAAACTCCTTATGAAAGGTGTCATTTTTATTTTTTTCGTTTTTAGAATATACACTTTTAAATTTGCGTCAAGGCTTAAATCTGGCTATATTCTGCAAGCGATTCCTTTATAATATAAATACATTTTTTTTCAACTAAACTTTTTTCTAATAGAGGGAAAAATGGCTAAAAGACCTACAAAATCAGAAGCTAAGAGCGAGCCCAGAGCTGTTGTACCTATTGTTATTGGAGCAGATGGCTTTCCTATTCCAAAGCTAGAGACTCCTACTATTCGCCGCTTTGAATGTATTTGCCCTATATGCCTGCAGGAGCATGCTACATTACAGCTAACTCAAAAGGGAACCTATCTAGTACAGTGCTCTGAATGCAAAACTATCCTGTATTTGAATAGCCCTGTATCCATGTCACTGTTTAGAGGGCTTCAAAAATTCTATGATGTCAGCCCAGATATTAAGGAGGTTATGGCAGTAGCTATTGTGGAGAATGCACCTAAGTCCTCTGATGAGATGTAGGAGGTGCTAAGCGAGGTATCCCTTTTAATTTGGAGAGGATGCTTTGTATTTTTGAAGGGAAGTGGGGCTACTCAAGACCTATACCCGTATCAAGACCCGATGAATTCATGACAAATAAAATCTTGACATTATTTTTTTAACGACCCATAAGCAAAAGCTTTATAAGCTACTAGCTAAAAAAACACAAGGCTTTGGCAAAACCCTGTTTCATTGTGCCTGGCTTAAAAACACAAGCTTTGGCAAAAGCCTGTTTCTCAAAAACCTGGTTTTAGGAAACCTTGTTTTGGGAAAACCTGTGTTTCTAGAGGGCAGGGGGTAAAACAGGGTTTTGGCAAAACGCAGCTTTTCGGGGAGGACTGGGCTGGCTTCCCTCCTGTGCCTCCTTCCCTCCTGTGCCTCCTTCCCTTGATTCCTTGCCTTGATCCCTTGCCTTGATCCCTGATGGTCTTTAGGATACTTTTTAGCGTGGCTTAGCTGGTTTTAGCATGATAGCGTGATATAGTGGCTTAGCATGGTTTAGCGTGGTTTTAGCGTCATAGCGTGGCTTAGCTGGTTTTAGCGTGGCTTAGCTGGTTTTAGCGTGGTTTTAGCGTGATAGCGTGGCTTAGCGTGGCT
>SXGQ01631440.1_pt1 | contig 11253 bp, 22 predicted proteins | sample 3178371 | NCBI WGS metagenome assembly SXGQ01 (sample SAMN11356859, study PRJNA531348) | freshwater metagenome | isolation source: freshwater sample F1-20 | place: China: Fuxian Lake, Yuxi | collected 2017-12-25 | reverse complement strand
GTAGCAGGAGTAGCTATTCTAGGATTGTACATATGGAGCAAGCGTAAAAAAGCAAGCTTCGCAGGTAGAGTTCCATTTTCCGTAGTACAAGCTGGTCCCAATGCCGGTCAAGTTGTATTTTTTGGTCCTCGTGGTAATGTGTATCTGCCGATGGGCGTTACACCCTTCCAGCAAGGCGGAACGTGGTTCTATCAAGTTGGTCAAGAGCTATATCCTCTGACTGGCCCACAAGCACTAAACCAAAGCGACGTAAATAACACACTACCCGTATCATAAAACTTACTAACCAAAATAATATAAAAATGGAAGAATCTAATGTACCCCAAGAAGCAGCTACTCAAGAAGCAGCAGCAGTACCTGTAAAAAACATTTTAGACAATGCGCTTGGAATTGGCGTCTCTCTTGCCCTACTTTTTGGTATGGTATGGGTCATTTCTAAGGCTTGGAAAACTGGTCAAAAACCCGCAGCCTAATGGAGCAAAATCAACAAACCAGCAGATGGGTAAGTGATGTGCAAAGCGTCACCGACTCAGTAACTGGACTAATCGATTCTATTTTCGGTAATCGGCCTAGACCTCGAGACACAACATCAGGACCTGAAGAAATTATTTGCCCAGGAGGTCAGGTATTAGTAGCTGGTGTATGCCAATGCCCATCAGGTCAAGAGTTTAAAGATGGTCGCTGTCAAAAAACTGGGACACCCACCCTCCTTTGGATTGGACTAGGTGTAGCAGCTATTGCCGGTACATATTTTTTGGTCACTAAATTGAAAAACAAATAAAAACAAAACAAAATGGAAGGAAAAAACTTCTTTAAAACAGCCGGCGGTATCGCCCTTTCTTTAGCAGTATTGTTTGCAACCGTATGGGTAGCATCTAAAGCTTGGAAAAAAGGTCAAAAGAACGGAGCAGCCTAATGAGAGTGTCTTCAGCACTTAGCTCAATTGGCGCCGTCGCAGGGATAGCGTATGGCGTGTCCAACCGAAAATCCTTCTGGACCACGGCTGGATTCGCCATACTATTTGCCATCGGTGGTGCTGCTCTAGGAACAGCTTACAACGCAATAACAAATCAAAATGGATAAAAAAACAACAACCCTGCTTGCTGTGGGTGTGCTTGCAGGCGTAGCTTATCTGTTGTGGAAACAACAAGCTAAACCCAAATCGTTTGCCTCTGCCGTAGGAAGAATGGGTGCTGCACCTACTTCTTTCACAATCGTAGACAAATGCAAAAGAATGGTATCCGATAAAAAAGTTAAGTATGCGGGTAACTCATACTACAACTGCTGCGGATTAGGTATTTTAGGTATTGAACCAGGCCCTGTTGGATGCTCAACATCGACATCGGCTTTCTAAAACGACAAAATGAATCAAAATCAAAAAATGCTCCTCGGAGTAGGAGTTCTTGCCGTAGCTGGATATATGCTGTGGCAACAGAGCCGTAAAAAATCTTTTGCTTCTCGTAGTGCAGCTCCAATATTCGCTGGAAATTGCGGTAAAGGAACTGGCATCTGTTGTTTTTCTAGAAGCTATGATGAAGATACAAAGATGTTTACTTGCTGTAAGGGGCACAAAGAAAAGGGAACGGCTAATACCACCTGCCCTGGTGGAGGTAGCTTTGCTGATTACGGAACCCCTATGGATATTTAATAATTTCATAAAAACCAGAAAATGGACAAACAAACAAAACTATTACTCGGACTTGCTCTGGTAGCAACTGGCGGGTATTTATTGTGGCAGCAGACCCAAAAGAAAAAATCATTCGCTAGCGTTGGAAAGCGTAAGCTTTTACAAATGACTGGTGGAGTAGAAAGCGATAAAAAGCTTATGGGAACTAGTGGGACCTTTGCTTCGATGGTAGGCGATGTAGGAGACAGAAAACTACTTGCTATGGCTGGTGGCGTTCAGGGAGACAGAGAACTGCTCTCTATGGCTGGCGGTGTACAAGGAGACAGACAGCTTCTTTCTTATGCCGGTGCTAACCCCGTAGGTCGTCGTATGAGAATGTCTGGCGGCTCAATCAATGTTCAGCAATCAACTTTTAACGCTTCTGGAGCTCCTTATGCAGGTACTGGTGGCGGCTTTTTCAAAGTTGAAGACAGCGGCTGGCAAGGATTCGCTGGCGATAAGTCATTTTTCCAAGTAGGCGATAGCGGCTGGCAAGGATGAGAAAAGATACGGCTTTACTAACCCTTGCGCTTTTAGCCCTCGGAGCTTATCTGCTCACGAGAAAAAAGGCTGCTGCACCAACTGAGGAAGTGCCGGTAGATGTCGTTGAGACTAAAAAACTATCTGCAAATGCTTCAGTTACAAAGCCTAAATTTGCAACGGGTCTTTTTAGGAAAGAGTGGGTCGTAAATTCAAATGGTTTTAACTGATGGAAAAAAAATCAGCCAACAAGCTTTGGAAAGAGAGTAACACAACACTTTCTTTCAAAGAGTGGATTGATAGAGAGAACAAGAAAAAAACAGAACACCAGACAGGTAATTTTTTGCCTTTTAACTCTGGTGTTCCAGCAGATGTAATCAAAGACACATTGCAGCAGTCAAAAGATGCAATGATGGCTACTGCTGGTTATAAGCCCGAAGCTACAAACCAAACAGTTTTGGGGTTAGACAAAAGAATACTCTTGTTTTCTGGAAGTGTAATCGTCGGTGCTGTTGGAATTTATTTCTACCAAAAGTTAAAGGCCAAAAAATGAGGAGAGAACACTGGATATATGCAGGAGTAGGTGCATTGGTTCTGCTTGTCCTTGTTAGCTCAACAAAAAAGGTAGAGCTTAAAGAGGTTAAGGAGACGGACTTAGAACCAAAATCGTTCGATAGTTCAAAGCTACCTACTGACCTCAGACCTCCTTATAAGTTAGCAACAGGAGAAGTTATACCAAGACCGATAAAGAGGAATTTTAATATACATTCAATAGGCGTAAAACCAAGATTCGACAATGATTTTTAGCGTACCCACTCGACACGAAGAACTGACACTACTAGTGAAAGTCAAGACGTTCGAGCCGCAAAAAATCAGAATCAAGGTTATAGATGCCGAACAACCTTACACTACTTTCACTGACCGATTTAGAACAGTCGACGGTGAGAGTATTTTTTTTGTAAGGATGCCCGTCAGCCCCAAAGAGGCGATGGTTTACATATATAACGAAAACAACGGCAACCTTCAAGTTGGAGCCGACCCCTCGCTCGAGGTAGTATCGATAACCAAAGAGCCACTCGAGAAAAAGCTCGACGTTATCGACTTTACGAATAGCCAAGTACGCAGTTTTGTGAACTTCTCGACCAGGTTTGCTTACAATGCGGGGTCTTTGCCAAGTGGCACTTATACCTCAGATGATAAGCAATTCGTGATTAAATATTTGCCTACTATTCAAGACAACGGAGTAGAGCAAACAACACCCGCTAGGATAGATATCGACTCAGGAGTTATCGAGGTTTCCAAAAAGCAATTCAGGGATTTTACCGTTCCTAATCGTATGGCAATCTTGTTGCACGAGTTTAGCCACGTATATCTAAACGACAACATCGACGATGAAGTCGAGGCAGACCTCAACGGGCTTCTTATCTATTTAGGGCTGGGATATCCGCGAATCGAGGCGTTCGAAGTGTTTGCTAAGACATTCTTAGCTGCTCCTACAGACCAAAACAAGATGCGTTATCAGAAAATCGTGAACTTCATCGATAATTTCGAGAGCTATAACACCTTTATCAATGAATAAAAAATACGTCATAACGGGATTAGTAGGTCTAGGAATAGGCGTAACAGCTTGGTTCATATATGACTGGTGGAGAAATAGAAATAAAGAAGTAATTAGGGGAGGTAGTTTTGAAATCGTTGTAGATAAAGAATAGAAATGGCATATTCGAGAGTCAGAATACAAGTACCCGATATACAGCAGTCTTTTAGAGATGGTAGCTATAATTATTCCAATCCATCAACAAAAGATTCCAATTCTATTACGATTCGTTCTATCGACACGAGATATGGAAGAAGTATCGATAGATGGTCGACAGTATTCGAAATCCCACGAGGGGTTATTATTGCTTTTATAGCAACAGAGAGTGGTGGTAAAGCAAATGCAATCAGTTCGGTTGGGTGCTGCTTTGGATTGATGCAAGTGTCTCCAGATGGTTTATGGGAGGCAGCTAGAAAATGGTCTAGAGAAGTTTCTGTCCCCTTATCGAGAGAGACTGTACAAGCGCTTACCTCGAAAGTGTCTGATTTTTTTACATCTAAATCCAGCCAGCCTAGTTCTTCGCAGTCTAATCGAATAAAAAACGCCTTGTTAACCGACACAGATTTCAGCATAATGGCTGGAACACTGATGCTTCGTTGGCTAATTGAGCGCTTTAGTAATGTTTTAACTGGGGGGCAGCTTAATAAGGCGATTGTTGCCTTTAATGCGGGTCCATATTTGAGAGTATTACAAGTACCAGGCACTAGCACGACCCCTAACGAGATACCCATCGATTCCACATCATTATTAAATTTGACCATAAGCTGGCAAGGCAAAACCTACCGAGTTCCATCGGAAAGCAGGGGTTATCTACTTAAAATGTTAGGAATTGACGGATTTATGTCGTTGATTTACAAGGATAAAGTAACAAGAGGAATATAAAATAAAGTAAAATGAACAAAAATTTGAAAAACGCACTTATCGTTGTTGGACTAGCCGTCGGAGCCTTTATGCTTCTTTCTTGGCGTAAAAAACCACAGGCTCCAGCACAGCTCAGCGACGCTGAAAAGCAGTCTTTGTTCGAATCAGCCACAACATATTATCGAGGCGGTGCCGCTCCTCCTATCGAGGTAGAGCAGGAAATGCAACGAGTTCGTGACGAGGCAATGTCGAAGATTAAGGCATTAGGGCTCGAAAAAGAGCTCGCTGATTATATAGCCAAAAAGCAAGCCGAGGCAGAAGAAAGAGAGCGTTTATATGGACCCCAGCCTGATATTCCAAGCGCTGGTCCGATGATGGGAGAGTTCTAAAAAATTGATTATGAATCCATTAAGAACGGCTGGTATATTAGGTGGTTTGGTGCTCATAGGGGGCACCATTTATGCTTATTTCAAGCGTCAGTACGACCTTTTAACTGATTTTGAGTGGAAGGTCATCAGCCTAAAATTCGACTCTATATCCCCTAATTTGCTCAAGGGTCGTATCGTGTTTCGATTCGAGAATAAGTCAGATATCGAGATTACGATTTCTAACTTCTATCTTGATTTGTTTTTAAACAACACTTACATCGGATGGCTACAAGATACTAGGGAGTTTGTAATACCGGCTAAGGGCTTTAACGATATCGAATTTGGCTTCTCTATCAACCCTCAACTTGTCCTCAAAAATGCGTTGGATATACTCACTTTGGGCACTAAACTCAAGGACGCTATATTCAGTTTTGATGGAGCAGTTACGGCACGTAGCGGATTCGTGAAAGCCTCTGTAAAATTAAAGTGCGATTGTTCGGTCAAAAATATGGATTGCGCTTGTTAAAATCTGAGAAAATAAAGTAATTTAGCCAAAACGAAAATAAATGATTGAGTTTATTCAGAATGAAACTAAAAAGTTGATGTACAAATGCTGTGAGAGACACGCAAAAAAATATGAAACTCAAACAGATAAAGTACAATTAGTTCTTGGACTTAATGAAGAAGGAAACACGTACACAATCTGCGACCAGTACACACCAGTAGAAAAATTAGATATACTGGATGTGCTTGGTGTAAAGATTGATTTTCTTGGTTACAGCAAGCTTGCGCCTCCGTTCATTCTGAAATCTATCTTACGATTCTCAGAAAAATACGAAACGCATCCCATAGAAACCAAAGTATTGTGTTTGCCTTATAAAAATGAAAAGGGCAAAAACGATATGCATCTCTTTGTCTATAACGGAGCGACTTACCTAGAGACAATTACATTCGCCGAGTTATTTGATGAGAGAGACGTCGAGTTGCCACAACCACAATAACTATGCAGTTTTATACAACGACGCTAAACAACGGAGATTCGCTCAACATCGTAAGAGCTGATGGTGCGCAGATGATTAGCATAGAGCCTAACAACAGCTCGTCTGCTACATTTTTGGGTAACTTGCCATTCAAGGGAGTTGCTCCAAGTGCTATTACACTTGACGCGAATCAAGTACTAACGATAACATCATCTACGCCAACATCTCCGTTAGATGGAATTACCGTTACGTGCACAGCTGGAACAGTTGATATAGTCATCGGGGTATAACGCAAACAAAACAATAGAAAATGGGATTTGCCTCCATAAACTCATTTGGCTTCGGTGGCGGTGGTGCTGGTTCAGGGTCTACGGGCTCAGCAGGTACATCGGGAACCTCCTTCGGTACTTCGGGTACCTCAGCCAGCTCTGGTTCATCAGGTACAGCCGGTGAATCAGGAACATCCGGCATTGACGGAACATCTGGAACCTCGGGTTCTTCTGCGACCTCAGGAACTTCTGCATCCAGCGGAAGCAGCGGTACTTCAGCCTCATCAGGAACATCTGGAGCTGACGGAAGCAGTGGAACATCCGGTAGCTCGGGCGATTCGGGCACTTCAGGCACGGATGGCTCGGACGGCAGTTCGGGCACCTCAGGTGATTCAGGTACTTCAGGCGAATCAGGCACTTCAGGAACCGATGGCTCATCGGGGACTTCAGGCGATACAGGAACTAGCGGAACGAGTGGAGAAGATGGAACATCAGGAACATCTGGGTCAAGTGGAACGGACGGCAGCTCAGGAACAAGCGGCTCATCGGGAACATCAGGTTCGAGTGGCTCGGCAGGTACTTCAGCCACCGATGGAAGCTCGGGTACATCAGGTTCTTCAGGTTCATCAGGTACTTCAGGAGAAAATGGCTCGAGTGGTACAAGCGCAACCGATGGCTCTAGTGGTACATCGGGCGAAGGCGGTACATCGGGTACATCTGGCGATGGTACATCAGGTACCGACGGCTCTAGCGGAACCGATGGTAGCTCAGGAACAAGTGGCGAATCAGGCACCTCTGGAACGAGTGCTAGCGATGGAAGCTCAGGCACATCGGGTAGCGACGGCAGCTCGGGAACTTCTGCGACAAGTGGGTCGAGTGGAACAACAGGCACCTCAGGAACAGACGGCAGTAGCGGTACTTCAGCCGCCGATGGTACAGCAGGCACCTCGGGGTCATCAGGCACATCAGCCTCATCGGGTACAGACGGCTCATCAGGAACCTCTGCATCAGACGGCTCAAGTGGTACATCAGGCGAATCGGGAACATCTGGCACAGACGGCTCATCAGGAACGGACGGCTCATCAGGTACTAGCGGCAGCTCGGGTACAAGTGGCGAATCAGGCTCATCAGGAACTTCAGGCACCTCCGCGACAGACGGCTCATCAGGAACCTCTGGCACGACAGGTACTTCAGGAATAGACGGAACTTCAGGCACATCTGGCACTGATGGCTCTAGCGGTAGCTCGGGAACGACGGGAACCGATGGTAGCTCAGGAACAGATGGCTCCTCAGGCACAGCAGGTACAAGCGGAACCTCCGCATCGGATGGTTCTTCAGGTACTTCTGGCGACGCAGGCACAGCTGGTACAGCTGGAACAAGCGCCACCGATGGTAGCTCAGGCACCTCGGGTAGCGATGGCAGCTCGGGAACAGCTGGTACATCGGGTACTTCGGCTAGTGATGGTTCTTCTGGAACCGATGGCAGCTCGGGAACGAGTGGAGAAACCGGAACCAACGGAACAAGTGGGTCAAGTGGCGAAACTGGAAGCAGTGGAACCTCGGGCACTACTGGTACAGACGGCTCATCGGGCACTTCAGGCGAATCAGGCACTTCAGGAACGGACGGCTCATCGGGTACAGACGGCTCATCGGGTACTTCGGGCGAATCAGGCACATCGGGTACAGACGGCTCATCAGGTACATCCGGCACAACTGGTACAGACGGCTCATCAGGCACTTCTGGAGAGTCGGGCACCTCGGGTACAGACGGTTCATCAGGAACGTCTGGTACTGACGGCAGCTCCGGAACCGATGGTTCATCGGGCACATCTGGCACCGACGGCTCGTCTGGTACGAGTGGAACGGCTGCTACTTCAGGTAGTTCAGGTACATCAGCCACCGACGGCTCATCAGGTACTTCGGGTACATCAGGTACTTCAGCCAGTGATGGTAGTTCGGGAACAGATGGTTCATCAGGAACGTCTGGTACTGACGGCAGCTCTGGAACAGATGGCTCATCGGGTACATCTGGTACTTCGGGTTCTTCTGGTACAAGCGCAACCGATGGTAGCTCAGGCACATCGGGAACAGATGGCTCATCGGGCACTTCTGGCTCATCGGGCACGTCTGCAAGTAGCGGTACTTCAGCCTCTGACGGAAGCTCAGGAACATCAGCAAGCAGTGGTACTTCAGGTACAGATGGCTCATCAGGCACTTCTGGTACTGACGGCAGCTCTGGAACCGATGGTTCATCGGGCACATCTGGCACCGACGGCTCGTCTGGTACGAGTGGAACGGCTGCTACTTCAGGTAGTTCAGGTACATCTGGCTCAGATGGTAGCTCAGGAACCTCAGGAACAGATGGTTCATCGGGCACCTCGGGGTCATCGGGTACGTCGGGCACATCGGGCTCATCGGGCACATCAGCCACATCGGGGTCATCGGGCACAAGTGCTTCGAGTGGCACATCGGGTACTAGTGCTAGCTCAGGTACTTCTGGAGAACCCGGTGGTTTAGCTGTATGGAGATATAACGATAATACCAATACATCTACCGACCCAGGTAATGGCTACTTTAAGATTAACACAATTTGGTCGTCTACAACAAGTGCAATAGCAATAGACGACTTCGCATATGACCCAAATGCTCTGTTTTCAGGGTTTTTGAACACGATAGGCATAGGAGCAATCATTAGATTGATATCAAGAGTTGACTCCTCGACCTTCAAAATATTACAAGTAACCGCTACACTTCCTTTCCAATCTGGATTCGAAGAATTTACGGTTACTCAAATCGCATCAGGCGGACCTGACCCTGTATTAAACGATGAGTTTATATTAGATTTTCAGGGTAGCCCAGGTACAAGCGGTACTTCAGGGACAAGCGGGACAAGCGGTACAAGCGGTAGCGCTGGTACGTCTGGCACTGATGGCTCATCGGGCACCTCTGGAACTGACGGCAGCTCAGGAACGAGTGGTTCATCAGGGACGTCTGGCACTGACGGCTCATCAGGCACCTCAGGAACTGATGGTAGCTCAGGTACATCGGGCACATCGGCGTCATCGGGCACGTCGGGCACGTCGGGGACTTCGGGGTCGTCGGGTACTTCGGGCACGTCAGGGACGTCGGGCACTAGTGGTTCTACTTGCCAAAGCTATACTATCATAGCTCCGCCAGTATCTACCACCACAACAACCTCAACGACAACGGCGGCTCCTGCTTGTGTTTGTTATTCTCTGACTAATGATGGAGACCCAACCAATACTAACACAACCAATTACACAGATTGTGATGGTAATCCGCAGACAATCACCAACAAGGTATTTAATTCTGCTGCCACATATTTCTGTGCGCAATCAGGCTCTGCAACAACATCAGCCGGTCTCACATTAACAATCGTTGTTGATGGACCTGGCACCTGTAATGGATGCGGCGGAACAACTACCACGACCACAACATCTACCACAACTAGTGCTTTATTATCTGGTTCGTACGCTTATTCATACACTGATTGCGATGGTAATCCAGTATCAGGAACACTTAGCGATGGTCAGCAGTTAACTTTCTGTGCGGTAAGAGGCTCTGTTACATTTGCTCACACTATCGTAGATAATGGATTGTGTGTGGGCACTAGCGGAACAAGCGGTACGTCGGGCACCAGCGGCTCAAGCGGCACCAGCGGCACAAGCGCCAGCTCAGGAACATCTGGTAGCTCAGGCACATCTGGCACCAGCGGCTCGAGCGGCTCGAGTGGTACATCAGCGACTTCTGGTTCTTCTGGAACATCTGCTAGTGACGGCTCATCAGGTACGTCAGGTTCATCAGGGACAACAGGAACTGATGGCTCATCGGGAACCTCTGGCTCATCAGGAACAAGTGCTTCATCGGGAACGAGTGCTTCATCAGGTACCGCAGGTACTTCAGCTAGCAATGGTAGCTCGGGAACGTCAGGGCAAAATGGTATATCTGGTGGATTAGTATACTATCTGAATCAATCAGTAAATACTAATAGTGCAATAGGCACACCAACCTATAAGCAGTGGTCAGGAACTCCAACGGGTGGTGCTGAACAAACAGTAACAACAACTATATCAGGTAACACTAGAACACTATTTGCGACGTTCGCAACCGATTCAAACGTACCTGGCATTACAAGCATACCTTCTGGATTCTGGTCGTGGGTGAATCATTTTTCGATTGATTCAAATGGTTCATTGGCTGTCGATGTAGAATTATATAAATGTGATTCAACTGGTGGTAACGTAACGCTCCTCGGAACAACGAATCTTGATACAGAAACACCTGGCGCTAACGTAATTAAAGAGTTTTTCGTCGATTTATTCTTAGGGCAAACAGCGATGAACTCTACCGATAGGTTGTATTGCCAAATCTATGTAGAGCACGACGGCGGGTCTCCAGCTGACGTTACTTTTTATACTGAGGGTACTAGCAATTACTCTTACGCTCAAACAACTTTTACGCCACCAAGCGGAACAAGTGGAACAAGCGGTGTAAACGGCACATCAGGGACATCGGGCACGTCAGCGACTAGCGGCAGCTCTGGAACGAGTGGCACAAGTGCAACTAGCGGTTCTTCTGGAACTTCAGCGACAGATGGCTCATCGGGTACTTCAGGCACATCGGGAACTTCAGCCACCGACGGAAGCTCAGGTACGTCAGCTACTTCAGGCAGCTCTGGAACATCAGCAACAGACGGCTCGTCTGGAACTTCAGGTTCTTCTGGCACATCGGGCACCGATGGTTCATCAGGAACATCAGGCACCGACGGCTCATCAGGAACCTCTGGAACATCAGCTACTTCGGGTAGCTCAGGAACAAGTGGTTCATCAGGAACCTCCGGCACGGATGGCTCATCAGGAACATCTGGCACCGCGGCCACCTCGGGCTCCTCGGGAACCTCCGCCACTGATGGCTCATCAGGGACGAGTGGCACCTCAGCCACCTCAGGCTCCTCAGGAACCTCCGCCACAGATGGCTCATCAGGCACGAGTGGCACCTCAGCCACATCTGG
>SXGQ01548460.1_pt1 | contig 11253 bp, 1 predicted proteins | sample 3178371 | NCBI WGS metagenome assembly SXGQ01 (sample SAMN11356859, study PRJNA531348) | freshwater metagenome | isolation source: freshwater sample F1-20 | place: China: Fuxian Lake, Yuxi | collected 2017-12-25 | reverse complement strand
TGACATCTTCGACCATGTCGTCATCTTCGAACTATTGGAACCGTGCCTCTTCGGCGGCTCGCGGTCCTTATGACGGCGGCGAGAAAGGCAAAGGAGGGAAACCTCCTCATGAGGGGTGGAGCGGCAAAGGGGGGAAACCTTCTTCTTCCTCGGTGCCACGTGGAACTGCTGGCAAAGGCCGTGAGCAAGGCGTCCCTGTGAGGAGGGCGCCTGCCGAGCTTGCGCAACAGGGCCAAAAGGAGTGGGGCAAACCCATTAAGTGGCACTCGAAGGAGGGCGACCTCTTGGCAAAGGTCGAGCTGAACGATAAGCTTCAAGATTGCGCTACCAAGACTGCTGAGTACCGCGGTCGGCGCGTGAGGGCCGAAGAAGAGTGGAAACAGACGCTGATAAGCATGTGGATCCGCTACTTGCGCCTCGCCGTCTCGGCATTCTACAGCATGATCAGTCCAAGTGGTGACGAAATGTTGGTAGTCCAGAATCTTGATGATTCACCCGCAAGCGGGGCATCTGTCGTGAAGCTGTGGATGAAGGTCCCAGAGACTGCGAAGAATCTGCAGCCTCATGCAGGTCTTGACCCGTTCGAGCAAGGCAAGCTTGCGCAGATGCCGAGGGGTGACCCTCCGGAAAGGACACGTCGAGATGAGATCACCTTGACGATAGCTGGTGACAGCTGTGCCCTCTTTCGGAGTCTGAGCGCCAAACCAAAGTCCGGCAAGAAGTGGATTACGCCCATTGAGCAAATCATAAGTCTTGGATTTGTTCGCGAGCAGATCCACTGGCTGGTGACGGCTGGTCTGAGGATGAAGGGCATCCTTGAATCAGTAAGAGGCCACATTGAGCGCACGGCCAAGATGTGTCTCTTAGGATACATACATCTTCATGTCGCCTTCAATGATTTCATTGACCCTGTAAACTGGCGGATGTTGGAAACCGAGCCAGGATCAGAGTTTTGGGATTCCCTTGAGCAACTCATCCTGACAACATCCAACTTCAGAGGAGCACTCTGGATCTTGGGGGGTGACTCCCAGTTCTGGTCTTTGCCTCCATCCTTTGAGTATTTCGCCAACCGCGTCAAGGAAACGATCGAAGCAGCTGGACAGGTGACTGTACCATTGGAAACATATGCAGCCAAGTTTGAGAAGGCCAATGACGGCTGGCACTTCAGTGCCACGGAGGGTAACCTCCGCTCTTGGGCTTCAACAACTGCGTCAATGGTGGAGTGCATGTTGGATTTCAATATCCCACCTGACTGGCTTTACGGCGACTACGGTTCGTGGGAAGGCTTCTGCACACGGCGACTCGCACAATACGATGAGGTCCAGCAAGAGGCCCGTGAAAGCCTCAGGCTGGCTGACGCAAGGCTTGCTGCCGACGACTACTTCAATGCTGAGCCCATCGACATCAGTGAAAGCGATGAAGAAGGCGCAGCGGGAGGTGACTCCGGCAGAAGCAAAAGGAACAAGATAGTCCTGAAAGAGGCACCCGGAGTGACTGTGGAAGATTCAGAAGATGAGGTGATTCTCTATGCTGAACCCACACTCCTTACTGGGGGGCGACCCTTTGGCACCCTCACCAACAAGGAGCGCATCTGTACAGATTACAGATCCGTGGGTGACCCTGGACCTTCTTTCCTGGAGAGGCCTGCCCATCAGGTGTACAAAGAAATGTCACGTGCCCTTACGCTCCTCCTCCGCCACAAAGCAGATCAGCTAGGTGCCCTTGTCCGGAGAGACGGGTTCGTCCCTCTCAGTGGCATTGTGCCAATCCTGGTCGAGTGCAACACGAGGAATGGGCGGGGTGACCTGCATTGGGTAGAAAGCAACAGATACGGATCGTTCAAGCTGACCGAGCGGATGGTCATTGACACCGCGGTCAGATCTTGGATCCATGATAAGAGGCGTTTTCAGCTCCTGGAAGAACAAGGTGATGACGGGACCTGGAGGGTAACCTTCATCCGAGCTTCCAACGGGCACAGCATGGAGTGTTGCGATTCCGTGTACAGCGAGGGTGACCTCCTGAATGGTAACATTCAGGGAAAGCCTGGCTTCATGATACACGGCACTCGTCGTGCTGTTTGGCGGGACATCATAAAGGGAGGCCTACTCGCTGGTGGACCCAGGCGCCGCCGTGCACTGGTCCACTGTAGCCCTTTCCCGCAGAACGACTCAAGATGTGTGGCTGGCATGCGATACGATGCCGAAGTCTCCATCTATATAGACCCACAGCAATTCATGCGGGAGGGTAACCTCCTGTACGAGAGCGCATCCGGTGCCTTGCTGTGCGGTGACGTACCTGCGAAGTACATGCTCCTTGTTGTGGACAACGCTAGCAACACCGAGCTTTGGAACCGCGACTTTGTTGCAAAGCAACTCGGAGATATGGGGTACAGCCTCGACGGAACCATTCTCCCAGGCTGGTCTGCTCAAGAAGGCGGGCAACCGCAGTGTCCCAAAGGGTTCAACTGCAACACCTGTTCTGCCACCTTGCTCTTTGGTCAGATGCTGTGTCACCGCTGCGGACACATCGTCGATTCGACCGATGACATGGTGGGCGACCGCCATCCAAGACAGTCAGCACAGAGAGCAGCAGTGAGGCTCACAGAGAACGACCGAACGCTTGATCTTAGGGTGCACAAGAACCCTAGATCTCAGCAAGCACGCAACAGGCGTGGTCTTGAGAAGGCCCGCAAGCGAGCAAAGAAACTCGGTTTCGAGAACCTTGAGGACCGGCTCCGCAAGGATGCCGTGTTTGCTCAGGTCACGATTAAGGAGAGTAAGGTGCCTGGAGTCTATGCGCTGGCGCGCTACCTCCTTCGACTTGGCGTCCTTGCTAACTTCGGCCAGCGGGCAAGAGGTACAAATGTCACTGTGGTGAGCGGTAACGTTCACGACCCTGCCACAGCCTATGACAGCTTCCTCCGCATCCCTTGGTCCTTGCTCGTGATCATGGTTCTCTGCTTCATCGCTGGAATGCTCTTGCAAAATTTCATCAACTATGTTCAAGCGGGGCGTAAGCGCCGCGACAACAGCAAAGATGCAAAAATTGCAGAGCTCACAACCATCATGAAGATGACTATAAAGACCAAATACGGTCACAAAAACCACCACTTTGCCGACTGCCGCGCTCTCCGCACAGCCAGCGATCCAGACAGAATGACGGTCACGGAAACCTGTACTTTCTGCGTTCAGCGGCTGGAGATTGCCCTCCATCAGCTTGTGAAGCACAAGGAGGAGTAGGCATGGTGGGAGACCGCCAGCTGTTCTTCGACTATGACAGCTGAGCAGTGGTCTGAGCCGAAAGGGAACGATGGGAAACCGTCGGCACTAGGACCTAAGATAGGTTTGTACAGTGCCGGCGTACAGTTAGGAAATTAAAGCTTAAAGCATTTGCAACATGCAGCAAAAGCCTGAGCTTAGCCCTGAACGGGATAAGTGGGGGGTGTATTTTGCTACATGGGCTTCGTCACAGTTTACGTTTATAGCCTTGATTGCGATGCTAAGCTGAGCTAGGAAGAGAGAGTGCTGAATACAGTTTCATGTTTCAATGCAGCAGCTAGGTTAGGATCGGCGATGGGTGACCATCGTGGTATCACGCCGACCGTAACTAGCTATACAGGCATTAGAATAGCATAACAGCACTCCATGCATATGTATGATACATTTGGGCTCAAATGTGGCCCTTAGTATAAGAGCAAGAGACACGCGCACATGGATTGTCCGCTATAGCGAAAAAGGTTCGCTTCTCTTCGTTCAACTTGAACGGCATTGCATTGTAGGGTGACCTGCAGGCTGAGCCGTGAAAACACTGTGCTATTGAGCCTGCCATCACCTGAAATACAGGTTATCAGCCGTATCGCCCAAAGGCGGTACGTGCTGCAAGAGTGGTCGGACACAAATGTCTGATATCACTGGCGATCTCACCAGTATAACAGGCGATCTTACGACGCCTGAAAAGTCCTCTCTAGGCAGCAGGAATCCTGCCGCGAACGCCCTAGTAGCGGGAGAGGATGAGGACCGCTTTTCGGTGGCCTCAACGAGAAGCTCAGAAAGAGAGCGTCTCCGCATAGTTCAAATGAACCTAGAAATCCAAACTGCTCAGCTAGTCCACACTGAAGCACAAGTTGCGGTGGCGCAGTGCAAAGCAGAAGCAGCAGCACAGAAAGCGAGAATTGTGCAGCTGAACAGTGAAGCCCAAGAGATACAGGCGGGAGGTAGCCTAAGCGGCGGGTCCGTAAGGTCCGCTAAGTCTTCGAGAATCTCCCACGTGAGTGAGGCGTTGTCAGAAATGATGGCAAACGACCCTAACTCAGCTAACATAACAATCCGCATGCTCCAGCAAAATCTCGCTGAGCAGGCGACTGTCAACTCCGAGCTCACTGCAAAGAACTTAAAAGTAACAGCCGCTCTTGCAGCACAAAGTTACCAAGCCGAGATGATTGCCGCTGAGGCAGCGTCGGCATTATCATATGCGGCAGAGCGTCATCAGCAGACGCATGCTGCAGTAGAACGCGACGCGCAACAAGAACTAGCGTATTTGCAACAATACGTACAACATGAAATCAGAGCACAGCAGGCCGAAGCCCATGCGGCCATCAATCTGGCTGCTAATGAGCTGACTTCTGCTGGAAGCATAGTGTCCGAAACCCGATCAGAAGCCAACAAGGAAGTGGCGGCCGTAAGGGCCGTAGCTGCCAAACAGGTTGATGCTATGATGCACGGTTTTGAGGCGCAAGCGGCATACATTGCTGAGATTGCTAACAAAAACTCTGAGTGGCGACTCTCACAAGCACACGAAAATGCCAAAAGTGAGGTCCAAAGAGAATTGGTCGCAGCTGAAGAAGCTAGGGCTGAGACTCGGCGGGCGATCGCCGTTGCGAATGAAATGCGTCGTAGATTGTTGCAATCAGAACAAACAGCGCAGAACGCAAGAGCTGAAACAGCGCAAGCTATTGCACAAGCCTCCGGCTCATCTATCCACACCTCGCATGCCATTGCATCGCAAGCGCAGCAAACTGCTAGCGAACTGGCAACGGTCGCGTGGAAGTTGCAAGAAACGGAGTTACATGCGAGTGCCGAAAGGCATTCCTTGCAAGAAGCAGCTGAACAACAGATGCAAGCAATGCGCATGCAACTACAGAATGAATTTTCTGAAGCTCTAGCGAAAGAAACAGCGCGAATAAGCGAAAGGGATGAGAAAGAAAGGTTAAAATTCCAGAAAGCTTTGTTAGACCAAGCGCGGTCAAAAACACCAGTCGCGCCGGTAAAGGCTCCGCCTACACCGCCGCCGACCTCACCACCGGTGGTGCAAACCGCCGAGTCAACAACAGCTTCAGGAGTTGCAAGTTTGATTCATGGCCTTTCCAAGGCAGCCGCTGGTATAACAACCCCAAGTGCTGGTTTACTCATAAAAGGGGGATCGTCAACCATGCTGCTAAGCCCTCAGACATCAACAGCAACTACCGCAAAGCCTGCTGCTCCAACCGTGAGCGCCCCAACAGTGCCATCAACGCCTCCGAAACCGTTAACGCCTCCAAAGACCAAGGCCCCTCCAGCCAAGCTGAAAGGTGGGGGACCGCCTGGAGGTGGGGGACCTCCTGATGATGACCCCGATGGGTTTCCTGGTGGTAAGTTCGGGTATGATCCCGATCCCGATCCAACTGACGAAGATGAGGACGATGATGAGGACAAAGGGGATGGTGACGACCCTGACGGTGACCCTGGAGGTGATCCGTCAGGTGGTGGTGCAAACTCCACTGGAAATCTTTTCAAGCAACTTCTTGAGAAGACAAAGAAAACCCCGACTAAAGTAGTCTTGAAGCCACAGCCTAAACCCGAGATGTTTAGAAAGTGGAAGCTCGACGCGCGTGCTGCGGTTTGCGCCGCAAGCGGAATCGGGAAAAGAGCTTTCAAGTGGATTAGCAAAGTTGAGGACCCCAGTGTTACGTTCGAGGAGCTAGAAGATTGCGAGGGACAAGAGGACCTATGCGCAAAATTAGCCGAAGCCCTCAACGACAAATTCACGGAGGGCAACCTCAGTAAGAAAATACAGACGGCGACTGAGCTCGCTGCCTTAACGACCGGCTTGATAAGCGGCCGGCAAATCCTGTGGATCATCTACAGGCACTACAAAACCTGTGAAGAGATGTCACTAGTCTTCGATGTCACGGACTTGAACAAAGTGACACTGGTCGGCAACGACTTAAGTGGTTTCTTGCAGGATTGGGCTTACGTTCTAGCAGGTATGAGACCGGAGAACGTGCCAAATGAGCGCACGTTAGAGGCGATGTTTCTCGAGAAGGTCGAGCATCACGGGCGCCTCAATAACGATATTGACCATTACCACAGGCAGCCAAAAGACTCGCCTGATAGGTCGTATCGGTACCTCCTAGAAAGAGCTCAGGCCTTAGTTGACAGGAAACTGTTCAAGTCCAACCGGGATGCTCTCAACAAAAAGCCAGGACCACCAACCAAACCGCCTGCGTTGCCGGCTGGTGACGGCCATGGTGGAGGTGGTGACACCCAGGTCTGCTATTCTTGGCGCGACACAGGGAAGTGTGACAAGGGTAAGGCTTGCAAATGGGCAAACACCCACAACGGAAAGAACAGAAGAACAAACTCCCCCGGTGCCAGAAAAGGCAAAGGTAAGGGAAAGGGGAAAGGTGATGCTGCGCCTGGTGCCGAAAGGCCCAAGATGACAAAGAACGAGGCTTCAAAGCTGGTGTGTCAACACTTCAAGTCGGCGGCTGGCTGCCGATGGGGTGACGCATGCTGGATGAAGCATGATGAGAAAGCAGCGCCTGCCCCCTCTGACAAGAAGACAAAGACAAAGGCCAAAAAGAAGACCAAAGGTAAAGGAAAAGGGAAAAAGAAAAACACGAAGAAAAGTGACGGCGCTCCTGCAATCGATGATGAGTACGAAGAAGATGAAGGGTACGATGAAGATGAAGAGGAGGATGCAGGTGTCGTTATCGAAGAAGATTCAGCTGGTGTTGCCGCCAACTCCCCACGTTTTCGCTAGGGGCGGGCCGCAACCCAAGGCCTTGCCTAGCCGGGTCTCGTGCCCGAGCTGGGTTGAAGGCTCTTCCAGTGAAGGTTAGATTCGTATCAAAAGCTACTTATATCAACATCACTGCGAAAGGCCTCATGCTACAGCCTGACATCTCTCATGATGTTCATTATGTCAACCCGTTCTTTCGGCCGGGTGGTGACACTCGACGCAATGCCAAAAGGGCCGTCGAGAGGGCTGCAAAAATGCAACAGGAGGTCGAGAAAATCAAAAGATATTATTCCCAAAAGGGGGAATCTGTCATCTGCCCGGCGTTGCCGGGGCCTTATACCGGACGTAGCGGTCCGCGTTTCTGGCTGGCTGACACAGGCTGCAGATTTGACTTAATAGGAGAGACTGAAATCAGTGATGAAGTTCTGGCGGGTCGTAAGATCAGCGATAGAGCTATCTCCTTAAAGACTGCGAACTCGGGGGTGACTGCAAATGAAGTTATTCCGATGTCCGTTCCAGTCATCGATGAAAACATTGAACCACTACTCTTGAAAAGCACGCCCGCAGTCCTTTCTGTGGGGACTCGCTGCATGCATCGAGGTTATGGGTTTTGGTGGCCTCCATATGAGGCACCCATCTGGTACCTTCCCAACGATGGGGGGTCAATAAAACTAACGGTCAGAAATGACTGTCCCTACTTGGATGTGGGGGATGAGGCTTGTCCTGCCTCTTATGGAGGCTCTTCTGCCTCAACGGATGTTGCCATCCCACCACCACCAAAAGTGGAACAAGTTCCTGCTAACAGCGCTGGGCAACCAGTCGCAGAAGGGTCAAAGTCTAGAAGGAAGAAACCTTTACAGGCTGACACTCCAGCTCATCTGGACGGGACGGTGGACTTGCGCGCGGAAGCAAATTCGATCCGCCACTTAATGCGGCATTATCCTAAAAATCCGTATTGCGACGCATGTCAAAGGGCAAGAATCCAAACAAAAGGCTGCTATAAGAAAAGAGTGGATGACGAAATCCCCGCTCGTTTTGGCGTGCAAGTGACTGCCGACCATATAATCTTAAACAGCTACGAAAATGTGGGCCTCGACCTCGAACAGGCAGGTCTCACGATGCTTGATAGAGGGACAAAATGGTTGGAAATATACCCCGTCGCTGACAAATCAACTGCCGAGGCTTTTGACGCCTTTAACCAATGGCAGGGTGCTAACGAGAAAATAGAAACATTTTACTCCGACAATTCGCCCGAGCTGCTTGCCGCTGCCAAACTGAAAGGGTGGCAACACACTACAAGCACTGCTGGGGAACCGGCGACGAATGGGGTCATAGAGCAGAAAAACCGAATGATTATTGGTGGTGCTACAACCTCTCTTGAAAGAGCAGGCTTTCCAGCAAAATGGTGGCCTTATGCAACCAAACACTTCTGTATGGCTAGTAACATCGAGATAGTGGACGGTGACAGTCCATGGAATTTGCGTCATGGCAAAGGCCAATTCAAGGGGCTTAGATTACCCTTTGGCTGTCTCGTGGATTTCAAGCCAATGAAAACTAGAGAACAGGAATCAGCAAAATTCGACCCGAAAGCCGTTCCAGGCATCTTCCTTGGTTATAAGATGCATCCTGGGGGGACATGGCGTGGGGAATATGTTGTAGCTGAGTTGCATGAGTTTGACGACATGGATGACGTCAACAACGGGCGCGTGAGCGTCCAAACGGCGGTGCGAGAGGTGCACTTCCCAAAAGACGAAAAAGTCGTCTTTCCTCTGAAAGATCGTTACGACAAAATCAAACGAACTTTGCCTGATCATGCCGACAGGGCAGACGGCGACTCTGTTGACGAATCTCCAGCAGACAGTAGCAACCCAAAGGGAGCTGTGCCTGGCACCACACAAAATGTGGGGGAGCGTCGGGAAACTGACGAAACGCAACAGACTGAGGAAGAACAGAATAAACCCAAACAAAGGGGGGTGGGCAGCGCAAACCTATTTGGCATAAATATTCGAAACTACAAAGGATCGACACGTCCTCCTGATATATTCCCTATGGAATGGACGGCGATGTCCAAAAAGCAAAAGCTTGAGAAAATTGCCCAATACGCTGCAAAAAGGACAGCCCTTGAAGAGGCCGCGCAAAAGGAAGGGAAATCACCTTCAGAAGTGAGCGCTGCTGCGATCTTCAAGCCCCACGATAGAGTAGATGCATTTTTGGAGATGGTGTTGAAAGGCTGTTGCCAGCCTGATCCTGATCCACCTTTAGTTCTTGATTATGTATGGCCTGCGATGCCATGCACTTTCAACGAGAAGCAGCAATCACATCGAGATAAGCTTTCGCCTTTCTCTGATCTGTTCGAATGCTGTGTCGCCAGAACGGTGACTAGGAAAGAACTTAAGGAAAATAAGAAGGCTCAGCAAGCGGTGCAAAGAGAATGGGACAAGCTAAGGGGTCTTCAGACTTGGGATGAATCCCGCGTGAGAGAGTGGTCCGACGTTGCTAAAGAAGCACGCAAAACTGGCCAAAAGGTCAACGTAGGCCTCATCTTTCAGATAGTCGTTGAAAAGGGCTCTGAGCTTGAGGAGGGTAACCCCCTTAGAAAATTCAAAGGTCGGGTTGTCTTCCAGGGTAATAATGTCCGCGACGAGAATGCGGAATACGCTATTTTTAGCGAACTCTCCTCAGCACCTGCCTCCATGCAGGCTGCGAAGCACCTGGATGCTTATGGCCTGTTGCCGGGCCATGCAACGCAGCTAGCTGATGCTGAGAGTGCATACACTCAGTCAAGGCTGAAGGGCACTCCAACCTGGGTTAGGATGCCCAGGGAACAATGGCCCGCAGAATGGGTCAAAGCTGGGTTGAAAGATCCAGTGTGCCCCCTCATACTGGCCCTTTATGGACACCCAGATGCTGGGGGGTATTGGGAGAGGCACTGCGAGGAGCACCTCTTCCGTGTAGGCTTTAAAGGGGCCTCCACATGGCGCAGCACCTTTTGGCATAAAGAATTGCGGTTGTTGCTGACCGTCTACGTTGACGATTTTAAGATGAGCGGACCCGCTGGCAACTTAGCCAAGGGCTGGGAACTCATACGACAACCCTATGCCGGCCTTAAAGGCATAAAAATGGACGACCCCACACCGGGAGGTAAGTTCCTTGGCTGCGACCATATAGAGTCTAGACAGTGTGTGATTCCAACACAACCTCCAACAGCCACTGGTGGGGGGCAACTTCCGAGCATTTTGCGCGATGGTAGCTTCTCTAAAGTGGTCAACTCTTCTAAACAACAGTTGGTTCCAGTGCGAGTTCTTGAATACGATATGAGCTTGTTTCTCCAACAGTGTGTTGAACGATATCAGGAACTAGCTGGCCCCAATGGGGGGACTCTTCGAAAAGTTGACACCCCTTTCTTAGCTGAAAAGCTCGAAACACCGATGTGGGAGGATAAAGATAAAGTACCGGAGGGTAACCTCAAGTCAATTGCTGCAAAAGTGCTAATGAAAATATTGTACGCAGCTAGAATGGCTAGGTATGACTTGCTCCGTCCAACGTGTGCGTTGGCCTCCTTAGTCACAAAGTGGACCCCAAAGTGTGATAGAGCGCTCCACAGATTAGTCTCCTACATAAATTGTACCCTGGATAGAAAAATGATCGCATGGGTTGGAGACATGGAGGGAGACCTTCAGGTACGTTTGTTTTCAGACGCTGACTTCGCAGGTGACGAAAGCACTATGAGGTCAACCTCGGGGGTATTCATGGCATTAAAGGGCCCCAACACTAGTTTCCCACTTGCGGGTACTTCAAAGAAACAGACTGCCGTCTCACACAGTACTCCTGAAGCGGAGATTGTTGCTGCTGACCTCGCGGTCCGAGCTGAAGGATTACCCTCGCTTGACTTATGGGAATTAGTGCTGGATCGTAAGGTTCAGATGACGTTCGAAGAGGATAATCAAACTGCCATTAGAGTTATTGAAACCGGCAAAAGTGAAACCATGAGGCATATGGGAAGAACTCATAAGGTTGATATTGCATGGCTACACGAAAGGTTCCTGGAAGGAAGCTTCCAACCAAACTACATAGACACTGCCGAGCAAGCTGCTGACATTTTCACTAAAGCATTGCCTGAGTCTAAGAAGTGGGAGCATGCCTGCAATAACATTGCCCATGTGTATCCAAAGGCCATTTGGCCTGACTACACAAAATCCATAGTAAATTCTGCTGGGACAAAGGTCGAGAAAACGATCCCCAGTAAAACAAATG
>SXGQ01161716.1_pt1 | contig 11254 bp, 9 predicted proteins | sample 3178371 | NCBI WGS metagenome assembly SXGQ01 (sample SAMN11356859, study PRJNA531348) | freshwater metagenome | isolation source: freshwater sample F1-20 | place: China: Fuxian Lake, Yuxi | collected 2017-12-25 | reverse complement strand
GGAGTGGAGCGCGTCTTCGAACTCGGCAGGGCCTTCCGCAACGAGGGTGTCGACTTCAGCCACAACCCGGAGTTCACCCTGCTGGAGGCCTACCAGGCACATGCGGACTACCGGGTCTGGATCGACGGCTGCCGAGAGCTGATCCAGAACGCGGCGACCGCGGCCAACGGCTCCGCGGTGATGATGCGCCCCGGTGAGGGCGGCGCACTTGATCCGGTTGACGTCTCGGGGAAATGGGCGGTCAAGACGGTCCACGACGCAGTCTCCGAGGCCCTGGGCGAACAGATCACCCCCGAGACCGACCTCGGCGTCCTGCGCCGGCTGTGCGATGCCGCCGGCATCCCGTACCTGACCCACTGGGACAGCGGTGCGGTGGTCCTCGAACTCTACGAACGGCTGGTGGAGGAGCGCACCGAGGCGCCCACCTTCTACACCGACTTCCCCACCTCGGTATCGCCGCTGACCCGACCGCACCGTAGCCGGGCCGGCGTCGCCGAGCGCTGGGATCTGGTGGCCTGGGGAGTGGAGCTGGGGACCGCCTACAGCGAACTCACCGACCCGGTCGAGCAGCGCCGCCGGCTCCAGCAGCAGTCCATGCTCGCCGCGGGCGGCGATCCGGAGGCGATGGAGCTCGACGAGGATTTCCTGCAGGCGATGGAGTACGCGATGCCGCCGACCGGCGGCCTGGGTGTGGGAGTCGACCGGGTGGTCATGCTGATCACCGGTCGAAGCATCCGAGAAACCCTGCCCTTCCCGCTGGCAAAACCACGCTAACCTGGCCCGATGCCCGGCCTCACCGCAACGACGACGATCGCCGGCGACACGGTCATCGCCGAGCCGATCGGCTTGTTCCGGGGCCACATCTCGCTGATGCACGGCTGGATCCCGGCCACCGTGCAGATCCTCGCGGCCGTCCTGGTGCTGCTGGCCGTCGGATGGCGCACCCGCCGTTGGCGACGGGTCCTACTGCCGGTCGCGGCCGGATGCGGAGTGGCGCTGGCCGGGATCGTCTACTGGGGCATCGCCTCCAACGGGCTCTCCGGAGAGCCCGCACCCGCCGGGCTGTGGGTGTGGCTGGCACTCACCGGACTGGCGGCCGGCGTCGCGGTGTTGGGGTGGCACTCGGCGAACCGGTGGCGGCGGGTGGTGGCGGTGGCGGCGGTGCCGATGACCGCCGCGGCGGCCGGGTTGATGCTCAACGGGTGGGTGGGCTACTACCCGACCGTGCAGACCGCCTGGGGTCAGCTGACCGGGGGGCCGTTGCCGGGACAGACCGACCACGACACGGTCACCAGGATGGTGACCGCAGGGACTGTTCCCGAGCGGGGAAAGGTCGTCCCGGTGACGACGCCGTCGGAGATTTCGAAGTTCAGGCACCGCGGCGAATTGGTGTATCTGCCGCCGGTCTACTTCTCCAGCAATCCCCCGCCGGCACTTCCGGTGGTCATGATGATCGGCGGTCAGTTCAACACCCCGGCGGACTGGATTCGCACGGCGAACGCCGTCGGCACCATCGACGAGTTCGCCGCCCGCCACGACGGCAACGCCCCGGTGTTCGTCTTCCCGGACTCCGGCGGAGCGTTCAACAACGACACCGAGTGCGTCGACGGGGTGCGGGGCAACGCCGCCCAGCACCTCATCCGCGAAGTCGTGCCCTACCTGGTCGACACCTTCGGGGTCAGCGACGATCCTGCTAACTGGGGGACGGTCGGCTGGTCATCCGGCGGGACCTGCGCGCTCAATATGGCGGTCAAGTATCCCGAGCTGTTCAGCGCGTTCGTCGACATCGACGGCGACCTCTCGCCCAACGCCGGCACGAAGGAACAGACCATCGAGCGACTACATGGGGGGAACGCGGCAGCCTGGGAGGACTGGGATCCTGCCACCGTGATGGGTCGGCACGGCCGCTACGACGGGGTGGCCGGGTGGTTCGCGGTGTCCGAACCGCCGGGCGCGGAGGTTGCCGCCATCTCAGGCGACGACCTGCAGGGCGCGGCGCCGGAGAGCGATCCGTCGGCCAATCCGACCTCGGCCGCCCGCACTTTGTGCCGGATCGCCGCCACCCATGGCATCGAATGCTCGGTGGTGCCCCAGGCCGGCAAACACGACTGGCCCTTCGCGGCCCGCGCCTTCGCGTCGTCGCTGCCGTGGCTGGCCGCGCGGATCGGCACGCCCGATGTTCCGGAGGTTCCCCTACCGGGCACGTTCGGGCAGGCGGAGGGGGTGACCATCGCTGCCGAGGCGGGCCCCGTCGGCACCCCGCCCAACCGCCCCACCGGAGTACGGTGAAGCCATGACCAACGACCCGGCCCCCGTGACTCCGCCCGACACCGGCTATACCCCGGCCGGGGTGCCGACCCTCGACGGGGTCCGGGAGAAGATCGAAACGCGTTACGGAACCGCCCTGGGTGCAACGGAATTGGCTGAGGAGACCACCGAAGGCCGCGCTGCGGCGCAACGTTACGAGGCGCGTCAGCATGCCGCGGCGGACAGGCTCGAGGAGATCCGCTCGTCGATGCACGAGAAGGACTGAAACTCACTGCCGGGGCCATCGCGCGAGTCGGTCGACGTGGTGAAAACGGTTGACACCGCCGACCAGCGGCAGGTTCGGCGGGGGCAGCCATTCCCTGGTTCCGTCCCGACGCTTCCTAGTGCGCCAACCGCCAGGCTTGACCAACCGATTGTGCGGCCCGCACGCGAAGGTGAGGTCATCGATGTCGGTCTTGCCTCCGTCGGCCCGATCCCGCTCCGCATGATGGACTTGACTGCCGTACCCAGGCACCGTGCAACCCGGGTGTGAGCAGCCGCGATCCCTGTCGTGCAACATGATTCGCTGATCGGCGCTGGCGATGCGTTTGGTGCGCCCCAGCCACAGTGTGCGGCCGGAGATCTTGTCGAAGATCGTCAGGCAGTGGTAGCTGTGGCTTGCCATCCGGATCAAGTCGGTCATGGGCAACAGGGTGCCCCCAGCGGTTCTGGCAACCCCGGCCTTCTCCTGTAAGTCCTGCAAGCTGGCCGAGACCATCACGGTGACCGGCAGTCCGTTGTGGCGTCCAAGTTTCGGGTCACCCAGCAGACTTCGGGCCAGCGCGGACAACGCATCGTTGAGTTTCGTCAAGTGGGTTGGCCCCCATTGATCTTCTCGAATTACGGCCCCTGGCGGAGTCGCCTGTGCCGGGCTGGTGCGGGAGAGTTACAGAACGGCGGTTGATCCTTAGGGCCTGCTAGCCGTCTCGTGCGAGTTTTCGCTCAGTGGCTGAACACAACGATCAACCGCCTGCGATTACGCAAGGTGATGCCCCTTCCGATGGTCTAATCGCGATATGGACAACTCCATGGCGACAGTTCTGTTGATCTTGGCCGTCGGCTTCGGTGTCGCCATCGCAGCCGGACTGCTCCTGTATCGGGTGAGTGCCCGGCGTACCCGTGGCACCGACGGCGACCAGGATCTCGGCGCCGACGGCGTGAGTGCGGCCACCAGCTTCGTCGGCGGCGCGGCCGCGTTCCTTCTCGGTGTGCTGATGCTCTCTGCGCTGGACCACTATAACGCCACGAAAGACGTTGTTGCCCAGGAAGCCTTGGCCCTATCCGAGGCTTTCGAATACACCGATGGACTGGCTCAAGCTGATGAGCAGAGGATTCAGCGCGACCTCATCTGCCTGATGCGGTCGGTGGCTACCCACTCCTGGACCGCCGCGGAAGCCGGGAATCTCAACGGCTCCGACAACACCCACGCCTGGCAACGCCGCACCACCATGCACGCGAATGCCGCTGTGGCAACGACGAAAGCGCAAGAAGACAGCCTGGGCGGCGTGAAGAGCAACCTCATCAGCGCCATAGGGAGCGGCCAGCAGCGACTGCTCGCCGCGCATAGCAATCTGCCCCTGGCATTGCGGAGTCTGGTCCTCGTCAGCATCCTGGTGCTGACCGCGATGCTGACCGCGCTGCTGCGGGGACATCCCAGTCGGGCCTTCGCCATCTCTGCCCTGGCGGCGGTCCTCATCGTCAGCACCGCGATGATCGCGACACTGAAGACCTTCGACGAGCCGTTCACCCAGGGCGACGGGGTGTACATCGCGCCGCGGGCCATCAACGCCGCACTCTCCCGCCTCGAGGTCACCTACCCCGGAGCGGATTGGCGAGAGTGCGAGACGCTCGGACGGTCCTAACGGCACCGACCCGGAACCTACAGTCGGTCGGCACAAAGAGATTGGAGCCGAGTCCGTTGTAGGTCAGCGATTTCCGGAAGATCAGGAATCCAGTGTGTTCTTGACTATCCGGCCATCCTTGATAATGACCGTGAAATTGTCCGGATTGCCGATCAATTCGAGGTTCACCGTGGGATCTCCGTCCACCAACAACACATCGGCGTAGGCCCCCGGTTCGATGATGCCCAGCTTTCCCGGATACGGGTTGCGCGGGCCGGACAGCGCCAACAGCTGGGCATTGTCGTAGGTGGCAATCCGAAGCGCCTCAGCAGGGCTGAACCATCTGGATAGGTAGGTGAAACGTTTGTTCTGATTTTCCGTCGGCTCGCCGAAGAGGATGTCGGTACCGTAGGCAACCTTGACGTCATGCTTTCGGGCCCATCGGAATACCTGGTCCTGGCCCTCGACGACCGCGTGGTTCTTTTCCCGACTGAACTTGCTGGCGGTGGCCGGTTCCTCGTCGAATGCCTGAAGGCTCAGCCAGATCCCATTGTCCGCCAACAATTGAACGGTTGGCTCATCCAACAGTTGTCCGTGCTCGATGCATGCGACGCCAGCCTGAACCGCACGCCGGACTGCCTTGGGGGTGTACGCGTGGACGGTCACGTAGGTGTTCCAGTCGGTGGTCGCCTGGACCGCTGCGGTCATTTCGTCGAGCGTGTACTGCGCGACATCGATCGGGTCGAAGGCGGAAACGACGCCTCCGCCGGCCAGGATCTTGATCTGAGACGCACCGGCACGCAGATTCTCCCGCACGGCGGTAAGGATTTCGTCGCGGCCGTCGACAATGAACGTCGCCCCCAGGCGTTCGGCCACCGACTGTTGCCCGCCGAAGCGCCGGGCCTGTGCCCCAGGGGGCCGGAAGTCGCCGTGGCCGGCGGTCTGGGATATCACCGCGCCACTGGGGTAGATCCTCGGTCCGATCGCTGTGCCGTTGTCGATGTCGCGTTTGATCCCGAAGACCGGTCCGCCCATGTCGCGGACGCTGGTGAAACCACGCAACAGAGTTCGGGTGGCCTCAGCGCGAGTGCGGTCGAACAACACCCCGGGTTCACCGGTCTCGTCCATGATCTGCGCCTGGGTGTTAGCACTGAGGAAGAGGTGGGTGTGATTGTCGATCAGCCCTGGCATCAGCGTGCGCCCGCCGCCGTCGACGATCACCGTCCCGGCGGCTGGGGCGAGGCTTCCTGGCTGTAGGTCGGCGATCAATCCATCCCGGATCAGGACGCTCATGCCGTACTCGGGGGTAAGCGACTTACCGGTGAAGACGTTGACGTTGGTCAGCAGTAAGGGTGGCGCCGGCGCTGGGGGCTCCGGGGCCACGTCACCGACGGAGTGCCGATCGGCTGCACATGCCGCCAGAAGCGAACTGCCGAAAGCCAGCGCCGCTGCGGCGCCGGCGCCGCCGCAGCACAGAAAGCGCCGTCTCGGGACCGGGGTCGCGATGGCACCTCCTCGTCAAGCGGTAGGCGAGATGCTAGCCCGAGAACTGCTCTCCTGAGTGGCAATTCCGATTACATGACAGCAGCTGATTCAGGTTCTATCTCGCGAATTCGTAAGCTGAAGTGGCCCTTCGAGCTTAAGCCGCCAATGCCTGGTCAGGGTCTGCAAGGAGAGCCGGTGACAGCGGCGCGTGCCGAACCAGCAGGACTCGCCAATGTCGATTTGAGTCAGGTGGTTAGCGGGTACCGGCGCACCTCTTCAGTCTCTGCCTCGTGATGCTATTGATCGGCGTCTCGTGGACGATGACGTCGCTGACCGACAGCCCGGTGCTCATCAGCCTGGTGCAGACGATGATGAGCCTGCCGTTCCTGCTCTTCGCCATCCCGGCCGGTGTTGCGACCGACCGGTTCGGGCACCGCGCCGTGCTGTTCGCTTCACAGTTTTGGTTGCTTGCCGTGCTGACCCTGATGGGTGTCATCGCTCTGGCCGACGGGTTGCATTTCACTCCCACCTCCCTGCTGGTGATGACCTTCCTGGTCGGCATCGGGGTGGTGGCTCAGCAGACCGCCTGGAAGCCGTTCATCCAGGGCCTCGTCCCTCAGGACTTTCTGGTGGAGGCGATTTCGTTCAATGGGCTGAGCTCCGACGTCGGCCGTGGTGTCGGGCCGGTGCTGGCCGGTTATCTGATGCATGCGTTCGGCCCGGCCGTGGTGCTGTTCACCAGCGCGGCCTCCCAGTTGGCCATGATCGCGACGCTGCGCAACGCGCCGGGCCGACGCGACTCCGGCCAGGCCCGTCCCGCCCGCCGGTCACTTCGCGAGGCGTGGGCAACGATCCGCCGCTCGCCACGTCTTTACGGCCCGATGCTGCGCTGCGCGCTGGTCGTGGCGCCGGCCGGCGCGGTGATGGGTCTGCTGCCACTGGTGGCCAAGGAGGACATCCAGACCGGGCCGATCGGGTACGGCGGACTGCTCGCGGCCCTAGGCATCGGGGCGGCGGCCGGCGGCGGGCTGATGCCGGTGCTGCGCCGCCGGTTCTCCGTCGGCAGTCTCAGCACTGTCGCGTTGGCGCTGTTCACGCTCGCCGTGATTGGGGTGAGCCAGTGGAACAGCATGGCGCTCGATGCCGGCTTCCTGCTCCTCCTCGGTGCTACGTGGAGCCTGCTCGGCATCGCGCACCAGTTCGCCATCCAGATCGCCGCACCGGAGGACATGCGCGGGCTGACGAACTCGTTCTACTCTCTGGTGAACCAGGGTGCGCTGGCCGGCGGGAGTCTGCTCTTCGGCGTGCTGGCGCACTACACCGGCGTCAGCAGAAGCATCCTGTTCGCCGGTCTGGTGGCGATGAGTGGCCTGCTCCTGGTGCGGTTGGCGCTGAGGAAATCCCGCAGGATTAGGAGCGGCGATGGCCAAGCTGGTGTCGCACGCCCAACGGTCATTGTCGGACGTCATCCTGCCACTGGGCATGGCCGGCACATTCCAAGACGGCCCCGGAAAGCACACCTAAGCATACCCCGGGAGGGGCTGCCTCCGGGCCCTGTGCCCGAAATGATCAAGCGTGTTTAGAGAACTTTTTTGTCGTAAATTGCGAGCAGCTGTTCAGCCTGCGCGTCAGTCAGCGCGCGGGCGAAGTGCGCCGCATTGATGGCGGTGGGCACATCGGTTTCGTCGCCCTCCTCGGCGTCACGGCAGTATTCACCCCAGGAGCGGTTCTTCGTGGTGAGATGGCGTGGCAGCGTCATGGGCATCATCGTGAATTCAGCGACAACCTGCTCGAATGTCATGTTCCCAAACATGAACGAATGCAGAACGTCCCGGGCTGACTGCGCCATGACCGCATCTACTCCCTACCAGTCGCCTTTAGATTCCACCAGCGTGGAATGGTCATCAATTTCGTTGTCATAAACCTTGTAGCCGTCGAACAAAGTTTTGACCGCCTCGAAGACTTCGCGGTTTTTGCTGCGCCACGGCGCTCCTGGTGTGGGTAGGTTCTCGTCGGCGGCTCCGCTGGGCAGGAACCGGCCGCCGTAACCCACATCCTCCGCGAAGGCGATCAGTCCGTTTTCCCATCGAGTGCGCGCCTGCCTGATGCTTTTCTCGACGGTGACGTCGACAAAAACGGCGTTAATTTCACCGTAGCCGGCTTCGCGCATCAACTTCACACGGTCATTTGCCACACTTGCCTCACTGCTCATGGTGATGTCCCAGACGACGTTCTTTTTTTCGCGATAGGCGCGGATAGCAAGCTCGTATGCCATTTCGCTGGCTTCCGCGTGGGCCAGCGGCGATAATTCCATCGGAGTTAGCTTCGGATCACGATTCGGGATCATGTCCTTCGCGGCCATTTTTTCTTTGATCAAGTCAGGATTGATCGTAAAATACTCTGACGGATCGACCTTGACAATGCTTTCAAGTGTATAGCTTTTTCCGGCTCCGCCCAGGCCGCCGGCAATTATGCCTTTTCCGTTATTAGGGACGCTGGAGGCTGATTCGTTCCAAATTTCTTCCATCAGTTCTAATTGCTGTTTCCGACGAATCGGATTCCACTTGCCATTGTTCTTATAGAGCTTTTCGGTAGAAGTTTCGCTTTTAAGCCATTTCATCAGCATACGGTCGACGTAGTCGGCGCGCTCGGTGAAGTCATAAACAGGTTTGCCGTCGTCGTCTTTTGTGCCACTGTCTTTGACGCCGAACAGCGATGTGACACCGCCGATCATGTTCGACTGCTCGTGAGGAGCGAGGGAATTGTCGACCAGTTCCTGCGGAGTCAATTGGGGCGATATCGGTCGGTGATTCCAACCCAGGACGCCGAAGGAGAGGATCAAGAAGATCGCTGCGCACCATGCAGCAGCACGAGCAATCTTGAGATTGGTCCTCATGACTCCAAGATTTCAACCGGCCTTTCTCGTTTGCGCAAGAGGGTGACGTTTCTTTTATGATCAAGTGGCTCGAAACGACAGCGCCGAACACCGGACACGCTAAATTACTGGATCGCCAGACAATGGGCCGATTGCCACGGAGGCCGACATCATGACCGAAACCCCGATCGCGACTGCACTGGAGAGTGCGACCACCCCAGCGGAGCCGGGCGTTGGTCGAATCGTTGGGGGTCTGGCGCTGTCCCTGTTGAGTTGTGTGCTCATCTGGGTGTCCTTCCCGGACCAGGGCGGGCTGTACCCGTTGCTACTCGTGGCCTTCGTCCCGATGTACATCGCGCAATACCGGGTACTGCCGCGCCGCTTGTCGGCCCTGCCCATGTTCCTTGCAGCGTCCACGTATTGGTTCCCAATCTGGGTTACTGCGTGGGACCTGATACCCGGGCAGGAGTTCCTGACGTACGTCGTATCCCTGCTCTTCGGTGCGGTCTACGCCGTCATCGCGATCTTCGACCGGAAGTTCTCGGAGCGCACGGGATACCGCTGGTTCATCGTGCAGGTCCCGCTGTGGTGGGTGGCCCTCGACATACTCACCCAGGAGAACCTATGGGCCGGCAGCAACGGATGGCTGGCCTACCGCTTCGCCGATGCCACCCCGCTGATCCAGACCGTCAGCATCGTCAGCACTCCCGCATTGACGTTCCTCGCGCTGATGATCAACGCAACCGTCGCGTTGCTGTTCCTGGCCTGGATCGACCGGAGGTGGCCACAGCTGACCGGTGTTCCCGTGCCGGCGCGCATTCTGAAGTGGTCGGTCGTCGTGGGAATCGCTGCCACGGCGGTCTGGGTGATCGCCAGTCTGCTCATCTACTCCAGCCTCAACAGTCGGCTCGCGCAGTCGCCGACGGTCCGGGTTTCGGCGATCCAACCCAGCCTCGAGTTCCTGTCCCCGACCGCCTTCTCCAACAGCCCGGCAGCGAAAGAGGAAGAGGAGCAGCGCAGGGCAGGGCAGCGCCGCGAGTTCACCGACATGACGCTGGAGGCGGTGGGCAAGGGCGCCCAGTTGGTGGTCTGGCCCGAGGAGGCGCTGAGCTACGATCCTCGCGGACCGCTGGGGCGTTGGGTGGCCGAACTGGCGGACCGTACGAACTCGACGATCGTCACGGGGTTCATCGCGGAGGAACCGGTGGCGTGGCCGGACCGTGCCGCTCCGAACATGTCTGCGACGTTCGGCCCGGACGGGGAGTTGCTGGGGGTCACTTACAAGGTTCACCCGGTCCTGGCCGCCGGTGAGGGGGCCTGGGGCGGCACCACCCCGCAGATCTACCCCACGTTCGCGACGCGCTTCGGGCAATTGGGCGTCATCGTCTGCTTCGACCACGACTTCCCGAACGGGTCGCCCCGGCTGGAAACCCTGGCCGGTGCCCAGATCATCGCCAATCCGTCGTGGGACTGGAGCAGCATCTCCAGCATCCGCTGGCAGTCGGTGGTGTTCCGGTCCGTGGAGAACCGCGTGCCGCTGGTCAAGGGAGAGGCGGGCTTCGACGCGACCATCACCGACGCCAACGGCAAGGTGATGGCCCTGAGCGACGTGAAGGAGAGTAACGGCAAGAAGGCCGTCCTCGTCGCCGACGTGCATCTCGGCCCCCGGAACGCACCCTTCACGGTGCTCGGCGGACTCTGGTTGGGGGTGCTCATCGTCCTCGCCGCCATCGCGCGCTACATCTGGCAGTTCATCCTGTGGCGTCGGGGCAAGCGCGCGCCGGCCTACTCGACGCAGGCGGTGGACCAGGACGTGGCTCCCGTTCGGTAGCCCGGCAGCTGCAGTCCCTGGTCCACTGCGGTACCGCCCGGGTGGTGTTCGACCTCTCCAAGGTTGAGGCCATCGACTCCTCCGGTGTCAGTGCGTTGATCGCCGGGCTCAACGCCGCGCGCCAGGCCGGCGGTGACCTGTGTACCACCGCGCCCCGACCCCAGTCGCCATGGGGCTGAAACCGACCAACCTGACCGGAATCCTCAAACAATCGACACCGCCTTCGCCGACACCTGAAGACGGGCGCCCACCAGTCTGCGCCCCGATCCGCGGCTTCGTGGGTGCCGTCAACCCGTATGTGGGGCTTACCCGCCGCGTTTGCGCCGATCGCATGTCGACGATGGCGGCGACGAGACGCGGGTCGGGGAACACGGCTCTCCATTCACTGAACGGCAAATTTGAAGCTAAAGCGATACTTGCTCTTTCCTCACGCTCTGTAATGATCTGGAAGAGCAATTCGGCTCCGCGGTGGTCGATTTGGACGATTCCGACCTCATCCGAGAGAAGCAGATCAAGGCGGCCGCAGCGGGCGACGACGCGGGGGCGGATGCGTTCGTAGGCAGCTTCGACGAGTTCACTGACCAGTTGCGCGCAGGTCGTGTAGCGCACCCGGCAGCCTTGTTCGCAGGCGGCGAGCCCTAACCCGATAGGCAGGTGAGTTTTACCTGTTCCGCTGTCCCCAAGCAGGACCTTGAGCCGAGAGCATGTTCGAAATCCATCGAGGGGGCCCGACACGATACGACGGAAATTCAGGCGCTGGCTTTCCGCCGCCTGGCAGCCCTCTTGGGCGCCGGCGCCTCGAGCAACCCCGACAGGAACGAACCGGTGTAACTGCCGGTGACGGCGGCGACCTCCTCGGGAGTCCCCTTGGCAACCACCGTGCCGCCGCCGGATCCGCCTTCGGGACCCATGTCG
>SXGQ01898675.1_pt1 | contig 11258 bp, 11 predicted proteins | sample 3178371 | NCBI WGS metagenome assembly SXGQ01 (sample SAMN11356859, study PRJNA531348) | freshwater metagenome | isolation source: freshwater sample F1-20 | place: China: Fuxian Lake, Yuxi | collected 2017-12-25 | reverse complement strand
TTCGCCCGGCATCTCGACTGAGCAAGCGCCGTGTTACCTCGCGTGGTCACTTGCTCAGCAGGGGAGCCATCCAGACGCTCAGGAGAGCTTGCGGGTGAAGCGAATGAGTTTCGGGGACGCAGTCAGGGCCGCGCTCTCCGGTGAGATCAGGGACGCCGCATCCGTCGCCTTGATCCTCGCACTCCAGTCAAGGCTCGCAACTGACGACCTGCCGTCCGACTTGGCTGAGCTGCTTCGCAGACCGTAGCTCATTGAGCCGTAGTACGGCTCGTTAGCCGTAGGGCGAACAGTTTTGCCGAATGCGCAGAAGGATTAGCGCGTTATCGGCTTATGTGTGTTTCAGAGCTTTTGGCGGTCAGCTCAGTGGGGCAGCTTTGCGGGGAGTAGCGGTCGCTAAGATCCGCCGAACGTTGAAGATGCAGATTCGCGGGATCCGTGCTCCACTGCACAAGGAGGGTATTCCGCCATGCGCGACGAATACGTCCGGGCAGCCGATCTCAGTGATGGATTTACGGCGCGCCCGTTCCCCATTTTACCGGTCGCCAGCATCGTGCTTGGCGGCTTCCTGGTTCTGATCGCTGCGCTCGCTGCTTGGTGAACGCGAGACGGGCACCTCGGCTCCCGTATAGGCGTCCCCCCCTAAGCCGTAACTGGTTGGGTGAGTAAGGACGGCTGGCTCATCTGCGCCCGCCCAATCGGCCACTGATCGGAGATGCCAAGAAGTATTGCTGGACGGCAGGTCGACGTCCGTACTGACTGATCATCAACAAGCCTGAGGACCGTCAGGGTGACTGGTCCAGGCGTGTGACTGGTCGAGGCGCTGGCTCGATCCCAAAGGATGTGCGACCACGTCGTTAGCTCACGTAGGGGAAGTTTCGCCGATGGCGCGCTACTCTCTCGCTACTCTGACCGTCGCGGCTGCTCTCATCTCGCTCCCGACCCTTGCTCAGGGGCCCGGCGCGCCCGCGACACGATCTTCTCCGCCTCCAGGGTCCGTTGGCTCAACCGTGGATGGTAGACCTCCCGTCCGGGCGAGGTAGATAAGCGCTGTCGGAAAGATGAAGCCGCCGGGCGCAGCAGCCGATGGGATCATGTCCGATATCGAGCAGAACACACGCCATCTCAGTTGGAAGATCCGAAAGGTGACTTGCGTCGGTTGTATCTGACGGTTCGGGTGGCCGCACAGTTCGCGACCCGCGCCCCTGTCTCCTCCTGCCCCCTGACGCCACCCAGGTTCTTAAGCCAAATACATTTCGCATCCGTACGGGATCACCCCTGTGCGCGTCAGCGCCTCAGCTCAACTGTCGTCAGCGGGTCCGGCTTCATCACCTCGGTCAGTGCGGTGATCAGTCCTGCGAGCGCGAGGGCGATCAACGTCGCCACGAAGGCAGCGCGAATAGGCATGGCCGCGTTCTAACCTGATCCGGCGTACTCACAAAGGGTGCTCAACCGGCAGGCTGCGCGGCGGTGATGTAACAATAGATCAGCACCCGGAGAGCGCCGGGTGTTTCCGGGGAGCTCTCCTCTACGATTTGTCCACCGATCTTCGTTGCTCCTGCGCGGCATCGTCGGCGTATTCGGGACCCATGCAGGTGGTGTCCTCGCCAGCGTTATGGGTCCGCACTATAGCTCCGCTCGGCCCGTAGCCAACGACCTGCCCTCTGACCTGGCCGAGGAAACCCGTCCCTTGTGGCTACTTCTCAGCTCCGCCCGTACACGTCTTCAACCCTTACGATGTCGTCCTCGCCGAGGTAGGATCCAGATTGCACCTCGATCATCTCGAGGGGGATATGGCCCGGGTTCTCCAGCCGGTGTGTTTCCCCGAGTGGGATATAGGTGGACTGGTTCTCGTACAGCATAAAGACACGCTCGCCTCACGTGATCTGCGCCGTTCCCTTCACCACGACCCAGTGTTCTGCACGGTGCCGATGAAGCTGAAGCGAGAGCCGCCCCCCCGGTTTCACGGTGATCAGCTTCACCTGGAATCGGTCTCCGGAGATGACTGAGCGGTACGTGCCCCAAGGTCGGTGCACTTCAGCGTGGCTATCTGCCTCGCCATGCCCCTTAGCGCGCAGCATCTCAAGCGCCTGCTTCACACCTTGAGCCTGTCCCTTGTCGGCCACCAGCACGGCATCGTCAGTTGCGACCACGACCACGTTCTCCAACCCGACCGTAGCGACGAGCTGCCGATCGGAGCGGATAAGCGAGTTCCGGGTTGCGTAACCAACAGCCGGCCCGAGAAACACATTACCATCCAAGTCTGGCACGTGTGCGCTGTAGATCGCGTCCCACGCACCGAGATCATTCCATTCGATAGCAGCTGGTAAGACGGCGGTACGCGTACTTCCCTCCATGATGGCGTAGTCGATCGAAATCGACTCAAGCGCTTCGAAGTCCGATGCCAGACGGATGAAGTCGGACTCTGTCACGGCCGAGGCCAGCGCCCGCCGCACTCCGGCAAGGAGGTTCGGTCGACGCTCCTCCGCTTCAGCGAGCATTGTCCGAGCTGAGAACAGGAAGATCCCTGAGTTCCAGACGTTGTTGCCTGCGGCGAGAAGCTGTTCTGCCGTCCTGGCGTCCGGCTTCTCGATGAAGCGGGAGACGCGTCGCACCGGCGAGCCCGCCTCCGGTATCTCCTCGCTTCCAACCTCGATGTAGCCGTAGCCCGTCTCTGGGCGCCTAGGTGAGATGCCAAACAAGCAGATCGCCCCGGCCTGGGCGGCGGGTGCCGCCTGGGTGACCAATGCCCGAAATCCAGCGGCATCCTTGACCAGGTGGTCTGAAGGCAGAAGCAGCACGAGCCCATCTGGATCCTGCTCCTCGGTCAAGAGGCTCGCAATTAGAGCAACCGCAGCCGTGTTCCGGCCTGTTGGCTCAAGCACAATAGCCCCGCAGCGCATCCCGAGTGCCTCAATCTGGTCTGCAACCAGGAACCGATGTGCCTCGTTGGCAACGAGGGTTGGGGGCGCAAACTCCGGGCCCGTAACGCGCACGGCGGTATCTTGAAGCAGGCTGCGTTCCCCAAAGAACGACTGAAACTGCTTGGGCATGGAGGTCCGGGAAACGGGCCAGAGCCGAGTCCCGCTGCCGCCACACATGATGAAGGGTCTGACTTGCGGTCCGGGTTCCAGATCTGTCATCACTGCCACCAGTTCCACGAATAGCGAAGCAACCCAGCTGCCACGGTCTTCGATCTTTAACAACCTGCCACATCGGTGCATGCGGACCAGAAAGGCGTGCCACCCTGGATCACAAGCTTGCCAGCACCGCTCGCACATTCCGCAGGCCCATAACCTACCAGAGCTCTGCCCGTTCGGCTGCATCGCTGCGGTGCAGCGGCCTCGGCTTAGTACGACCTCTGCCCCTACTGCCGGAACCCCAGACGTACGCCTTCGATATTCCCGAGATGGAGCTATGAGGCAGGGGAGCTTAAGATCATGGCATGGCTAAACTCAATGGAGGAACTATGACCTCGGGAGCGGGACGGAGTAGGAAGAGGGTGCTCAATGCCGGCAGTGGCCCACCTACATCGAGAAGTCTCTTCCCTATCTTCAAGGGATCAGAGTGGCGGGAAGTGAGAATGGACTTAGATCCCGGGACTCTTCCAGATTTCGTAGGATCAGTTGTCGATATGCAAGACCTAGTTGAGGATGGGACGTTCGATGCTATTTGGGCGTCTCACGTCGTTGAACATCTACCACGGCATGCCGTGAGAAGAGCGCTCCTCGAGTTCCGTAGGATATTACGAAAGAGCGGATTTCTGCTGATTGCAAGCCCCGACCTGCACTCCGTTGCCGAAGCCTTAGTTAGAAACGGCCCTGATTTTGTGGCATACACATCCCCAGCCGGTCCGATAACGCCGCTCGATATGCTCTATGGGCACTCGACGTCGATTGAAAGCGGAAATACTTTTATGGAGCACAAGACCGGCTTCACCGACCAGACGCTGTCCCGAATGCTGGTTGGCGTGGGCTTCTCAAAAGCACTTACGCTGAGGGACGGGCGGTACAATCTCTGGGCCATCGGGTTGATGCCTGAATCCGACGAGAGGGAGCTGACTGCACTGTTTGCTACTTGCGGCATCGACCTCGGAATCTGGGCGCAGTACAGAGGTCATTAAACCGTTGCGGCCCAGACGACCCCTGGCACATGCCGTCGTTCGTGCGACGAACCGGAGGAGCGCCGTGCCAAGCACCTGGCGTGCTTTGCCAAGCTCTCGGCCGAAGTTGTACTGAGATCGAATGTCGCCGACCTGCATATGTGGGAGCTGCGTTACCCGGGACGTCTGGCGAGTCACCTGGGCCTCAACAAACACCCTGCGGTATTTCGTACGGTCCCGTTTCCCCTCGGCCTTAGCTCCGCCCGTAGATCTGAGCGAGGACGACCTTGCGTTCCTGGAGAGTGCCTTTCAGCGCCCGAGCATAGTGGAGGACGCGCAGAAAGCTTTTATCCCGTGGTGCATCGCAGAGCAGCCCGCGGTAATTATCATCGACCTCATCGATGAACGTTTCGACCTTGCGCAAGTTGGGAAGTCGTTCCTGACGGAGGGCTTCGAATATTTTGAAGCCAAGTTGTGGGAGACCAAATTCGCTGATTGTCCAACCTTGAACCGGCTCACCCTGACCGCCGAGCATTTTTGGCGCCGTGCTGTCCTGCGCTTCTTGGAAATCAGGGCAGCACATTTCCCGGCAACACGGCTGGTACTCCACAAGGCGTGGTGGGCGACAGATTACTGTTCAGGGCACGATATAGCGTCGTTCTGTGGTCAGCACACGACCTTCCGCGAGAGGCTGATGAACATCGCGGAGCAGAATGAGATGATTTCGCGATACTACAGCTTCTTCGAAGATCGTTGTCCGGGCTTGGAAGTCTTAGAACTGCCACGCTGGCTGAGTTTAGGCGCTGCGACCCACGCTTGGGGCCGCAATCCCGTTCACTACATCGGCGAATATTACAGGCGCTTAGCCCAGGAGATGCGTCGGCTACAGATACTGTAAGCGCCGGTACTCGATTCGAAGCTGTCGCGGCTGAGCAGCGCAGAGACCTTCGACGCTGACGATCGCGCTGCCGCATAAGGTCATCTTGGGGCGGGCCCCTGCGGCTAACCAGATGTGAGCTAAACTAGGCTGCCCGCTATCCGAAACCTCCAGCAGCAGAGACACCCGCAGGATCTCGGGTTGAGGGCTCGATTGGCAGCTCCACTTTCCGATTTCGTTCCGCGAGCCCCGGCAGTCGTTGACCGGGCTCGCTGCGTTGTCGGATCCTTCGGTTCCGGGCAACAAGTCTACCGCCGTCCGGCTGTGATCGCCCCGGCGGCCTTCCGAAGCAGATCCGGGAGCTCGCGCTTAGCGGTAGCTTTCAGCTCCGCGCCCTTCCTTGTAAGCCTCTCTCGAACACTGGGATTCTCCGCAGTCTTAACGAGCGACATCACGCGGCCGAACTCCAGGGAATAGGGGGGCACGCTCAAGGTCTGAAACCCGTTCTCCTGGCAGAATAGCTGAGTTTTCCGAGTTTCTGCAAGGTTGATGAACGGCACACCGCTTTGGACAGCGAAAAGCATCCCGTGGTATTTCATCGTAATAACCAGGTCGAACCCGGCAATGAAATTTCGCGCTTCGATCACGCTCGAGAATGGCTCGTTCAACCGGACCTTGTTCCGAGTCTCCATGCGGCGGTATATGTCCTGGTTGATCCTCCGATCGTCGATTGACGGCAATGTCGAAAAAGCGGCCATATGAACCCAGTAGTACTCCTGCAGAGAATCTAGGATTTTTGCAAGCTCCCACTTGAAATACTCATAATACATGTACTTAGATGCAGCCCTGTCCTCAAAAGTGGGGCTGACTTCGTCGGAAAGCAAAATGCACAGCCTTTTCTTCTCACTCCCATCTCTACTGTCTAGAGCCGGGACTGGATCAGGCAGAACGAAGGTGAGATCAGGGCAAAACCTGGCGTCCACGTTCGCGGTCTTGAGAAGCTCGCAATCGGCTTTGTTCCTGACCACGCAGAATGGGACGGCCTTGTGTTTCAGCAAGTCCGCTTCGCTCTCATAACCGAGGCCCACCCCGAACGGGATCAAGATCTGCTCTCGAGAGAACGAGTCAACATAGAAGGGCCTGATGACGTCCCCCCCGCCGAGTAAAGCGGGCTCACCAGATTTAGGCGCTTGCTCAAGATGCACGATCTTCTCTTGCAGACCGCTCAAGCGGAGAGCCTCGGCGAACGCGTTCACGAACGCATCGTCTCCCACGTTCCGCTTGCCATACCAGCCGACAACGTTGATCATATGTGCTCGTCCAGCTTCTTTCGAACCGCCCGGAGCTCTCGTTCAGTGCTGTCCAGACGCTTTCGAATGCCATCGAAGGCATCCCCGCAGATTTCGGGAACAGTGAGAAGGGTGAGGCGCGCCAGTTCGTCGAAGCGATCGATCCGATCTGACATTTCGACCACTCTACGGCAAGCCAACCCGAGCCCCGCGAAGAGCAGGGCTAGAGATGCCTCTTCGCGCTCAGCATCAGACCTCGGAATGGCCATCTCGGATAGCGCGAAAAGGCCAAAGCGGGAGGCCTCCTCGCTGGCACACAGCTCCTCAACCACGGAAATCTTATCAAGCTCGCTTCCAGAGAAGCGCACCGAATAGTAGGATAATCCCTCCGAGTCCGGTGGACGCCCCAAAAGGGCGGCGAACAAGACGGAGACGGCTCCCTCCGGAGTTAGGTCCCGCACTAAGCGCACGAGGGCTGTCGGAAGCATCGAGACCGGCGACAACTCGGTTGAGATCATTCAGAGCACCTCGAGTACGACAATCATTGCAGACCCGAGCGATTCGATAGTCTCAGGGCCGCGCAGCTGGACCTTGCCGCGCGACCTAGTTCTGAAGCCTTTCGGGTCTAGGCCCTGGTGTGCGGCCCATCGCTGTGGCGCCGGGGGACGCCTGCATGCACGAATATCCACGAGGACCAGCGCGAGCAGGTCAAACCTGCTGCACCCCAATGTCGTGCGAAGCACGTGCAGCTCATCTGCTGTGATCTCGGTCGAACTGACGTTCACGACGAGCTTCCGTCCTCCTGCTTGCAGCAGCGGCGCTCCGCTCTCAACCAACTCCTCCGGAGTGAGCTCCTCGCCAGAATCTGTGACAAGCAACTCGCAACCGAAGTTGCTCGAAAGTCGCCTCAACGGCTGCGCTCTGAAGAGCCGATCGGCCACCTCCTTCAAGAGGCCGGGGCCTGGCTTGTCGAAGCGCTCTGAAAAGCTTTTCTCTACGCAATTTTGGACCTCACCGGCAATGTCCGGAAAAATCACCCTTCCGCGCGCAGAACTAGCGGCCCTGATGGCCTCCACGTAGCCTTCAACGGACTTCGCCAAGCTCGCGTGCTTCAATACCCACTCGCGCGCCTTTCTGCCCTTCTCCCGAAAACGTCCCGGGTCTTCCGCGAGAGATAGGAATGCGCAGGCAAGTGAATCGACGATGCCCGCATCTAGCCTCACCTTTTCCACCATGTCCGAAGAGAAATCCCCGAAGGACTCATGGTCGGTAACAATCGCCGGTGTCCCGAGCCCCAAGCTGCGCGTCAACGTGCCCGATGATTCGCCGACAGACGGAAATCGGAGGCTGACCTGGAGATCGATAGACGACATGAGGGACCTCATGTCCGTCTCGGAAAGAAAGCCCGTAACGCATACTCGTTCGGGAGGGAGGTCTGCTACCAAACGATCGATCCCGGTGTCCCGGTGAGGCTCGCCAGCAAGGAGCAGGGCCCCGTCAAGTCCTTTCTGGAGCGCATGCGAGAAAGCCTTCACCAGCCAGTCGATGCGTTTTGGAGGAGTCAAGAAGCCAAATGTTCCGATCTTAAGCCTGCCCCTATTCGCCAGAAGGAAGGAAGCCGCGCTTGCGTTTTCTAGCCGTGAGTTGACGGAGGACGTGAAAGCCTCCGCCACGTGATGATGGATCCGATGAACGTTGGGCTGTCGGTAGCGCCGTGAGATCAGCCGAAAAGCGTAATCGGAGTGTACCAAAACACCTTTCGAGCTATCTACGACAAGACCGAGGTTTCTCACAAGGAACTCTTGCCAGTGATAAAGCAAGAAAGAGCGCTGGGCACTTACAAATTCTTGTGCCGCCGCGCCGAGCTCATACTCAGTGAAGCGATCTCTCAGCTCTGAGCCGACCGATGACAGCAGTCCCATAAAGGAGGCGTCATGAATAACGGCAAGACCTGGCCGCGTGATTGACCTAAGTAGTATCTCGAAGTGGTGCGTATTGTTTCCGAGCTGGTATATGTCGAGAGCTCCGGCTGATGCCCGAGTGGAGCGGTCCGAATACGTGACGCACCCGACACCAAGCTCGTGCGCAAGCGCGCGGTCCGCGTCCGTCAATGCGTCCCGGGCTGCAACCAGCTCGACGTCCACATGCTTCGCTAGAAGCGGCAGCAGCTCCACCGAATAGTCCGCGATCCCGGTCTTTGCGGGCGGTAACGGCGAATGATAGTAAACTCGCATTAGGTGCGTCAGCCGTCCAAGGACCCGATACGAAGCGACGTTTGAGGGGACCAGACCGAACCGGAAATGGCTTCCCATGGAGCCATGGTCAGTGTCAACTTAGGCTAATCCCGCCTTGCTATGTAGCTCGGGGCCGGCTCAAGCCGCAGGCCTTTGCGGGCCTTCCGTGGCTGCGGAAACCTTCTGTGTCGGGGATCTGAGGGCGCAGGGGGGGCACCTGGAGTGGCCTCGGGAGCAGGAGACAAGACATGGATTCGCACCAGGGAGATACTCGCACGGCGTGCGAAATTGTGTGGAACACTTCCAGGTACAGATCCTCGTTCCTTCTAAAGAATCCATATAACACTAGTCCTCCAAGCGAGGTTGATGCAGTCATTCATCTTTTTTGGATTCTATCCGAGGGAGCATACACCCATCGGAACCTACACTTGGACCAACGCACTATCGACTTCATGGTTGCCCCAATTGGGCGCTACCGGAGTCGATTAGAACTCGTCGCTCACTCGCTTTCGAAACTCAGTCACCTGACAGACCGTGACATTCACATCTGGTACTACACTGCAGGGATACATCAGCATCGTCTCTCGGTCTACATCACTGCGGAAGAGACGCGGTGGCTAAGTACACAGGGCGCCTTTGAGGGCGTGCCACCAGAAGAATTCTCTGTGTTGGATCGAATCGCCGGAGAGGCTCTCGCGCCCGGTGGGCTGTGCCTAGATACCCGTGAGAGCCGGTTGGAAGCCAAGTCGTGGATCTCGACTCAAGTCGCGAAGGCCAGTTTTCCGCCTTGGTTTCGCCTCGCAGAGGAAATGACCCAGGACGAGCTAACGTCTTCTCAGGGTCGTGTGGGAGGAGTGAACATAATCGGACATGCAACCAATGTGCTCGGGTTCGGGGAGGATACTAGAAGCTACGCATCCGCTCTGCACGCTGGCCAAGTTCCAATCGCTATAAGCAACGTCGAGCTCTTGTCGGCCCCAGAGAGTTCGGTCGGAGATCGAGCGTTCCTGAGATGCGGAGATCATCTTCCTTACGATGTCAATCTGATGGCGGTCTCGCCGTTTGTAGCCGAAGGCGAACGGCTGCGAGGTTCGGAAATCAAGGGCCGCACGTTCAGCATTGCGAGTTGGGCCTGGGAACTTCCAGCCTTCCCCGACTGCTGGAGCCACTTAACCCGCTTCTACGACGAGATTTGGGCCGTGTCTCCTTTCGTAGTGGAGAGCCTGGCTGGTGTGACTGACGTACCCGTCATATACATGCCGCCGTTGGTCCAAGTTGAGCGCGGGAGCTTTTCGGACGCATGCATGTTGCCCTTAGAGCCTGAATTTTTCAACGTTCTCGTCATGTTCGATTACAATTCACATTTTTCTAGAAAGAATCCCCTTGCGTCAATTGCTGCCTTCAGGAAGGCCTTTCCAAGTGGCGACGGCGCGAAAGTCCGATTGCTAATCAAAACGTTGAACGCTGGCGCCCATCCAGCCGAGTCAGAAGCTCTCCAGGCTGCCGTTGGGGAGGATGCTCGCATTTTTGTCGCCGATGGTAGCTTCTCACGTCTGGCCGTACTGGACCTTCTCTCGAGAGTTGACTGCTTTGTCTCCCTTCATCGCTCGGAGGGCTTCGGCAGGATCATCGCAGAAGCTATGTTGTTGGGGACAACCGTTATTGCGACTGGGTATTCTGGATCGGCGGCATTCCTGGACGATTCCGTCGGTTACCCTGTTCCGTACGATCTCGCCACTGTGGACAGGTCCTGCTACCCGTATGCGTCTGGAGCAGTTTGGGCAGAGCCCGACGTGGACGCAGCAGCAACGCTGCTGCGTGTGGTGGGTTCGGGTGCGTCTGAGGTTGCCAGGAAGCGTGAAAACGCAAGATGTAGGATCGAGGAAAATCATGGGCTGAAAGCAGTTGCCGGGGGACTGAGGCGTCGTTTGGCTGAGATTAGCGATAAATTAGCAGCGTCAAGTATCAGTTCGGGCGGAACGAGGAGCGTGTGAGTTGGAAGGCAGGGACGGGCGCGGAGACAAAAACACGTGCACGCTCTGCAGTCCGTCGGACCTGAACGTTTGCGAGGTGTGTGGCAGAATTGCTAGCCGCTATGGCTCTGGACCGTATCTCGGACCGCACGGCTTCGGGCAAGGGGTACAAGAAGTCGAAGGCGATCCATGCGACTGGCTTCCGAGGCCAGCCTGGCGCAAGCCGCCTTTGAGACTTTGTCGAGGCGGCGGTACAGCCCCCGTTGGGGGATCTGCGAGATCGTGGGCCAAAAGCCATACAGGCAGTCGTTCAGCGGCATGAGGGGATGCCGCCGGAAGGCGACGATCACTGCCTCTTCTCCGGTACTCAGGACGGCCGAGCGGGGCTCCTTCGAACGGATCTGAGCTTTGGCCGTCTTGGTCCCTTGGGCTACTTCTGGAACGTCGTCGAGCTGACGCCGTAGCGCTTGGCTAGAGTCCAAGCGCCTTCTTACCGTAGCTGTAAAGCGCGACGGACCGCCTCTTTCGTCGTGGCTTCCGGGAAGAACTTGGGCCATAGCGGGTCGCTCGCAGGACGATGGTCGAACAACAACCACACGGGAGGATCAAACACCTGGGGCGCTATTGTGGCGCAGCCCGTCCCGTCATGCGTGACAGGGATGACATGTCTCGCAATAGTATGAGGCCCAGCTCTGGAGCTGCCTCTCGGGCGCCCTTCGCTGAAACGGTTCTCCAGTCGGCCGTGCGGATCGCTGCTTAGCAATGTTTCTGTGTGCCTCGATCCCG
>SXGQ01371941.1_pt1 | contig 11258 bp, 5 predicted proteins | sample 3178371 | NCBI WGS metagenome assembly SXGQ01 (sample SAMN11356859, study PRJNA531348) | freshwater metagenome | isolation source: freshwater sample F1-20 | place: China: Fuxian Lake, Yuxi | collected 2017-12-25 | reverse complement strand
GGCCCCGAGCTTGCGCCTGCACCCTGGAGTCCTCCCTCCGCTGCCTGCGCACCTCGGATCATGTTGTTCTCCGTGGGGGTGTTGAAAGTTGGGAAAATCGACCTCCCCCCCGACGAAGATGGACCGGCGCTGCAAGAGCCGGCATCTGCATACCCAGAGGCGCGCATGCTGCCCCGGGCTGCCCCGAGGCCCCGAGCATGCGCCTGCACCCTGGAGTCCTCCCTCCGCTGCCTGCGCACCTCGGATGATCTTGTTCTCCGTGGGGGTGTTGAAAGTTGGGGAAAATCGACCTCCCCCCCGACGATGCTGGACCGGCGCTGCAAGAGCCGGCATCTGCTTACCCAGAGGCGCGCATGCTGCCCCGGGCTGCCCCGACGCCCCGAGGATGGGTGGTGACGCTGGGAGGGGAAATGGAAAAGGAACTACCGCTGAACTGAACTGACTGGATTGGGTTGGTGGTATAAGGGGAGCAGAAGCGCGCGCATGGGGGCGGGAATTGTGGGTTAGGCGGGGGGGGTGCGCACGGGGCAGCGCAACAAGTATACACGATCAGTCCGATCGTCCCACCTTTCTTCCTCATCTGAAATTGCCCGTCCCTCCTCCGCTATGTCTAGGGTGTCCGCTCGCTCATTCATCGGTTCTCCACGATGCGACTCCACCTTCACCAGAAAAGTAACTCTCCCTGCCCGCACGCGTTGCGGTAGCAGGCAGTTCAAACACTGCTCAAACTATCTCTCGCAGGATGTCAGCGTCGAGGGGTGTCCGTCAGGGTCTCACCTCCTGTTACGGTGATCGATGCAGGCAGGCAAATCTTGAAGTCCAACGATGGGGTTCTCGTCCCTGGTCTGTCTGGAGGTCTGGCGGGGATGCCTGCACTCTCGGCATGTCGGATCGTGGTGGTTTCAGGTGCTGCGGGAGTGGATACGCCGGGCTACCAGGGGGCGGACTGTTGAAGGGCGGGCGGCAGAAGGAGCACGCCGGGCCGGTCGCAGCGCCACGGGCAGCTGAAATGCTAAGCACGGGCTCTGGGGTAGATAGTCGCTGGGGTGGAACCTACGCCACTCCTATCTAGGGGGGGTGTAGACTGCGCTGGGCACGGCGGGACCGCACTGGGTGCGCGACGAGACAGACGCGTGACGGTCGCCGCCGCAGAGTCGTGCTGCGCTCGCTGCTCAATGGCGGAGTGCTTGCGCACGCGGACAAGGCGGGTAACCACAGCCACCAGAACATGAACTTCGACGCGTGCGCGACGCGGGACTTGGGCACAACTCTCAATGGGACGGGCGCGGCCAAATCAACCTCCCCCCCGACGATGCTGCCTAGGTAAAGGTATATATGGAGCTTGGCTCCTATTTTTTGTTTCGGCAAGAACAAATATAAGACATCATCATCTGCGGAGCCCATCTGCGCGTGACCCACGGTTAGTTCATACTCCCCGGAACCACGCTCCTCATGTTCTCCCATTTCGCACACGCCCACTGTTCGAGGCGCCATTCACAGCGATGATGTGTCGTATATAGGGACTTATGTATGTCCTAACGTTCTTGTGTGTTATATCCCCTTGAAAGAGCACGTGTAGTCCAAGGGGGAGAGCAACAACGTAAATCCCTGTGGGGTGTTCTTTACTCTGTTTCTACGTAGTTTTATTTTACTGCGTGAATTAGAGAACGTTGGGCCTCCACGGTGGTTTGTCGTGGGCAAATTTAAGAGGGGATGAACCCCACAACCAGAATCTCCGACAAGCTCCGACAGACGATGTCTCGGCAACTGCTTTGAGATTTGAGGCGGAGAGTTCTTGGTATACAAGTGCTGGTCTGGGGCTCTTGTGTACGCGGAGCATCGTGATCAAACTCGCAGACGGTTGCCGAGAAAAGTGCTGGCAAAGTTGGGAATAAACGGCTCAATCTTGTATTGCAGTTGAAAAAGCTCAAGTTCTCGGCAACATGCCTGTGATAACGGAGAGAGGGAGGGGACATGCGACTTGCTCTGTGTGAGAGCTCTGCTATCAGGCTTTCACGCAGCCAAAACGGCATGTCGTAGCTCGCTCTGGTTGCTGAGATGTTGCTTGTGGAAGTTGTGCGGGTGGCGCGGGCGTTCGCGTCGCCCCCGACCAGCCATGCCGACGCGGCCGGCCGCTACGCCCGGCTGTTCGCCGAGGTCGAGGCTTCGTGGTACGCCGCCGTCGACGCGGCCAGGGCGGCCGGCCGAACCGCGCCCGCCGGCCTCGCGGATCCCGATGCCGAGGCCCTGCGGCAGTTCCTCCACGGGCCCGCCTCGCCGTGCCTGATCCCGGACGAGCCGCTCGTGAACATCGAGTTCTGCTTCGCCACCACCTCCGTCCTCGAGCCGCTCTGGAAACTGGAGAGCGACGTCGACCGCTGGTTGAACGAACATCCCAACCTGGAGCCGATGGCGACCGTGCTCGTCGATCGCGGCGTGCTCGTCGAGCCGCGGATCTTCCGTCGGGGCAACCCGTTCACGAAGGCGGCCTTCGTGCCCCGGCAGGCCCCGGAGTTGATCGCGGGGCCCGACCGGCAGCCGTTCACCCGTGGCAGCGGCCGGGCCGAACTCGCCGCGGCGATCGTCGCGACCGACAACCCGCTCACGGCCCGCGTGTGGGTGAATCGCGTGTGGATGCACCACTTCGGCCGGGGCCTCGTCGACACCCCGAGCGACTTCGGCGTGCGGGCCGATCCGCCGAGCCATCCGGAACTCCTCGACTGGCTGGCGAGCGAGTTCATGGCCCACGGGTGGAGCACGAAGTGGCTGCACCGCACGATCATGCTCTCGGCCACCTACCGGCAGGCATGCACCGGGCCCCTCTCCGCCGCCGCGCGGGAGCGTGCCCTGGAGCGTGACCCGGACAATCGCCTCCTGTGGCGCGGGAACCGGCGGCGGCTCGGCTTCGAGCAGATGCGCGACTCGCTGATCGCCGTGGCCGGGGAACTCGACACAACGCAGGGGGGCGGCCCCGTGCCGCCGTTCAAGGCCGGGCCGGCCGGCTTCCGGCGGTCGATCTACACGCTCGTGGACCGGCAGTACCTGCCGCTCGCGTTGGCCGCCTTCGACTTCGCCAACCCCGACCTGCACACGCCGCAGCGTGCGGAGACGACCGTTCCCCAGCAGGCGCTGTTCGCGATCAACAGCCCGTTCGTCGTCGGGCGGGCCCGGGCGGTCGCCCGTCAGGTCGCGGCCGTCTCCGACCCGGACGAGCGGATGCGGCTTCTCTTCCGCCATGTGCTGCGGCGCGAGCCGTCGCCCGCCGACCGCCGCGCCTGCGGGGCCTTCGTCACTGCCGCGACGGCGGCTGCCGCCCGCGAGACGCCGGCGGGAGGCCTCGATCCGTGGGAGCAACTGGCCCAGGTGCTGCTCATGTCGAACGAGTTCATGTTCCTGGAGTGACCGCCGTGAACCCCACCCCGCCCCTCTCGAACCGCTGCTCGCGTCGCGAGCTGCTCGCCCGGACCGGTCTCGGGCTCGGCGCCCTGGGCCTGTCGGGACTGTTGTCCGACGAGGGGCTGCTCGCCGCCGGCGACGCGCCCGGGTCGCTGCGGCCGCGGCAGCCGCACTTCCCGGCCCGGGCCACCCGCGTCGTCCACTTCTTCCTCAACGGCGGCCCGTCGCACATCGACACGTTCGATCGCAAGCCGCTCCTCGAGCGGTACGCCGGCCAGCCGCTCCCCTTCTCGCTCGCGACCGAGCGCAAGACCGGCGGCGCGATGCCCTCGCCGTTCACCTTTCGGCGGTACGGCGCGAGCGGCCTGGAGGTGAGCGAACTCTTCGCCCGCACCGCGGCCCACGCCGACGACATCGCCGTGATCCGCTCCATGGTGGCCCAGGTGCCGAACCACGAGCCATCGCTGATGCTGATGAATTGCGGCGACTCACTCCAGCCGCGGCCGAGCGTGGGCTCCTGGCTGCTCTACGGCCTGGGCACCGAGAATCAGAACCTGCCCGGCTTCGTCGCCATGTGCCCCGGCGGCTACCCCGTCAAGGACACCGCCAACTGGCAGTCGGGATTCCTGCCGGCCGCCTTTCAGGGCACGTACATCGACCCGCGGGTCGGGAACATCGAGCGGCTCATCGAGAACATCCGCAGCGAGCATGCGACGCCGGCGGTGCAGCGGCGGCAACTCGACCTGCTCCGCGAACTCGACACGGCCCGCCGCGACACCCTCGCGGACGACCGGCTGGAGGCCCGCATCCAGTCGTTCGAACTGGCGTTTCGGATGCAGGGCGAGGCGGCCGAGGCGTTCGACATCTCCCGGGAGCCGCAGCACGTCCGGGCCCTGTATGGCGACGGCGTCCATGGGCGGCAGACGCTCATGGCCCGCCGGCTGCTCGAGCGCGGCGTGCGGTACGTCCAACTCTGGCACGGCTCCGGGGGGCCCTGGGACCATCACTCCAACATCGAGAGGGACATCCGCCTCCATGCCGGGGAGATCGACCAGCCGATCGCGGCCCTGCTCACCGACCTCAAGCGGCTGGGCATGCTCGAGGACACCCTCGTGCTGTGGGGCGGTGAGTTCGGGCGGACGCCGGTCTCGGAAGGCGGCTCGGGCCGCGACCACAACCACTACGGCTTCACGGTATGGATGGCCGGCGGCGGCGTGCGGGGCGGCACGGTGCACGGCTCGACCGACGAGTTCGGCTTCAAGGCCCAGGAGCACCCCACGAGCGTGCACGACCTGCACGCCACGATGCTCCACCTGCTGGGCTTCGACCACGAGCGGCTCACCTACCGCTACGCCGGCCGCGACTTCCGGCTCACCGACGTGCACGGCAAGGTCGTGCGCGAGATCCTCGCCTGACGTCAGTTGGCGTCCCGCCTCGAGGCGGAATGCGTAACGCACACCTCCAGGTGTGCGAATGCGGGTCGTGGTGCCATGGAGCCCATTCGCATGCCTGGAGGCATGCGCCACGGGAAGGATCACCCAGGCTCCACTTCAGAAGCACTTCTTGATCACGTCCTCGAGCACGGCGAGCGTGACGTAGTTCCGCAGGGCATACCCGCAGACGGCGAGGTTTTCCTTCGAGAAGTCGAGATTCTTGCCGCCGCTCGGATGGACGTCGCCCTTGCCGAGCAGCGTGCCGTCCCAGGCGGTTCCCGGCTGCCGCTCGAGGATCGCCGCATGGAAGTCGACCAGCGGGATCTTCTTCACGGCCGCCAACTCCCGCACCTCGGTGTTGAACAACGCCACGCGGTCGTCATTGCCGAGAATCGGCGGAATCGTCGATACCACCGGCACGCAGCCTGCCTCCAGGCAGGCGTCCACGATGCCCTCGAGATGCTTGCGGTAGTCCACGGGGGCCACGCCCCTTCTCACGTCGTTGGTGCCGTACATGATCACGGCGATTTCCGGCTGCTCGGCGGCGAGCACCTTGCCGATCACGTCGAGCCCCTGCTTGGCGACCCAGCCCGAGTAGTTGCCATGCTCGGGACCCTTGCGGTCGTTGAGGGCCTTGCCGTCGATCCGCCCCGCGACGGCGTCGAAGCCGACGGGCTTCTCCCAGGCCATCGGGGCCAGGAAGGCCTTGGTGTAGGTGATCGAGTCGCCGATCTGGCTCACGCTTCCCTGCTTGCCCTTCCCCTTGGCGTGCACGGCCTTCATCGCGGCCGCCCAATCGCCGGCGGCCGGCTTGGCTGCCTTGGCCGTGGCCGGCGGCGCCGCGCTGGCGGCGGCCACGCAGAGGCCGACGATCGCGGCGCACGCGACACCCAGCCGAACCTTCTCGATGCCCAGCGTCGTCGTGCGGATGCGCATGATCGTCGTTCTCCGTGTCGAGTGATGATTCCGCGCCAGGTCGGCCAGCCGCGGGCCGTCGGTCCGGCATGTCAAGATCAGCGGCCGGAGTGTAACCGGGGTTTCAGCGGCGTGCCATCCTGACAGGATAGCCCCAGGCCGCGCGGGTCAGCGCCCGCCTTGTTCGGACGGCGGCAGGGGAGGCAGTTTCGCGCTGTAGTGCACGGCGCGGTGCCGGGAGTCGTCGTAGGCGAAGTGCAGCCACTGCCCGTCGGCACTGGCGAAGCCGTCGGGATAATTCAGCGAGGGTTCCATGACTCCCTCGGGGCGGTCGGGGTCGGGCCCCGGGCGTTCCACGAGCACGCGTTGATACGGCCAGTTTTTGCCGCCGTCGAAGCTGATCCAGAGAGAAAGCGGCATGCGCTGCCGCGGATCAGGGTTGTGGAGCAGCGCGACGGCGTCGCCGCCCAGCGGGAACAGGCTGGCCTTGCTGCCCGGATTGGGAATGTCGGTGACCGATGCGAACTCGGGCCAGGTGCGTCCGCCATCCGCGGAGACGGCCCTGTAGAGGACGCCGCCGAGTCGGTCGGCCCGGATGAGCATCAGGATCGAGCCGTCGGCCCGCTCGCAGATCGTCGGTTCGGCCCAGCCGAAATACCGGTCGTTCGGCGTGAGCCGCACGTCGCCATGCTCGGTCCAGGTGCTGCCGCCGTCGGCGCTGATCAGGACGCCATTGCGCGGATTGGTGAAGCCGCGGTCGAGCGGCGGCTTTTGCTTGTCGGAAGCGGGGCCGACGTAATGCTGGAAGGGCATGAGGATGCGTCCGTCCCTGGCCACGATCGCGGGCCGGATGAAGGTGCGTTCCGCGAGCCGGCCAGGCAGGGCGACCGGCTTGCTCCAGGTCTTGAAGGAGTCGTCGCTGGTCAGATACCAGGACCTCCAGTCGTTGGCCCAGTGTTTGGAATGGGTGCCGAAGAACAGCGTCGACCTGCCTCGATGGACGAGCAGTTCCGTCGGCCCTTGGCCGATGGTGTCGCCCGCGCGGGGAAAGCCGACGTCGAAGCCCGCCAGCGGCGTCCAGGTCTTGCCTTCGTCGACGCTACGGGTGACCGCGGTGTAGTTCTCGGGCGCCGGCTCCGTGTCGCCGCCGGCGAGCAGAAAATAGATCCACGAGCCGTCGGGGAGGCGACGCAGGGTGGTGTCGCACACCATGCGGTTCGGCGACCGGCCCTCGTAGGGGATGCTGGTGCGGTCCTGCTTGGCGTCCTCGAGCGCCTGGGCCGTCCAGCGCGGGTCGGGGCGGATCGTGCGCGACGAGAGTTCCGGATGCGGGGTCTTCAGCGCCTTGTCGACGAGCTGACGCGTGATCTTGCCCTGCCCGGGGATGTCGGCCTCCGCGAACGTGGTCAGGAGGATCTCGGCGTCGGTGTGGCGGTTCCAGTCGTAGAGGACGTGGATCGTGCCGTCGGGCGCCTGCACGCCGTCCGGATAGGAGACCGAGGCCCGGTCGTCGAGCAGCAGGCCCGGCCCCCAGGTCCTGCCGTCGTCCGCGGACAGGAAGGCCGTAAGGCTCGAGCGGCGCGGCAGACGGACGTCGATCGGGCCGTTCTTCACCAGCAGTAGGTTGCCCGAGGCGAGGCGGCGGATGAAGAATCGCGAACTGACGTTCTTGATGGCGGAGGGCACGGGCGCCGACCACGTCGCCCCTCTGTCGCGTGAGGTGCTTTCGCTGATGCCTTCCATGGTGCGGGCGAGCATCCACAGCGAGCCATCCTTTCTTTCGACGATCATGTGCTCGTCGAAGTCCGTGCCGGGGAAGGCCACACCGCCGCGGCGGGTCCAGTTCTTGCCCTGGTCGGACGACCCGTAGACGTTGGCCATGCGGATCGCGTCGAGGTCGCGGTGATGGTTGCGGAAGGTCTCGACGCCGACGAAATCCCTGTTCCAAGGGTGCATGCGGTCACGGGTCCAGAGCGACACCGGCAGCAGCCAGTCGCCGTTGGCGAGCACCGTGGGCGTGTTGAGCGTGCAGCCGTCCGCGAAGCGCACGGGGCTCGACCACGTCGGGTGGGCTGCGTCCGGATCGTCGCAGCGCGTGTACCAGTCGCCGGCCCGCCCGTCGAAGTATCCCAGGCTCTGGTCGAAGAAGCACCACAGGCGACCCAGCGGGTCCGTCCAGAGGCACCCCACCAGCGTGCGCCGGTTGGGCTTGCCTTGCAGGTCGGTCGGATCGATGACCAGCCGGGGCGCGGACCACGTCTTTCCGCCGTCGTCCGAGGACGCCAGCATGAGGAAGCCGTTGGGGCTGTCGCCGTTGCCGATCCAGGCGGCCCAGAGGCGTCCCCGGGGCGTGCGCTCGATGCTGGCGACCATGTTGCCCGGCCGGTTGGCGGCGGCGTATTCCGGACCAGGATTCGTGTTCAGGGTGGGCGGCTCGAGCGCCAGGTCGAGCGCGGCCTGATCGAGAGCGGGCTGCGCCTCCGCCTGCATGCAGGTGAGCAGGACCGTCAGTAGCAGTGGGATCGCTTTGGCTTTGGTCATTCGTGCCGTCTTCGTGCGGGTCGATGTGATCGTGCCGCCGAGCCTGTTGAAAGGATAGCCGAACTCATAGACCTGCACGAGTTCGCCCGAGTCGGTGGCCGACCCGCAGGATAGCGCACGCGGCGGGCCAGCGCGAGGCGCTGGGATGGCGGCCCCTGCCACAGCAGTCCGGAAAGCAGAATGTTCGTGTCGAACACCGCTACGATCGGCACGAGTGATTCTCGTGGATCAAATCATTGCCGATGCGATCGCGGTCCTCATCCGAGAGCGAGTCCCACGCGATGCCTCGTGCCTCGCACGCCGAGTCCGCAACGAGAAGAGCAGGCTCGAGTACCTCTGGAAAATCGACGTCGAGAATCCCGACTACGGCAAGCCGCTGCCCGATTTGGGGTACGCACATCTCAAGGCATTCACGCCGAGGCTACGACTCCAGGCGTGCGCATGCGGCCTGTGGCTCCCAATCGCTGCTTCGCATGCCTGGAGGATGCGCCACGGGATCAGTGGCGCACACCTCCAGGTGTGCGAATGCGGGTCGTGGAATGGATGGTCGCGGCGGTTTGCGGGTAGGCGCGGTTTCCGATATGGTGCCACGTCATCTCCTGCCTCATCGGCTGCCCCAGTAGAGACTCGTGATGATCACCTGGTGTGGGATGCGTCGCTGTGGGCTCGTCATCCTGTGCCTTGCCTTGTGTGCTCCGGCCCTCGCGGAGCCGCCCGTCCGCGGTGAGGCCGAGGCGGTGATGGTCGACGAGGCCCCGAAACTCGACGGCACGCTCGACGACCCCTTGTGGCAGAAGTGCCCGCCGCTCGTGCTCGGCGCCTGCGACAAGGACCAGCCGCTCGAGCCGGCCACGGAGGCGCGGGTGCTCTTCGGCCCGAAGGCGGTCTACGTGGGCGTCTCGTGCGCGGAGCCCGACACCGCCGGCCTGTCGGCCAGGGTCCGCGACCGCGACGGCGAGGTGTGGGCCGACGACTCCGTCGAGATCCACATCTCCGGCGACCCGCGGCTCGGCGACTACCAGTTTCTCGTCAACCCGGCGGGCACGCTCTACGACGCCCGCGATAAGGAAGCGGCGTGGAACTCGTCGGCCGAGGTGGCGGCCGCGGTCGTGGACGGCAAGCGGTGGACGGCCACGCTCGCGATCCCGCTGGCGGAGGTGGGGGCGTACGTCGGCGAGAACCAGCCGTGGGTGCTCAACGTCTGCCGCTCGCGGCCGCGCGGCGGCCTGTGGTCTTGGTCCGTGCTCGGCGAATGCGACTTCCACCGGACGACCGACTTCGGCCGGATCACGGGCGTCCGCGTGCCCCGGCGGGCCGACGGCGTCACCCGCGAGGCCGACCCGCTGCCGCCCCCGCCGAAGGCCGGCCGCGGCACGCCGCAGGGCTCGGTGACGGTCTACGAGCGGTGCGGCGACGTCGAGGTGGCATCCGCCAAGGGGCAGTTTCCGCTCGCCGTCCGCGACTCGGGCGATCTGAAAATCGCCTTCCTGGCCACGGGCCGCGGCGGGGCCGGCGACGCGGCGCTCAACTTCTTCGACACGATGGTCCGCGACAACACGACCCCCTGGGCGCCGCGGATGCTCGACGGCGAACGGCCGCTGCCGGTCGTCTACCGCTGCGACCGCTTCCGCTACAACGGCTCGTCGCAGACCGTGGCGGCGAAGACGCTCTACTCTGGCATCGCGTTCATCGGCCCGGCCAACGGCGCGCTCGCGCTTCGCGACTTCGTCGTCTACCGCGGTGAAGACCGCGACCCGCCGCCGCAGCCCGCGGGCCTGAAGGCGGCCGCCGGCCCCGATGGAGCGGCGCTCTCCTGGGACCGCGTCCGCGACAACACCGGCATCGCCTGCTACTGCATCGCGAGGAGCGGCGCCGACGGGGCCTTCGCGAAGATGGCCGAGGCGGCAGAGCCGGCGTATCGCGACGCGGCGGCCGGTCCGGGCCGCTGGTCCTATCGCGTGGCCGCCGTCGACTTCCACGACAACGTGGGCCCCTGGTCGGATCCGGTGACGGTGGAGGTGGCGGCCCCGGCCGTGGCGGCCGCGCCGAGCCCGGAGCGGGAAGACCGCGCGAAATACGCCGAGCGGGTCCGCGGCATCCACCGGGCCGGGCGGGGCAAGGTCGTGAAGGGCCGCGTGCTCTGCTTCGGCGACTCGCTGACCCACGCGGTGACCTACGGCCGGGCCGTCGAAGGGCGGCTGGGCCGCTACGACGTCGTCGCCCGCGGCTACCCGAGCCAGCGGACGGGCTTCGGCCGCGAGAAGATCGCCGAGCATCTCCGCGAGTTCAATCCCGAGTATTGCCTCGTTCTCCTGGGCACGAACAACGGCAAGAGCGAGGCCGACATCGCGGCGGCCATGGACGACCTCGCGGCGATCGTGGCGGCCTGCGACGCACACGGCACGGTGGCGGGCCTGGCCACGATCCCGCCCCGCGGCTTCACCGACGCCGAGTCGAAGCCCGAGGCGGCCTACAACCGCGCGCTCGTGGCACTCGCCCGCGAGCGGGGCATCCCGGTGGCCTATCTGTTCGAGGAGTTCCTGGCGGCACGCGACCGCGCCGACGTGCTCTGCCCCGACGGCGTGCATTTCCACAAGGACGGCTTCGACGCCGCGGGCCGTGCCTGGCGCAAGATGCACGAGCAGGTCGCCTTCGCGGTGCTCGTCCCCGAGTGACCATGCCCATGCGAGGCGGGGCCCCGCGCCGCGTCGGGCGCAGCCGGTCCGTCCCGCTCCGCTCACGGCGCGAGCCTGTTCACCGTCATGAGCCCCTCGACGCGGCTGAACTCCTTGGTGTTTTCGGTCACGAGTACCGCGTCGAGCGATTTCGCGTGGGCCGCGATCATGAGGTCGTGGGGGCCGATCAGTCGGCCCCGTTTTTCAAGGTCCGCGCGAATGGGGCCGTACAGCCTCGCGGCGGCGGCATCGAACGCGAGGGTTCGAAATCCCGACAGGAGTGCATCGAACACCCGTC
>SXGQ01310335.1_pt1 | contig 11259 bp, 10 predicted proteins | sample 3178371 | NCBI WGS metagenome assembly SXGQ01 (sample SAMN11356859, study PRJNA531348) | freshwater metagenome | isolation source: freshwater sample F1-20 | place: China: Fuxian Lake, Yuxi | collected 2017-12-25 | reverse complement strand
GCTTCTTGTAAAACAATTCCTTCAGGGGCTTTCCAATTTGGAATATTCTGATCACTTTTCTTAGGTGTAACCCAATTAGGACTTTTAGGTCGGAGCCGGGCGGGATGGGCACGCCGGCCTTCTTGGCGAGGGCGCGGCTCACCTGCTTGTCCTCGAGGGCGTTCATTGCGCGCGAGCTGGGTCCGATGAAGCGGATGTTACAGCTCTCGCAGACGTCGGCGAAATGGGCGTTCTCGGAAAGGAAACCGTAGCCGGGATGGATCGCATCCACATCGGCGATCTCCGCCGCGCTGATGAGGCGGTCGATGCGCAGGTAGCTCTCGCTGCTCGGGCCTTTGCCGATGCAGATGGCCTCGTCGGCGAGGTGCACGTGCATGGAATTGGCGTCCGCTTCCGAGTACACCGCCACCGAGCGGATGTTCAGCTCGCGACAGGCGCGCATGATGCGCACGGCGATCTCACCGCGGTTGGCGATCAAAATCTTCTCGAACATAACGTCGGGAAAGGAGGGTTCAGCACGGGGGCCGCATCCGCGGCGCGCGGCTTCTCAGCTTCTCAATTCGGGCGGACCCTGAAGAGCACTTGGCCGAACTCGACCGGCTTGGTGTTCTCAGCCTCGATGTGGGTGATCACACCCTTCACCTCGGCCTTGATCTCATTCATCACCTTCATGGCTTCGATGATGCAAACGACGGTGTCCGGATTCACCTGCTGGCCGACTTCGACATAAGGCGCCGATTCGGGCGAGGGTGAGCGATAGAGAGTGCCGATCATCGGCGACTTGATCGTCGAATCACCCCCCGCCGCGGCTGCGGGAGTTGGAGCGGCGGCGATGAAAGCTGCCGGCGTTGCCGAATGAGTCGGAGCGTAGGAGACCACCGGAGCGTCTTCAATCACCGGAATCATCCCACCGCCCGCTGATCGTTTGAGGCGGATCTTGAATCCGTCCTTTTCCAGTTCGAACTCGGAGAGGGAGTTCTTGCGCATCAGGTCAATCAGTCCCTTGATGTCCTTCAGATCCATTTTGTATCCTTTGCTTGGAAGCGCGGATGGACGGCCAAGGCCGGAACTGCGCCTACACGAACTGGGGTCGAGGTGGTCAACAGGTTGCTCAAAAGCGGGGCGAGGCTAGGGGAGGCCGAGGAGAGCGTCAAGGGGAGTTTATTCACAGCCCACCCACAATCGCCACAAGTCGGTCTGTTTTAAACAGGGCAATTAAACAAGATGGATTCAACCCGTTTCAACGGGTCTTTAACGACAACGCCGCTTGAAGCCCCAGCAAGTAAGACTCGGGCCCAAATCCGCAGATCTGCCCTTTGCAGACGGGCGCCATCAGCGACTTGTGCCGAAATTCCTCCCGGGAATGGACGTTGGAAAGGTGGATCTCGATGGTCGGAACGCCGGTCGCCGAGATGGCGTCGCGCAACGCCACGCTGGTGTGCGTGTAAGCGGCGGCGTTGATGACGATCGCGTCGAAGGCCCCCTTGCTCTGCTGTATCCACGTGACCAATTCCCCCTCCACGTTCGACTGGCGGAAGTCGATCGCCGCGCTGGCCTTGGCGGCCGCGGCCCGCACCTTGGCCTCGATGTCGCCGAGCGTCGTGTGGCCGTAGATTTCCGGCTCGCGCGTGCCGAGCAAGTTCAGGTTCGGTCCGTTGAGGAAGAGGATCTTCATCTGCTGCGAGAGCCTAATGGATTGGCTGGCTCCTCATCAATGACAAACCCGCCGCCGCAGAGCCAGCCAAGCAGCAGAAAGGCGGGCCACGCCAAGGCGGGGATGTACAGGCCGAACTCCGCCATCTCCTGTAGCGCCCAGCCGGTCAGCCCGAGCCAAACGGCGAAGGCCAGCGGATTGGAAAGGCATTTTCGATAAAGAAAAGCCAGAGACCCGGCCCAGAAAGCCAGATAGGTCAGAAATCCGATCCAACCGGAATCCGACGCTTGTTCGAGGTAATCATTGTGAGCAAGCCGCGCCATCTCCGCTTCGGGCCGCTTCAGCTGGGCGTGGACGACTTGAAAGGTTCCCGGACCGCTGCCGAGCCACGGCTTTTGCACGGCCGTTTTCCAAGCCGCCTCCCAGTAATCAAACCGTGCCCCGACGCTGGTCGCGCCCTTGGCGAAGTAGCCGTGGTACTTCCACGCGAACCCGGCCAGCCCGAGCGCGAGCACCGCCGCCGCGACGGCGAACTTCGCGCGGCGCGACCAGCGCAGACCGAACAGCGCCATTAACCCCATCGCCAAGCCGACCAGCCAGCCGCCTTTCGAGCCGGTCCAGTAGAGGCAGCCGAGGCCGGCGGCGCCGAGCGAGAGCGTGAGCAGCCATTGCGTAGCGATGGAGAGTCGTCCACTGATTTGCCAGATCCAGACCAGTGAGAGCGGCAGCAGCAGCAGGATCGCCCCCGCGAAGGCGTTCGGATAGACCAGTTGCGAGAAGATGCGGTTGCTGGCCAGTTTCTTCTTCATCTCGGGCGTGAGGTTTTCCACACCGCCGGTTTGGTAAATCCACTGGCGCGTTTCTTCCAGACCACCGAAGTGTTGCTGAAATCCGGCCGTCAGCAGCAGAACCAACCCGGCGACGGCGCCCCAAAGGAACCGTTCCGGCCGGCGCATCGGCCCGAGGACGCAGAGGCCGAGGTAGAAACAGGCCACGCACGCGCCCAGGTGCGGGAGGGTTTGCGCCGTCAATGGCCGGCTCACGCTCTGCGTCGCCGAAAGGCACTGCCAACCAAACCACACCAGCGGCAGCCAGATGAGCCAGCGCGGTGCGGCAGGGCGGAACCCGCCGAACAGAACCAGCCCAACCACTGCCAGCGGCGCGAGCACGGCGATTCCCCAGCGCGCGGGGAACACGAAGAGCAGCCACTGGTACGCGTCCTCCGGCGGCGTGAACCGGTGGTCGAGAATGACGGGGTTGCCGACCTTGAAGAGGACGCCCGCGAGAAAGAGGCCGACGAAGAGCAGGTAGAGCCGCTGCCCTTGCGAAGGATTGGCGGGAGGGGCGGTGTCGGTCACGGCCGCAGTGTAGGCAGGGCGGGGCGCGAAATCCAGCCCGCAGCGGAGCGCTTCAAAGGCGCAGCTTCAGCAGGCCGACCTCCAGGGCGAGCAGTTCCTGCACGTTCGTGTGCAGCCAGCGCTGCGATTGCCCGACCACGCGCAGGTTCTCCGCCGCTTCTTCTGCTGAAATGCGCCCGGCCACCTGTCGTGCTGCGGGGATCAATTCGGGGAAGAACGCCAGATCTTCGGCGGCGCAGTGGCGGAACAACCACACGTCGCGTAGCCAATGTTCGAGCGCCGACAGGTATTCGCCGCGGCGGCGGCGGTACTCGGCCTCGATGCCCGCCGTCAGCTCGTCTTCGAACCGTTTCCGCTGTTCCGGCTCGAGGTCGTCGTACCGCTGCAGGGGCGAGGCGGCTTCCAAGGTCTTCTCCACTTCCTCGCGCACGGTGGAGAGCCGTTCGAGCAGACTTCCCAAAAGCCGGTAGCGGCCCATCAATCCCTTCTGCCCTTCTGCCGCCATCGCCGCGAAGGACCGCAGCCATTCGAGCGGCGCGGCCTCAAAGCGCGGCCGGTCACCAACGGCAAAATTCAAACGGAGGCAACGCGAAAGGATGGTCTCCAAAAGCCGCTCCGGCTCGACGCTGAGCAGCAGCAGTACCGTTTGAGCCGGAGGCTCCTCGAGCGTTTTGAGAAAGGCGTTGGCGGCCTGCGTGTTCATCCGGTCCGCCTCCGCCAGCACAGCCACCTTGAAGCGCGCCGCGGCCGGCTTGAGCTGCGCCGCACGCATCAGGTCGCGCGTCTGGTCGATGGTGATCACGCGCAACTTGGATTCGGGCCGCACCCACTGGATGTCCGGATGATTTGCTCCGTCAATGTTGCGGCAGGAAAGGCACGTGTCGCAGGAATCAATCGCCGGCCCATCGCTGACCGTCCTTCGCGGCGTGGAGCAATTGAGCGTCTTGGCCAGCGCGCGCGCCACCGCCTCCAATTCCTCCACACGCCCGCCGGTGAAAAGATAGGCGTGCCCGAGCCGTCCCCGCTCCAGACTGCGCTGGAGCAGGCCGACCACCTGCTGTTGCCCTGGAAATTGAGCGAAGGCCATGCCGGCACTTGTTTAGAGAAACCCGCTGGGGCCGTCCAGCCTGGAGCGATTTTTTCCGTCAGAACGGATCGGAGATCACATTTGCGGCTTTCCAAACGGGGTGGCTCGTGTAGTAATGCACTACGGCAATGAAGGATTCGTCAGGGAGGGAGCAGCAACGGGATCGCAGTGACGTCGTCGGCATTATTCTTGTCGGCGCGGCGGTGTTGCTGCTGTTGGCCGCGTTTTCGTACGACAAGCTCGACCTCGGTTCCTCCGAGCTTGCGCGGAAGCACAACTGGATCGGCGGATTCGGGGCGTGGACGGCCTTCGCGCTTTTTTCACTGCTCGGCGCGGCGGGCTATCTGGTGCCGCCGCTGCTGTTGATCTTTGGCCTCGCCTACTTCATCCCGAACCTCGGCCCGCTGCTGCGGCGCTGGCCGTGGGCGCTGGTGCTGGTGCTGTGCGGGGCCTGCACGCTCGCGCTCTATCATTCCGACCGCATCAAGAAAGGCCTCGGCGTGTCGAACGCCGGCGGGTTCGTCGGCGAGTTTTTCTACAATTACATCTTCAGCCACTTCAATGTGGTCGGCGCGACGATCATTTTTCTCGTCGTCTATCTCGTCAGCCTGCTGTTCCTGACGAATTTCCAACTCGGCGACTGGGCGCGCGAGAAATGGAGTGCGTGGCGCGCCGGTCGGATGGCGGTACCAGTGGAGGAGGAATTCGTCGGTACGGGCGAAGGAGCGGCGCTGGAACGGCGCGCGCGGGATCTGGAGAAACAGGCGCGCGAGTTGCAGGAGCAGATCGACCGGAGCGACCGCGTGCGCAAGGGATTGAAGGAGGAGCCGACAGCGATCCATCCTGCCGAGCCGTCCGGCAAATCCAATCTGGGCGCGGATTTGAGGCCCGTGCCCGAGCCGATGGTGCGCGATCTGAGCGTGCCGCAGACGGCGCCTATCGTTCCCGCCGCGCGTTCCCGCAAAGTGGCCGCAGCGAAGGAACCTGCGCCGGCCGAGGAAGGGATGATCATCTCCGCTCGCGAACTGCGTTCTGCTAGTGCTGCCGATATTCTGGGACGCAGCCCGGCGGGCAATCTTGACGAAACCCGTCTCGTCGAACCGCCCGCCTCCGAGACGAGGGAGAAGAAGCGGTCGCGCAAAGTCGCCGACACGCCCGACGCCGCGGCGGGGAATCCGTCGCCGAAAGAGGCCGAGCCCGTCGTCCACATCGCGTCCCCGGTGGTGGCTGCCGTTTCGGACACCGAGGTGGCGCCGGCATCGCCCGCGCCGGAAGAGCTGCCGGCGGTGGCGGCTGTTTCTACGCCGGTGGTCGCTCCTCGGCCGAGGCTTGCGCCGCGCCGGCCCAAGCCGGTCACGGTCGCTTCGGCGCCGATGATCGGCAATTACCAGTTGCCGTCGTTGGATTTTCTCCAGTTGCCCGATCTCACGGTGAAGCCGACCGAGACGAAGGAGGAGCTGATGGCCCACGCGCGGCTGATGCAGCAGACGCTCGCGCAGTTCGACATCGAGGTCTCGCTCGGCGACATCACCAAAGGCCCGACCATCACGCGCTACGAGCTGCACCCGGCGCCGGGCGTGAAGTTCGAGAAGATCACGGGCCTCTCGAACAACATCTCCGCCGCGCTGAAGGCTGAGCGCATCAACATCCTCGCGCCCGTCCCCGGCAAAAGCTCGGTCGGCATCGAGGTGCCCAATCTGGTGAAGACGAAGGTCATCATGCGCGACTTGTTCGAGTCCGAGGCGTGGCGGAACACGAAGGCCCGCATCCCGCTCGCGCTCGGCAAGGACGTGTACGGCGAGCCGATCATCGCTGATCTGGGTGACATGCCGCACCTGCTGATCGCCGGCTCCACCGGCTCAGGCAAATCGGTCTGCATCAATTCCATCATCGCCTCGCTGCTCTATCGTTTCCCGCCCGACCAGCTCCGCTTCGTGATGATCGATCCGAAGGTCGTCGAGCTGCAGCAGTATAACGCTTTGCCGCACCTCGTCGTGCCGGTCGTCACCGATCCGAAGAAGGTCATCCTCGCGCTGCGCTGGGCCGTGCAGGAGATGGAGAAACGCTATAAAATCTTCGCGCGGGTGAACGTGCGGAACATCAAGTCCTTCAACGAGCGGCCGAAGGACAAGCCGGTCCCGCCGCTCGAACCGGAATTGCCGCTCACCGCAAAGAGGGAAAAGGTCGAGGCTGGCGCGGACGGTTTCGCCGTGGAGGTGGACGAGGAGATCGTCGTCCCGCGCGAGGAGGAGATCGTCATCCCCGAGAAGCTCAGCTACGTGGTCGTCATCATCGACGAGTTGGCGGATCTGATGCTCGTCGCACCGGCGGATGTCGAGATGCTCATCGCGCGGCTCACGCAGATGGCGCGCGCTGCGGGCATCCACGTCATCGTCGCCACCCAGCGGCCGAGCGTGGACGTCATCACCGGCGTCATCAAAGCCAACATCCCCGCTCGCATCGCCTTCCAAGTCGCGAGCCGCGTGGATTCGCGCACCATTCTCGACGCGATGGGCGCCGACAAGTTGCTCGGCAAGGGCGACATGCTCTATCTGCCGCCTGGCGCGGCCAAGCTGAACCGTGCGCAGGGTGTGCTCATCACCGACCAAGAGATTCAGAGTGTCGTGGATTTCATCGCGCAGCAGGGCAAGCCAAGTTACGAGATGGAGATCCACCAACAGCTCCAAAAGCCCGCCAGCAGCTTCGATGGCGGCGGCGCTACGAGCGAGGAGGACGAGGATCTGATCGAGAAGGCCATCGAGGTCATCCGACAGGAGAAGAAGGCCAGCACCTCGCTGCTCCAGCGCCGGATGGGCCTCGGCTACGGCCGCGCCGCGCGGCTGCTGGATGTGCTCGAGGACCGCGGGGTCGTCGGCCCCTCGAACGGCGCCAAGCCGCGCGACGTGTTGCTCGACCTCGATGGCGGCGGCGCCGATGGCGGCCACCAGCAACTGGTCTGAGCGCCCCGCGTGGTCGGATTTGGAGGCCTCCGTCCTGTTGCGTTTTCGTCGCCTCGCCCCAGTTGAGTTCATCCTCCTTCCGGCCTAGGCTGCATTATCAAATCCATCACCGTTGCGACCTTCAATAATCCCGAACCGGCCGGGGCGTTGCGCAGGCGGGTGGAATCGGCGGGACACCACGCCTCGCACAACGACGAATCGGGAGTGCAGCGTTTCTCGTTTCTCACTGAGCCGATGGCGGCTCACAAGGTGGAGGTGGCGGAGGAAGATCTCGCGGGCGCGCGCCAGCTGATCGAGAAGCAGGACCGCGCCGAGGGCGTTCTGCGCACCCCGGTGTGCTGCCCGCAGTGCCGCGGCTCGCGCGTCGAGTATCGCCAGTTCACGCGCAAATTCCTCACGCCCGCCTTCGCCGAACTGCTGGTCACGCTGCGGGTTTCGGCCAAGATGTTCTATTGCCAGGATTGCCAGTTCACCTGGCCGAAAGAGGAGGAGCCGAAACCCGACCTCGACCTGCTCAACTGGTCGAACAAGTCGCGCTGGTCGCATCTCGAGACGCGCCGTGAGCGCGCGGCGCACGCCAAAGCCGGCGGCTGAACGGCGGTGCGCGCGGTTTTCCGGGATTGTCAATCTGCCGGCGTTCGCCTATTTTACCCCCGCATGCTAAAGGTTGGTGAACAATTGCGTTGTGCCCGCGAGGAGCAAAAGCTCTCCGTCCAGCAGATTGCCGAGATCACCAAGATGCGGAGCGACCAGGTTCTCGCCGTGGAGGAAGGCCGCTTAGATTCCTTCGCCGCGCCGGTGTATGTGCGTGGATTCGTCCGCGCCTACGCGGAGGCCGTCAAACTCCCCCTGCCTCCGTTGCTGGAGGAGCTGAATGCGGAGCTGGGCAAATCCGACAAGTTCAAGGAAGCCGCCGGCGGCGGCCCGCCAAACCGCGGAGTGCTCGACGCCGTGATGCTCCAACTCAGCCGGGCGAACCTGATGATCATCCTGCCAATGGTCGTCATTCTTTTCCTGCTCGCGGGCGGCTATTACACTTTTCGTTACTGGCAGCGCCAAGGCAGGGCCGATCCGCTCTCCGAGTTGGGCTCCGGCCTGCGTCAGGTCAGGCCCCAGCCGGAGTATCTCGCCATCCCCACGAACGCCGCGCCGAAGCGTTGAGCGGGCGCACCTCGCGTCCGTTTCAAAGATTGATTGCCGCGGCCGCGCCCCGTAAGCTGCCCAGCTTGTGAGTGGCAAAAGTGACAAACCCGCCGTCCGCCGCGTGAAGGTCGGGCTGATCTCGCTCGGCTGTGCGAAGAACCTCGTGGACGCCGAGATCATGCTCGGCTCGCTCATGAAGTCCGGCGTCGAGATCACCAACGACGCCGCGGGCGCCGACGCCGTCATCGTCAACACCTGTTCCTTCATCGACGCGGCGCAGGAGGAGAGTGTGGATTCCATCCTCGAATCCGCCGAGTTGCGCGATGCCCGCAATCGAGGCCAGGCTGTCATCGTTTCCGGTTGTCTCTCCCAACGTTTCCGGGACGAATTGCCGCAGCTTTTCCCCGAGGTGGACGCCTTCATGGGGATTGATCAAGTGACGCAGGTCGGCGACATCGTCCAACGGGCCATCGCCCAGCGTGCGGCGAAAGTGGCCCCGCCGGCGGAGCCGAAAGCCAGTCGCCGGAAAAGGAAAATCACAGCGGAATTGGCCGCGCTCGACAAGCGGCGCGGCGCCGACAAGCACGATCACGAGGAATCGCTCCGCGGCTCCGAGAAGTTCGGTAAGACGAAGACATCGCTCGTCGCGCCGCTCTTCGATGTCACCCCGCGGCCCGTGTACATTCCGGATGTTTCCACGCCCCGCTTCCGGCTCACGCCGCGCCATTTCGCCTATCTGAAGATCGCCGAGGGCTGCAACCACCCGTGCAGCTTCTGCATCATCCCGCGCATGCGCGGCAGCCACCGCAGCCGCGTGCAGGCGGACATCGTGGCTGAGGCACGCGTGCTCATCGCCGACGGCGTGCGCGAGATCAACCTCATCTCGCAGGACTCGACTTACTACGGACTCGATTTGCGCCCGAACCACTCGCGCAACATCGCTTCGCCGGAGAAGTTCAACGCCGCCGCGAAGGCGCTGCCCGTGGACGCCACCACGCTCTGCACGCTCCTGCGCGAGCTGAACGCCATCCCCGGCGATTTCTGGATCCGTCTCCTCTACACGCACCCCGCGCATTGGACCGATGAACTGATCCGCACCATCGCCGAATGCCCGAAGGTGGCGCGCTACGTGGACATGCCGCTGCAGCACATCGACGACGCGATGTTGCAGAAGATGCGTCGCGAGACGAGCGGTCAATACATCCGCGATCTCATCGCGCGCATCCGCGCCGGCATCCCCGGCATCGCGTTGCGCACCACGTTCATCGTTGGCTTCCCCGGCGAGACTGAGAAGCACTTCGCGACACTGCTCGATTTCATCCGCGAGACGCGCTTCGAGCGGCTCGGCATCTTCGCCTATTCGCAGGAGGACGGGACCGTTGCCGGCAAGATGGCGGCCCAAGTTTCCGAGAAAGAGCGCGAGAAGCGGCGCGCCCGCGCGATGGCCGAGCAGCACAAGGTGGCGCGCGCCGTGAGTGAGTCGTTTGTCGGGCGCACGCTGCGCGTCCTCGTCGAGAAGGAAGCGAATGCGAAAGAGTTGGCTGCCGCGAACGTTAGTTCATGGGAGCACGGGATCATCCGCGAGGCGGACAAAAGCGCCGCGCTCAAGGGCCGCTTTCTCGTCGCTCGCGGCGAGGCGGACGCGCCGGATATCGATGGCCGCGTGTACGTGCGCGGCAAGCTGGCCGCGGGCGAGTTCGCGCGCGTGAAGATTGTCGGCCACACCGACTACGACCTCATCGCTGAGCCGGCGTGAGTCCGCGCAAAGGGGTGAAAGACCCCTCGACCGCTTCGTGCCCGCGTGTTGGGTGGGACGCATTTGTGCCTTTGCCTCCACGCGGCTTTGCGTTAAACAAGTGAGCGATGAATTTGCCCAACAAACTCACGACCGCGCGGGTTGGGTTGACCGTCCTCTTCCTCATCGCTGTGTTGTGGCATCATCCCGATCGCAATCCGATCAACGACACCATCGCGCTGGTTCTTTTCATCATCGCCGGCCTCACCGACATCGCCGATGGTCGCATCGCGCGCGCGCGCGGCCTCATCACCGATTTTGGCAAGCTGATGGATCCGCTCGCCGACAAGCTGCTCATCTGCTCGGCGTTCATCGCGCTGAACGCCCGCGGCAACATCGCGGCGTGGATGGTGATCGTCATTGTTGCGCGCGAGCTCGCCATCACCGGCCTGCGGACGCTCGCCGCGTCGAAGAACGTCGTGCTCGCCGCCGAAGTCCACGGCAAGCACAAGACACTCACTCAGATCATCGCCATCTCCGCGATGCTGGTGATGGATTGCCACACCGAATGGGGCGAGTGGAGTCAGTGGTTCTTCAGCCTTGAAGTGATGGGCGTGCCGTGGGGGCAAGGCTTCACCGAGCTGGCGAAATGGCTCGCGGTCATCCTCACGATCCTCTCCGGCGCGACCTACATGTGGCGCAACCGCGAGATTTATTTGAAGGACATGTGAGCGGCGAAGCCCCAGCCGCTGCGGCGTCATGAAAAGCATCCTACTGTTCCTTGCCCAAGGCTTCGGACTGGGACGGATTCCGTTTGCGCCGGGCACATTCGGTTCCCTCGGCGGATTGCTCTGGACGGCGTTGTTGCTGCGCACGGGCAATTACTGGATTTACCTCGGCGGCACAGTGGCGGGTGCGCTCGTGGCGGTGTGGATCTGCGGCGAAGCGGAACGGATCCTCGGCAAGAAAGACCCGCAATCCGTTGTGCTAGACGAGATCGTGGCCGTGCCGCTCTGTTTCGCGTTCCTCTTTTTTGCGATGGCGGCGAGGAGCCCCGCGGCGGGTTGGCCCGTGCCGTCCCCGGAGTTCCTCTTCTCACGGGAGGGTTGGCCCGCCACGCTCGCGGCCTTCGCCGCGTTCCGCCTGTTCGACATCTGGAAGCCGTGGCCCGTGAGGCAGGCGCAATCACTGCGCGGCGGTTGGGGCGTGGTGGTGGATGACCTGCTCGCGGCGCTCTACGTGAACCTGCTCATGCCGCTGTTCATCTTCGGCTAGCGCGGTGGATTTGCCGGTGGCACCGAGGTGGGCGAACCGCTTGAACT
>SXGQ01854890.1_pt1 | contig 11260 bp, 12 predicted proteins | sample 3178371 | NCBI WGS metagenome assembly SXGQ01 (sample SAMN11356859, study PRJNA531348) | freshwater metagenome | isolation source: freshwater sample F1-20 | place: China: Fuxian Lake, Yuxi | collected 2017-12-25 | reverse complement strand
GCCATTCCGGCCAACGCCTGATGGTGCCACTACGGAAGAGGCGGGTGATCCATGCCAGAGGGTTCATGGCCGGGTTCCCTTCGGCCAAGGTTCCTTCTCGAGGCGGCGCAGGATCCGTTTGAACTCGTGGAGGACACGGAACTTGGTGACCCGGACCAGGACGGTGGAGATGCCGAAGGCCTTGGCAGTTTCCTCAGCAGTCCTCCCCATCCGGACGGTCCAGTCGAAGATCTGAAAGTTCCGCGGTGAGACGGCCAAACGAAGCTGGTCGGTGGCCACCTGCAGCAGGTTGTGCTGCCACTCGGCCTCCCAGAACGCATCGAAGGGTTGGTCCACTGCCGCCTCCGGGGTGGCCGTGGTTTCGCCGGGCAACCCATCCGTCGGCACCTGACGTCCCAGCTTCCGGAACTGGTCGACCACCTTGTGTTGGGTGACCCGCATCAACCAACCCTTGAAGGAGCCTTTGGTGGGGTTGTAGCTGAAGCTGGGCAACCCACGAGAGACCGAGATGACGGTGTCTTGGACGACCTCCTCAGCATCTTGCCGGCTGAGGCCCATTCTTAACGCAATCCCAAAGATGAACCGGCGGTAGCGGTCGAAGAACTCCATCCAGGAGGAGTGGTCGTCCAGGTCTTGGAGCCGAAGAAGCAGGCTGGCCCGAGTGGGCAGCGAATCGTCGAACGTGGAGGACACGAGGGTCACACTTACTTCATCGCTCCGCCGGTGGCGACCGTTTCAACAATTCTTCCAGAAATTCCGTAACGCAGGCCCGGTGCGGAGCGAAGGGACGAGTATGAGACGCTCTGCTCGGACCATCATGGCCTTAATCATGGCCTTGGCTGCACCCGTGACCTCAGTTGCCCAAGCCCCTACCAACAAGGTCCTTTCCTTAAATGGAACGACAAGCTTCGTGACGGTTCCGAGCAGTCCAGATCTCCAGAACCCAAGTGGTATAACCTTGGAGGCTTGGGTATTCCTGCGGCAGCCGCCTCAGAACGGCATGCAACTCCTCCACAAGGGCGACGGGGAGAGCGGAAATTCGAGGCAGTCCTATCAGCTTCAATGGATTCGTGACGCTGATTCAGTGGGTCAAGGAGCGAGCATTCGATTCCTCGCCTTCCTGCAGGATGGTTCCTACGGATACGTAGACGCTCCCGTGCCGCTGTTATCGTGGACTCATCTGGCCTGTACTTTCTCAAGCGCAGACAAGTCAGTGAAAATTTACGTCAATGGGATCGCTGTTAAGACCAACGCAAACCTAAAAGCAGGCCTGCGACAGACCGACCTACCACTCCGCATCGGTAGGGCGGAATTTCCTTACACCGGGTTTGCCAACGCCCTGATGGATGAGGTGCGAATCTGGTCGCGGGCAAAACTGGATTCAGAGATCCGCCAGCAGATGTACTGTCGACTGGGGGATGGTGAGTCCGGTTTGGCCGCCTCATGGAGCTTCGAGGACGGAACAGCCAGGGATGTCACCGGTCACGGTCATGATGGTAAGCTGGAGGGAGGTGCGAGTGTCGTACCTGACGCCAACTCAGGCATTTTCCGACCAGATTGCAGCTCGGCTCAGCCGGCCAAAGCGACGGCGGTCGTAGTCAACGGTTTCGTAGTGGGTGCCACTCTGACGAGCGGTGGTCTGGGCTACACGAATACACCGGCAGTGACCATTTCCGGCGGAGGTGGGACTGGTGCAACGGCAGTTGCCACGATGGAAAATGGGGTCGTCACACGGGTTACGGTTCAAAATCCGGGCAGCGGCTACACCTCCATCCCCACCATTACGATCGCGCCACCGCCGTACCCAGCTCGCCGAGCCACAGGGGTCAGCAAGGTCGTCAACGGGTTCGTCGTGGACTCCCAAATCACCGACGGCGGACGTGGATATCAAACCCCACCCACCGTCTTGTTTGTTGGGGGTGGTGGGACGGGGGCCAGTGCCATCGCCACGGTTGTGGGTGGAGTCGTGACTGGCATCACCATTACCAACCCTGGCACCGGTTACACATCGGCTCCGCTGGTCCGGATTGCATCCCCACCGTTCAGTCCGGAACTCAGCGTCGAAGTCAGTCGGGTGCGTGTAAGTCTAAGGGTGGTCTTGGGCCGAAAGTACCAGCTTGAATCGACGCGTGATCTGCTGACTTGGACCGCCGCTGGCGCGCCTTTCGTTGCCCAGGATGAGACCTTGGAGCAGGAGTTTAATGTGGACCAGGAGGGTCGTCTCTTCCGCATTTCGGAGGTGCCTTAAGGTCAGAACAGTCGGCCCCATCGATGCCTCCCGAGGTAATTGCCTACTGGGCGCCTTTTGCCTTTTCCCCGTGGGTGGGGTGGTGGGTCACCAGAGATACACCCTTTCAATATCTCTGACTGATTCATTTTTTATCTTTTCATCTTTAATAACTGATAAAATTGAAGTCAGCCAGCACCCCTACTTTGAGATCTGGCCGCCATCGACGACCTGACAGGTGTGGCCCTGGTGATGGGGCGAATTGAAGGCTGCTGCCTGGGTGACAAGGACCCGAGTGACGGCAGCGACGAAGGAGCTGGCGGCCCGAGGGGAGGCGGCGACTGGGCGGCAGGCTGAAATGAGCCTGGGGTGGGGGTGATGCTGGCTCTCTAGTCCAAGTGACCGCCGGAGGTATCCCGGTGATGCCAGTGTGGCTGGGCGGCCTTGGAGGTGGACTGCCCTTGGCGTCCGTTGCGTCCCTGGCGTCTGCCCTGGATCCCACCGCGACCGGTAGAGGCGTTTCCCAGCCCGTGGGGACGTGCGCTGCGCAGGCAGTGCCGAGGGATTCCACACGGGCGGTACAGAGATTCGGCCCCGGTTAACGCGGTGGGTGGGGCATTGTTACTGATTTATCCTAGGTGATGATTGTATTAATATTCATTGGGGTCTGAATCTGCATCATCGTAGTCTTCTTCCATAGTTGGATGATTAGTGTTGCCTGCATATGTATTTTTAATTTCTTGCCCCATGGCTTCGTTTCCCAGGGTCGCAGAAGTTCTCTGGAAATTCGTTTTAAAATTGTTGTCGTTGCTTAGCCACCTGTGAACAGTTGATCGGTGGACTCCGTATAAATTAGCCAGGTATGTTACTGTCATTGCAGATCTGTATCTCCTCTGTTTTTTACCGTTGGGGTTTTTTGGTTTAATTTTACTGTTTTCTGCACCTTCTGTGTTCACTTCTCTTTGGATGCAGGTTTTGGTGTGCATTAGCCCCAGCACATTGATCGTTTTTGCAAAGCCCCGGGGACCGTCGTTCACGCCTTGTTCTAAAAACGGTTTTAGAAATTCAACAAAGCCTTCTTCTTTAAGCATTTCTATTCGTTTTTCCGAGTTAACGGGCGGCTCAAGTCCCTTCACGGTTAAGAATTGGTCGTGTAATATTAAAATAATACCCGTAAATTGATCATCGAACCGATCAAACTGCTTCACTGCCTGTTGTTTCAAGCGCCTGTTGGGCACTTTGAGCCGGCGGTTTTGTAGTTTGGCTGGCAGTTGAATGTTGGAAAGGGAGGCAGGAGGAATCCGCCATTGGCCGCCTTCGGTTTTGTAGGCTCCCGGGAAATAACCAGCTTCGACCCAACGACGGATTGTCCGTGGGTCCCGCTTGAACACTTTCGCCAGGTGTCTAAGTCCCTCTGCGGCCGGTCCGCGCCGCCCCTGCTGTAAATCCTCGAGAGCTTCCATCCGGCAATCGACCTCTCGGATGGGCCGTACCTTGGCCAAGGGATGTCCAAGAATCCTTGCGAAAGCCTCCCGGCACGCCTCTCGGAACAGTCGCCGGGCTTTTCGGTGTTGGTTAAATCCGTGGAGGATAGAAATCAGCTTCGCCAGCTTCGTTGATCTCGGGTGACCGGTCAGCACGCCATCCGTCGGCAACCCTTCCTGAGGCAAATCGGACATTTTGAGAGAGTGCGACACAGTCGAGGACGGTCAAGGCGACCTCGAATTCGAGGTGCTGACGAAAGCAAAAATGACCGAAACCGATAACCGAATGACCCCGCCTCTCGAGGGCGATGGGGTCCCTACCTCCACCACTGGGAGCAACGCAGCGATCAGAGATGCAGCGACCGCGACCCAAAAACCCGAGTCGAACGGTCCAGGCGAGAAGCCGGCTGTTCTGACTGCAGACCTCCCCACCGAGGGGCGTGATGTTGTCATCATCGACCCAACGGCGATCCTCAAGCGCCTAGTGTCGAGGACCCACGCCATCCTCGTGGTGGCGGAGCAAAACAAGGCCAGGGTTGCTGCCACCAACGGCCGTCCATGGTCTGTGGGGCAAGCCCATGTCGATAGTCCCAAATCGTCCAAGTATGGGATCTCGCTGGCCGCCGGTCTTGGGGACATAGAGGACAAACGTTTGAACCGAGGTGACTTGGTTCAAATCGAGATCGGTCGGGGTGGTACCTGCTACCAGTTGACCGGACGTGCCTCGCGGAAGGCTGCAGCCTACTTCGCGAAGACTGACCTAGCTCAAGCCGGCGTCGAGCTTCACACGCCGTTCCATTACGTGGTCCTGGGCGTGGTCTCACAAGGAGGGCAGCCATGACTGTCGACGAAGCCTGGGACGTCCTGCACGGCCGCGCCAAACCAGAATACCAGTACTCCTCCTACCGCAGCCTTGCGGCGTGGATTCTGGAGACCGGTGTAGGTCTCCCGGACGACTGTTCGGTGGGTGACCCCACAGAGGATCACGACGCCGACGCCGAGGAGTAGTCCACGCATCAAAGGTGCCGGCTAGTGGGCCAACTGCTGCTGGCCGGCACCTCTTTCTCCGTCCCGTTCAACCGACCAAAAAACACGCCTGGGCCGTGCCATGCCCACACCCAATTTTGTGATGAAGACCGACGACAGAACCGATCCGTCAAAACGAACCGATCCAACAGGGTCCCCGCTGCGCCAGGAGTGGCGTGGCATCCTCACGGCCGCCCGGACCAATCCACTACCTCCGGTCGAATTATACGACCTCAGTCCTGCCCTCCCGGTGACTAACGAGCACGACGGGCACTTGCTGATTCGACAGTTCAAGTCGAGCGACGTGATCTGGCTTGGCTCATCGAAAAGACTGGGTACTGGTCGGTTGGTCGAGGCCCGTGAGCTCTTGCGCCTCAAGCCTGGTCGTGACGCCTTCGTCATCTCGAACGCGTTTCAGTCGACACGTATCCAGGTGGGCAGGAGCACACCAGTAACCAAGCGCTTTCTCACACTCGCGGCTCCCCGGCTTCCTCTCTCGGTTCAGGGATCCCTTCTCCACCGCCTCCGCGAGCACCTGCCCCTGGTGGCCATTGTCGCTGCCACCCCTTGCCGGCTTGAGGGCTGGTACCGCTGGAAAGCGGAGTGGGACGAACCGGCGGCCAAGGAAGCAATCCAGGAGCGTCTTGCTGGCCTTGGCTTCAGCGACACTTGTCTGAACCCCCTTCGCGTCTGGCACCTGCCCGGTGTCGTCAATCCGCAGACCAACTTCACCCAGAGCCTTCTTTACCTAGACCCTATCCATGAATAGCACCCCTCCATCCGCACCCAATCCAGTGCCACCGCAACGCAGCCTCTCGTCATGGGTCGATCCCTTTGCCGATGACGGTGAGTACTTGGCCGCATTGTTGACCGTCCCTTACTGGCTGCCGATGCCCGCTGACCCGGAGGAGGCCGAGGCTGTTCGCTCGAGGTACCGGGCCAAGGCCCAGGCGATTATCGATGGCTGGGCGTCCAACGCACCGTTGCTCCGCATTAGGGGAGGCGACCGCTTTCACCTTCGCTTTTTGCGGTTCGGTGAGGACCAGCGGTTTATCTCCACCATTTCCCATCACCTGATTCATAGGAACCATCCGGAAGTATGTCCTCGGCGCACTGACCCGGCCCTAGGAGGTAATCCTGATGCGGAGTGTCCGCTATGCGATGCCATGCGGTCGCTCCGTGGGAATTATCATCCCCGCCTTGTCACCAGCTACTGGGTCTACGCGGTGGTTCTTGCTGGGACGTTTCCAGAGCGTTTGCCAGGTGGCCAAGTGGGTTGGGGCGCACCGAATCATGGCCCACGCCGGTTTGTTCAGAGAGACGCCGACAAGATTGGACGGCCGCACAGGATCTCCCTGAACGCCAATGCTGTCATCCAGTTGAAGGCGTTGGCCAAACATGACCCGCTCCTCTTCAGCTGGGAACGCGGTTGTGACTTCGAACTGTCCACCTCGTTCTTGAGGCGGCAGTACCTCCGGCAGCTTCGGCGTGGCCCCATCCAGCTGACACGCGATCTGCGGGGTCAGGAGCGGCAACGGCTCTCGATCGAAAGCTACCTGGGTGAGCCCCATCTCTACGTTGCCCCCGACCGAGTCCAGGATCCCCATGAACGTCCCTACAGACTTCTTCAAGCGGATGCTCGGTTAACCGCTCTGGCTCGACTGAAAGAAGAATCCTCACCAGACGATCCGTCCATCGAATCGAGTCGAGGCAGGGGCCTCCAAGCGAGGGTGGTCGGCATGGCCAGGAAGTACTCCCAGGAGTACATGGATCTTCATCAACCAGGTTGGGATGAAGGTTCATCGACCAATCCCAAACCCGCCAGGGGTCGAGCTCCTCACCTCGAGCATCGCCTTCAGACGTTGCTCCAGTACCGCGATGCCATGCGTCGCTCCTCCAAGGCCTTCTGGGCGCAGTTCGACGCCCGCTGAGCACTGTCCTCCGGCCCATCGAATACCCATCACCAGATTCCCCATGAAGACATCCAACACAGATTCCGGTCCAGACCAACAGGCCTCCGGCCCGCAAAGCGCCCCACCTGACCTGAAAGGCAAGCCGCGACGAGCCAAAGCTGATGACCTCGCTGCACGATCCCACGCTGAGGCTCGGGCCAAGAGCCTCATCAAGGTCGCGACCCTGCAAATCCCAGAGGAGATTGGAACGAGCCCACTGTTCCCGGAGCCGCACCTACAGTTCACCGCCGCCTTGGCACGGTTGTACCGGCCCGACGAGTTGGTCACCGTCATCAAGCACTTCCAGCTCGATGACTCCAAGAAGGTGCGTCCAGACGGCAAAGGCATCACCCGATCCGCAGCGGAGTGGATCAGCTCTGGAAATGAGACCGGCACGGTCCCTCAGTGCGACGCTGGAGCCTGGATGATGGTCAACCCCAGCAATGGGCAGGGGATTGAAGACCGTCACGTCACCGACCACCGCTACCTGCTGCTCGAGTCTGACGGGCTACCCCTGGAGTTGCAGGTTGAGCTCTTGCGGCACCTGCCCCTGCCGATCATCTGCATGACCCTCAGTGGTCGCCGATCCATCCATGCCATTGTCGAGGTCAACGCCCGCAACGCAAAGGTCTTCAAGGAAATCGCCGAAGCGATCCTGACTCCGCTGAAGGAGTATGGCTTCGACTCGACCTGTAGAAATCCAGGGCGGCTCACTCGTGCACCGGGTGCCGTGCGAAAGCTGGACGTCAAGGCACCGACGGTGCAGGAGCTGATCTACCTCCGGCCACCAACAGAGGGTCCTGCAACTCCCATCGCCGACCCCATCAAGGCGTTGCATGAGCTGCTCCATAAGGCTGCCGAGTTCCGCATCACCCCTCAAAATCCCAAGCAACAGTTCTATTACGACAGCGGCACCCGGTTGTACTTCAGGCAGGATAGCAACGGCCTTTACCTTGCCGTGGATGAAAAGAGCGTCGCCAGAGCCCTGGTGGTGGAGATGGGGTTGAGCCGCAAGTCTGACGGCGGTGGAAGCGAGGTGGAGTTTGTTCTGAACCGAATCCAGACCCGGTTCAATGTCGCCTATGCTGGCCCACTGGCCGGTTACCCGGCCGGCCTTCACGTGGAGGGAAATCGCCGTCTCCTCATCACCGAAGGGCCGACACTGATCACACCCAAGGAGGGCCATTGGCCCCTAATCACGCAGTTGTTGGGCCGCATGTTTCAGTGCGGCGGCATCGATCAACGTCCCTACTTTTACGGGTGGCTCAAGTGCGCCGTGGAATGTCTTCAGTCCGGCATCCGGCGACCGGGTCAGGCCATCGTTCTTGCCGGCCCGCCTGGATCCGGAAAGTCCCTTCTCCAAAGCCTCATCACCCAGGTGCTTGGCGGCCGGTCCGAACGACCATTCACCTACCTGGTCGGTGAGACGTCCTTCAACGGGGAGATTTTTTTTTCAGTCCATCAACAGGTCGAAGATGAGATATCGACACGAGATATGCGGTCCCGCCGCCGCATTGGCACGGCCATCAAGGGCATGGTGGCCAACGAGACCCAGCGGTGTCGCCGCATGCGGTGCGAAGCTGTTGCGCTGAAGCCAATGTGGCGGATCTCGATTTCACTAAACGATGAGCCGGAAGACTTGCTCGTTCTGCCGCCTCTCGACATGGGCATCCGGGACAAGTTCATCCTGTTTGCCATCGCTGACGGCCCTCCACCAATGCCGATCAACAGCATTGGTGACCGTGATGCGATGTGGAAAGCCCTGGTCGCCGAGCTGCCGGCTTTCCTGTGGTTCCTCCAGCAGTGGGAGATCCCTCAGGACCTGCGTCACCCTCGCTATGGTGTCCGGGAGTTTCATCACCCGCAGCTCTTGGCCGCCCTCCGCCAAACTGCACCAGAGGAACGCCTTCTTGAGATCATCGACATCACCCTCTTCAACAGTATGGACAGCAGCATTGCCGAGCCGTGGCAGGGCGGTGCCTTGGACTTGGAGCAGGAGCTTCTCCGCACAGATTTTCAGCGCGAGATCACCGCCCTGTTCAGTTTTAACGGGGCCAGTGGGACGTATCTGCGCCGGTTGTCCAACGATCACCCAGATCGAATCAGCTCCACCGTGGTTCGTGGACGGACCCGGTGGGTGATCCGACCACCGGCCGCATCGGCAACTGAAGCGGGCGAACGCCTAGAAACTGAGAGGTCCAAACCGGGGCTTCCCCAACCACCTGAAGAGCCCACTGGGCTCGATGTCACCGAGTAAGCACGGAGGCAAACGGTGGCTTTTCTCTACCAGCGAAAGGGGTCTCCCTTTCATTGGATCTCGTACCGGCACCCCATCACGGGGAAGCGGGTCAGCGAGAGTACCGGCTTGAAGGTCTCAAACCGGAACGAGACGCGCCTTGCCCATGCCCGAGTGTTGGAGATCAGCGCCAAGGAGCTGGCCGTGAGCCGCATCGTAAAGACGGAGGCTTGGAGCTATTGGGTGGAGCCATTCTTGGACGCCCGATACTCCACGGCCGCTCAGCTCCGGACGCTGGAGCGCTACAAAACCAGTTGGCGAAACATCGTCCCGTTCCTTGAGGAGCGTGGACTTCGATTCCCACGTCAGCTTCAACGCGAAGATCTGTTCGCCTACATCGAATGGAGGAAGACCACTCGCAATGAGCGTGTCCGGCCGTGCTCTTTCAACACAGCCCGGCACGAGATCAAGCTACTGGGAACGATTTTGGCGGAGGCTGTGGCCCGTGGTTATTGCACCCGCAATGTGGCTCGTGATTTGGGCCTCAAGAAAGAGAAGCCCAAGCAGAAGCCTGAATTCACGACAGAGGACATCTTGGAGATCCGCCGCCGGCTTCAAACCGAGCCAGACTGGATGCGCGTCTCTTTCGAAATTGCTATCCACCACGGCACCCGCCTCAGGGCCACACAGGTTGATTTGCATCGGGATGTCGATTGGCAGGCTGGTACGATTACCCTGCACGAGAAGGGCAGCCGGTCCCTTACCGCACCAATCGCTCCAGAACTGCGGCCACTGCTCGAGCGCCGCTACCGTGAGGGCCACCGTTTCTCATGCCTTATACCACGAAGTGCGTCAGCAGTGTGGCGGTCCTTTTTCGACCGGATGGGTCGCAAGGACTTCTCCTTCCATTGTTGCCGCGTGACCACGGTAAGCCGCTTGGCTAGAGCAGGTGTCTCGGAGGCGTTGGCCACCCGCTACGTGGGACATGCCAGCACTGAGATCCACCGCTCCTACCAGCGGCTTGGTGTCCACGACCTGCGGGCCTGTCATGTCACCGTTGCTGGCACCGTGGGGTTGGATTCCAATGCTTGGACGCACACCTTCATATCACCGACCGAGAGCCTGCTGTAGATCCGGTGCACTGTTGTCGCCGAGTGACCGACGTACCTCATCGCATGGCGTTCAGGCACACCTGCTCTAGCCAGCCTTGTGACCACCGAGACTCGAGTGCAATGGAACGACAGGTGCGGCAGTCCAATGCTCCGGAAGAAACTCCGCCATTCCTTGGATGGTCTGTCAGGCATGTCCAAGGTGGTACGTCGTCCCTCCGCACGAAGCCGTTGAATCAGGGGCAGCAGCTTGGGGGGCAGGGCAGTGGTGTGTGGTCTCCCACCTTTCTGGATGAAGTGGATGGTTCCGGCTTGTTCGTCGATGTTGCGCAGCTCGATGACGGTCTCGCGAAGCCTGCAGCCCGTGGCCATGGCGATTTCGAAAGCTACGGCCATCCACTCCGGCCAGTTGGGCAGCTCTGCTCGAATTCGCATCTCCTCGATGGCGTTGATTTCAGGCTTCTCCTTGGGGCGTGTCTTCACCAAGCCCAGTCCACGCGCTGGATTGGTCGTGATAAATCCACGTCTCATGGCTTCCTGCATAATGAGTCCAAAGGTTCGCAGATCCTGGACTGCTGTGTTTTGGGAGCATCGGTAGACACCCTTGGTCTTGGGGTCTTTTCGCCAACCTATAAAGTCCTGGCAGTGGACGTGGGTCACCTGCATGGGCAACTCCACACCCAGCTTGTCGAGGTACAGCATCCAAGTCCGCCAGGTCGTCTTGTATCGCGCCAACGTCTTCTGCCGATCTGCATAGCGCCCCTCGAGGAATTTCAACACCCATCCATCCCACCGACTTTCACCCCCAACACGGCTCACCGTCAGCTCCTTGAGGGTCTGCTTCGCGCACTCCTCTCTGGCCTTGCGTGTATCGGCCGAGACCGAGTGCCTGAGGCCGGTGCTGCGTTTGTTCCACTTGTCCCCTTGCCGGTATTGGATGAACCAGAACGGGCTTCCCTTGCGTTTGATGAGGCTGGCCATGGTAGCGATCTGCCAACCAGCCATCATGCTGCGTGCGCACTCCCCACGGAAACTGGTAAGCGTGATCAGGCTGAAAATAATCCGTCGAACCACCGCTCAGGCGTCACCATGAAGCCCATCGACAGGGACTTTGGAATGGCCGTGGAACTCCTTGGTGACGCTGAAAAAATCCGTCGGCCGATTGTCATACAGTGTCATACGCCTGCACCCAGTGGCCGACAAAATCGCGCGTTTTTGCGCCTGTT
>SXGQ01500429.1_pt1 | contig 11260 bp, 12 predicted proteins | sample 3178371 | NCBI WGS metagenome assembly SXGQ01 (sample SAMN11356859, study PRJNA531348) | freshwater metagenome | isolation source: freshwater sample F1-20 | place: China: Fuxian Lake, Yuxi | collected 2017-12-25 | reverse complement strand
TCTCGCCCGCGCACCGGTCACCCGTCGACGGGTCGTAGGGCCCGTGCACCCGAAAGCCGTAGCGCTGGCCGGGCTGCACGCCCGGCAGATACGCGTGCCAGACGAAAGCGTCGACTTCGATCAGCGGCACCCTCGTCTCGACTCGATCGTCGTCGAAGAGACACAGCTCGACTCGCTCAGCCACCTCGCTGAAGAGCGCGAAGTTCGTGCCGCTGCCGTCGAAAGTGGCGCCGAGCGGATATGCATTGCCCGGCCAGGTCATTGGTGTCAAGCCCCCCATGTATTCGACGGTACCCCTCGAAGACTGGGCATCCACCCCCCTAGCATTGTGGCCTCATGGGGGCTATAGGGTTCGTCGTCACGCACTTCGGCAATCGCTATGTCGTCGCGCCCGAAATGGCCGAGATTTTCATGCGCAAGCGACAGAAGCTGCTCGACGCCGGCCAAGCAGAGCTCGTGCCCCTGCCGCACACCGGCGGCGTCGACATTCTGTGGATCGATGAGACGGTGCCGTGCGAGATCGCCCCGATCACGGTGCCCGAGGGCGAAGACGCCGAAACCGTCAGTCGTCGCTGGGGGCTGTGTCGTCGCAAGCGCGTCAGCGGCGCGGGCGATGCGGGGCCGCCGACGAGCCGTGCAGCCGGCGAGGCGACGGGGGTCAGCGGGTAATCGCCCAGTAGATCATGAGCATCGTGACGATCGCTCCTGCGACGAAGTTCAGCAGCAAGAAGCGTTTCCAGCCGCGGTTCGCCGACTCGGCAGTCTCATCGGTGATCATCCAGAACTGCGCGGTGATGACGACGTAGGGCATGGCGGCGATCGCCGCGAGCGGGCCTGGCCACTCGGTGGCGAGCAGCAGCAGGCCGGCGAGCGCGTACGCGACGACCGAGAGTCGAACAGTCGCGCGCGCCCCGATGACGGTCGCGATCGACGCGAGCCCGCCTTCGCGATCGGCGATGACGTCTTGCACGGCGCCGAACGCGTGCGAGGCGATGCCCCACAAGAAGAACGAGCCGAGACTGAGCCAGAGGGCCGGCGTGAAGGTCGCCCCCGCGAGCACGAGGCCGTAGACGGCGGGGCTCACGAAGTGCGTCGACGAGGTCACCGAGTCGAGAAAGGGCTTCTCTTTGAAGCGCAGGCCCTTGGCCGAGTAGGCGATGACGGCGAAGACGCTCACCGCGAGCACGAGCCACGAGAGCGGCGAGCCGAGCACCACGAGTGCGATCAGGAACGGCACGTTCGTCATCACCGCGGCCCACAGCGTCGTGCGGTGGATGCTCGGGTCGAGCAAGGCGCCCTCGACGCCGCCCTTGCGCGGGTTGCGCAAGTCGCTCTCGTAGTCGAAGACGTCGTTGATGCCGTACATCGCGAGGTTGTACGGAATCAGAAAGTAGATCGTGCCGACGACGAACGCGACGTCGATGCGCCCCGTCGTGAGGAGGTACGCCGCCGCGAAGGGGAAGGCCGTGTTGATCCAGCTCAGCGGGCGAGAGCTCACGAACAACTGGCCGAGGGTGCTCACGAAGGTTCATCCTGACGCGGCGACCCCGGCCGCAGCAGCTCCCACACCGTCGGCAGCAGCACGAGGGCCGCGACCGTGTAGGCGAAGTCTTCGATCGGTGCGAGCCCGATGCGCACTCCGCTGATGAGGCTGTCGTCATAGGCGACGAGCCCCGTGCCGATGATGACGTTGTCGAAGACCGCGGTGAGCGTCAGCAGCAGCACGGCGGCCAGGCCGACCGCGCGCCAGCGCGGTGCACGGCGCACGACGAGGCCCACGATCGCGACGAGCGCCACGAGCGCGAGAAAGACGACGTTGAGCAGCGTGTAGGTCATCCCTCGCGCCCTCCCTCGATGGAGGGGGCGGATGCCCGCCGCGACCACCGGCCGTCGAGCCAGTCACCCGCTGCGGTGTAGGCGTTCATCGTGTTGTAACAGAGCAGCGTCAAGAAGAAGACCTCTTCGATCGGCAGCTCGGGCCCGATGAGCAGCCCCGTCATGAAGTCGGTCTGCCCGCGGAAGAAGATGCCGAGCAGAATGCCGCCGAGATCCCAGATGAGGAAGAACACGACACCGAGCACGAGCACGATCGTCGCTCGTCGCGCATCGCGCCAGAAGAACAGCGTGAAGCGACGATCGAGCAGCACCATGCCGGTGAGCGCCACGGCGAGCGCGGCGAGGTACGCGAAGTTGACAAAAGACATCGCGGTGCTCGAGCTCAGGCGGCGGTTGGCGCGGAATCGGCTGCGGCGACCGTTTCAGTCGACGCAGGGTCGGTCGTGACGGTGCGCTCGAGCGGCTCGGGCAGCGGCCCGGTCGAGGTGTCGCCGCGCAGTCGCTTGACGAGCACCTCTGCGCTGATGAGGCACATCGGCAGGCCGATGCCCGGAATCGTCGAGCCGCCCGCGTAGTAGAGGCCCTTGACCTTCTTCGAGATGTTGCCGGCCCGGAAGAACGCGCTCTGCGACAGGATGTGCGCCGGGCCGAGCGCGGTGCCGCGCCAGGCATTGAGGTCGGCGTTGAAGTTGCCGGGGCCGTACGTGCGGCGCACGACGATGCGGTCAGCAAGGTCGGGAATCTTCGCCCAGTCGGCGATCTGAGCGATGATGCGGTCGGCGTAGACCTCGAGCGGCGTGTCGCCGTCGCCGTCGACATCGCCGCGGCCGAACGAGAGGTCGGCGGGCGCCGGCACGAGCACGAACACGTTCTCGTGGCCTTCGGGCGCGACCGAGGGGTCGACTCCGCTGGGCTTGCAGATGTAGAGCGAGGCGGGGTCGGGCAGGGTCGGCTGGGGGCCGAAGATCGCCTCGAAGTTCTCGCGCCAGTTGGCCGTGAAGAGCAGCGTGTGGTGCTCGAGCTGCGGCAGGTCGCCTTCGACGCCCAAGTAGAGCAGCAGGGCGCTCGGCCCCGCGGTCTTCTTGTCCCAGTACGCCTGGGGGTAGGTCTGCAGCTCCTCCGGCAGCAGCTGGGTCTCGCTGTGGTGCAGGTCGGCGGCTGACACGACGATGTCGGCCTCGATGACCTCGCCCCCCTCGAGCTCGACGCCGGTCGCCTTCTTGGTCGTCTCATCGACGACGATGCGCGTGACCGGCGACGAGGTGCGGATGCTCACGCCCTGCTGCTCGGTCACCGCGGCGATGCGCTCGATGAGGGTCGTGAAGCCGCCCATGGGGTAGAGCACGCCGTCGGTGAGGTCGAGGTGCGACATCAGGTGGTACATGCTCGGGGTCAGGAACGGCGACGAGCCCAAGAACACCGCGGGGTAGCCGAGCACCTGGCGCAGACGCAAGTCGGTGAACCGGCGGGCCACGTAGTCGTCGAGGTTCTGCAGCAGCATCTTCACAAGCTTGCCGGTGCGCTTGAGCACGTCGCCGCGCAGCAGCGGGCCGAAGGAGGCGAAGCTCGTGTAGAGAAAGCGCTTCTTCGCCATCTCGTAGGTGTCGAGAGCCGAGTCGAGGTACTTCTCGAGCTTGGCGCCCGCACCCGGTTCGATCGACTCGAAGAGCGCGATGTTCTCGTCGCGCGTCGCCGCGATGTCGGTCGGCTCGTCGAAGCCCTGCGTGATGACGCGGTAGCCGGGGTCAAGTTGAATGAGTTCGAGCTGCTCGGCGGCGCTCGTGCCGCACAGCTTGAAGAAGTGGTCGAAGACCTCGGGCATGAGGTACCACGAGGGGCCCATGTCGAACCGGAAGCCGTCTTTCTCCCACGACCCGGCGCGGCCGCCGACCTCGGGCTGCTTCTCGACGAGCGTGACGTCGTGGCCGTCGCGCGCGAGCAGAGCGGCACTCGCGAGACCCGCGATTCCTCCACCGATGACGACGACGCGACTCATGATGCTGCTCCGATCGAGAGGGATGCGGCAACGGGCCGCGGGCGGGGGGTGCGGCCGGCGAGCGCGCCGAGCGCGATGCGAGCCTTCACGGGGTCGGGCACGCGCACGCGAGCGCGCACGAGCTGCGACGCCGGCGTCTTGCGCAAACGCACCGAGAGCTCGGCGAACAGACCTTGCGCCAGGGCAACCGCCCGGCGGCTGCCCTTCGGCAGTTCGGGAATCACCGCGGCAGAGATGCGCAGGTCGGCGTCGATGTCATCGAGCAAGCGGTGCTTCTCCTCCTCCGTGAACGAATCGACGCTGATGCCGGGAAAGTAGCTGCGACCGAGCGTCTCGAAGTCGGCCGCCAGGTCGCGCAAGAAGTTGACCGTCTGGAAGGCCGCACCGAGCGCACGCGCCCCGGTGACCAGGCGCTGGTCTTGCTCGTCGCTGATGGGCATGCCCTGAACGAAGGCTCGCAAGCACATGAGCCCGACGACCTCGGCCGAGCCGTAGACATAACGGTCGAAACTCTGCCTGTCGTGCTCGGTGTCGGTGAGGTCCATGCGCATCGAGTGGAAGAAGGGCTCGGTCAGCTCGGTGCCGAACCCCACCTCGCGCGCTGTGCGAGCAAAGGCGTGCACGACGAGGTTGGTCGAGTAGCCGTTCTGCATGGCGGCTTCGGTCTCGGCCTCGAACTCGTTGAGGTAGCGCGCGGCGTGCACGCTGTCGAGACCCGCGTCGGTGACGCCACCGTCGACGATCTCGTCGGCGACCCGAACGAGGGCGTAGATGTTCTCGACGTGCTGCCGCACGCCCGCGTCGAGCAGACGCGAGGCGAGGCCGAACGAAGTCGAATAGCGGCGGATCACGGTCGAGGCCGTCTCGTCGGCGACGCGGTCGTAGAGGCTCAGGCGGTTCATCGCACCCGTTTCAGCACGGTCTCGGCGACGGGGTGCAGCTCGTCGCGCAGGGCGGAGGGGATGTGCGGTTCGGCGAGCCTCGCGAGCGCCCGATTGGCGTAGCCGCGGGCGAGGTCTTCGGCGAACGCGCGAGCGCCGCACTCGATCAGCAGCAGTCGCGCCTCGGCCGCCTCGTCGAGCGAGAGATCAGCCTTGCCGATGAGATCGCACAGCCGCGCCCACGCCGGCGTCGAGCACGCAAAAGCGATCATGACCGTGCGCTTGCCTTCGCGCAGGTCGCCGATCGTCGTCTTGCCGGTCGACTCTTCTTCGCCGAAGACCCCCAGCACGTCGTCGACGATCTGGTAGGCGATGCCGATGTCGCGGCCGAACTCGCCGAGCGTGGCGACGGTGCTCTCGGGGGCTCCGGCGAGAATCGCTCCTGCCTGCAGCGGCGACTCGAACGAGTAGACCGCCGTCTTGAGGCGCTCCATCGTGAGAATGTCGTCAACGAGCGGCATGTCGGGGTCGATCGAGAAGTCGACGTCGATGAGCTCACCGGCCGCGCTCGTGAACATGGCCTCGTCGAGCACGTCGAGCAGACGCTCGCGCATCGGCGACGTGACGCCGCTCTTGTCGATGAGACGGTACGCGTTGAAGAGGGCGAGGTCGCCGGCGATCACCGCTGCCGAGACGCCGCGGTGCTCGGCAATCTCGACGCTGACGCCCCGGTCGACCGCGTGGTCGCGGTAGGCGCCCGAGATGTTCGGGATGCCCCGCCTCACGAAATCGCGATCGATCACGTCGTCGTGCACGATGAGTGCGGTGTGCAGCAGCTCGAAGGCGGCGCCGACATAGGCAGCAGCATCCCGATCATCACCGCCGAGTCCTTCGTAGGCGGCCATGACCATGCGCGGCCTGAAGCGCTTGCCGCCTTGCGTGTTGCGTTCGAGCAGGCCCCAGAGGTGCTCGTAGTGCGTGCCCAGGGGCGCGGCGCGCTTCTTGGATAGGCTGAAGAAGCGCTCCAGCACAGCGTCGACCAAGGCAGCTCGCGCCTCTGCGATGCTCGTCTGGTCGTCCCTCTTCACCCGAGCAGACTACCGCGGCCCATGAGCGAACTCCCTGAAACCGTCGTGCTGCTGTCAGACGACGGCAGCGCCATCGGCACGGCACTGAAAGCGACCGTGCACACCGCCGATACGCCGCTGCACTTGGCCTTCTCGTGCCACGTGTTCGACGACCGCGGGCGCGTGCTCGTGACGCGCAGGGCGCTCGCCAAAGCCACCTGGCCGGGGGTGTGGACGAACTCGTTCTGCGGGCATCCGGCACCAGGCGAAGACACGGTCGAGGCCATCGTGCGACGCGCCGAACGCGAGCTCGGGCTCTCGCTCACCGACGTGCGAGTCGCCCTGCCCGAATTCCGCTACCGCGCTGTCGACGCCTCGGGAATCGTCGAGAACGAGATCTGCCCCGTGTACACGGCTCGGGCCGCCACCGACGTGACCCCCGCGGCAGACGAGGTCGCCGAGTGGGCGTGGATCGAGCCGAGCGAGCTGGCGGCGTCGGTCGCCGCAGCCCCCTTCGCGTTCAGCCCCTGGCTCGGCTGGCAGCTCGCCGCGTGGCCGAGCGAGTACGCCGCCGCCGACTAGGGCTTCGACGCCGGGCGCTGCACCACGTGCGGCCGCGGAGTGCGCGGGATGCGCACCACCACACTCGTGCCCTGCACGCCGTCCGAGCTCAAGCTGACCTCGCCGCCGACCCGGTGCTCGACGAGCGCCCGCACGATCGGCAGGCCGAGACCTGTTCCCGGCACGTCGCGGTGGCGGGGTGACTGCACGCGGTAGAACCTCTCCCACACCGCCTGCTGCTCGGCGAGCGGAATGCCGGGCCCTTCGTCGTCGATGCGCAGCTCGACCGTGGTCGACTGCGCTGGCGCGGTGAGCGAGACGGTCACATGGCCGCCGAGCGGGCTGAACTTGAGGGCGTTCGAGAGCAGGTTCGAGACGACGCGCACGAGGTCTTGAGCGACGGCGTGGATGATCACCGGATGCTCGGGCACGTGCAGGTCGACCTGCACCTCGCGGTCGGTCGCACCGAGACCGACCGTGTCGTCGACGCAGTCGCGCACCAACCGCACGAGGTCGAGGTCAGCTGGCGGGCGGTTGCTGCCCTCGGTCGTGCTGAGTCGACTGAGCTCGAGCACGTCTTCGATGACATCGGCGAGTCGACGCGCGTTGCGATGAATGATGCGACCTGCCTGCTCGGTCTCGGCGTCGAGCTGCGTCTCGACCAGCTGCTCTGAGAACCCGAGGATGCTCGTGACCGGTGTGCGCAGTTCGTGGCTCACGGCCGAGATGAAGTCGTCCTTCTGGGTGTTGAGCTGCAGCAGCCCTTCGGCGACGAGCGTCGCGTCGCGCTCGCGCGCGGCCAAGCGGTCGGCCGCCGCGTTCCAGTCAGAACTCTGGCCAGAGACGAAGAGGCCGGCGGCGGCGTGGGTCATGATGAAGAGCTGCAGCGCGAAAATGGCGCCCCGAAGATCAGTTTCGAGGAGTCCTGCAAAGGGTCCGAAGCCGCTCGCTGTCGTCAGTGTCGCCGCGATGCCGAGCATGAGCGATTGCGCCGCGACAACGATGGGCGTCAAGCGAAACGCGCCCCACATCAAGGTCGTGAGAATCAGGAACGTCAACCCGAGGGTTCCGGCGAGTCCGAACACGACGACGGTCAGAAACACGAGCGAGACCCACTGCACGACGAGCTCCCAGCGCGGCACCCTGAATGGCACAGCGAGGGGCACGAGCGCGAGTGGGGCGAGCGCGAAGAGCGCGCTCGCGTGCGACGTGAAGAGCGACGAGGCGACGAGCGCGAGATCTGCCCCGGCGAGCAGCGCTGCAGCGGTGCCCGCGAGTACCGAGAAGAGCGCGGTTCCGATGCCGACGCTGAGTAGGAACCAGCCGATCTCTTTCAGTGTCACGAATCGGGCGTGCGCCTCGCCCCGTGTCAACACCCGCACCACGACCCAGAGCTCGATCGCGTTGGCGATGCCGTACGCGATGGCGAGGTCGAGCGGGCGGTCACCCCACAGGTTGGCCGCGGCGAGACCGATGGCGAGCACGACGCTGACGGCGATCCGCCGCCCGCGGCTGGCCAGCACTGCGACGAAACCCACACCCGCAGCGGGCCACCACAAGGCGATGGGCGCCTCGGGGTTCTGAGCACTCAGGCTGAAGATCGAGACCGCGATCGTGGCGAGAACCACTGCGCCGATCACGAGCCGGCGCGCGAGCGCGGGCAGGTCGTGCATGCGAGCTGCGATTCCCCGAACATCCATGGTTCGTCCTTGATCGAGCGAGACGGGGGTTAGTCGCCCTCGTGAATCAACGATACCGCCGGCGCTTCAGCCGGCAGGCGGACTTCGGCGGTCGTACCGCCCCCCTCCGTATCGAAGATCGCCACCGTGCCGCCCAGTCGCACGTCGACGAGAGCCTTGACGATCGGCAGGCCGAGCCCGGTGCCGGGCACGGCGCGATGCGTGTCGACCGGTGCTCGCGCGAATCGCTCCCAGACCATGTCGCGATGCTCGGCAGGAATGCCGAGGCCGTGGTCGATGACTCGCACGACGGCACCGTCTCCGTCGCGTCGCACGTCGATGATCACCGTGCCGTCGTCGTGCGAGAACTTCACGGCGTTCGAGAGCAGGTTCGCGCACACCCGCACGAGTTCGCGCGGTCGCGACCGCACCATGACGGAGGAGTCGGGCGCCACGACGCGCACCGTGACGCGGCGCTTCAGCGCCAGGCCTTCTGAGTCGCGCGCGCAATCGCCTGCGAGTGCCACGAGATCGACCTCTTCGGCCGGCGCCAGCGCGCCCCCGAGAGCGCCGAGCCTGCTGAGCTCAAGCACGTCGTCGATGACATCGGCGAGGCGGCGAGCATTGCGGGCGATGATCTCGCCGGCCTGCGCGGCGTCGGGCGGCAGCGGAGACTCCTCGAGCTGCTCGCTGAAACCCAGAATGCTCGTCACCGGAGTGCGCAGCTCATGACTGACGGCCGAGATGAAGTCGTCTTTCTGGGCGTTGAGGCGACGCAGCTGCTCTGCGCTCTCGAGGGCCAGCCGTTCTCGCTCATCGCGCTCGGTGACGTCGGCGATGACGATCGTCACGAGACCCGGGCCCTCGGTCGATGCGCGCTCGGCGATCGAGGCCTCGAACGTGCGCCCCACGCGCTCGAAGGTCACACGACCCGAGAGTTGCTGATCGATCACCTCGTCGATCTCGTGAATGCCGAAAGGAGGGCCCTCCGTGCCGATCGCGTGACGTGCTCGCTCATTGCGCGCGACCACCTGAAGCGCGCCTCCCGTGCGCTCTGCGATGACGATGCCGACGTTCGCCGCCACGATGCCCTCGCGCAAGACCTGCTCTTGTGCGCGCAGTCGGTTGACGACCGCGAGCCAATCGGCTCGAGCCGAGCAGACGACCAGCGCTGTGATCGCGAAGATGAGCATGAAGAGCTGGAGGAGCAGCACGAGCGAGCGCCCCTCGACCTCGAAAGCGCCGAACGGGCCTCCACCCAGCGTCGTGAGCACGATGATGCCCGTCGTCGAGAAGAGCGTCTGCACCGTCGTGACGATCGTGGGAAAGCGGAATGCCGACCACAGCAGCAAGATGAGCGGGGCGAATGCGATCGGCCAGGTGTTGCCTGGCCAGAAGACCACGCCGCCGAGAGTGAGCAGTAGCGTTGATTGCAGGAGGAGCTCGAGTCGCCGCACTCCGCGGATCGAGGTGAGCGGTACGAGCACCACAGGCAGCATGACGAGCGTGGCAGAAGCATGCGAGGCAGTGAGTTGAGCGATGGCTTCGAGCGGCGGACGCTGCAGGAAGAGCCAAACGACGATTCCGAGAGTGATTCCTGCAGCTACTGCAGCGAGCAGCGCGACTCCGATGAACCGGGCAGTGTGCCGCAACCTCGCCATGCGCGCCGGTGCTCCGCCCGGTGACATCAGCGCCGCCACGATCGCGACCTCGACCGTATTGCCGACGCCGAGAAGGATGGCGAAGAGAGGGTCGCGGCCAGCGAGCAGATTGCCGGCGCCCGTCGCCACGACGACGAGCAGCAGTACGAGCCAGCGCTCGCGGCCGCGCGAGAGCATCCCGGCGATCGAGGCGAAGCCGGCTGCCGGCCACCAGGCGGCCAGTTGCGGGTCGGCGATGCTGAACTCGACCGAGGCGAACGAGACGATTGCTGCCGCGAGCAGGAACAGGGCGATGGATGCTCGACGTCGAGTGTCGGAAGTCGACGCCAGGCGGGCGATGATGCTCAACCGGCCTCCTCCCTCGAGTCGAGGAGCGCCCTCGGCTTGCCGTGAACGTCGTGCTGCATGAGAGACTATCGACAACACGAGGGGACGTGGGCGCGGATGGCGCAGATTCTGATCGTCGAAGATGAACCCGACGTGCTGCTGTTGCTCGAAAACCGAGTGCGAGCGGCCGGGCACGACGTCGAGAGCGCCACCGATGGTGAGACTGCGCTCGAGATGATCGTCGAGCGTCGGCCGCACGTCATCGTGCTCGACTGGATGATGCCGCGCGTCAGTGGCATCGACGTGCTCGAGAAGCTGCGCGTCGACGACCCCGACCACGAGGTCAAAGTGCTCATGCTCACCGCCAAGTCGCAGCAGACCGACATCGACCGTGCGTACGCGGCGGGCGCCGACGACTACATCGTGAAGCCGTTCAGCTCGCGCGACCTCATCGAGCGGGTGGCCGCCCTCGTCGGCGACTAGCTCTCGTCACTCCGCCGTCGGCGCGATCTCGGTGCGGTGGAAGTTCTGCCACGAGCGCGACGCCGTCGGGCCGCGCTGCCCCTGGTAGCGGTTCAAGTAGCCGCCCGTGCCATAAGGGTTCTCGGCCGGCGAGCTGAGTCGGAAGAAGCAGAGCTGCCCGATCTTCATGCCGGGCCACAACTTGATCGGCAACGTCGCGACGTTGCTGAGCTCGAGCGTCACATGGCCGGTGAAGCCCGGATCGATGAAGCCAGCGGTCGAGTGCGTCAACAGTCCGAGTCGGCCGAGCGAGCTCTTGCCCTCCAGCCGGGCCGCCACATCGTCGGGCAAGCTGACCTGCTCGTACGTCGACCCGAGCACGAACTCACCGGGGTGCAGAATGAAGGGCTCGTCGGCCTTCGCCTCGACGAGGCGCGTCAGCTCGGGCTGCTCTTCTTGCGGGTCGATGAACGGGTACTTGTGGTTGTCGAAGAGCCGGAAGAGCGAGTCGAGGCGCACGTCGACGCTCGACGGCTGCACCATCGCAAGGTCGAGCGGGTCGAGGCCGATGCGGCCCGATGACAGTTCGGCCCGGATATCGCGATCACTCAGCAGCATGCGGTCAGCCTATCGACGCGGTCGGGTTCGCTACACTGACCAAGCGCATAACCGACGCCCGGGACGGGCGTCGGCGCTGGCGTCGCGGCAATGGCCAGAAATGGCCATTGCTCCAAGCTCCAGCGCGCGGGGATGTAGTTCAATGGCAGAACTTCAGCTTCCCAAGCTGATA
>SXGQ01823566.1_pt1 | contig 11261 bp, 12 predicted proteins | sample 3178371 | NCBI WGS metagenome assembly SXGQ01 (sample SAMN11356859, study PRJNA531348) | freshwater metagenome | isolation source: freshwater sample F1-20 | place: China: Fuxian Lake, Yuxi | collected 2017-12-25 | reverse complement strand
CCCGTTCAGGCGGGGTCTCGACTCTCTTGGTCGGTCGAAGGAGAAACGCTCGTGGCCCGGCGCGTCCGGGGCGTGAGTGAATTGCGCGGCTGCCTCACGTCGGATGTGGCGTTCCCCGGCATCGAGGCCGAGAAGGCTGCGGTCGCCGCCAGCCGAGCCAGCCACTACGCCACCAAGCATCGCCGAGGATGAAACGCTACATCCTCGACACGAACCTGCTGGTCCGGTTTCTCCGGAACGACCATCCAGCGATGAGTTCGGCTGCCGCCGAGCTTTTCCTCCAGAGCGCCTCGGGCAAGGTCGAGTTGCACCTGGAACCGACGATTGTCGCCGAGACAGCGTTCGTCCTGACCAGCTTCTACAAACAGGGCCATGCGGAGGTGGCGGACGCCATCCGTGACCTCATCACTGGTTGTCGTCTCAAGGTGCCTTTGGAAGAGGTCACGCTGGACGCTTTGGAACGGTTCAAGGCCCAGCCGGTTGACTTCCCGGATGCCTTGGTGGCTGCAATCGCGGCTCACCAAGGCGTACCCGTCGCCTCGTTTGACCGAGACTTCGACCGGTTCAAGGACGTGAAAAGGTTCGAGCCCTCCGGGGCCTCTTTGCCTTGAGGTTTTATGCCAATGTCCGGGGCCTGCAACTTTCCTCAAATAGATTGGACGGACCCCGGAAATAGATGCGGAAGTGTGGGGTGATGAAAGTCATCGACCACTACTCTCCGCGGGGCTGCGGCAATGGCATGTGCCCCGGAATTATCGTCACCGATCGCAACACCGTGCTCGTCCAGGGCCATGTGCTGCCCAAGGTGGACAAGGCCCAACTGACCGTCCCCGGGCACGAGGACGTCGTCGAGATTCCACGGGAAGTCTTCGACGACCTGTTGAGCCAGTTCCTCCGGCGCTAAAAGCGCTCCGGACCCTCAAGGTCCCCTGCCCTTCCTGCCGAAGGGTCCTTCAAACGCCGACCGGGCCAGTTCCCGTCGGCGTATTTCTGTGTTTACGGAAACACGATTGTGGATGCGCATTGGAGACGGGGTCAGGGAACGGTTTCCGATTTTGGATGTACCAGTTCCTTTTGCCCAGAACTCACTCAAGGGATCCGGATCATGTTTGTTCCCCTCCCATGCCCAGTTGCGACAGCCGCGCCCGCAGATGGGTGATGGCCACCGCCTCCGTCTGGTCGTTCATCTCGTAGGAATCCTTGCCCGGATGCACCACGACCAACCGCTCCAGTTTCAAATCATTCAACGACGTGTGCATGGACTTCGTCATGGACGGCGCGTCTCCATACTTGAACTCGAAGCCGTATTTCTTCCCGCCCCGGTTCACCAGCAAATCCAGTTCCGCGCCCCCGTGCGTGGCCCAGAAATAGGCGTCGCGGTCGCCGGTGATACTCAAGACCTGTTCGAGAGCAAATCCCTCCCACGACGCGCCCAGTTTCGGATGTGCTTCCAGATCGGCGAAGGACAACTGCCGCATCAGGCAGTGCAGCAGTCCGGAATCCCTGAGGTAAACCTTCGGCGCTTTCACCTGCCGCTTGCCGAGGTTCTCATGCCACGGCGCCAGTTGCCGCACCATGAAGGTCGAGCTCAGCAGATCCAGATACTTGCGCATCGTCGGTTCGGACGCGCCCAGCGAGCGTGCCAGTTCCGAGCCTTTCCAGATCTGCGCGTGGTAATGGGTCAGCATCGTCCAGAATCGCCGCAAGGCCGAGGAGGCCACAGAGATCCCCAACTGCGGCATGTCCCGCTCCAGCAAGGTTCGCACAAACTCCTCCTGCCACTGCCGGCTCCCGGCATCTGTGGAAGCCAGATATGCCCGCGGAAATCCGCCCCGCCACCACAGCTTCCGCCACTCCGCCTCGCCCACTTCCTCTAGGTTGAAGCCCGCCACGTCCACCAGCGCCACCCGGCCCGCCAATGATTCCGACACCCCGCGCACCAGTGACGGCGACGCGCTGCCCGTGAGAAGAAAACGCGCCTTCCCCGGCTTGCGGTCAGCCAGCACTCGCAGCATCGCGAACAGCTCCGGCTTGCGCTGCACCTCATCCAGCACCACCAACCCCTCCAACCGTTCCAAAGCCATCTTCGGTGCCGCCAACCGCGCCAGCGCGTCCACGTCTTCCAGGTCAAAGAAGTGACTTGGCTGCTCGCCGGCAATCTCCTGGGCCAGCGTTGTTTTGCCCACCTGCCTTGGCCCGAGCACTGACACCACGGGGAAGCTCTTCAGCCGCTCCCGGATCAGTTCCAGATAATGTTTACGAGTAACCATGCCATTGATGATTGTCTTGAAAACCTAAACGAGCCACTTAGCATTTCAATCTCAAACCCATCTTACTCAAATTCAATTAGTTCCTGGCAGGAGATGGCATCAATAAACCGGATTAACTCATTCAGACTCAGTGGGCCGTCACTGCGGTCTGGCGGGCAAGACGGGTTTTCCAGTTTTAAAGGGGTCATTCTTTCAGATTCCGAGCAGCATTCGGCCAACGGTCGCCATTTCTTCCCGAATACGATCGCGGTGCTCGACAAATTCCCGGTTGCCGTAGATGTCGGTGTGGAGATGGCGGAACTGCCCGAGCAAGGCGCCCTCGGCCTCGGCGTAGTGCGGATTGAATTCCCGTACCTTGGCGTCGAGCAGGTCGTCGAAGAAGAGCGAGCGATTCCTGGCTCGGTCGGCAGGTGGCACCTCCGGATCAAACCCGCGCCGCTGCTCGGCTTCCTCGCGGGACACCATCGTCCAACCGATGGCCTCGGCGTAGGCGAGGATCCGGGCTTGGACGGTTTTGTGTTCTCCGGGTGTGGGCATCTTGATTAAGCGGCTCCTTGGGTGAGCAGCCCCTTCACAAGAGTTACAACAGAGGCGCCAAGTCCATTCGCAGCGCCAAGGACAAAAGCGTTCTTGATCTCTGAAAACTTCAGTTTGCCCTCCTTCGCCACGATTTTGTTCATGTCTTTGACAAAGGGATCGGCAATCGACGCGCCGTAGTATTCAATCAAGATTGGCTTGAGATGTTCTACCCGAACCTTGAAAATCTCCGAGTTGAAGGAGCTATCGAAAAGAGCCCCTTGAGATTTAAGACGCCCCTGAATGACGTTCCGAATAAAGGAGTCTTCGATGATGAAAACTAGCCGCCCCTTTTCCGCTTCGAACTGGGCTAAAGCGAGGACGTAGAGGAAGTCTCTGGCGACAAATGCGGCGTCTTTCGATGGGTATCGCAGTTTTGATTTGTAGCGCAACAATTTGATCGTCGATACATCGGTCTGAAGGTCGATGCTCAGGGCCTGATTCCCCTTCATACGGGTGTTCCCATGCGTCTCAAGCAAGTGCATCACCAAGATGTCAATATCACGTTTTCCCAGAGCGCCAAGCCCCCGCGATAAATACTCCTCAATGAACTCCTTAGCGAAGGCCTCGTAGTCGGTGATCTGAATGTTAGCCATTTCGTGTGTTCTCCAGTGTGAGCTTGGAATCTTGTATTCAGACGTCTTTCAGCCATGATGCGGGAATCAGGTAATCGCCTTGCCCCTCGCGCCAATTGGCCACTACGTTAACATTCCTCAAGCCTTGCCACGTAATTGCGCCAGCATGCTCAGAAACGATGATTTGAAAGGGCTCCGGCAATGATTCGAGAAACTTGGAAAGTGCGGAGAAAATCCGTTGCACGCCCTCAATATCCGCAGACTTACCGCCCGGTGTTTCGTTCAATGTCGGCCACGCTTCGGGGAAATAGACCTGGCTCGGCTGGTCAATCACGAGGAACCGAGGAACTGGGCTATTGGGGAGTCCGAAGAAATGTTCATGTAATGCAAGTAAACATGAGATGTGGTAGCCGACCCAGTTTTGCCCGCTTCCAACCTCCCAGAGAAAGTCCGTCCGCCCTGAAAGGGTAGTGAACTGGAGTGTCAATTCCCGAATGTTCAGCCTGACGTTCTCCGCTGCGTGCTCAAGTTGGAGGTCTCGCGCATGATCGTGAATGCGGGATGAAACAGATTCAATCGCCGCCCGCTCCCGCTCACGTTGTGCCCGTGGGTCCAATTCATTGCGAAGGTCTTGGATGCGACGGAATAGCTGGTCCACGCGCTCTTTGAGATCGCCCACATTCCTGCTTGCGGAGAGATTATCCAGTGCTTGCTCCACGCGACCAACAAACAAATAGATCTGCCTTACACGTTGGCGCTGCGCGGACATCTCTTGGGACTGGGATTCAAGGAACTGTCTCTTCTTGCGAGTCTTCGAAATGTCCTGCTCTAGTGAACGCAACTCAGTACGAAGTTCCGCAAGCTCCTGATCTAGTTTCGCAGGAGCTTGGGCCACCGAGTTTGACAGAACACTTAGTTCGTGTGCCAGCCTTTGAAGCTCCCCGAGGTGTTCGTTTCCTCCTTCATGGACAGCCGAACAAACCGGGCAGGTATGAGCCGCCTGCAACTTCCGCTCTAGCCATCCAACTCCAAGCATTCGATCCTTCTGGTCGGAAAGCGTCACCCCATACTCCCCAACAGAGGCAGCGAGTTGATCCAATTTCGAGAGCCGCTGTCGAACCGACCCAATCTGCCGTGCAAGGCGGTCCTCCTCGCCAAGGATTTGTGTGAGCTGCGCGACAGCCTCTTCGCTTGTTCCTTCTTTGATTTCTGGAATATCGTGCCTCTTAATATTCTCAGGAACAGGCCTCAGTTCGAGCACGTATCTATCGAGTTTCCAAGACGCATCGGGGTTCGGACTGTTGGGCAAGAGACCAAGGGCCTTCGCCTGTAGATAGTAGCTCTCGACTTCCGCTTCCCATACTTTGGCCGCATCTAAACGAGCGTCCAGCTCCCGCCGCAACTTGTCGTGTTCTTTGGCGAGATCTTTAAACTCACGCTGTTTTTCCAATGTTGACGAATCAACGGCTCCAAGAACCAATGGGAACATCGCACGCAGTTTCTCCCGATGTTCGGTAGTATCTGCCTTGAAAAATAGGGTGTATGGGTTTGCAACGATGTGCTGGGGCTGAAAATTGAAAGCCGCCATATCCCGAAAACTTGGACGCCCTCCGTATCCGATGGAATCGTCAGCACTCAGCTCTAAATGGGGAAGTTGCGCAGCTTGATCCAATCGGCTTTTCAAGTCTTCGACGCGGCCATTTTTTTCAACTCGATTGGGCACCTGAAGGTTAACGCCTTCAATCCAGTACAAATCGGTTGTGGTCTGTTGGTCGCCTGGGTTTCTCCGTGCAACAATCAGCTCGGTGTTTGCCAGCTTTATATGGAGACCGAACCACTCGCTAACATCGCGTATCAAGCCGACCGGAATGGCGCATTTCCCACTGCCGAGACAGTAGTCGATGATAGCCGTTAACGAGGATTTGCCAGTCGCGCTTTCACCAGTGATTACGTTGATCTTGTCCGCTAAAAATGGAATCACTCGGGGAGGCAACTGGGCCTGCTTTGGCCAAAGAACGATTTTAAGTATGGCGAGTTTCATCAGAATCGAATATTGAGGTGTGTGGCAATTTGTGCGGACGCCAGTTCGGCAGTCGCCTGTCCAACCCTCTTGGCCGCGGCGAGGACGGTTTTCACTTCCTCGGTGGCGTGAGCGACAGGGGGAGATTTCCTGCCAGGAATAAGCTGAGGACTCTCCTCGCTATCGAGCAGCAACAATCCTGTCGAGAATGCGACAGATAGTGACTGCAGCGTGCGTTCTGAGAGGGCCTCCATTCTTTGTTGAACGCCTACCCTGATTTCGCGGTCGCTTGCTACAGCCTTGTAAAGGGCTCCGGGTTTTACTTTGGAAGCAAGTGCGTTGGCGGAACGCCTGTGGAATGTTAAGGGCAGAACGATGAACGCCATAAAAAGCGGCATGCCTCCAGTCCGATTCTTCTCCTCGTAGGCTTCGTTGACTGCATACCATAGCGTTTCGGCTCCCAGTCCGGGATTTTGCACAATCTGCTGTTCAAAAAGGATATCTTTCATAGTTCCTCCTGCTTTACCAATTCCTCGTAGCGCGGATGCCAGCCAACATCCAATTGATCAGCCAACCGGTGGTAGGTGCCTGCGGTCAAATAGACCTGCTCTGTCTCTACCCCGGCGAGCCGCTCCCTGTGCTCATCGGTAGTCTCGCACAACACTTTGAAACCGACATCCTCTTCAGGGTCAGCCTTGCTTAGGCGCCTCTGGAGACTGAAAATCTTCGACCACCTCGTCTTTAGCGATTCATCAAAATCAATCCAATCTTGATCTGTGATATTCCCGTCGGCTGAAAGCCGGCTCTTTTCAATCCGACAGCGGATAAACTCTCGGATGGCTTCATCAACGCGGCTGTCCTCATCCGTGACCAAGTAGATCTGTTTTACGAAAACCCGCCCTTTCTCTTGCCCTAACTGTTCATCAATCACTGGAATCAGATTGGCTGCCCGTTCTCGTGTCTGCTGACGCTTGCGTCGGTTCAGGACTGCATGGAATTGAGTGACAAAACTGTCTCGCGAGATCCAAGCGGGCTGTCTAGCCTGCCATAGTGCCAGAACCTGTGTCTTAACCCATCCCAGCAATTCGTTCGCTATGGAATCAGCGTCGTTAGTGAACCAATTAGGGATCGGAAGCTCAGCGATTGTTTGTCTCCGAAGGTCGGGTCCGCTGGCTCCGCTCGCTGCATCAGCCAACTCGCAGTGTTTGATCACAGCGCGCAGATGTGGCTCCGATGTGGCAGCGAGCACTTTATCCGTGTATGCGCGGATGGTTTCAGACGGCTTCACAGCAGCTAGTTTCAGCTCCTGCAGGCATGCAGTGATTTCATCGTCTGTTTTAGCTTGTGAAATTCGTTTCGCGATGCAGTCGGGCAAGGCCTTGTTGGTGACCATCAGAAACCGCGTTTTGGTGGCATCCAATTCTCCATCTTCAAGTGCAGTCACCCATATTGAGAGGGTGTTCCAAAGGTCTTTCGAGCGGTTCCCAAATGGCTCTGCGTCCTCCTGAATCGAATGCTTATTCTGTTCGAGAGTCCGTGAACCATCCTGGTGCCTGATGGCGACGTCATCGTCGGTTTCAATTCCGATCAAGAAACCGGCCGAGCTCCGTGCGAGCCAATGGAGAGCACGTTCGAACTCAAATGCATACCCGGCTGCTGGACCCGGTGCTGAATGATTTTCAAGACTCATGGCTTTGCATTGGTTTCTTGGTTTTCATCCGGAAATCCCCAGTTCGTGAACGCGGGTCTTCGCGGTCATCAGTTCGTGGCGGAGGCCTTCGGTGAAGAGCTTGTGCATGAGGACATTTTTCAGCTCGGTGGTGGTCTGAATGATCCGCTCCTGAGCTTCGATCGCCCGCTGCACCGTCGAAAGGATGTGCGCGATCTTCTTTTGTTCGGGGAGGGGGGAAGGGGGATGAGACAGTCGCCAAGGATGCTCTTGCTTAGTCGCTGCCGTTCCGTGCTGCCCTCCATCTTTCCGGCAAGGTCCGACCGCACTTCTGGATGCAGCAGGTAGAAGAATAGAAACAGCGTATCTGACAATCGCGGCCGGCCTCGCAAAGGAATCACCTCTGTGGTCGCGCTGGCCGTGGGTGGTGGCGTTGAAATCGACGCGGTGGATAATGCCGTGAAGGAGCGGATTCTGCCGGGCGATGGCCCGCATGTGGGAGGTGACGCCTTCCCCGATCTTGTCGGAGAGCTTGCGGATGACGGACCAGACGGGCTGCTCCGGATCGTCCGGCGCCAGAGGGAGGTAGAAGCGGACGAGCTTGTGGTCGGCCTTGGCGAGCTGGAAGGCCTTCTTCCGCGAGCCGACTTCCCTGGCGATGCGGTTCAGCTCGTCGTCGAAGACATCGCAGAGCCGCTTGGTGAAGATGAGCGGGAGGATGTAGTCCTTGTATTTCGCTGCGTCCTTGGCTCCACGGATGGAGCAGGCGGCGTCCCAGATCCAAGATTCGAGGGATTTGGTGGTGACGGTTGGCATGGCTGGGCAAGGTCAAGTGGGGAACTCGGTCATCCATCGACACGCGTTCTCCAAAACAATCTCCATTCGAGTTGGCAGAGACGTGGCACTGGCGGTTGGGTTTACGACTCCCGCGCCGTGCTGCACGCCAAGGACTTCCCGGGGGCGAATGACAACGGCTGACATCAGAACCAGTGAAGCACACCCATCGCCCCCCTCGCAATTCCGATGATCCCACCGGATGGGACTAAATCCGCAAGTCGCGGGGCTTCCTGGAAGAGCGGGCTTCCCGGAGTCGACTCGGCCCGACGCAATCCGCCCCCGCGTTCTCCCGGGCGCGCTTTTGGGTGCCTTGGCGGCGTACCCGAGCCCCGGCTTCCGATGGCCGACAAGCGGACTGAACGGGCGAACCCCTGGGTCTGAGAATCCAGCACCGGGACAAGGTTCGATCGGCCCAGTTCGCCAAGAACGATGAGTGGGTGGTAACGGCGAACGACGACGCGTCGGCAGTGGTCTGGGATGCGTCGACCGGAGAGCCCCTGATCGTGCCCCTAATGCATGCCGGGCAGATAATCTCTGCCGTGTTTGCCGACAATGACTCCGCTATCATCATCACCGATGAAATGGGGAATCAGTGGCGGTGGGACCTTTAACCAGAGCGTAAGGCCAGATCGGAAATGCCGCAGCAGCATTCTTCGCCATAGAGCACCGCGACGCTATGAATCGTCACCGGTCACTTCAAAAGGGACCACCCAGAGTCGAAATTCGGGGGTCAAAGTCACCCACCCCTCTCAGCACGGGGATTAGTGGCCATTATGGGTTGAGGGTTTTCAAGAGGCTTCTGCCGTTTCAGTGGTTTTCAGTCCAACTTTCCGTGCCTTCATCGCTTCGTGTTCTTCGCCGGTTAAAGTCCCAGTGTTCTCCGGCAGCATCTCGACAAGTGGGAATGCGTCGACTTCGACTCACGAAGTTAAGGAAGTTTGACGTCTTCACGTCCGAGGCTCTAGTCAACCTGGAAACGGCAGTTGGCCGGTCTCCAAAAGCACGGATCGCAGCCATTCGGGCCACTTTTCCGTCCTCCCGCCGACGTCTATTCGCTCACCGATTGAGTGAGTTGGATTCCAACTGCTCCGCAGTTGAAGAATAACGGTGTAAAACTCTGAATATGAGCTGTTTACAGACCGATTTAAGGGTCCGAAAAAGCGGGCTCAACTGCCGATTTTAGGGTCAAGACAACATCGGAAATTCTGCTCTCGCCTTCACCGATGAACGAGGCGGGCACTTGAGGTTTTGTGCCAATGTCCGCGGTCGGCAACTTTCCTGAAATAGATTGGACGGACCCGGGAAATAGATACGGAAGTGTGGGGTGATGAAAGTCATCAACCACTACTCCCCTCGGGGCTGCGCCAACGGCATGTGCCCCGGAATCATCGTCACCGATCGCAACACCGTGCTCGTCCAGGGCCATGTGTTGCCCAAGGTGGACAAGGCCCAACTGACCGTCCCCGGACACGAGGACATCGTCGAGATTCCCCGGGAGGTCTTCGACGACCTGTTGAGCCAGTTTCTCCAGCGCTAAAAAGCGCCTCGGACCCTCAAGGTCCCCTGCCCTTTCTGCCGAAGGCTTCTTCAAGCGCCGACCGGGCCAAGTCCCGTCGGCGTATTTCTGTATTTACGGAAACACGTTTGTGGATGCGCTTTGGCCCTCTCCCCTTTCCCTCACCGACATCGTGGCCGTTTTGGGCTTCCTCGTCGCCCTGGTCGGATTGGGAATGAACACGTTTCAGGTGCGGATGCTGGTGCGCCAGTTACGCCTCGATGCCAGCATTCGCCTGACTGATTCCAACCGGCGGGTCGTGTCGGTCGCCATCGAGCGGCCGGAATTGTGGGAGGCCATACAGATTGCTGAACCACGTTCCAGCCATGATGGATTCCGGAGGGACCGACTTATCCAGCTCTGGTTGAACCACACCTTGATGGTCTGGAAGTGCCACCAGAACGGGATGCTCGAAGCGGGTGATTGGGACGCGTGCTGCCGAGATACCCGAGCGTTCATGGAATTGCCTGCGGTACGGGAGGAATGGCTCCGTGTCCGGGACTTTTACCCTCGTGAGTTTCAGTGGGAGGTTGCACGGGTGAGCAACGGTGCAGTCACCGCCGCGGTTGGCCCATGATGCCTCTGGCCATCGGAGACTGGGGTAGAGCCGGGAAGGGCCGAAGCGAAGCGCCCCTCGGTCGCGGCCCTTCCCGTGCGAGTGGGGCCCGGTCTCCGGGGGCGTTGCCTTAAGCAGGGAATGGCCGAGGGTTTCCGGTCCGGGTTAGGACGTCAGCACACTCAACCCCTTGAATCGGCGCAGATTCCTCCACGGCCGCTGGTTTGCTCGGAATCAGCAACCCTCATTCGATAACGGAGCTTAAATGGATATCCCTGCTGGATATCCTCCGTCTTGTGAATGGCGAAACCGTGGTTTTCAAAGTGGGCAACAGCCTTGCAGTCCGCTTGGTTGGCGACTGCCGTCTTCCCCGGGGCACTCGGGTGCGTGAGCGCTGGGAAGGCAAAAGTATCATCATCGAACCCGTGGTCGATACCTGGTCCCCCGCCTTCCTTGCCAGTGCAGGCACCTGGGATGAGCCCATTGAGCGTCCGGGCAGGAACGAACCAGCCAGAGACCCCTTCGCGTGAAATTCCTGCTGGATACCTGCGCGGTCAGTGACTACCTGCACGGTGTGGATTCTGTGGTGCAGCGACTCCAGAAGGCCAAGCCCTCCGAAGTCGCCATCATCGCCGTCACCGTCATGGAACTCCGCTACGGCGCGGCGCGGCGGCAAGCGCCCAAACTGACCGCCGCGGTGGAGGCCTTCTTGAACGGCGTCAGCATTCTCGCCTTTGACGCCGAGTCCGCCGAGCGGGCTGGAGTCATGCGAGCCACCATGGAAGCCAATGGCTCAGCATCGCCTTGGCAGATTGCCAGATTGCCGCCACAGCCCTGGCCTACGACCTGACCCTTGTCACCAACGATGGCGACCTGAAGCGCGTGCCTAAGCTCAAGGTTGTTGATTGGCGCCATGCACAGTGAGCCTCAATCGCCGTCCGGGACCGGCATAGAAGCTCCTTGAGTCGGGAAGGCTCGGACTGCCCAGCCTCAGTAATCCTCGGGGAGCAACACCGTCGTCGCACTTTGGTCTGGCTCGGTGAGGATGTTGAACTTGGTTTCCTGGGTGGTGGTGCTGTTGATGAGTGGAAGCTACTTTGTGCGATGAGAGGTTTTGATGTTGGGTGGAAATCCTTGTTGCGGTTTGCGTACCTTTTCCCTACAAAGGTCGTAACTTCCCCATGAGCCTTTAACTAGGCGTCT
>SXGQ01206254.1_pt1 | contig 11261 bp, 8 predicted proteins | sample 3178371 | NCBI WGS metagenome assembly SXGQ01 (sample SAMN11356859, study PRJNA531348) | freshwater metagenome | isolation source: freshwater sample F1-20 | place: China: Fuxian Lake, Yuxi | collected 2017-12-25 | reverse complement strand
GTTAAGCAGGGCGCTTAAAATGGCATAGCTACCATCGTTCTTTACAGCTATTGAGTCAGGAGCGAATACACTTGGCCATTGGCTGTTGAATTTTACCGGCAAGCTAGCACCATTTAGTGGGGCGGAGTTTCCGTAGGAAGGGGAGGTGCCCCATTCAAACCCCCTAGCAGTCACAGGTTTATCGCTAGAATTTATTAGGCCCTTAAGAGTTGCCGATACGTCTTGGGCAATCGCAGGTAGGGTTTCGGTATTTGCAAGATCGGCATTGGCTTTTTCTGCTTTACCACCACCAGTAATTAATATGACAACAAAAATCAAAACAAGCCCTAGGCCGGCCATTACATCTGATAAAACCTCAATTTTTGCTTTTGTTTTTACGGTCATTTGTTTTAATTAACTTTAGGTTAAATAATACACTTTTATAGGTCTAAGCACAAGTATTATATATTAATAAAGTAATCATAAAACTCTATCAAATATAATTTAATTGAAAATTATATGAATAAAAATATAGTGAACAAAAAAATAACCGCCCAATAAATTTTGAGCGGGGATTGTCCTAAAAAGAAACAGGTTAGCGTGGGCCCGAGGCGCTTGCTAACCTGTTAAAAGTCTTTGTTTTTGTTTTTGAGTAATTTATGTGTGCAGCACTGATATAATAATACCGCTTACGTTTGGGTGCTGTCAACAACTTTTTTAGACTTTTTTTAAGTTTTTTTAAAAAACTTTTTTGCCAGTGAATTGGCCATTACGGGCAGCACTGTTTTGCGCGAGTAGTTTAGAGAACATTGCTTGGGCTTTCTTGGTATTAACTTCCTTACCTCGCCATAATTTCAGCACTGGATCCTGTACAGCCCTAGAGTAGCTGTAGGTGATGGGCCATGGTTGTTCACCTTTAAGTCCGATTGCATTAAGATTGGCCGTGGCTTGTTCTGGGCTCTGTCCTCCAGATAAGAAAACTATTCCAGCTACTTCTTTAGGCACTGAATTATTTAATACCTTCAGGGTGGCATCGGCAACTTCAGCAGGTTTGCTCATTACACTTTTGGTGCCTGCAAGAACCATGCTGGTTTTAAGAATTGTTCCAGATAGGTTAACCTTTAGTTTGGCTAGCTCCTCAAATAGTATCTTTATAACCTTTTGAGTCGTTTTTGCGGACTGCTCAATAGTGTGATTACCCTCGTATAAGACTTCCGGCTCAACAATCGGTACCATTCCAGCAGACTGGGCAATAGAGGCGTAACGGGCCATAACCATTAAGTTGTATCTAATAACAGCTTCATCTGGCTCACCATCATTGACCTCGAAAGCGCTACGCCATTTGGTAAAGCGAGCACCCATTCCATAGTATTCATTAAGTCTTACAGATAGACCATCAAGGCCTTCAGTAATAGTGGCGGGTTCGAAATTGTCCATGGGAACCAAGCCCATATCAACTTTGATACCTGGAATTATACCTTTTTTAGTTAGGGCATTGGCAAAAGTTAGGCCTTCATCAGTTTTTTGGCGAATTGTCTCATCGTAGAGGATTACTCCTGAAATATAAAGTTCGATATTGGGCGACATGCACAATAATTGACGCCACTGGCGCCTAGATTCATCTGTACAGTCAATCTTGAGCGCATCGAAGCGCTTTTGGCATGTCCTGGAGCTTTCATCGGCAGCTAATAGACCCTTTGGGTCAACCATCATTTGCTTGGCAATATCAGATATAGAACTGTTCATATACTAAGCATAAGACTAATAGAGAAGTAATGCAATATAAATATACGAATTAACTACATATATACTGTGCTAAAGCATTATATACAAGCATTAAAAAAGCCTTTCGTATCTGTTGAAAGACTAAAAAGGTGAATAAATTATTTACTACTTAGTGTTCTCGAGCCTTGCATCACGAAGCATTGTTTGTTGCTTTTTTGATTCGCGTTTGTCGTAGAGCTTCTTACCACGCGCCAGAGCAATTTCTAGCTTTATGCGGCCTCTGCTGAGCCCAATTGCAGTCGGAACTATTGTGAGGCGCTGAGATTGCGACTCCTCAATTAGTCTATTAAGCTCTTTTCTGTGTAAAAGCAGTTTGCGCTCAGCTTCGGGATCGTAATTATCTAAGTCCATTGCTTGCTTATAGGGGCTGATATGGGCCTTTACCAGGAAAGCTTCACCCTGACGAATAGATACGTAACTACCTTTCATGTCTATGTGGCCAGCCTTAACGCTTTTCACCTCGGGGCCGGACAAAACTAACCCAGCCTCAAACTTTTCTTTTAGTTCGTAATCATGACGTGCACGTCTATTTGATGCAATTATCTTCATAGCCTAATTATAGCTTAAATAGTGGGCTTTGAGATATAATAGGTTTAATATGAACCCAAAAGAACAATTTAATGATTTGCTTTTTAAGGCGCTAAATAAGCTATATGGACCTCACGATAAACAGGAGGTTGCCTCAAGTATAAGCTACTGCGACCCTAAGTTTGGAGAATTTAGCTCAAACATTGCCTTTAGGCTTTCTAAGTCAGAATCAAAAGCTCCATCAGAGGTAGCCAATTCTATAATATCTGATCTAAACAAATCAAAAACTATCAAGAAGGCCGAATTTTTACCCCCCGGCTTTATAAATGTGATTATGAGTAATAAGGCATGGATAGATTACATCGAATCAATTAATGATAATTTTTCTAAGAGCGATATGGGAAAAGGGCAGAGCATTCAGCTGGAGTTTATTTCCGCTAACCCTACCGGTCCGCTGGTACTAACAAACGCTTGGCAAGGTTATTACGGTGATATTTTAACCAATATTTATAAATCGCAGGGCTATGAATCTTCCACTGAGTACCTGCTTAATGATGGAGGAAATCAGATTATTGCTCTTGGTAGGGCAATCCAGCAAGCAGTTGGTAAAGAATTTGAGTCTGAAATAGCCGAAAACCTGTATAGAGGAGAATATATTGATAATATTGCTGAAATAATTACAACAAAAATTGGCTCAAAAGACAAAGTTCTATCAGATGAGCCTCTAGAGGTTGGCTCATTAGCAGCAGAATTAATAGTTGAAAACTATATAAAGCCAGATTTAACTAAGCTGGGTGTTAATTTTGACTCTATGTACTCTGAATCTGAAGCCGATATTAAAAGGACCTTAACTAGGCTTGAAGATGCAGGTTTAATTAAGAACAAAGACGGCGCTGTTTGGATAGATGGCGAAAAGATTGGTCTAGATCAAGACCAAGTACTAATCAGATCTTACGATAATGGAGAGAGCTACTTTTTAAAGGACATCGCATACCAGCTGGAAAGGCTTGAAGAAAGGGGGTATAACAGAACTATTACTATTGTAGGTCCAGATCATCATGGTCAAGCAATCAGGCTAGTCAATACACTCAAAGCCCTGGGTCATAATGAATTTAGTGAGCTTTCCACCCAGACTATTAGGCTTATTAAAGATGGAAAAGAATTTAAAATGAGCAAGCGCAAAGGAAATTACATACTTCTAAGTGATTTCTTAGATGAGGTGCCAACTGAGGCAGCGAGATTTTACTTTGCTATGCGTGACACAAATACTCATATGGATTTTGATATCGACCTTGTTAAAGAGCACTCAGCTAAAAACCCTGTGTATTATTCTTTATATGCTTATGCAAGAGCCTGCTCCATCCAAGAAAACGCCAAGAAAGAATCCTTAAGTGCGGTCAGCATTGAAAATTATGAGCTTAGCCTTTCAGAGCGTCAGCTAATTATGCAATTATCTAAAATTGAAGGAATATTAAAAGAAATAATAGTTAATCATAAGGTTCATCAGCTACTACACCAGACTTTTGATATAGCTAAATCATTCCATGAGTTTTACGAAAAAGAGAGGGTGGTAGGATCAGAAAAAGCGGGCCAAAAACTGGCTATTATTGAAAAATTTAAGCAAGCATACGAGGCAATTTTTGCTATAATTGGTGTTGATTTGTTAGAAAAAATGTAGTAAAAAAAGCAACTATTTTTCTATCTTATATGAATAAATTTTATCTCCTGAATTTATTAAAATCTGGGAGTTTTTTGGTTCAATTGTGAATGAGCTAATTTTTTGATCTGACTCGAGCGCATATTGCCTAATAAAATTAGCCGAGCTGGACTCCGTAGTTAGTAGCGCCAGACGGTCCGAGGCTTCATTTAGTAGAATGAAATAACCCGAATCTTTGTTATAGTAAATATCTTTTATATTTCCAAAACCTGACGGTAGCCCATTGAGCTGATAAGAACGCTCTGAGCCCTGTTCGAATAAAAGAATTTTATCTTTTATTGAAATGAAAATATTTCCATTTACAGCAAACGATGTGGCCTGAGAAAGCTCATTTTCAGAAGTGTTTTTGAGTATGTTTGCTCTTGAAGATAAATTAAGTCCGGATTTGAGATATCTTACTACTTGATTGTCCTGCGCAGCCAATAGGTAGACATTACCCAAGTACGAAGAGATGTCATTTGATTTAGGTACCGAATTCGCATTAAGCTTTTGAAGGCCTTTATCTGAAGTGTACTGTAAAATATTTGCCTTACCAAGAACAATTAGACCTGAGTCTGCAATACTATCCATGCTTATTGCCCCTTTAAGGTCTTCAGAACTAGCCCTTGTGATAGGTGAGCCAAGTAACGGATTAATTTCAATTATTGACCCGCTGCTACTATCTAGACCATAAAGAGAGCTATTTAGCCACACAAGGCTTTTTAGATTGTTTTGCGCAATCTTGAATGAGTTGGTTTGAGAAATTCTTGAGGTAAGGTTTAATTTATCTTCTAAATCTATTAATAAGCTTTGGGTAGAGTTGAAGCCAGATTTAATTTTACCTTCTTTTTCTAGCTCATTGAGCTTGTCTCTTTCTGATGGACTTATTTTATTTAATATTTGTTCTGCTTTATTAATATTCTCATTGGCAGAAGCTTTATTGTTTTTTTGTAATTCCGATTTAGCATTATTGATGAGAGTTTGTGAGTTCTCTAACTGGACCAAAGACTTTGGCTTAGCTGTAAGGCTTGATATGCCCAAAGAAAGTATACTTATAATTATTATTGTAATTACCACAATAATAATAGCTTGTTTAGGGTTAGGATTGATGTATTTTGACCAAAATGAAGTCCACCCAGACTTTGTTTTTGCGCTAATTTCTGATGTAATTTTTTTATTACTTTTACCTAAAGTCTTAGCTTTTGTTTTAGATTTTGAAGCTGCTTCTTTGATCGATTTTTGAATTTGAGTCATTAGTTTTTTAAATTTTGCATCGCTTATGGCTTTAGGTTTATCGTTACCTTGGCTAGTTTCTTGCAGCGTATTATTGTCTTCTAATTCAATTAAAAGGGCACTAAAGGCGTGTGCCTCATCTTTTTGTCGTAAGGATTCGTCTAATTCATTCTCGAAGTTGTCCAGTGAGCTACTTATAGCCATTTTTGATAAATGCTTTGTAGGAATATTTTGGGATATGTATCGACTAGCAATTAATATTTTATCTTCGCTATGTAGCTTGCCCTGACCAATCTCTTTAAATATCTTACTTTTGGTATGGGTCGACAAATCTGTAGACGAAGCGTTTCGTAATAAAAGAAACGTATTATCACCAATATCAGAAAAAAGCATTCTGTCATTTGATGTAGCAACAATTGCCATATCAAGTGAGTGCTCGTGCTTTTTAAGCTGTGCATTTAGGGTCTTTAGGACTTGCTTAAATCTGGATTCGAAGCTGTCCGAAGGGATATCTTCATAAAAAGATTTACCACAAGACTCAATGAGTTTCTCATAGTCGATTCTGCGGTCGCCGGAACTGTTTTCGAACAGAATATAGAGATTTCCAGTTTCAGAGAGAATGTTTTCTCCTGGTTCAAACCCAATTGCAAGGCATTCGTCAGAATTAGATGATTCTGACGAAACATTGATTTGTATATGCTTGGCAGTTAACAGGCTATTTTTCATTATCCCTCTTTTGAACTATTATAACATCTGATTGCAATGGGGTATTATATTAGTATGAACAGAGCCGACAAAGTAACATTTACAAAGCCGCAGCTTAAGGTTATAAATCATAATGACGGGCCAATGTTGGTAGTTGCAGGTGCAGGAACAGGAAAAACGGCGGTAATTACTCAGAGAGTCGCTAGGTTAATTTTGAGTGAAAAGGCAAAGCCTGAAGAGATATTGGCTTTGACTTTTACAGATAAGGCGGCCGCCGAAATGCAGCAAAGGGTCGATGAACTTTTGCCCTATGGCTATTTAGATACCCAAATAATGACTTTTCACGCTCTGGCCGACAAGATTATGCGCGAGTTTGCGCTTGATGCTGGAGTTAGCCCAGAATTTCAAATTTTAACAGATGTTCAGCAGACAATAATCCTACAAGAAGTACTCGCAAACACACAATTTGAGTACTTCAGCCCACAAAGAGACCCGTTTGCATTCGTATCTTCAATAAAAAGCGTCATTTCCAGACTAAAAGATGAGGGAATAGATGCAGAAGAGTTTAAAAAAAGAGTCGCTAAACTAAAAGATACAAAACCGGGGGAAGAGAATGAATCAATGCCCGATTTGGTAGAAATTTACTTAAAATATTCTGCTATTTGTGAGTCTAAAAACAGCTTAGATTTTGGTGATATGTTGATAAAATTACAGCATTTATTGAAAAAAAGAAATACTGTTAAAAACGAGCTGCAAAAGCGCTATAAATACGTGCTTGTAGATGAATTTCAAGACACAAATACAATTCAAATGCAGATAATACTTTTACTATTATCGAAGAAACAAAATATTATGGTGGTTGGTGATGACGACCAAGCAATATATCGTTTTAGGGGCGCATCTGTTCAGAACATACTCTCGTTTAGGTCGCATTTCCCTAATAGCGATATTTCTGTTCTTAAGGATAATTTCAGAAGCGGGCAATCAATTCTGGATGCAGGCTATAAGCTAATACAAAATAACAATCCTCAGAGGCTAGAAGTAAGTGAAAATATAGATAAAAACCTTATTGCCCACCAATTTTCTGATGCGAGCGTCAATATTGATGAGTACGGAAATAGAATTGGCGAATCTGAGGGAGTTGTTGAAAAAATTTCTGAGCTAGTTGAATCTGGAGTAGACAGCAAAGACATAGCTATTTTATTAAGAAAGAACAATCAGATAAAGCCTTATATTTTAGAGCTTCAAAAACATAAAATTGCCTACCACGTTCATCAGGATGTTGAGCTTTTTGAGCAAAAGAGTGTGAAAATGATGGTTGCTCTTGCAAAATCGATAGCAGATCCTGGCGATTCATCATCATTGTTTCAATTGTTAATCAGCGGACTTTTTAAAGATTATAATATTCATCATGTCATTGACTATTCTTCAAAATCTAAGCGTCTCAATAAAAGCTTATTTGAATATCTAGCAAATGATGATCAAAAAGATGGCTGGATAGAGGGCGCCCTAAAAAGTATTATTAATTGGCGCGAGATGATTGCAGATTTTAGTGCTGGTGAGGTTCTTTTTACAGCAGTTAAAGAAAGCGGTTATTTGAAAAGGGCTCTAGATGATTCAGTCGCATCTGTAGATATGGCTTTAGAGGTTCAATATATGACAGACTTTTTTAAGCTTGTGAAGCAGTTTGAATTGGCATCTTCAAACCCTAGCCTTAATGAGCTTTGCGAGTATTTGGATGAAATACGACAGTCATCGGCCGATATTATGAGCGAAATCTCTCCACTTGATATCTCTGGCGTTCAGATTATGACGGTTCATAAAGCTAAAGGTTTGGAATTCGATTATATCTTCTTGCCCGAGCTAACTGAACAGACCTTTCCTTCTTACAACAGAGGGGAGCGAATTAGGATACCCGTAGATATCATAAACCCCGGAGAAGGTGACCAGTTTCAAGAAGAAAGAAGGCTTTTTTATGTAGCACTTACCAGGGCAAAACAGCAGGCTTATTTAAGCTACGCAAAGGATCATGGCTTAAAGCGAGATAAAAAGATTTCTCGCTTTGTGGTTGAGGCTATAGGTAAAGATTGGTCCGAAAAATCAAATTCTATACCGTCGCAACGAAGTATGTCAGAAGTATTAACGAGCTTTGAGCCAGTTGTAAAAAAAGTTGAGAAAGAAAAGATATTATCAAGGCTATTTAAGGGCGAGTGGCTATATTTAACGACCAATCAGATTGCTGATTATCTAAGATCGCCTAAAGAATTTTGGCTGTTTCATGTGCTACATTTACCAAAAGGCCCATTTCATAGCTTGATATATGGTTCAAGCATTCATGCTGCGCTTGAGCACTACTACAAATACCGTTTGAAAAATAAAGAGACAAATATTGCAGAAATATTAAAAGTCTATAAATCCTCTTGGAGTAGTGAAGGTTTTGTGTCGGCCGAGCACGAAAAAAATCTTTTCGAAAATGGCAAAAAAGTACTTAGTGATTACATCATAAGACATAAAAAAGACGGCTTTAAGCCGGTTTCTATTGAGCAGCCCTTTGAGCTTCAGCTTACCGAACTCAAAACAGTGATATCAGGGCGTTATGATATCGTACTGGAGTCAGAAGGAGAAATTGAAATAAGAGATTTTAAAACTTCTAGAGTGAATAATCAGAAAAAAGCCGACACCAAAGCAAAACAAAGCGTTCAACTGGGAATATATGCCTTATCTTGGGAGAAACTTCAAAAAAGTCCAGTAAGCTCCACAAGTCTAGAATTTGTTGAGGACGGTTTTATAGGTAGAAGCGCCAAGGTCGACAATGAAAAGACTCTAGAATTAATAACCAAGGCAGTAAAGGGCATAAAAAATATGGAATTTGAAGAAAAAGGGGACAATTACGTAGATTTTGACAAACTTTTAGTATGAAAAGAATAGAATCAAGTTATCGAGATCAATTATGGTTAGAGCAAATGCTAGATTATATTTGGTCTAATCATTTTCCGGACGTCGAAAAAGTTAATGAAGTTAAAATTAAGTATGGACGAAAGGCTAAGAGGCGATTAGGGTCAATTGGGCTAGATAGAAATGATCAGACTATTTCAATAATTACCATTAATCCTATTTATCGGGATCCAGAAGTACCACAGCATGTAATTGTGGCGACAATCGTTCACGAAATGACGCACTATGCCCACGGATTTAATTCGATGCACAACAGAAAGCAACGACACCCTCATAGAGGCGGGGTGATAAGAAAGGAATTTGCTGAGAGAGGGCTCGAAAGTATGTATGTCGAACAAAAGAAATGGCTTGATGAAAACTGGATTACTATACTAGAAAAACATTTTGGAGCAGAAAATATCTACAGACCAAGAAAATCTAAGCACAAAATAAAAATCCCTTGGTGGATTTCTGGACTATAATTTCAAAAAGAGTAAAATATAAGCATGAGCAGTATAAATAAAAGTACTAGGAAGGTTAAAAGGCGCTCAAAAGCACTTAATCTGTCTTCGGGTAAAACGAAATACAGTAAAAAGCCCTCCAGAGACTCAGTAAAAATTGCTGCCAAAAAGCTAAGCAGAACAAAGACGCGCCAATATGTGTTATTTGCCTTAGGAGCGTTCGTTATAATGCAAATTATTAGCTATGTTACTACCGATAGCCCTATAGCCGACCTGATCCCGTCGGGAGGATTTGTATTTTTATTGGTAATTTATATTCAATTCGGCCTTATGCTTGCGCTGGTTGGATTTTTAATGGCCGCATCGGTGACTTATCTACGGTCCCTAAATGACTAGTCATAAGTGGTGCTTTAGCATTTAAATACTGTAAATATTCAATTTTTATATCTGTAAAAACAAATTTTATAGTAATTAAAAAATAATATTAATTAGAATAAATAAGTTGAACATAGTGTAGATTAAATTAACTTTCGTTTTGTGTTCGCAATATTATGATCTTTGTAGTATTATTGAATTAAACATATGAACAATATATTGATTATCTTACTATCAGTGATATTTCTGGCTTTAATTGCAGTCATTTATTTACTGATGACTAGAAAAAATGAAGCAAGTACTGATTCTTTGTCTTTCTTGAAGCAAGATTTGCAAGGCCTGCAGCAGTTAATTAATCAGTCCCAGTCTCATCTCAATGAGAGAATAGATAAGAATAATGCCGCCATGCAGCAAAGTGTACAAAAGCAAATGAGTGAGTCTTCTAAATTAATTTCGGACGTTACCGAGAGACTTACAAAGCTCGATGAAACCAACAAAAGGGTGGTTGATGTAGCAGACGAGCTTAAAACTCTACAAAATGTTTTACAAAATCCTAAGCAGAGGGGTGTTTTGGGTGAATACTACCTTCAAACAGTACTAGATAATGTGCTTCCTGCAGGTAGATACAAGCTTCAGCACAAATTCAATGATGGCGAGACAGTTGATGCGGTTATATTTTTAGAAAAAGACAAAATACTACCAATTGACTCCAAATTTAGTCTTGAAAACTATAATCGTCTGGTAGAAGAGAAGAATAAAGAAAGGAAAGAAGCTTTAACTAAAAAGTTTAAGCAGGATCTCAAGACAAGAATTGACGAAACAAGTAAATACATTAGGCCTTCAGAGAACACAATGGAGTTTGCATTTATGTTTATACCTTCAGAGGCAATCTATAATGATTTGCTGACCAACAAGATAGGAGTTACGGACACGGCCTCAAGAGACTTAATAGAATATGCTTTTCAGGAGAAAAAAGTAATTATTGTTAGCCCGACTACTTTTATGGCTTATTTACAAACAGTTCTTCAGGGATTAAGAAGCTTACAGATAGAGGAGCAAGCTAAAGAGATTCAAAAAAGGGTTGGCTTATTAGGCAGACACATTAAGAGTTATGAGCAATTCATGCATAAGCTGGGTAATTCGCTTGGAACAACTGTAAATCACTATAATAATGCTCATAAGGAGCTAAAAAAGATTGATAAGGACGTGGTAAAAATAGCCGGAACAGAAGAAGTTGTGGACCCAGTGCAATTAGAAAAGCCAAATATCGAAGACTAGCAGTAAGTATTGTATAATACGCTTATGAAAACTGTATTTTCAGGCCTTAAGCCTACTGGAGAAATGACCATTGGTAATTATTTGGGTGCAATAAAACATTGGCCACTAAGCCAATCTAAAGATAACAGAACTATATTTTTTGTGCCTAATTCGCACGCATTAACTGTTAGGCAAAGTCCTGAGGACATAAAAACGCGAACTTTAGACCTGGTTGCTTGGTTACTAACAGCAGGTATCGAACCATCGAAATCAATAATTTTAGTGCAGTCCATGGTGCCAGCACATGC
>SXGQ01022778.1_pt1 | contig 11261 bp, 10 predicted proteins | sample 3178371 | NCBI WGS metagenome assembly SXGQ01 (sample SAMN11356859, study PRJNA531348) | freshwater metagenome | isolation source: freshwater sample F1-20 | place: China: Fuxian Lake, Yuxi | collected 2017-12-25 | reverse complement strand
TTGCAGCAACGCATCCACACTGAGAAAATCGCACCCACCTTCTCTTAGTTGGTCTATGCTGGCGGCTCTAGATGGGCTGTCTCGACTCGGAGCCAGCAGGCCCCTGCCCATAGATGTTCACTACCTACTAAGGAGACCTCTATGTCCTCATTCGCACAACGTCGTGACTGGCGCGTCGCCGATCTTTCAATGGCGCCGTTCGGTCGCAAAGAAATCCATTTGGCCGAGCACGAAATGCCAGGCTTGCGCGCACTGCGCAAGGAGTTTGGTAAGACAAAGCCGCTGAAGGGCGCACGCATTTCTGGCTCGCTGCACATGACTATTCAAACTGCAGTGTTGATCGAGACCTTGATCGAGCTTGGCGCGGAAGTTCGCTGGGCTAGTTGCAATATTTTTTCCACTCAAGATCACGCAGCTGCTGCAGTTGTTGTGGGGCCAAATGGAACAGTTGACGAGCCAAACGGGGTTCCCGTTTTCGCTTGGAAGGGCGAGACGCTTGAGGAGTATTGGTGGGCAACCGATCAGATGATGACTTGGCCAGATGGCGACGGCCCAAACATGATTTTGGATGACGGCGGCGATGCCACCATGTTGTTGCACAAGGGAGTCGAGTTTGAAAAGGCTGGCGCAGTGCCAGACCCAACGACCGCATCAAACCCAGAGCTTGCAATCGTGCTTGGACTCTTGCAGCGCACGCTGAAGACTGATCCAAATAAGTGGACGAAGATGGCGAAACCGATTAAGGGCGTCACAGAAGAAACGACCACAGGCGTCAAGCGTTTGTACAAAATGGCCGAGCGCAACGAGCTGCTCTTTCCCGCTATCAACGTCAACGACAGTGTTACCAAGTCCAAGTTCGACAATCTTTACGGTTGTCGCCATTCGTTGATTGATGCAATCAACCGTGCAACCGACGTGATGCTTGCTGGCAAGACCGCAGTTGTCTGCGGCTACGGCGACGTTGGCAAGGGTTGTGCACAGAGCCTCCGAGGCCAAGGCGCACGAGTGATTGTCACCGAAATCGATCCGATCAATGCGTTGCAGGCAGCGATGGAGGGTTACCAGGTGGACACACTTGAAAAAATGACCCCGATCGCAGACGTTTTTGTGACGGCCACAGGCAACGAAGCAATTGTCACCGTCGAACACATGGCAAAAATGAAACACAATGCGATTGTTTGCAACATTGGCCACTTCGATAATGAAATTGACATGGCAGGCCTTGCACGAAGTGGTGCAACTCGCGACGAGTTGAAGCCTGGCACCGACTTGTGGACGTTCCAAGACGGACACGCGGTCATCGTTCTGGCAGAGGGTCGATTGGTCAATCTTGGTTGCGCAACAGGGCACCCAAGCTTCGTGATGAGTTGCTCATTTTCTAATCAAGTGATTGCTCAGATTGAATTGTTCCAAAACACTGAGAAGTATCCGCTTGGTGTGTATGTACTGCCAAAACACTTGGATGAAAAGGTTGCGTTACTGCACCTTGACGCACTGGGCGCAGTACTCACCAAGATGACTGACGAACAGGCCGACTACTTGGGCATTGCGCCAAGTGGTCCGTTCAAGCCAGACGCGTACCGTTACTAATTGGTTTAGACGCGCGGGCGTATCTGTAACAACGGAAGCGCCCGCGCAACAATTGGGCCAATCAGTAGCGCAAATGCAAGAGTGCCCACGCCGATAGAACCACCCAAAATCACTCCTGTGATCATGATGGTTACCTCGACAGAGGTACGCGCAACAGCCAAGTTCATTCCGCGATTTGCTAGCCCCGTCATAAGTCCGTCACGTGGGCCAGGGCCCAAGCCGGCGCCAATGTAAAAACCCGAACCGATTCCGGTGACGACGATGCCTCCAAGCATGAGTGCAACACGCGCCGGCATCCAGGTTGCGGTAGGAACCATGGATAAGAAAATGTCGGCGACAACACCTATCTGTACGGCGTTTAAAAGAGTGGCGAAGCCAGGTGCCTGACGCAACGGGATCCACAAGAGCATGACAAATGCACTTGTCAAAATAATTGTTCGGCCAAAGGGCCAACCAATGATTCCGCTGAGTCCGTCGTGGAACACGTCCCACGGCGGAAGTCCAAGGTTGCCGCGCTTTTGCATGCCAATTCCCACGCCGAACAACGTCAAGCCGAATACACATCGTGTGAGGCGTTGCGCTGGTCGGTCTTTGAACGGGCGCAAGAAGTAGTTCGGCACCTTGTCAGGGTAACTGTTTCAACGAAGGGGCAAGCAATGTTTTTTTCATACAAGTGTGATGGATGTTCACGCCATATTCGGGGCGTGTGCGCGCACTGCATGCACGAGATGTTGCAACATGATCTACCTGGTGTTCCTGGTGTGCTCGCCGCTGTTCGCTACGACAACACAGCACGGCAACTCGTGCACGGTCTGAAATTTTATAATCACCGGGGCATTGCGGCACTATTCGCTGAAGTGATGGTGGAGCGACTGTCACTAAGCCTTGAGCTGGCCAATGTTGTGACATGGGCGCCCACCAGCAAACAACGAGCGCACGAGCGGGGGCACGATCAAGCCGAACTTATTGCTCGTGCCGTTTCGTTCCGGTTGGGTGTTCCGTGCAGGAAGCTTCTCAGACGAACTTCGTCCACTTCACAAACTGGACAGTCTCGCGAGGAGCGACTGCTCGGCCCCACATTTGTTGCTCGGTCATGTAACAGTGTGGGGCGAGTGTTGTTGATCGATGACGTTGTAACAACAGGGTCTACGCTCGGGCACGCGACAACAGCGCTTCGAGAAGCAGGGGCCACTCACGTGACGTGCGCGGCATTTGCCGCTACTCCGGCGCCATCCGAGCGCAGGTAGAGTCAATGTTCGCATGGCCCTTCTAGATCGCATACTTCGTGCCGGTGAGGGCAAAAAGATCAAAGCCTTGGCGGCCGTCGTCCCTGATATTAACGCTCTCGAACCCGAGATCAAGGCCTTAAGCGACACGGCCTTGCAAGCCAAGACCATCGAGTTCCGCCAACGCATCGAGCGCGGAGAAGATGTCGACGATCTCATGCTTGAAGCATTCGCTGTTATGCGGGAGGCTTCGTCGCGCGTTATTGGTCAGCGTCATTTCGATGTGCAGTTAATGGGCGGTGCTGCGCTCCACGCGGGCTGGGTTGCAGAAATGCGCACCGGTGAGGGCAAAACTCTGGTCTCCACGTTGCCCGCTTATCTCAACGCGCTCAGCGGCAACGGAGTGCACGTCATTACGGTGAATGATTATCTTGCGCGCTTTCATGCCGAATGGATGGGCCGCATTCATCGCTTCATGGGATTGGAAGTTGGTTTGGTAATCCCAGGGGTTCGTACATCTCCTGCAGAGAAGCGTGTCGACTACGCAGCAGACATCACCTATGGAACAAACAACGAATTTGGTTTCGACTATCTGCGCGACAATATGGCCGCAACAAAAGACGACAAGGTGCAGCGCGGTCATCATTTCGCTGTCGTCGACGAAGTCGACTCCATTTTGATTGATGAGGCGCGAACACCGCTGATTATCTCTGGTCGTTTGGCCGATGCCGCAAAAATGTATTACCGCTTTGCAAGCATTGTTCGTTCTCTGAAGCGTGACGTCGATTTCGAAGTTGAAGAAGATAAACGAATCGTTGTGCCCACCGAAGTCGGCATCGAGAAAGTCGAACAGCAATTAGGCATCGAAAACTTGTACGACGAAGTGCAGCAAAACTTGGTCCACCAGTTGCAGGTTGCTTTGAAAGCTACTGTGTTATACCACCGCGATAAGGACTACATCGTTCAAGATGGTGAAGTAAAGATTGTTGATGAGTTCACTGGACGAATTCTTGAAGGTCGCCGATGGAGCGAGGGTATTCACCAGGCGGTAGAAGCTAAAGAGGGCGTCAAGATCAAAGAAGAGAATCAGACTCTTGCAACGATCACGTTGCAGAACTATTTCCGCATGTACGACAAACTCAGTGGAATGACCGGAACGGCTCAAACCGAAGCAGCCGAACTGATGAATACGTACAGCTTGCAAGTGGTGCCGATTCCCACTAACCGCACCATGATTCGAGTGGATAATGCCGACCTCATCTACAAGTCGGAAACAGCAAAATTCACTGCGGTGGTCGACGACATCGAGGCAAGACACAAAACAGGTCAGCCAATTTTGGTCGGTACTGTCAGCGTCGAAAAGAGCGAGTTGTTGTCGCGCAAATTGGATCAGCGTGGCATCAAGCACGAAGTGCTGAACGCAAAGCAGCACACGCGCGAAGCAATCATCGTTACGCAAGCTGGAAGACTTGGCTCTGTAACGGTCGCAACAAACATGGCAGGGCGAGGCGTCGACATCTTGCTGGGTGGCAACCCCGAAGGCCTTGCTCAGCAACACGTTCTTCGCGAGGGTTTTGCGCCCGACACACTCGCCGACGAAGCCGACTTGCCGCTTCCGCTTGCCCAAATGTCCGATGAATATCGCGCATCAAGGTTGGCCGCAAAGGCTCGTTATGAGGAGCTCTTGAAGTCGTACAAAGTTTCCTGTCAGGAAGAAGGCGACAAGGTGCGTGCACTTGGGGGCCTCTATGTTCTTGGCACCGAGCGCCACGAGTCGAGGCGAATCGATAATCAATTGCGTGGTCGTGCAGGTCGCCAGGGAGACCCGGGCGAAAGCCGCTTCTATCTCAGCCTGGATGACGAATTGATGCGCCTGTTTGCCACCGGTGCTCTCAGCTGGGTGATGGGTCGCGCGCTTCCTGAAGACGAAGCGATTGAAGCGGGCATGGTGACGAAAGCAATCGAGCGTGCGCAGTCCACCGTCGAACAACGAAACGGTGAAATCCGAAAGAACGTTCTCAAGTACGACGAGGTAATGAACGAGCAGCGCAAAATCATTTATCAGCGACGCGATCAGATTCTTGAAGGCCTCGATTTGAAAGTGGCTGCAATGGACTATCTGGCCGAGGCAGTGGATGCCTTGATCGAGACTCATTGCGTTTCGGATGCCGACGACGAGTGGGATTTGGAGGGCTTGGCACGCGAGCTTGTTTCCTTCTGGCCGTCGGCTGTCACCATCGGCCACCTAGGCAATTGCGCTAATACCGACGACATGTACGACGTGATCATGGCCGACGCGTCCAGGTTCTACGCGCAACGCGAGGCAGAGATGGGCGAGGCAACGATGCGCGAGGTAGAGCGTCAGGTCATGCTTCGCATCATTGATCAGCGCTGGCGAGAGCATCTCGAAGAGATGGACTATTTACAAGAGGGAATCAATCTTCGAGCCATGGGCCAAAAGGATCCTCTCACCGAGTGGCAGCGCGAAGGTTTCGAGATGTTCGGTGCATTAATGAAGGGGATTGCGCAGGACTTTGTCAAGTACGTGATGCATGTGCAAGTGGTAAAGAATGAAGCGCCAAAAATGCAGGTGCAAAACTTGCAACAGACATCTTTCGAAACCGAAGAGAACACTGCATTCTCTGCGGCATCCCCGGAAGTGATACCAGCTTCTGCTCCCGTTCAAAAGACTGTCGTCAAATCTGCTGAGGATTGGTCCACAACGCCAAGAAATGCACCTTGCCCTTGTGGTTCGGGCAAGAAATACAAAATGTGCCACGGGCGCGACTAATACTGTTATCAAGTAATTCATCATGCGCGACTTCTCAAACGACCTCACTGATATTCGTCGACGCGTAGACGAGGCGTCTGCGTATCTCAAAGTGGCGGCTGGGAAAGAGCGCATGGTCGAACTTGAAGTAGATGTGGCTCGACCGGATTTGTGGGACGACCAAGACAACGCCAAGAAAGTAAATGCCGAATACGCGAACCTCAAAACTGATCTCGAGGATTTCCGACAACTTGCTCTGTCTGTAGAAGATCTTGAGGTGTTGCACGAGATGGCTCGAGAAGTAGACGACGAAACACAGGAGCCCGAACTTGAGCGTGGTATTTTGCTCGCCAAGTCAAAACTGGATGCACTAGAGTTGCGAAGTTTGTTTACAGGAGTGCATGACGAAGCCGACGCAATCGTGCAGATCAATGCCAAAGATGGCGGTGTCGATGCGCAGGACTGGAGCGAAATGTTGCTGCGTATGTTCACGCGCTGGGCCGAGCGAAAGGCCTTCGCTATCGAAGTAGGCGATATTTCACTCGGTACAGAGGCCGGCATTCTGTCCGCCGACTTCACAGTTCGGGGGCGCTACGCCTATGGCTTGCTCACATCCGAGCGCGGCACACACCGATTGGTTCGTATAAGCCCATTCGACAATCAGGGCCGCCGTCAAACAAGCTTTGCGACCATTCAGGTTTGGCCAGTGCTCGACGACCTCGACGTAGAGATAAACGAAAGCGACATTCGCATGGAGGTGTTTCGTGCATCTGGGGCAGGTGGCCAGCACGTGAATAAAACTTCGTCGGCGGTGCGTCTTATTCACGAGCCAACTGGTTTGGTGGCTTCATCGCAGCAGGAGCGTTCACAGTTGCAAAACCGTGAGAATGCATTGAAGCGATTACGAACAATGGTTGCCGCACGCATTGAAGAAGAGCGTGAACAAGAATTGCAAACGATTGCCGGCAAGTCGGCAACAGTTGGGTGGGGAAGCCAAATTCGTTCGTATGTCATGCAGCCATATCAAATGGTGAAAGACGTGCGCACTGATATTGAGAGCGGAAACATCGCTGGTGTACTTGACGGCGATTTGGACCTCTTTATGGAAGGCTTCCTGCGCTGGCGGCGCGCAAACTCCGAATCGTAAATTAGACTGATATGTAACGAGCGTCGGCTACCTGAGAGGGCCCCCATGATCCGTTTGGAAAATGTGACCAAGAGATACGGCGCCGAGAATGTCGCTGTGCGCGACGCCTCGTTCGACGTGGCGAAGGGCGATTTCGTCTTTTTGGTCGGTCCATCCGGTTCTGGAAAGTCAACATTGCTGCGATTGATCAACAGGCAAGAGCGCCCCGAGCGCGGAGACGTATGGGTTGCGGGACGCAACATCAACGAAATCTCCGACTCGAGGGTTCCATTCCTGCGGCGCAATATGGGAAATGTCTTTCAGGACTACAAGTTGCTCACAAACAAAACAGTCTTTGAAAACGTTGCATTCGCCCTAGAAGTGATTGGCAAGCCAAGACATATGGTGAACCGCCAGGTTCCCATTGTTCTCGATCTTGTTGGCCTTGCTGGAAAGGAAGACCGCTTCCCTCATCAGCTCTCTGGCGGCGAGCAACAGCGCGTGTCTATCGCGCGTGCATTCGTCAACAGGCCGCTTATCTTGCTGGCCGACGAACCAACGGGCAACCTCGACCCCGCAACGGGCGAGGGCATCATGGCGTTACTCGACGAAATCAACACAACTGGAACCACGGTCGTGATGGCAACGCACGATCACCGCGTAGTGAACGCCATGCGCCGTCGAGTCATCCAGTTGGATCGTGGTGTCATCGTGCGCGATCAAGAACGCGGAGTATACGAATGATCGCTAAAATCACGTATGCATTTCGTGAAATGTGGGCCAGTTTTCGGCGCAACCTCACACTCACTGCCGCAGCCATTCTTACTTCGGCGATTGCTCTTCTTTTGGTAGGCACCACGCTGCTCATTCAGCGCGCGTTCGACAACTTGTTGGTGCAGTGGCGCGGCGATGTCGAAATGATCGTGTTTATCCGTAGCGATGCCTCACCAGAGCAAATTTCGCTTGTAGACCAGACGATTCGTTCGTCGCCAACCATCATCGACACCGAAAAGCTTGCATATTTGGACAAAGCTCAAACATATGAAGAAGCCAAACGAATTTTCGTTGGCGACCCAGTAACGCTCAGCCTGCTTACTCCCGAGAACATTCCTTCTCAGTTCAAAGTTGTGCCGATCACGCAAGACCCGGCACTTGTTCGAAGCCTGAGTGAGCAATACCGTTCGTTGCCAGGCGTCGAAGACGTTGCCTTGGCTGAAGACGAGTTTCAGGTGATTTCAACACTGTCTGGTTTCGTTCGCACAGTAACGCTCGTCATGTCGTTGGTTTTGCTCGTTGTTGCGGTTGGGCTTATTTGGAACACCATTCGAACTGCAATGTTTGCTCGTCGTCGAGAAATTGAAGTAATGAAGCTTGTTGGTGCAACAAACTGGTTTATTCGCATTCCGTTCATGCTCGAAGGATTACTGCAAGGCCTCATTGGCGCGGTCGTCTCGTGCGGTGGCCTGTGGGTGCTCAATTCGGCATGGACTAATGGGGTCGCCTCATTTAAGCCAGGTACTGGCATCTCGTCATTGGTTGTTCCGTCCAGTTACCTGAGTGGCGTCATGTTGATGATCTTGGCAATCGGTGCGGTAGTCGGGGCCGTGGGTTCTGCAATTGCTGCGTCCCGCTTTCTCGACGTCTAGCCGCTCAACGTAAGGTTGGGTATGGCTTCAGTTGTACCCAACTATTCAGAGATCATCTATCAGGTAGAAGATGGCATCGCGACAGTCACGCTTAATCGTCCCGAGAAACTCAACGCCTTCACCCAAGTGATGATGACCGAGTTAATCGACGCTTTTGATCAGATAGATGCCGACGACAATGTTCGCGCAGTGATTGTCACTGGCGCTGGCCGAGCGTTCTGCGCCGGTGCCGACTTGGCCGCTGGTGGCGACACATTTAGCGATGGCAAGTTGAGCACCGAGGCAACAAGCAAGTTTCGTCGCGACGGAGGCGGAACTGTGACGTTGCGAATGTTTAAGTGCAACAAGCCAATCATTGGGGCGTTGAATGGTGCTGGTGTCGGCATCGGTGTGACCATGACATTGCCTATGGACATTCGTCTTGCGGCCGACACCGCAAAGTTTGGTTTCGTGTTTACACGTCGGGGGATTGTTCCAGAGGCGTGCTCCTCATGGTTCCTGCCACGGATTGTTGGCATCCAGCAGGCTCAGGAATGGGTATTCACCGGTCGAGTGTTTTCGGCGGAGGAGGCACTTAGGGGTGGTTTAGTGCGCAGCATCCACCCGGCCGACGAGTTAATGAATGTGGCTCGTGGATTGGCTAGAGAGATTGCCGATAATGCCGCGCCGGTCTCTGTTGCTCTTTCTCGACAGATGATGTGGAGGATGCTGGGTGCTTCGCACCCGATGGAAGCGCATCGAATCGACTCGCGCGGCATACAGATTCGCGGTCGGAGCGAGGATGTGCGCGAGGGTGTCACCAGCTTCCTTGAAAAAAGGCCCGCGCAGTTCACAGGAAAAGTTTCGACTGATCTTCCCGACATTTTCCCGGGTTGGGAAGAGCCCGAGTTTTTCTAGCGCGCATGAGTGACGAAGTCAGCCTGTATCAGGAGGTGGGTGGAAGTGACTTTTTCGTTGAACTCGTTAATAAGTTCTATGAAGGTGTGATCAACGACGAGGTAATCATCTCGCTGTATCCCGATCGCACCAATCTTGATGGTGCCAAGGAACGACTATCACTTTTTCTCATTCAGTATTGGGGTGGCCCCACAACCTATTCGGACGAGCGCGGTCACCCTAGGCTGCGACAGCGTCATTTTCCTTTTGCGATTGGTGAGCGTGAGCGAGATCACTGGCTGATGCACATGCAAGGCGCCATTGACGCCATGTCTACTTCAGACTCTGTGCGAACAAGGCTCAGCGAATACATGTACAACGCTGCTCAACATTTAGTGAACACGGGGCAGTAGTTAACGCAAGGCGTAACACGCGATAGCGGTGGCGGCCGCAACGTTGAGCGAATCGATTCCGTCTGCCATTTCGATACGCGCCAGCAAATTGCAATGTTCAAGGGCTGCATCGCTGAGACCTTGGCGCTCCGAGCCAAGCACAACTGCTCTGGGTCGATCGTCGGCAAGTTGTACCTCTCGCAGGTTCTCCACTTTTTTTGTCGGGTGGTGCGGCGTCATACCCACAATCGAGAACCCACGTGCTGCCAACAGTTGGAGTGTCTCGCCAACATTGGTCAATCTGGCAAATGGAAGTTTGAAGGTGGTGCCCATGCTCACGCGAAGTGCGCGTCGCGCAAGCGGGTCAGCAGACGTGCTGTCAAGCAGCAACGCGTTCCAGCCCAGCGCCGCAGCGCTGCGAGCGATGGTGCCTACATTGCTGGGGTTATCAACGCAGTCCAACACAATGATCCGTGTCGAGACGTTGATGAGGTCTTGTGCATCTGCTGCTGGCGGACGAATAAAGACGCCGATTGCATCTAGTGGAACGCCAAGCCCGGTTACTTCTCGACGGATATCGGCGGAGGCGGTCAGGGTGGTGCCACCAGCCTGATGCACAGAGTCGGCAAACACGTGCGCACATTTTGGATCGCACAGCACCACATTGGGCTTGCAGCCTGCTTCAAGTGCACGACGAACGACTAAGTCGCCCTCAGCAATGAACATTCCCTCTCCGAGAACACCTTTGCGCTGGGCAATTGTTGTTAGTTGTCGTTCTCGCCAACGAAACGCATGCAGCCGTTCGTCCGATGCGCTCTCGATGTCAATGATCACGGATTATGCAGGGTTCTAGAACTGCCAGGGGTAAGCGTCCCAATTGGGGTCACGCTTTTCAAGGAAGGCATTTCGGCCTTCCTCTGCCTCGTCGGTCATGTACGCGAGACGTGTTGCCTCGCCAGCAAACACTTGTTGCCCCACGAGTCCGTCGTCGATCAGGTTGAACGAGAACTTGAGCATGCGCTGTGCGGTGGGGCTTTTCTGGTTGATTTCTTTTGCCCATTGCAAGGCGGTCGACTCTAAATCTGCATGAGGGACAACTTCGTTGACCATGCCCATGCGCTTCGCATCGTCGGCAGAATATTCACGACCGAGAAAGAAAATTTCGCGAGCAAATTTCTGGCCAACTTGGCGGGCTAAGTATGCAGAGCCGAAGCCGCCGTCGAAGCTTGCAACATCTGCGTCGGTTTGTTTGAAACGTCCGTGCTCTTTGCTAGCGATCGTTAAATCAGCAACAGCGTGCAGGCTGTGTCCGCCACCTGCCGCCCAGCCAGGAACTACGCAGATCACCACTTTGGGCATAAATCGAATCAGGCGCTGCACTTCCAAAATGTGCAGTCTTCCTGTGCGACCCTGATTGATCGTGCTTGCGGTTTCGCCCGTTGCGTATTTGTATCCATCTTTGCCACGAATGCGTTGATCGCCGCCGCTGCAAAACGCCCAGCCTCCATCTTTCGGCGAGGGGCCATTGCCGGTGAGCAGCACGCATCCAACATCGGTGCTTTGCCTTGCGTGGTCTAGTGCAATAAAAAGTTCGTCCACAGTTGAAGGGCGAAACGCATTGCGCACTTCCGGTCG
>SXGQ01677672.1_pt1 | contig 11263 bp, 12 predicted proteins | sample 3178371 | NCBI WGS metagenome assembly SXGQ01 (sample SAMN11356859, study PRJNA531348) | freshwater metagenome | isolation source: freshwater sample F1-20 | place: China: Fuxian Lake, Yuxi | collected 2017-12-25 | reverse complement strand
TCGTGGGGTAAACGAATCTGAAGAGAAGGCTTCCATGGTTACTTCCGTGATGCGTGGAAGTTTGCGTGATGAGTTACCGCTTAGGAATGAATTCCTTACACTGATCAGAGAATGAAATCTCATTCCAAACATCATATTCCGGATAATCAAATAGAAACCTTGTATTGGGAACAGGGTATGATGGTTGCGGGTGTGGATGAAGCGGGAAGAGGTTCACTTGCAGGTCCTGTAGTAGCTGCATCAGTTGTATTTCCAAAAGGTACCCATAATACAATTGGTTGTCGTGACTCCAAGTTGATGTCTGCACAGGAAAGGGAAACCGCATTCGAAATGATTTTGAATCAGGCCTTGGAAGTTGGAATAGGGATAACCGAGGTTGATATCATTGACTCGGTAAATATTAGAAATGCAACCGTCATAGCCATGCAGGAATCACTTGCGTCATTGGAAACAATCAATCTTCATGCATTGGTTGATGGAAATCATTTCATCCATGATTCCATTCCGTTCACAACACTCATAAAAGGGGATTATCATTGTTTTTCCATAGCAGCGGCATCCATAGTTGCAAAGGTCACAAGGGACCGAATAATGCAAGAACTAGACGAGAAAGTCGCCACACTTTATTATTTTGCACAAAATAAAGGTTATGGAACGGCAAAGCACCGAGAGTCAATAGTCCTCCATGGCCCATCAGCATATCATCGCCGAACATTTCTCGGCAAGATTTTAGGAAATGAGTAGGTACCTGTTCAAACATATTCGCGTCATCAGCCCTATTGAAGACATTGATGAGATTCGTGATCTCATGATTGATGAGCACGGTATTATTTCCTATCCAGTTTCTTTAGAAAAATCAGACGATTCCTCTTTGCATGTGATTGATGCCAAAGGCTTCATTGCTGCTCCGGGATTTGTTGATATGCATGTTCATCTCAGAGAACCCGGCCAAGAATACAAAGAAACAATTGCAACTGGAACTGCAGCAGCGGCGAATGGGGGATTCACAGATGTTGTGTGCATGCCAAATACTCTTCCTGCTATTGATAGTCGCATCATTCTTGATTATATCAAGAATAAAGCAAATGGAAACATTGTTAATGTCCATATCTGTGCCGCAACCACAATTGGTAGAGAAGGCGAGCTCCTTTCTCCTATGATAGAACTGATGGAATCCGGTGCCGTCATGTTCTCAGACGATGGTTCATGCGTAGAGTCTCCCGAAATGATGCGAAGAGCCTTCGATTATCTTGCTCCTTTTGACGGATTACTTACCCAGCATTGCGAGGAACATAGCCTTACCCAGGATTTTGTCATGCATGAGGGAGAGGTATCCGCTGAACTTGGGGTTAAGGGGTACCCGTCTATTGCAGAAGAATTGATTGTATCTCGTGACATACAATTAGCTAAGCATTGCGGTAACAGGCGGTATCATGTTTCTCACATGAGTACAATTGGAAGTGTACAACTTGTACGTGAAGCCAAGCAAAGAGGGCAAAGAGTGAGTTGTGAAGTTACTCCTCACCATTTTATCTTGACCCATGAGGCAATAAAAACTCATGGCAGTCAAGCCAAGATGAACCCACCATTGCGGGAACAGCAAGATGTGGAAGCCATTCTGCAAGGATTGGCCGATGGAACAATTGATGCAATTGCAACAGATCATGCTCCACATGCCGAACATGAAAAACACTGTGAATTGGGTTTGGCTGCAAATGGCATATTGGGTTTGGAAACCTGTATTGGTTTGACAATCACCCACTTGGTGGAAAAGGAAGTTGTATCATTGTCAAGAATGATTGAATTGCTCTCTATCGGCCCCAGAAGAATTTTGAAGTTACAGCAGCCTTCTTTCCATGAAGGAGCATCTGCTTGCATGACTATCATTGATGTAAATGCTGAATGGACGCCGATTCCCGAGACTTCGAAGTCGAAATCCAAGAATAGTCCCTTTTTTGGAACACGACTTAAAGGAAAGCCCGTTTATGTCTTCAACAAGGGGCAAGTATTCCCTTCGGAGTTGTAACTGCTTGCAAATCCAATGGTTGCAGAGTTAAGTGTCATTCATGGCTTGGTCTTGATCTTTTTGTCCATTTCTGATTTATTGAGATTTGAACTTTTCTTTTTGGTGATGACTCCGATACCATGTATTTTAGTGGTGTCATAGTGATTGCAGCATCACTTTTGATTTGAATACAATTTTATTGATACACTATGAAAAAATTGTTTCTGCCTCTTATACTCATCATTGTTGTTCTTCCGTTCACTACGCTATTTTCTGGTTGTAATGTTTCTGGTTTTTTCACAACATATGAAGATGATCCTGTTTACGAATCACCAATTGCACAAGATGCAGCAGCCGCCAAGGGTGGTGCTGACGGAGCCGATGCTTCTCCAGGTGCAACAACATTTAAGCAAGTATGTGCCACATGTCATCAAGCCAAAGGTCAGGGTGTTCCTGGAACATATCCACCATTGGCCGGATCTGCATTGGCTCGGAATGCTGATGCCACAAAACCCATTCGTATTGTATTGCATGGTTTTCAAGGTCAGATTGAAAGAAATGGCAAAACGTATAATGGTGTTATGGCTGCTTGGTCACAATTGACAGATCAAGAAATTGCAGAAGTGCTTTCTTATGTTCGATCTAGCTGGGGTAATTCCGCAGCTGCCGTTACCCCTGATGAAGTAAAGGCCGTTAGAGACCAAACTTCTGGTAGAAGTTCTGCATATACAGAAGCTGAATTGAATTGATAAATTTTCTCCTTCACCGTATTACGGGCATATTACAATGAGTTTTGATGTTTCGAAAGCGATGGAGTGGGCATACAAAGACATGCTCACGTTTTTTCCGGAAAATGTCAGCACATTTGGAAGCGAACTTGACAATTTGTTCGCGATGATATATTATGCCTCGGTAGCCATCTTTTTCATTACCTATGGAATTTTGATTGCCTTCATCATTTTATACAGGCATCAAGAGGGAAGAAGGGCGTACCATTATCATGGCAATAATCTCATGGAATTTACATGGACATTATTGCCTACATTTTTATTCGCCGGAATCGGCTTATGGAGTGATGATGCATGGACTAAATCAAAGTCTGCATACAGAGTTCCAAATCCGGATGTAACAATTGATGTACTTGGTTATCAATCCGGATTCGGTTGGCAATTCCGTTACCCCGGTCCGGACGGTGTATTTGGAAAAAAGGATCGTAATCAGATTAGTAGTGCAAATCCATTTGGAATAGACTCCAATGATATGCATGGAAAAGACGATTTGGTTATTATCAGTCCTGGCGGAGCGCGTCCGGTTGAAGCTCATTTGCCAATTAACAAGAATGTATTGGTGAACTTATCTTCCAATGATGTATTACATAGTTTCTTTCTTCCAAATTTCAGAGTGAAGCAAGATGCGGTGCCTGGTCAGTGGATAAAGGTATGGTTCAATGGGACGAAAGCCGGTAGATATGAAATAGCATGTGCCGAGCTTTGTGGTTCAGGACATTATAATATGAGAGGTCTGTTGATTATGGACTCCCAGCAGGACTATGATGCTTGGTTGGATCAACAGTATAAACTCAAGAAACCAGAAACAGCACCTGTTGCGGATTCAACCGCAACTTTGGCAGCAGCACCTGATTCCACTACAACTAAGAAAAATTAACCATTAACGAATACCATTGGTGGTACATATGCAAACGGCAATCGCTCATGCACATGATGCACACGGACACGATGCACATGGAGATCATGCTCATCATCACGATGTCTCGTTCATAAGAAAATACGTTTTCTCAACAGATCATAAGGTCATAGCAAAGCAGTTCATGCTTGCTTCGCTATTGTTCTTATTCGTTGGGGGACTCTTTGCACTTCTCATACGTTGGCAATTGGCTTATCCGGGTGAAGCAATTCCATTGATTGGAAATATTTTGCCTGACACTTGGGTATCAGATGGTGCCGTCACAGCCAATTTCTACACACAATTGTTGTCTCTTCACGGGACAGTAATGATATTCTATGTCATCATTCCTCTTGCAGTGGGTATGTTTGGAAATTTCTGCATCCCTTTGATGATTGGTACAGATGACATGGCATTACCACGATTGAACATGTTTTCTTTCTGGCTTGTGCCTCCTGCCGGTTTGATATTGCTATCTGGGTTCTTTTTTGATTCCGGTGCGGCAGCAGCAGGTTGGACAGGTTATCCACCGCTTGGACCTTCAAGTGGAGCAGGGCAGACTACATGGCTTATCTCTCTCTTTTTGATTGGTTTTTCTTCTATTATGGGTGCGACAAATTATCTCGCAACAATAGTGAACAAGAGAGCTAAAGGCATGCAATTCTTCCAAATGCCATTGACTATTTGGGCATTGTTTATTACTGCCATTCTCATCACATTGGGCACACCTGTGCTTGCTGCTGCGATTTCAATGCAATTAGCTGATCAATATTTGCACACTTCGTTCTTTATGCCTGATAATCTTCTTGTTGGTGCTCCTGACAATTCCATGTTGACCGGTGCATTTGTACAAAAAGGAAATGAACTTCTTGAGCATAAACAATTGCTTGGTGGAGGTGGTCAACCAATTCTATGGCAACATCTGTTTTGGTTTTATTCTCACCCTGCAGTGTATATCATGATTCTCCCAGGAATGGGAATTGTCTCTGACGTATTGGCAACATTTGCACGCAAGCCTTTATACGGATACAAAGCGATGATTTTTGCAATCATGGGTATTGCTTTCCTTGGTTTCATCGTATGGGGACATCATATGTTCCAATCCGGAATGAATCCATTACTTGGTACCACTTTTATGTTGTCAACAATCGTCATTGCGGTTCCATCTGCTATCAAAATTTTCAATTGGCTTGGAACGATTTGGCGTGGTGATATTCGATTTACAGCCGCAAATCTCAATGCACTTGCATTCATTGCAACCTTCATCATTGGTGGTTTGAGCGGTGTGTTTATGGCTTCAGCACCGGTTGATATCTATATTCACGATACCTACTTCATTGTTGCACACATTCACTATGTACTTTTTGGTGGTGCATTGTTTGCAATCTTTGCCGGAATCTATTATTGGTTCCCTAAGATGTATGGAAAAATGCTAAATGAAAGCTTAGGTCGTAAGCACTTCTATTGGTCATTTGTATTCTTCAATCTTACATTCTACCCGATGCACATTTTGGGTGTCGGTGGACATATGAGAAGAATTTACAATCCATATATCTATGAGTTTTTGCAGCAATTTCAACCTATGAATCAGTTCATAACATTTGCTGCCATCATACTTGGTTTTTCTCAGCTCATTCTAATCTTTAATATATTCTGGTCACTCAAATATGGTAAGGCTGCTCCAAGAAACCCTTGGCAAGCTAATACCTTGGAGTGGGCTGCACCTGCGCATCCGGGTCATGGCAATTTTGATACCGACATAACAGTATATCGCGGTCCTTATGAGTTTTCTCTACCTGGTAGATCTACTGATTTCTATCCACAATGGGAAGAGCCGCAAGGTCAACCGGAGGAAGTGCAAGCAAAAGATCCACATTCGAGTCAACATGCATAAGATTAGGATGGCCTGATCACTGTTCACCATTTAGCGGTATTACCGTGAGTACAAAAGACACAGATTATCAGGTCAATACATTACAAGCGTACTTTGAATTAACGAAACCAGGCATAACCCGAATGATCGTCTTAACGGCGGCCACAGGGTATTATTTAGCGATTGAAACTCATTTTGAGATATTCATATCAACTAGTGAGTTGTTGTTACCCTTTATTTTTGCAATGTTGGGTACAGCATTAACCTCTGCCGGAAGTTGCGTTCTTAATAATGTCATGGAAATACAATTTGATAAATCCATGAAGCGAACAGCGCGTAGAGCATTGCCATCAGGAATTGTTTCCAGGCAATCAGCAAATCTTTTTGGGTTTGCCCTTTCGGTGATTGGATTGGTGATTTTGTATTTAAATGTCAATCCTTTGACATCGGTTTTGGCTTTGCTGTCAATAGTTTCATATGTGTATGTATATACACCATTAAAACGTAAAACCAAGTTGTCATTATATGCAGGTACTTTACCTGGCGCCTGACCTGCCTTAGGCGGCTGGACTGCATGTACCAATAGCATTGACCTACCCGGTATGCTGTTGTTCTTGGTATTGATTTGCTGGCAAATCCCGCATTTTTTGGCTCTTGCATGGATCTATAGAGTAGACTATGAACAAGCGGGATTCAAGATGCATACCGAGGGTGGAGATTCCACTGGAATGAAAGTCGCTATACTATCAATTGTGTATGCCGTATTTGGTGGAATTGCATCTATACTGATGTGGAAATACGCACCTCTTGGTTTCGTTTTTGGAATAGGAGCGATAGTTCTTTCCTTCTTTTTTCTCTATGCCTGTATTACATTTCTACGCAATCAGGATGGAAAAAGCGCGAAATTGCAATTATATGCTTCTTATGCTTTTTTGTCAGGAATATTTTTGTTGGTGTTTGTCAATAAACAACTGTAAACACAATGTCATCAGGACTATCTTTAGCACATGAACCGGTAAGTAAAGTACCACATGGAAAATTAGCCATGTGGATATTTCTTGCTTCTGAGATCATGTTTTTCACAGGCTTTTTTGGTGCGTTCATCGTATTGAGAAATTCCAATTTGGAATTGTTTTCTCATTCCGCGGGTGAATTAAATAAATGGCTTGCCCTATTGAATACATTCATTCTCATCGGTTCTTCATTGACAATGGCATTGTCGATATTGAATCTTGAAAAAGGGAATACAGGAAAATTCAAGTTATTTCTTGGATTGACTATACTTTGTGGATTTGGATTTTTGATTGTAAAGACAATTGAATATTCCACAAAATTTGGACATCATATTTTCCCATGGACTAATGTCTTTTTCTCATTCTACTTCTTGATGACTGGATTCCACGCGATCCACGTTATAGCTGGGATGATACCTATGACATTCATGTTCATTAAGGCATTTACCAAGAAGGGTTATAATCATCCGGTTAAAGTTGAAACATTGGGTCTTTACTGGCACTTTGTTGATCTTGTCTGGATTTTCCTCTTCCCGGTATTGTATCTCATTTTTCCTTCGCATTAAGGAGCAAAACACATGAGTGGACATCATCCGGATTCTGATGCAATGTTTGGTTCTTATATCAGAGTTGCGAGTGCATTGTTTGGATTGACAGTTTTGACTGTTTTGGCAGCATTGGATTGGGTGCCAAAAAGCTGGGGTGAAGCAGGTAATACATTGCACATTGCAATAGGTTTATTAATTGCAGTAGTAAAAGCATTTATGGTATTCTATATCTTCATGCATTTGAAGTTTGACAATAAGTTCATTCGTGCATTTGTATTCGTACCTATATTTCTGTTTTTTGTTCTCACATTTGCCCTTAATGTATTAGGTCCATAAAATGTGTTTAACACTAGCAAAATCACTCATCATGATTTTGTTGACAAGTTCGTTCTTTCTCAATTCCTGTGTACAAACTGAACGTACACTACACCAAACAAATGATCCATTTGCTTCTCTCAATGTGTATGGTTCTTTACCTGAGTTTACTGGTTACACAGATGAGAATAAGCAAGCAAATTCATCAATGCTGAAGAGTAAAGTGTCAATCATCAGTTTCTTTTTCACATCATGTGGTGATGTTTGTCCTAAACTCAATACTGTTCAAAGCAGGATTGTTAAGAATCACGCGAGTAATGCACTGAGATTCATGTCTGTGACTGTTGATCCACTTACAGACACTCAGCAACACCTGCGAGAACATAGACAACTCATGCAGTTCACTGATAAGCGTTGGTTTTTTGTTCGTATGGATAATGATTCTACTTTGGAATCATTCATGAATGGCATGTTGGTTGGTTATGCAGAAAATCCTCAAAATCATACGGCACGTTTGATTTTATTGGATTCGAATTCTCGCATCAGAGGATACTTTGATGCACTTGATAAAAAGCAAGTTGATTCTTTGGAATCAATATTGGAAAAAGTACAATGAAGAAAATTGTATTATCGATCATACTTTTTGCATTCTCCATTTTTGGGCAAGTTTTTGCTTGTCCAAATTGCAAGGATGCATATACACCGGGATCAACCGGAGCGAGCATTGGTGAAAGTTATTCATGGAGTGTATTATTTATGCTCATGATGCCAATTGCAACCATAACATTCATATCGCTTCGCATTGCTTATGCGGCGAAAAAAAATAGAAAAACTGATTTGTGAATATATCTCTCTTTGTGAGTTCTTTCAATGTTCAACAAAGCTACAGACAAGAAAATCAAAGGAATTGCGATCGGAGGCCTTGGCACAGTGCTGACGCTTGCTTTGATCGTCATTTTTGGGCAAAACAATAAAGTGACCGATGTTGGTTACCGCCCTGTACAGCCCATACCTTTTTCTCATAAGCTCCATGCAAGTGAAGAAACAATTTCACATAATGGAGCGGAAATGAAAGGGCTAGGCATAAAGTGTATGTATTGTCATGCACAAGCTGAAGTATCTGCTCATTCACCTGTTCCAACCACTAGCACATGTATGAATTGTCATGTATTGCCCATGCAATTGGAAAATGAGCGTGGTAATCCAGGGCCACTTGAATTGATTCGTACGGCATATGAAAAGAATCAACCTATAGAGTGGGTTCGAATTCATAAAGTGCCCGATTATGTCCACTTCAATCATAGCAGACATATTCGTGCACAAATTGATTGTAAATCATGTCACGGACCAGTTGAAACAATGGGAGTGATTTCACAATACAAACCCTTGTCAATGGGTTGGTGTTTGGATTGCCATAGAAATCCCGAAAAATTTATAGTTCCTGCACGTCCGATTTCTGGTATTTACAGCTATGACTATGAGAATAGAGCTTCAATAGAGAAATTCATAGGCGTGAAAGCCAATTCGTATGATCCCAATGCAAAAGCAACGCTTGCTAAGATGCGTGACATAGTTTCACCACATTATGGAATGGTTGAAACTACTGATTTACCAAAGCCAATGGTTGCCGGAATGTTGACGCCAAAGCATGCGCAATATGGACCTGAGAATTGTTCCTCATGTCATCATTGATAAATTTAGAATTACACAATCAATAATAGAAGCAATTAGCAATGTCAAACCGAGACGATTCACAGTACTTTCGCCATTATGGTGAAATAGACAATCCTACAGTAGATATGAATGGTCAGGAATTCAATGGTGATTCGGGATCAACACTTTTTGATACCGGTGTTAATCGCCGTACATTCATGACAGTTCTCTCGGCTTCGATGGCCATGGCAGCAGCAAGTTGCCGTAGACCTGAACATAAACTGGTCGCATCAACCAATCCTACTGAATATTTGGTTCCAGGTTTACCGAATTTTTATACATCGGTATATCAACATAAAAATGCTGCCATAGGTTTGGTTATTAAAACCAGAGAGGGAAGGCCAATCAAAATTGATGGTAATCCAAAGCATACTGCTTCCCTTGGTAGAAGTTCTGCATTTGTACAAGGAACGCTTCTTTCATTGTATGATCCTGATAGAATTCGTCGTCCAAGAGTAAATGGTGGTGATTCAAGTATCAACAATGCTGCCAATACCATTGCACAAGCAATTCAAAAAACAATAGCATCCGGCAAAAAGGCAGTTTTCCTTATTGATGAGCATTGCTCACCTGCATATGTAGCTTTATGCAATCAACTTTCTTCTGTTATTCCCGGAATTTCAGTTATCACTCTTCCCACATTAATATCCAATGCACCACTTGCACATGATGCGGTGTTTGGTGTAAATGCTGAATTGGTTCCTGATTTATCTAAAGCTGATGTAATCGTTTCAGTGGATTATGATTTCTTGGGAACAGACAAACACAGTGTCTATCACACAGCTTCATTCTCATCAAATAGAAAACCAACAGCTGATTCACCATCAATGAATGCATTGCATTCAATTGAAGCGAGCTTTAGTTTAACAGGTGCCAATGCAGACCACAGACATGCAGTTCAACCCTCTGAATTTGAATCTGTCTTAGCTGGCATCCTTTCGCAAGTGTATGCCGCAAAAGGTTTGGCTATGCCATCAGGCATGCAGACCGGTGCAAATAATGATGCAGTTGGAAAAACAGCTAAGGCACTTCTTTCCGCTAAGAATGGAGTGGTATTGGTAGGTTCTCATTTGAGCGGCAAAGCAATTGCTTATGGTCAGTTGATTAATCAAGCACTTGGATCTGTCGGTGAAGGGAAACCAATCAATCTCAATCACAGACTATACAATAGCGGTGATGCTACTGCATCGATATCTGCATTTAGATCAGCCTTGAAGAATAAAGAAATTGGTTCTATAGTTTATGTAGAAACCAATCCTGAATATTGCGGTGATTCAGAACTCAAAAAATTATTGGCGGAGAATGTTGATTTCTCTGCTGCATTATCTGTTGCAGATCATGAAACAGCTCAAACATTGTGCTCAGTTTCTGTACCGACAACGCATTATTTGGAATCATGGGGCGATGCCATCAATTTCGATGGAGCATATTCCATTCAGCAACCAATCATAGCTCCATTAAATCAAAGTGCTATTTCTGCACAAGATTTCATGATTCTGGTGGCAAATTTCATCAATGCTTCAAGCTTTGCCGATACGCCTACATTTTATGACTTCATCAGAAAGATGCAATCCGATTTTGCATCAAAGAGTTCATGGGAACAATTGCTTCGTGATGGAGTACATCAAAATACTACAGCTTTTGAAGCAGGCACACCGGGTGGAATAGCTCAATTGTCTGGATATTCCATTAGTGGTGGATTAACATTGGCGATTACACCATCTTATGCTCTGCTTGATGGTACGCAATCCAATAATTCTTGGCTGCAAGAATTACCTGACCCAATCACAAAAGCGACTTGGGGTAATGTTGCAATGATGAGTAAGCAAACTGCTGAATCATTGGGTGCAGTTCAAGGCGAAGTTTTACGTTTTTCCACTCAAGCTGGTAGTATTGAATTGCCGGTTTTCATTCAACCTGGAATGACAAATAATGTAGTATCTGTTGGTTTGGGATATGGAAGAACAGCCGGTGGCAAGGTATTGCAGGGAGTTGGAGCAAATGCCTATTCCATCTTGACACCGAATGCCGGTTACTATATATCAGCTAAAGCTGAAAAAGTTGGTAGATCAGAAAAGATTGCCACAACGCAGGGGCATCATGCAATTGAACG
>SXGQ01853041.1_pt1 | contig 11265 bp, 11 predicted proteins | sample 3178371 | NCBI WGS metagenome assembly SXGQ01 (sample SAMN11356859, study PRJNA531348) | freshwater metagenome | isolation source: freshwater sample F1-20 | place: China: Fuxian Lake, Yuxi | collected 2017-12-25 | reverse complement strand
GTAGAGGTGCTGATTAGCGATCATGTTGGTAGACGCGATGCAGAGCGCGGTCGAGTTGCTGGGCGCTCAGAAGATTTTCGATTAGTACATCTCAATTTTGAATCAGATGATCGACCAATGCCTGGGGACTTGGTGCGCACATTTGTTACCGAAGCAGCGCCCCACCATGTAATTGCCGCAGGATTGCCAATCTCGATTGAATCGACCCCCGGAAGCGCTGCAGCCGTTGAGCGAGCGCAGGCGATTTCACTGGGGATGCCAACCTTCCGAATCGCCAACGCGCACGCATGACCCTGATCGTTATTGGTGGTGCAACTGCTAGCGGAAAGAGCTCACTTGCTATCGATGTGGCTGAGCGAATCGGCGCGCATATCGTTAACGCTGATTCGATGCAGCTGTATCAGGGGATGGATATAGGTACTGCAAAAGTCCCACTCGCTGAGCGTCGCGGCATCCCGCACCACATGCTCGATGTGCTCGACGTTGCTCGAGAGAGTTCGGTTGCAGATTACCAACGAGATGCGCGGGCACTTATCGATTCGCTACTCGCCGAGAATATTCCCGTTGTAGTTGTTGGTGGTACTGGGCTTTACATAAAGGCGCTCATTGATGAATTGAATTTCCCAGATCGTGATCCGCTTGTGCGCGAGCGGTTGTTCGCGGAGGCAGAAGAGTTCGGTGCTTCAGTCATGCACGCCCGGTTAGCGAAGATCGACAGCGATGCCGCCGCGCTCATCCCAGAGCAGAATGTGCGGCGAGTAATTCGCGCACTTGAGGTTATTGAATTAACTGGCGAACCGTACGCAGCCTCATTACCACGTGATGAGAAGAGTTACTACCCACAGGCTTTGCAATTTGCCATTCGCGTGGATCGTGAACTGTTACATGAGCGAATTACAAATCGGGTTGCGCAGATGTGGCGGGCTGGTTTCGTAGCAGAAGTTGAGGAGTTGATCGCAAGAGGTTTACGCGAAGGGCGCACTGCCAGGGCGGCGATCGGATATGCCCAGGTGCTTGCTGCTTTGGAGGGTCAGATTTCCCTAGCAAACGCCCTAGAGGAGACCATTGTGAGCACTCGCCAATATGCCCGCCGGCAGGGGACCTGGTTTACCCGGGACCCACGAATCTCATGGTTGGCGGGAGATCGGCAGGCACTTCTGGAAAGTCTCCTCGCTAGTTCTGGAAATTCGTAGGTAACGAATGTATAACGATGCTGACATGAGCGCGCCCCTTCCTTGACCTCACATTGGGGGTGCGGTTGGGTTGCTTCAACCAATCCGGGTCTACTCCGAGGAATTCGGAAACGTTGCCGGTTGTAATGAAAAGGGGTATCACGTGAAAATAACAGGATCAAAGAGCGTTCGCGTTCTTGCTGCTGTTGCCGCGATCGTCTCACTCTTTGCGCTTCAAACTGTCCCTGCAAGTGCAGGTGGCGTTGATTTCCGCAAGGCAGTGAAGAACAGCGGTAAGGGAATCACAATTGGTATGATCGGGCTCGACGATGCAATTGGATTCGGTAAAGATGTACACGATTCAATTGCTCGCGAAGCAAAGAAGGCTGGCGCAAAGCTCGTCTTCTGCGACGGCAAGCTCAAGGCTGACCTCGCACTTGCTTGCGCAAAGACCTTCAAATTGAAGAAGGTTCAGGGCTATGCAAACTTCAACGCTGTTGCAGATGCAGCACCTGCAATCTGTAAGGCTGGTCCACAAGTTCCAGTTATCGCAATTGATATCGAGCAAGATCCTTGCCAATCAGCATTCATGGGTGCTGACAATGCAAACGCTGGTGCAACCACCGGCAAAGCAATTGGCGAGTACTTCAAGAAGAACTTCAACTGCGAATACGATGCTTTCATCTCACTTGAAGATTACGGTGTAGGTATTGCTAACGAACTTCGCATGGGTGGATACCGCTCTGGCTTTGCCAGCGTTTGCGGCGCGATCCCAGCTGACAAGTTGAAGAAGTACGATGCAGGTCGTTTGGACAAGGCTCTCGAAGTCATGCCAGCTGCACTTACTACTCTTCCAGGCAAGAACAAGATCATCGTTGTTGCTATCAATGACCAAGGCATCCAAGGTGCATTCTCTGCTGCTAAGCAAGTTGGCCGCGAGAAGGACATCTGGGCTGGCAGCCAGGGAGCTGAGAAGTCCGTTTGGTGCGATATCAAGAGCAATCCAAACTGGCTCGGCGCAACTGCATACTTCCCAGAGCGCTACGGCGAGATCGTGGTTCCTTACCTCCTTGATCTAATCAAGGGCAAGAAGGTTCCATTCCAGCTCAAGGTCAAGCACGTTGCTATCAATGGTTCCAACATCGAAAAGAACTTCGGAAAGATCTCCTGCTAATTGCATTAGCAGCGGATAAAGAAGTCCTTTAGATAAGTACCATCGGTAGTAGCCACTAGGTTTTGGGAAAGGTAGCCAAGAGAATGAGTAACGAACTTGTATCGTTGCACGGCATCCATAAGTCCTTTAGTGGAGTGGAAGTCCTTCATGGAGTAGATCTGACCCTAGGCGCCGGAGAAGTCCTCGCACTTCTTGGCGAAAATGGCGCAGGAAAATCTACGCTCGTGAAGATTCTCGCAGGCGATATCGAACCTACTAGTGGCTCGATCGAGATTAGAGGAACCAAGTTGGCGAAGCTTGATGTTTATCAGGCTCGCCAACTTGGCGTCCGAATGATTTTTCAAGAATTGAATGACGCACCAGCACTTACTGTGGCCGAAAATATTTTTCTTGGGCAGTGGCCGCACTCAGGTCCATTTGTCGGATGGTCTGAGATGGCGAAGAAAGCGCAAGCGGTCCTCGATCGTCTTGAGGTCGATATTCCCGTGGACGCCATCGCAGGACAACTTCGGGTAGGAGAGCGCCAATTATTGGAAATTGCCCGCGCCCTTACCCAAGATACAAAAGTATTAGTCTTGGATGAGCCAACTGCCGCGCTGTCAAATGTAGAAGTAGAACGTCTCTTCTCTGTCATGGACCAACTTCGTGAAGAGGGAGTGGGAATGATTTATATTACCCATCGCCTTGATGAAGTCGCCCGAGTTGCTGATCGAGTGCAAGTTCTTCGTGATGGGTCTTCAGTGTTGACTGTGGATGCAAAGAAGGCTTCACGGGAAGATCTCGTTGCCGCGATGTTGGGCCATGCATCTGAGAAAAATGTGCGCCCACAACATCATGAAACTTCAGAGCCTGCGCTCAAAGTCTCAGGCCTCACCAGTTTTGCCGAATTCACCAACGTGGACTTCACAGTAAACAAAGGTGAAGTTCTTGCCTTGTTTGGAAAAATTGGTTCCGGAACGGCAGAAATTTGCGAATCTCTCTTTGGTTTACGGCCAATTACGAGTGGAAGAGCAGAAATTTTTGGGAGAGAATACAAAGCCAAAAGTGCTGGCGATTCGGCAGATCAAGCAATTGGATATCTACCTGCTGATCGACAACGCCTTGGCTCCTTCCCGGTCCGCTCAGTTGCAGAGAATTTGGCAGTTCGCTCTTGGCAGAAGATGGGTCGATTCGGTTTTGTTAATCGGTTGTTAGAGCATCAAGCTTTTTCGCGATGGGCGGAAGCGCTTCGAATCGTTTCGCGCGGATCGACACAGACAATCTCGACGCTCTCGGGTGGAAATCAGCAGAAGGTGCTTCTTGCTCGCTGGTTTGAGGCGCAGGTGAAAATCCTGCTTCTGGTGGAACCTACCCGTGGCGTGGATGTGGGTGCTCGGCGCGATATCTACGAGATTATTCGAGAGCAGGCACAATCAAGTGGCATGGCTGTACTCGTTGCAACATCAGATTATGAAGAGGTAGTTCTTTTGGCAGATCGCGCTCTTGTCATGTCGCGCGGTGAAGTGGTGTCAGAGCTCACCGGAAATTCCGTTGAAGCCAGTAAGTTAATTGCAGCATCGAGTTAGGAGCTATAGGTCTCATGAGCAATCGCAAAGACACTGAACTAGAGCAGGAACAGGCTAAGAGCCGTCGCCGCATCCCAGATGTGGCACCTCTGCTCGGCTTCCTCGTTCTGCTAACGGTTTTCTTTACCGTTACGAGCCCTTACTTCCTTGATCCTGATAACTTCAAAAACATCTTTGTTGCTTTGGCGGTCACAGGAATCATCTGCGTTCCGGGAACTATGCTGATGATTGCAGGACAGGTTGATCTCTCCGTTGGATCTGCAGCGGCCGTCTCGGGAATGATCCTGGCAAATGTCGTGAATGACTACGGCATCACAACTGGTCTATTTGCTGTCCTTGCCTTTGGTCTAGTCCTTGGCATTGTCAATGGTTTCTTTGTCACAGTTGTCGGAGTGAATTCGCTCATCACTACCCTGGGAACCCTTGCCACGCTCTACGGCATCGCGCTTCTCATTGGAAATGGTCAGACATTGATGATGAAGAACTTCGAGTGGCTGGGAACTGCGCAACCTGCAGGCATTCCGCTTCCGATTTTCATCTTCTTCTTTATTGCGGTTATTGGAATCATCACTTTGCGACGCACTCGTTTTGGTCGTTCGCTCTATGCGATTGGTTCAAATCCCAACGCAGCTCGTGTAGTGGGAATCCGTAGCAATCGAATTCTCTTCGCGAGTTTTATTCTCTCGGGGCTATCATCGGCGTTGGCCGGGGCAATTTTGACCTCACAGCTCTCCGCGGGTGACCCTAATGCGGCGCGGGGTCTAGAGCTTGAGGTAATTACCGCGATCGTTCTAGGTGGTGCAAGCCTTGCCGGTGGCAGAGGAACTATGTGGGGAACCATTATTGGTCTAACCACTATCGGAGTCCTTAACAACGGCCTTATCCTTCTCGATGTACCAACGTTCTGGCAGCGCGTGGCGCAAGGTCTCATGTTGATCTTGGCAGTTTCGTTCGACGCTACTCGAGAGCGACTGGCATCTAAACGTAGGTAAAGGCAGACGCGTAACAGTTACGAATCACTAAGGAGTCTGATCATGGAGCGATTACTTTTCTTCATCTATATTTATGAAGGTAAAGAGGCTGAGTACGACAAGCGACACGATGAGCTCTGGCCCGATATGGCACAGGCCCTGACTGAATGTGGTTGGACCAATTACACGCTCTTTCGCAATGGAACAACTGTTGTTGGCTACTGTGAAGCCGTTCCAAATGTGGCAACCGCCGCGAAAAAGATGGGCGCAACTGAAGTTAATGCGCGCTGGCAGGAATCTTTCAAGGACATCATTCGCCACATCACCGATCGTGAGGGAAATCTTCTCTCCTATCGCGAAGTCTGGCATCACGATTAATTCGTATTCATTTCTCACGAAATAGGAGAGCGCAACTATGGCTAAGTTACGAGCGGGATTTATCGGAGCAGGTTCGTGGGCGACAATGGCACACCTACCAGCAATCTCAAAGCGTGATGAGGTAGAGATTGTCGCAATCTGCCGAAAAGGCGATGATCTTCTGAAGAAGCTCGCTAACCAATATGGCGCATCCGTTGCCACTGAGGATTATCACGATGTCATCAAACAAGATCTCGACATCATCGTGGTCTCTTCACCTTCCGGACTGCACCATGAGCACTCCAAGGCTGCCTTGCTTTCAGGGGCACATGTGCTCTGTGAGAAACCAATGACCATTACTAGCGCTGATGCGTGGGATCTTGTCGACACTGCGAAGAAGGCAGATCGCGAACTTCTTTTAAGTTTTGGTTGGAACTATCAAAAGATGATTCAAGATATGTATCTACAATTACAAAAGCGCGGTATTGGCAAACTCGAATCGATGTCTATCCAAATGGCATCACAGACTCGGGAATTGCTCAGTAATACTGGCGCTTATCCCGATGCATCTCCCGAGCAAATTCCTGAGCAGAGCACCTGGACCGACCCCAAGGTCTCCGGCGGTGGTTATGGTCAAGCGCAATTGACCCATGCCCTCGGACTGGCTTTCCGTCTCTATCCTGCGCGTGTAAAAGAAGCGATGGCCTTTATGGCGGCCCCGCTTAACGCTCCAGTAGATCTCCATGATGCAGTGATTTATAAGTTCGAGGATGGTGCGATTGGCACCATGTCTGGAGCCTCTGCACATCTGGGAGCAAATAAGAATATTCACGAAGTGGTAGTCCATGCCGTTGGCAGTGAAGGGCAATTCTTGATTGACCTTAATCGCTCCTATGTTTACATCTACTACAACGATGGCACCATCTATCAACCAAATGTGGCACCTGATGCTGGCCATTACATCTTCTTTGGACCAGCAAATGGACTGGTCGATGTCGCCCTCGGAAAGAAAGAGGCAAATATGGCTCCCGGAGAGTTAGGCGCAATTACTGTCGATGCGCTTGAACTCGCCTACAAGAGCGCGGCAACCGGAGCTATCGCCAAGCGCTAAGCCACTCTCAACCCGTACTATCTGGAGTTAATGGGTACCGCGACTCTTACATACGGGCATGGCACGGAGAATGATTTTCTCCTCCTTCTTGATGAGGCTGACCAGATTCAGATAACGCCTGAGACAATCGCGCATCTCTGTAATCGAAGCTCTGGAATAGGGGCTGATGGTTTCATTCGTATGATCCGAAAAAATGAGATCTGGTTTATGGATTATCGAAATAGCGATGGCTCATTGGCGGAGATGTGTGGCAATGGGATTCGCGTGATGGCGCGATATTTAGTCGATCATAAGATCCTCGCCCCTGGACTCTTTCCTATCGATACCCGCGCGGGAAAGAAGTTCCTTGCCGTGCCAGAGTCGGGAGAGATCTCGGTGAATATGGGGAAGGTCGAAGAGATCCCCGATGAGGTCACCATCATTCAGAACGGGCATGAGTGGGAGGCCCTTCACATAGAGGTGGGCAATCCACATGCTGTTGCATTTGTTCAATCCCTTGATCAGGTGGGATCACTTACTCATGCACCGCGCATTTCACCGGAGGATGCATTTCCTGAGGGGACAAATGTCGAGTTCGTCGAAGTTCTCAATGAGGATGAGGTAAGGATGCGCGTGCACGAGCGCGGCTCAGGGGAGACTCGATCCTGCGGCACCGGAGTCTGCGCGGTGGCCCTTGCTTCGACCCTGCACCGCAATAAGAGATTGCCATCGCGATGGACGGTGCATGTTCCAGGGGGCACCCTTACAGTGGAAATCGACGGCCATTCGAATGCTGTGCTTACCGGGCCTGCGGTTCTACTCAGGGAGCATGAGGTTAGCCTTTGAGTTCAGAGGAGCTCTATCAACGTTTGTTGCAAGAGAATGAGCAGGCGCGAATTGATTTCGATGCAGGAGAGTTAAGCGAGGAACTTTCGGAACGAAAAGCGCTTAGACGTGTAGCGGGAATCTCCACTGAACTTGAGGATATCTCTGAAGCCGAATATCGCTCACTTCGATTGGAGCGAGTGGTACTTGTGGGAGTGTGGACCGAAGGTACCGCTGAGCATGCTGAGAATTCTCTAAAAGAATTAGCAGCGCTAGCAGAGACCGCTGGTTCGCAAGTTCTTGAAGGAATCATTCAGAGGAGAGATAAACCCGATCCGGCAACGTTTGTTGGCTCGGGCAAGGTGAGTGAATTAAAAGGGATAGTTTCAGCGACTAAAGCGGATACGGTGATCTGCGATGGTGAACTTTCACCTGGCCAACTTCGACAATTAGAAGATCGTGTGAAAGTAAAAGTAGTCGATAGAACAGCGCTCATTCTCGATATCTTCGCTCAGCATGCAAAAAGCCGTGAAGGTAAAGCACAAGTGGAACTTGCACAGATCTCATATCTCTTACCGCGCCTTCGTGGTTGGGGTGAATCTCTTTCGCGCCAGGTGGGTGGTCGCGCCGGTGCCGGCGGTGCCGGAGGCGTAGGTATCGGTGGTCGAGGCCCTGGTGAGACAAAGATAGAAATTGATCGCCGCCGCATTCGAGATCGAATGGCAAAGTTACGGCGGGAGATAGCTGAGATGAAAGTTGCTCGCGATACCAAACGTCAGGAGCGAATTCGCCATCGGATTCCATCCGTTGCAATTGCCGGGTACACCAACGCAGGTAAATCATCTCTTCTTAATCGTTTAACGGGCGCGGGAGTTCTCGTTGAGAATGCACTCTTCGCCACCCTAGACCCCACGACCCGTCGTGTGGAGGGAGGTGATGGTCGCGTCTACACCCTTACCGACACCGTTGGTTTTGTCAGTCACTTACCGCACCAACTCGTTGATGCCTTCAAGTCCACGCTTGAGGAGGTATCCAATGCAGATGTGATTCTCCACCTTGTTGATGGCTCCCATCCAGAACCACTAGAGCAAGTTCGAGCAGTGCATCAAGTCATAGATGAGATTGGCGCCTCGAAGATTCCTGAAATCATCGTGATCAATAAAGTAGATATCTCAGATCCACATCGAATCGTGAAATTAGTTCAACAATTCCCAGGGAGCATCCCGATCTCTGCCCATACTGGTTTTGGGATTCCTGAATTGTTATCGGCTATCGAGAGCGCGCTTCCACATCCGGATGTAGAAGTGCGTGCTGTTATCCCCTACACACGTGGAGATCTACTTCATGAGATCCATGAACGTGGCGAGATTTTTACTGAAGAGCACATGGAGGATGGCACTCACGTACGCGCCCTAGTGGATGCGCGCCTTGCCTCTGCGTTAGAGCGTTTTAGCGCTTAAAGGAATCTAGCGAACTGAGCGAAGTACGGCAGTTACTTTCCCCAAAATCTCGGCGTTATCGCCTGGAATGGGGGAGAAGTTGGGATTGGCGGGAAGCAACCAGATCTTTCCGTCGCGCCGCGAGAACGTCTTGACTGTTGCCTCGCCATCAATCATGGCAGCGACGATTTCGCCTTTTTCACAAGTTTTCTGTGCGCGAATTACTACAAAATCTCCATCGCAAATTGCAGCATCAATCATCGAATCACCAACGACTTTGAGCATGAAGAGTTCGCCTTGTCCAACAAGGGATGCAGGAAGTGGGAATGTCTCTTCGATTGACTGCTCCGCGAGTATTGGACCACCTGCAGCGATACGCCCCACAAGAGGCACCGCCCGCATCTGATCCATCGCAATCGCTTCTACTGCATCTGGGTCTGTGCCTTCACTATTGGGAAGGAGAATTTCCAACGCGCGACCGCGAGTTGGATCTCGACGAATCCACCCCTTCTCCTCAAGAACCTCGAGTTGATACTTAACACTTGAGGGAGAGGAGAGGCCTGCGGCAATTCCAATCTCACGCATGGAGGGCGGGTAGCCCTGGGAGTCGAGGGCGCTCTGGATTACCTCAAGAATTTTCATCTGACGAGGGGTGAGCCCCTCCTCATTGGCTGGGCCGTCGGGAAGCTCGGTGATGGGGGCTGTTTTCTTGGTCATGTCCTCTAGGGTAAGGGGAAAGGGTGAAATATTCAAACACCTGTTCGAAATTTTCTTGACAAAGGGGGGTTGATTGAGGTTTACTTCGAACATCCGTTCTAAATGAGGAGTTTACGATGGCAACTTCCCCTGCCAGAGGCGGTACGACCCGCTTAACAGCCCGTGGGCGCTTTCTCCTGGGCGCTTCAGGGTTGGTGGTGGCCCTCTCTCTTATCTCTGCCAGTACCGCTCTAGGTAGTAATGAAGGCTCAGATTCAGTGAGTGTTGTGAGGGATTATGAGCAGATTACTGTTCTGCCAGGGGAGAGCCTCTGGTCAATTGCCCGACAGATCGCGCCAGGCTTTAGCGCTCGCACCGGCGATATCGTGGCCCTGATCCTGGAACTCAATAACCTCTCCTCCTCTGAATTGCGCAGCGGCCAAGAGCTTCTCATCCCCACCGCTTGAGGGAAGAAAAATTTTCTTCGCGACACACCGATTCTCCTCTTGCGAACCCTCGACCATTGCTCTACTGTTCCCACTAGATGTAGTAGTAACAACGGTGTAGTTAATCCACAGGTTGTGCCTACTACTCCCCAGGTCCTCCACAGCCTTGTCCCCAAGGCAGCGCGATTCTGGCTCATTTCGAGGACACCTGAGTAGCTATATAAGTTTCGATAACCACCGTTTCACGTTGTAAGGGGGTGCCAGTGAACTGTCCCTATTGCCGCCAGGCCGATAGCAGGGTCGTTGACTCGCGCCCAATCGATGAGGGCAGCTCCATTCGCCGTCGCCGTGAATGCACCATCTGTGGCAAGCGCTTTACCACCCAGGAGATGGCAATCCTCTCGGTGATCAAGCGAAGCGGAGCGACTGAGCCCTTTAGCCGCGAGAAGGTCATTGCGGGTGTGCGAAAAGCATGTCAAGGACGCCCCGTCAATAATGATGATCTCGCGCTCCTAGCCCAACGCGTTGAAGAAAATCTTCGTGCAACTGGGCAGGCTGAAATTGAGGCGCAAGAGGTGGGCATGGCAATTCTTGCACCGTTGCGGGAGCTCGACGAAGTTGCGTACCTCCGGTATGCATCGGTCTATCGCAACTTCAACTCACTAGATGATTTCGAGGGAGAGATTGCTCTTCTTCGCGCATTACCGTTTGAAAAGAATGAGATAGAAAATGAAAATGAAAATGATAGAGAAAGCGATAGTAAAAGCGGGAATAAAGTAGAAGATTCTCGTGAATTAAGTAAGAGTTAAAGAGAGAGTTAAACCAGAGGAGAAAGAGGAAAAGGAAATGTCAGACACAGTCGTAAACCGGGCCGGGAGCAAGCGTGGCGCTGGACTCAAAGTGGAACGTATCTACACCACTGCAGGAGTTCATCCATACGATGAGGTGACCTGGGAGCGACGCGATGTCGTGCAGAACAATTGGAAGACCGGTGAGGTTGTCTTCGAACAGCGTGGAGTTGAATTCGCTGACTTCTGGTCGGTGAATGCGTCAACTATCGTCACCACCAAGTACTTCCGTGGCGCAGTGGGTTATGAGAACCGCGAGTGGTCGCTCAAGCAGGTCATTGATCGCGTAGTGCTCACCTACACAAAAGCTGGAAAAGAATTTGGTTATTTCGCTACCGAAGTGGATGCGGAAATCTTCGAACATGAACTTACCTGGATGCTCTTGCATCAGGTCTTCTCCTTTAACTCTCCCGTCTGGTTCAACGTAGGAACAGCTGCTCCACAACAGGTAAGCGCCTGTTTCATCCTCTCGGTCGATGACACCATGGATTCGATCCTCAACTGGTATCGCGAAGAAGGCATGATCTTCAAGGGTGGTTCAGGTGCAGGTCTTAACCTCTCCCGTATTCGCTCCTCCAAAGAGCTTCTCAAATCAGGCGGTACCGCATCTGGTCCAGTCTCGTTTATGCGAGGGGCTGATGCATCGGCAGGAACCATCAAGTCCGGTGGCGCCACTCGTCGC
>SXGQ01482296.1_pt1 | contig 11265 bp, 8 predicted proteins | sample 3178371 | NCBI WGS metagenome assembly SXGQ01 (sample SAMN11356859, study PRJNA531348) | freshwater metagenome | isolation source: freshwater sample F1-20 | place: China: Fuxian Lake, Yuxi | collected 2017-12-25 | reverse complement strand
GCTTAGCGCGAGGGCGGCACCGCCGCGGGCCCGGCTGACTTGCTTAACGGCGGCGTGGTCGCGGGGGTATCGGCTGGGCCCACGATCACGGACCAGCGTGGTTCGGTCAGGACACCGCTCAGTCTTAATTCTAAAATGCTCGTGATGGGATTAATCACGATACCGATTATCGCGGTCAGGGGGTTGTCGCTTTCCGCGAATGGTTTAAATTTTGCGGTAAAATTAAGGGCATCATTGGCCAACATAAAATCACCATGCCCGTCGATGGCCGCGCTCGGGCCAGAAATTTTTAAATCAGGGAACTGGAGCCGGCCTTGCTCGAGTTTAAAGCTGGTGCGGGCTGAATCGAGTTTCAGGGAGGAAAACTTGAGTGATAATCCGCTGAGTACTTGGGAGAGCAGGCCAAACAATTGAATTTCCCCCAGCTCTGTGCCGGTGATCGCCGCATTGCCGGTGCCCGTGAAGCTCGCGAGGTCCCCGGGTTGGCCTTCGGCGGAGAGGGCCACATCGAGGCGGCCGCCCGTAGCGCGTTGAATAAATTTGCTCCCCGTCGTCGCGGCAATTTTTTGCCCGCGACGATTAGCCTGATATTCTTCGCCTGCGCGGATCGCGCGGGCCAGATCGGTCCCGTTGACGTTTAAATCAAAGCCTAGGCGGCGTGTATCGCCGAACCGGTAAAGGGCGGCTTTACCCGTACCGCGCCCACCCGCCGTGGTGAATTCAATTTCATCCAAGCGAACCTCCGCCCCCGTGACGCCTCCCGCAACGCGCGCGGTTTCAAGCGGGAAACCGTAATAGTGCAGGCCGCCCGCGGCTTGTCCGCGGAAAGTATAATTAGGGATGGCCCCGGGCCCGCGACCTTCGATCGCCCCCTCCGCATGCAGGCGGGGTGGTTGGACGAACTGCAGGCTGGCGATCATCTCGTCAGCTTTTCCCTCCAGCATTTTGCCCAACGTGGCGGGCTCGATCTGCGTATCAAAAAGGAATTCAAAGCGATTGGTTTCCCGCGATCCTGGGGCTGAAAAACGTTTAAAATTGCCGGTGAGCTGTTGCGTGCCTTGAGCGCGCGTGCCCTTGACGTGCAGGCCGTGCGTAAAATGAGGCCGAAGGAAAATTACCGCGTCCGCTTGCTCGAAATCGACCCCCCAAATGGTCGCGTGTGACACAGAAGTGGAACCAAAATAAACGGTGCGGTTGGGATCGGTCCAGCGGCCTTGCACGTCAACTTGGGCGGCGGGCGCGGGACCAGAGAAATCAAAGCGAGCGGCCCAAAAACGAGACCACCAATCGCTATTAAACCAGCCGCTGATGGCCATTGGGCGCAACTTACCCTCAAGGAGCATGCGATAATCAGAGGTGGTAAAATTCATGCCATAGGATCCGTGGGCCGAATTTTCGCCTAATTCCATCTGGGCGTCGTGGACGAATAACGTGGTCGGTTGGAGGTCGATTTGGCCGCGGAGGGCGGTGATGGGGACGCCGCGCGAATTGAGGCGGCCGGCATCGAAGCGCCCGACCAGGCGCGAGAAATTCCAGCGGGGCCCCAAGGCGGCAGTCGCGCGAAAGGCGATGGGATCGGCCAAAAGAAAAAACGAGGCCGCCCGCGGGGTGTGTGCGCCGAGGATACTGCTGATGAGCGTGGGGGCCACGCGGCCTTCCGCTTGGATGAGCGCGGTTTGGGCCTGCAGCTGGGCGCTGACTTCGGCGCGGATAAATTCGCCGTTAATTTGCGTCGCCACCCCCATCTGCACCGCGGGCCAGTGGGCGAAATTGGCTTGGAGGACGGGAGCTTGGGCTTGCTCGCCGAGAGCCGTGAGCGTGCTGGCGGCGACCAGTGCCTCGGTGGGTTGCAGCGAAAATTTGTTCAGCGCAATTTGGAAGGTCAGGATCGCCCGAATTTGTTCTAAAGTGTAATCGCCTTGGTAGGCCCCGCGATGAATGGCGGCATGCACGCGCAAGGTGCGCGGGCCAGGCCCATCCAGCCGCAGCGTGGTGGTGGCGGCGAAGGAGCCGAGGGTGATCGGTTGACCCCAAGGCCGGTGAGCCGCTCGCGCGGTGAATAATAAATTAGCCGTATTGCCGACGCCCGCCGGGCTATCGAAGCGTAGGGTCAGCGTGGGATCATCAAAACTATCAAATTGGTGTATCTGGGGTACCAATTGACGGCTGAGCTGGAGCAGACGAAGAGCCATTTCCTCCGGAGTGGGTGGCGTGCCACCGGGGGCGATGGCGGGTGGGGTGAGGGTCCCTTGGGCCGTGACGGTTAACTGGCCAATGCGCCCCACGCCGAGGTCGATGTGCCAGAGCTGGGCTGCGCGCCGCAACTTGAGGGTCAGATCGCGGACGAGTGGCTCCGTCGTGCCACTCGGGGCCAGCATCGCGGGCAGCTGCAGGGTGGCGTTGATTAAATGGATTTCATCGGGGAGCGGCCGGCCGGCGAGTTGGGCCCAGAGGTTGGCGCGCACGTATACGAGGCGGCTTGTGATCAGCGGCTCCTCAAACTGGCGCAGGCGCAGGGAGAAATCTTTAAATAAAATTTGGCCGGTCGGATCGAAACTAACCTGGCCAAATTTAATCGCGAGGTTGGCGCTGGCGAGTTTCGTCTCAATTTGCCGCAACACGAAAGCGGGCACCGGGAGCTCTTTCGCTACGGTGATGTACACTAAAACGCCCAGAGTGCCGCCGAGGATGAGCCAGGCTGTCCACCAGCCGAGCATGATCAAGCAGGAGCGGCCGAAGCGATAAGCTGAGGTGGCGAGAGAGAAAAGATAGGACATGGCGGCGCCGCGCTGGCGCAAAGCTTACGGCTGGCTGGCGGCGGCTGGGGGAAGCGGCGGCGCGGGTTTTACGGCGGGCGCTGGCGTGGGTGCGGGCACCAGTGGGCCGGGATCGTGCTTCTCCGCATACGTGAGCGCAAAAAGGGCATCGAGCATGGACTGCGTAACTTCAAACTGGATCCCATTATAAAATTCCGCAGAGCCGGCTAACAGGGTCGTGCCTCCCAAGCGCTCGGTGAGGAAGAGGGTGGAGGTGCTTTTTTGGGTCGCGCCGGTGCCGCTGACCAAGGCTAAGCCGACATCGAGTCGATATTTCCAAGGACGCTCACCTTCGGGGGTATCGGCCTGTTCTGGCCGAAAGCCGTCAGCGGTGAAATTTTTTGCGCGCAGGGTGCGCAGCTCGGTGAGCAGGGCCGCGAGGGGCGGTCGCTGATTGGCGGGTAACGTGGCGAGGACCGTATCCCAGTTTTTATCAGCGCTGGGCAATTGGTAACTGTGCACCGCGGTGTTGGTGCTGAGATCCGTGAGCGTTAAGTCGGTGAGCCGAGCACTTTCGGGTAATTCGCGCAGGAGTCGCTGCCGATAGTGCCGGACGCGACTGGGGGTGGCGGTTAAAATATCGGGCAGGATTTGGTAAAGAAACGGGGTGTTCTTCACTCGGGCAAAGGCGACCTTGGGCTGATTCGGGGAGACTCCGATTTGCAGCGTGAGCGTGGAGGATTCGTTGCCTTGCGGGCCGCCCCCGGTGCTCAGACTAAGCGTGATTTCCCGTTCTGGACGGTTGAACCCGTATTGTTCGAGATCAGCGGCGGCCGGGGCATCACTAAGGAATTTCTTGGCGGCAAGGAGATGGATTTTCTGCAGGAGCTCTTCCACGAGGGCCGTATCAGCTGACGCGGGGAGAGGCGCTTGTCCGGGCACGCGCGTGACCACCTGCCAAGCGACCGCGCCCGTGCTGCCTACGACGCGCTGCAAACTTAACTCAGGTTGGCCGGGGGTGCTCAGCGTGAGCGCATTGACTGTTGTGGGCTCGAACTCGAGCACGCGGGTTTCGCGCAACTCTTCTTGCGCCGTCCGCAGCGTCGCGAGCAGAGCGGGGGGCAGGGTGACGGTAAAGATCACGGCCTTATCTTCAATTTTAGCAAAATAATCGCCCGCGCTATCAACTTGGCCCAGGAGCAGCGTCTCGCGGCGCGCATTGCCTTCGAGGGTAACGCGCAGGGCGGCGGTCGTGAGTCCGGCGCGGTCTAAATCGCTGTCGCGGGGGTCGAGAAATTTTTTCGCATGCAGTGCGTTTAGCGCGTTGATGGTCACGACGACCGCGGGCTTGCTCGCGCGGGCACTGATCGGGGTCTCAAAGCCCCACCGACTGGCCGCGTCGCGACGCAGGCGCACTTTCAGATTGGGCGCGGCGGTTTGAATATTCAGGGAGCGCACTTCAAACATCGGGACGGTGAAAATAGAGTCTGCGCGCAAATCTTCGAGGGGCAGGCCGACACTTTCGGCGAGGCTCCGGCCGACCACATGGATGCGTTGGCCGTCGGGGGAGAGGACATAGAGGCGATTACCAATCTTGGTATCGTCGCCAATCTTCAGCACGTAATCTTTTTTCGCGGACGTAAACGTCAGGACAAACGCCGGTTGGTCGAGGCCGTAATCGGCGAGGGTTTGGCCGCTCCGCGTCAAGTCAGCGACCGCAAAGCTCGTCTCGTGCTCGAGAAATTGCAGCTCATTGATCAAGCGGGTGACCGCATTAGGATTGGCCAGCCACTCGTAGGGTTCCTGCAGCCACCAAGCATCCCCGCGTCGTTCTAATTTAAGCGGGGCCGCGCCGCGACTAGTCCGAGTGATGGCGGCAATCGTGGCGACTTCGGCGCCGAGGACGCGCTTACCATTGGCGTCGGGGAGTTTCACTTTCTCATATTGAAAAATATAGAAAAACAAAACGACGTTAAGGAACAGGAGAGCGACGGTGACTTTGGAGCGCATGGCAGGAAAAGCGTGAGCGGTGGAATTACGCGCGGGGGTTAATTTCGGCGGGTCCAGAAAACCACGAGTCCGAGGAGAGCGACGATGCCGGGCACCACCAAGTAGAGGCCGAGGCGCAGCCGCATGAGTTCATCGCGGCTCAGTGCCAGTTGGAAACGCTGGATGGGCCGAGGGGGAATATTGAGTTGGGTATCGCGGTCGACCGTCCAGCTAACGGTGGCGAGGAAGAGGTTAAGATTGCCGCCGTAGCTGATGCGATTGTTGGTGACGAGATCCGCCGTGCCGACCACGGCGAGCCGTCCGCCGCGCACGCTGAGCGGCAAATTATTGGCGGGCTTGAGTCGCTCCGAGACTACCATCACGCCGAGTTGGCCGGTTAAATCTTGGCCGGGCGTATAGGCCGCGGGCAGACGGAGGCGGTAGCTGGTCTCGCCCCACGCGGTATCATTCGTGGCCATCAGGACGTTGACGTTGAGGCCGTCATCGGGGGACCGCCCTTTATCTTCCGTGACGACGCGGGCGGGGCCGACGAGCACGGGCAAGTCGCTGCTGACTAAGTTGCGCGTGATGTAATGGTCTTTTTTGAAATGCCGCAGCATGAGTTCGCCGGTGTCGGAAAGATAGGCGCTGCTGGTATCGTGAATAATATTGTCGTAGGCGATGATGCCCCAATCAAACAGCAGATCGTCGAGACCGTGCACTCGCGTGGGATCGAGGAGAAGTAGAACGCGGCCGGCGCGCGTCTGCAGATAATTGCGCAGCAATTCCTGCTCGAAGGGCTGCACGCGACCTTGTTGGCCGGGGATGAGGATCAACGCCGTGTCGTCAGGGATTTTGTGCGTGAGACTGAGGTCAAGGCCGGCGAGCTCGTAATTGCGTTGGCGCAATTCGTCGCGGAGTTGCGAGAGGCCGTGGGCCCCATCGACTTCGTCGGGCCGCATCTCGCCATGGCCCGCGAGGAAATAAATCTTTTTCTTATTAGGCGCCGAGACATCGAGAATGGCGGCCGTCAGCGCGGCTTCACCTAAAAATGATTCTTTGCGCTTTTCCTTGAGGTTAACGCGGTAAAATTCGCTGAGCGGCATGACGCGCCGGCGGCCCTCGCTTTCGAGGACGACGACATTCGGCTGGTCGATGCGGAGGGCTTCGGCCTCGCGGCGACTTTGATAAACATCGAGGTAGCGGACCGTAATTTTCCCATTGGGGGCGTTGCGCGACTGGTAGGCGTATTCGCGCAGCAAGCCACTGATGTCGCGGTAGGCGGAGGCGAGGTCAGGATTATCGGAGTCGTTGGTGAGGGTGACCGTAATCGTGACATTATGCTCGAGGCCTTCGAGGTAGGATTTGCTCTCAGCGGAGAGGGAGTGCTGACGGCCTTGGGTCAGGTCGAAGCGCCAGGCGTGCTGGAGGGCGAGGTAATTAAGTCCGGCGAAGAGCGTCAGAAAAAGGATCGCTTGCAGGATCAGATTAATAAAACGGATCCAGCGGGCGGCGCGAAAGCTGTCGGCAAAATTCATGCGTTAGCTATTCAAGATTTTGGCTTCCACCCCGAGAATGCTCAAGAGGAGCGTGAGAATGGCGCCCGTGAAGTAGAAGAACACTTGCCGGGTATCAATCACCCCATGCGTGAAGTCTTCCATGTGCGCGGGGATCCGCAATGATTCCACGGCATTTTTAATGGGTTGAAGCCCCTCGGCGTTCAGGGCGCTGAGTTCGCCCAAGTAACTAAAGCCACCAATTAAGCCGAGCAAACAGGTGAAGCAGAGGATGCCCGCGACCGCCTGATTGCGGGTCAGGGCACTGGCGAGAATCCCCAGCGCGATGAACAGCAGCCCGCTTAGAGCGATAAAAAGATAGCCGCCAATCAGCGGAGCTGGGTCCAAGAAGCGCGCATCGCGCGCATAGACTTTGAGCAGATAGTGGAATCCCAAGGTGGAACCCCACAATAACATATAGAAAAGATAGGCCGCCGAAAATTTTCCCAGCACCACTTCGGTCGTGCTGACCGGAGCGGTGAGCAGCGTCTCCAGCGTGCCCAAGCGGCGTTCCTCGGCGAACGATTTCATCGTGAGCAGTGGGACCATGAAAAAAACGGGAAACCAAAAAAGCTGAAAGAAAACGACCGCGGGCGACGTCTCCTGCGGGGCTTTAGCGTAGAGTTCGAGAATGCCCGCAAACACAAAACCCATCACGCCAAGAAAAAGCACGGCCGCGATATAGGTGCTGGAGCTATATAACAAGGTGCGGACTTCGTGGGAGAGGATGGTAAAGTAATGGCGCATGAACGAGCGGCGGTAGGGGCGGGCGGTTAAATTTTTGGCAACGGTTGGCGCTGGTCGCCGGGGCTGACCTTCTGATCGGGGAGGCGCGCATCCCAACTGCGTCGCGTGGCGGCGAGGAAGACGTCTTCGAGTGAGGGTTGGGTGCGATGCAGGGCGCGGAGGCGATAGCCCCCAGCAGGTAGCTTCTGCAGGAGTTTTTCTCCGAGATCCTCGGGGGCCGTGGTGACGAGCGTGGCCACACAGAAACCATCGCTGCTGCAGTCGCCGACGGTCGCGACGCTCAGGGAGGCATCGATGGTGGTGAGGTGAGCCGCGAAGGCCGCGTTGTGGCCGGCGAACTCAATGCGGTAGCTGGTGTGACCAAAAATTTCCCGGCGTAACTCCGCCGGCGAGCCCTGCGCGACGATGCGGCCGCCATTGATAATTAGCACGCGATCGCAGGTGGCTTCAATCTCTGGCAAAATATGGCTGGAAATGATCACGCTCATCCGGCCGCGGAGACTGGCGATGAGATCGCGGACAATAATAATTTGATGGGGATCGAGGCCGATCGTGGGCTCGTCCATGATGATGACAGCCGGTTCTGCCAGGATCGCTTCCGCAATGCCGACGCGCTGTTTGTTGCCTTTGGATAAGCGGCCGAGGATGCGGTGGCGGTTGCGCTTCAGATCGCAGAGCTCGAGGACTTCGTCGATCCGCGCCCGCAGTTTAGCGCGCGGCATTTCTTTGAGGCGGCCGCGAAACCAAAGATATTCAGACACCCGCATATCTTCGGGCAGCGGATTATTTTCCGGCATGTAACCGATGTGGCGCTTGGTGGCTTCCGCTTGGCTGGCGACGGGGAGGCCGCAGATCTTCACCGAGCCGGAGTTGGCGGGCAGATAGCCGGTGAGAATGCGCATCGTCGTGCTTTTGCCGGCGCCATTGGGGCCGAGTAGGCCGACAATCTCTCCGCGTTTGACGGTGAAACTGAGGTCATCGACGGCGGTCAGGCTGCCGTAAGTTTTTACGAGATGAGAGACCTCAATGGTGATGTCGGGAATTTCGGTCATGCAGTCGATGGCACGGAGCATTTACACGAAGATTTGGCCTCGCGAGCAAGCTTGGGTATCAGGTCTTCGGCGCGGCGGGCTGGCTTAAGGTGACCTCCCCGGCGCGGAAGCGTTCCGTCCGGCCGGAGTCGAGGCGGACGATGAGCGAACCTTCGGCATCAATCCCCATCGCCGTGCCGGTTAAGGTGCGATCGCTGAGGGTGATCGTCACGGGCCGACCGCGCAGCAGATCATAGCGCAGCCACAGCGCGGCAAATTGCTCGCGGTATTCGTCGGCGATGAATTGGTCGTAGGCTGATAGCACGCGACCGATCAGGGCGGCGGCGAACCGGTTCAGGGAAATCGGGGCCCCGGTGGCCTCCGCGAGCGACGTGGCGATCCGCTGCAGCTCGCGGGGCAGGTCTTGGGCCCGACCGTTCAGATTCAAGCCCAGGCCAAAGACGAGATCGCGGATCTGATCCGCATCGATGCGCGCTTCGGTGAGCATGCCGCCCGCTTTGCGTTCATTGAGCAGTAAATCGTTCGGCCATTTGAGCCCCGGTTTGAGCTGGGTGAAATTTTCGATGAGCCCGCAAAGATTCAGGCCCATCCAGAGCGTAAAATCTTGGAGGCGCGCCGGCGCGATTTTTGGACGAAATACGAAGGTGCAATAAAGATTGCCCGCGGCCGGACTGTGCCAAGCGCGGCCGCGGCGCCCGCGTCCTTGGGTCTGGGCCTGCGCGAGAATCACCAGGGGAGTCGCGCAACCATTCGCGAGCTGCCGCTCAGCCTCACTATTGGTGCTATCAACGCTCTCTAAGCAGAGTAAATGGAGCGGATGAGGGCGGCGGCTCAGAAAGGCTTGGACCAGAGCGGGGTGGAGTCGCTCCGGCATTTGTTTGAGCCGATAGCCACGACTCTGGACTGCTTCAAAAACGAAACCCTGCTTGGTTAATTTCTGCAGTTGCAGCCACACGGCGACGCGCGAAATCCCGAGGATTTTTGCGAGTCGCGGGCCGGACACTAAACCGGTGTCCGCCGGGAGCAGTTCGCGCAAAATGGTGATTTCAGTGGAGGGCATGGGCGCTGGGGCTACCGGCCAAGAATTTTAAAATAAAGGGAGCGGCTTGGTCCGCACAAGCTGGGCGGCAGGTTTACGGTTTATCGATGGCTTGGCGCATGGCCTTGGCCTGCGCGGGGTCGATCGCCTCGGCGACTTGCGCGAGGTGCTGCACGTCAGCGGCCATCTGATCTTTTTTGGCGCGTTCATATTCCTCGCGCGCGCGGTCGGCGGCGGACGTGCCAAAGAGCGGGAGGGTGTAGCGATTGAGGACATCGCGATCGAAGGAACTCAATTTGTCGCGCGCGAGTTTCTCATTAAACGCTTTCGTGGTCAGGCTGATGTCGGGCGTGAGTCGCGGGCGCTGCTTGGGCGACACTTTCATCTTGGGCAATTCAATCACATCCGGATTAGGGGCGTTGGCTGGTTGCGCTTCCGCGACGGGCTTCGGCGGCGAATATTTCGGCAGGGCCGCTGTAATTGATTGGGTGACCGATGCAGAAACCTTTGGCGCTGCGGTCGGCGGCGTGGCGGCCGTAGCCTCCTGGGCGCGCAGCCAGATCGGAGCGGCGGCGAGCAGGAGAGTTAGCGTGAGGCCGAGGCGGCGCATAAAATGGGGGCGGGCGTTAGGTGCTGGCGAGGGCGGCCGTTTGGGCTCGCAGGCGCGGCCAATGTAATTCGGGGATCGTTGCACCCAGATGCTGCACGGTTTCAGAACCGAGCAATGAACCCATGGCGCCCGCGGCTGGTAAGCTCAAGCCGCGTAAATAACCGGAGAGGAATCCCGCTGCCCAAGCATCGCCGGCGCCGGTGGTGTCGACGACCTGCGCCGCGGGGACGGGGGCGATGCGATGTAATTGCGACCCGTGCGCGATCCAAGCGCCGTCTTTGCCCATCTTCACGGCCGCAATGCCGCCGTAGCTCGCTAGTTTTTTGGCGAGGCTATCGTAACTCGACGTGGTGTCCTGAAAGAGCGCGCGAATTTCATCTTCGTTGGCGAAGATCACGGCGACGCCTTGCTTGATTTGGCCCATGAGCCAATCGCGCGCGACGTTTGCTACTTCGAAGGAAGCGAGGTCGATGCTGAGGGTGCAACCGGCGGCACGCGCGGTCGCGACCACTTTTTCGCCCAGAGCTGGATTGAACATGAGGTAACCTTCGATGTGCGCATGGCGCGCGCCGACGAAATCAGCCCCGGTGACCTCAGCCGGACTCAACGTCATGGCGGCGCCCAGATGCGTGCGCAGCGTGCGTTGGCCATCGGGTGTCACGAGAGAGAGACAGCGGCCATTGGGTAGGGTGGCGTGCTTGAAGCGCGAGATATCGCCGCCCGCGGCAAGAAAATTATCGCGGTAATCCTTCGCCGTGATGTCGCCACCAATCTTACCTAGATACGTCGTGCGCAAGCCCAGGCGGGTGGCGCCGAGCGTTGTGTTGGCTGCGGAGCCGCCGGGGGTGATGGCCAGACCGGTGCCGCCGAGCTGAGCGATGAGTTGGATAATATCTTGGTCATCGACGAGGACCATGCCGCCCTTGTCGCCGGTGACATGGGTCGTCAGGAAGGATTCAGGAACTTGGGCCAGCAGATCCATGATGGGATTGCCGACGCCGATCAGGTCAAAGGAAGGATAGGACACGGTAAGGAGAAGTTGAAATTAGGCAGGAAGGAGGGGCGAGTGCGTTCGAGGGCAGTCTGCTCAGCTGACGATCAAGTTAGTGGCAAGGATCGGTTCATCATCGACCTCGATCAGAATAGAATACTCCCCCGGTTGATCGAAACTCAAATTGCGGAGTTCGTTGATGAGATTAATGCGGTGCAGGGGGCTGTGGGATTCGAATTCGCGGTGGAGGAGTTCGCCCGGATTAGTGGGATCAAGGCCCATCGACATCTTGATCATGTGTTTCCCTGGCTGGACATCCGTCAGCGTTAAAAACCACACCATATAAGGGTGCATGACCGGAAAGGAGCGGGCTTGGATATTAGAAAAAACGCCGAGGATGGTGTGCTTACCGGAGGCAGGGTCGATGTGGACCCCATCGCACGTAATCCAAGCGAGAAGAGAAGGTTTCGAACGCACAGTCGAACCATGGCTCGGCGGATAAATGCGGCAAACTATTTTGCAGGG
>SXGQ01051881.1_pt1 | contig 11265 bp, 10 predicted proteins | sample 3178371 | NCBI WGS metagenome assembly SXGQ01 (sample SAMN11356859, study PRJNA531348) | freshwater metagenome | isolation source: freshwater sample F1-20 | place: China: Fuxian Lake, Yuxi | collected 2017-12-25 | reverse complement strand
GCGCTGGGCGCATCGTTGGTGTGCAGCGTGGCCAAGACCAAGTGACCGGTGAGGGAAGCTTGAATGGCTATCTGCGCAGTTTCAAAATCGCGAATCTCGCCGATCATGATCACATCGGGGTCTTGGCGCAGGATGGCGCGTAGGGCCTTTGCAAAGCTCAGGTCGATCTTGGCATTGACCTGGGTTTGCCCAATGCCGGGCAGTTCGTACTCAATAGGATCTTCGACTGTCAGCACATTCGTGGTCCGTGTATCCAGCGTTTGCAGGGCGGCATACAGGGTGGTGGTTTTGCCGCTACCGGTGGGGCCAGTGACCAGCACAATGCCATGAGGCTGCTGCACCAGGCGCTCAAACGGTGTGAGTACCCCGCCGCTCATGCCCAGGGACTGCAGGGTGAAGCGCGCGTCGCCCTTGTCCAACAGGCGCAGCACCGCGCGCTCGCCATGCGCGCTGGGCAGAGTGGACACCCGTACGTCCACCGCATGGCCGCCGATGCGCAGCGAGATGCGCCCGTCCTGGGGCAGGCGTTTCTCCGCAATGTCCAACTCGGCCATTATTTTCAGGCGCGAGATGAGGGCGGCGTGCAGGGCGCGGTTAGGCTGCACCACCTCGCGCAGGGTGCCATCGACCCGAAAGCGCACCGAGCTGGCTCGCTCGTACGGCTCGATGTGGATGTCGCTGGCGCCGTCTTTGGCTGCTTGGGTCAACAGCGCATTGAGCATGCGGATGATGGGGGCATCATGCACGGCCTCCAACAAGTCTTCCACCGCCGGCAGGTCCTGCAGCAGGCTGGAGAGGTCCACCGCGCTTTCCACTTCGCCCACCACGGCCGCGGCATCGCCTTCACCGCCGGCATAGGCTTGTGCAATCCTACGGTCCAGCGCTTTTTCGTCGACTTCTTCAAGCGTACTGTGCCCGTGCAGGCGTTGCACCTCTGACAGCGCCGGCCAGCCGGTGCGCGCTGTGATGAACAAGGTACGCCGCCGGCCGTCGTCTTCCAGCAGCACGCGTTGCGATTTGGCGTAGCCGTAGGGCAGAGGAAACGGCGCAGCCATGGTGTGCAGCCCCCTTAGCGGACGGCCGCGGGTGCGGCCGGGGTCGTCGTGGAACTGGGCTGGGCTGGCGCTGCCGCCGGGGCAGCGCGCTCGCTACCGCCCCGGGCGGGCAAGACGAGGCGGCTGTCCTCGTTCAAGACGCCGCCGCTGGGGCCCTGCATCTGCAGCTGCTGCGCGCGAATGGCGTCGTAGCGGTCCAGGGTGACCGAGTCGGCCGACTGCTGCGTGCGCAGCACCACCGGCCGCAAAAACACCATGAGGTTGCTCTTGACCCGCCGCTTGTTTTCGCTGCGAAACAGGCTGCCCACCACCGGCAGTCCACCCAAACCTGGCACCCGGTCTTCACCGTCGACGAATTCTTCTTTGAGCAAGCCGCCCAACACGATGATCTGCCCGTCGTCCACCACCACCGAGGTTTCGATTGAGCTCTTGTCGGTGGTCGGACCCGCGGCCGTAGTGGCCCCGGGCACCACGCTGGAGTTCTCTTGGAACACCTGCATGCGCACCGTACCGCCCTCGCCTATTTGGCTCTTGATGCGCAGGGTCAGGCCCACGTCGCGCCGCTCAATGGTTTGAAACGGGTTGATGGCGCCGGTTCCCCCAGCGGTGTTGGTAAAGCTGCCGGTGACAAAGGGCACGTTCTGGCCGATTACGATCTTGGCTTCTTCGTTGTCCAAGGCCACCAGATTGGGCGTAGACAAGACATTCGCACCGGCTTGCGTTTCCAGAAAACGCGCCAGCGTGGCCAGTGTGTAGACGCCCCCGGTCATGCGGATGAGACCGAGGTTCAGACCCGCGCCTGGCGCCGTGGTGATGGTGCCGCTGGCCGCGCCGAGCTGCAGGTTGATGATGTTGTTTCCCCCAGCGCCAAAGTTTGTGCCGCCCACCACCACGTTGCGGTCGCCCTTTTGGCCCGCCACGCCCTGCCACTGCAGCCCGAACTCGGCCGCCTTGGTGGCATCGATCTTGACGATGAGCGACTCGACATAGACCTGGGCGCGCCGCGTATCGAGCTGGTCGATCACCGAGCGAATCTGGCGGTACAGCGGCTCGGCTGCGGTGATGATCAGGGCATTGCTGGCGGGGTCGGCTTGGATAAAGCCGCCAGTCGACGGGGCTGCACTGGCCTGCACCGGGCTGCTGGCTTGTGGGCTGGCCCCTGTGTTGCCCGCGCTGGTGCCTAGCGGTGCTGCAGGGGTGGGCACGCCAGCACCCATGGGCAGGCCCGAGACCCCGGCGCCCGTGGCACCGCCTGGGCCCGCCAATGTGCCGGTGGCCGCAAAGGCCGCGCGCAGCACCGTAGCCAAGCGCGCGGCATCGGCGTTCTTGAGGTAGACAACCCAGATGTTGCCGCGCAAGGCCGCGCCTTCGAGCGGCTTGTCCAGGGCTTGAACAGCGGATTTGATCTGGGCCATGCGCGCGGCATTGGGAGCACGCACGATGAGGCGGTTGCTGCGCGGGTCGGCCAGCACCGACAGGCCGCCGCTGCCCGAGGCCGGCGCGCCCCCGGCTACCGCTGTTGCCGTAGCCTCGGCCATGCGCAAGACGATCGCGGCCAAGTCGCTGGCCACGGCATGGCGCACGGGAATCACTTCGAGGTCGGTGGCCGCGGGTTGGTCCAGCGCGGCCACGATACGCGCGATGCGCTGCAGGTTGTCGGCGTAGTCCGTAATCACCAGGCTGTTGTGGCCCGGGCTCACATTGATGGTGTTGTTCGGGCTGATGAGCGGGCGCAGCACCGCAACTAAGTTGTTGGCCTGTTCATGGTTGAGGCGAAAGATTTGCGTGACGATCTGATCGCCGCGTTTATCACCTTCATCGACCACCACGGTGCCGGCCTGAAGCTTGGCTTCGGCTTCGGGCAGGATCTTCAACAGGCCGCCAGACTCCACCATGGAGAAGCCCGCGCCGCGCAGCGCCGACAGGAAATTCAGGTAAGCCTCAAAGACTGGCACAGGGCGCTCGGCATACAGCGTCATGGGGGCCTTTACGCGTGGGTCCACCACGATGGGCCGGTTTATCATCGCGCTGATGGCGCGCGCGACCGACTCGATTTCAGCGTTGACGAAGTTCAGGGTCACCGGCTCTTGCGCACGGGCGGTGGAGACCAGGGCACCGCTCGAGGCTCGCGCTGCGGGTGTCTGGCCACCCTTGCTCGCTTGTGCCCAGGCCAGCGGAGCGCCGCTGCCCAAGGCGGTGGGCAGCACGGCCAGCCACAGGACCTGGGCCATCTTCCGATCGAACAGGCTACTCATGTCGTGTCCATCATTGCGTTGGTGCGGGAGGCGGGCCATCCAGGCCCGGTGAGCCATAGGCCATGAGCGAGCGCGGACCATCCCGACGCCCGATGATATTCAGGAGATTGGACAAAGCCTCTTCCCGACCGGCCTGGGCCGAGGCCTGCCCGCGAAAGACCACAGGCCCGCCCAGTGTCCAGCGGCCCAGACCTTCGAGCTGCAGCGCGCTGCCGGGCCGCGAGGACAAGCGCGCGTCCACCACGGGGCCACCCTCGAGCAGCAGCTCGTAGTCGCCCAGCACCGGCAGGGTTGAGATCCGCGACGCGATGTCCAGCAGCTCAATGCGCAGGGCCAGATCCAGCGCGGCCGGCCCCGCCCCCTGAACCGCACCGCTCAGCCGCTCCAGCCGAAACTCAAGCCGGCCACTGGGCTGCAAGGTGTTCCAAGGAGCGCCCAAACCGGCCAACCAGGCTGCGGGCAGCTGGGCGGTCAAGGGGCCATCGCCCTGCGCACCCTGTAGTTGAAAGGACCACCAAAGGCCCGAGCGGCGCAAACCCATCTGCGCGGCAAGCAAGGCCCTCTGCCTGTTGAGCACCGGATGCTGCGCTTGCATCTGCAAGCCCGGGCCGCTGGCGCTGCTCCATTCCGGTCGTAGGCTCCAAGAAAAGAGGCCCGGCACAGCCATCAGCCCCCCGCTGTCCGGGCCTGCGCCCAAGGCCAAGCGGGCCTGGCCATTCCACAGCGTACCGGTGGCGTCGCGTGCCTGCACTCGGCCGTTGCTCAGCCGGTCCAGCAAGGGCCCCATCCAGGCCGCTGGCGCGGCCCATACGGCGCCACACAAAGCACCAATGAGGGCTCCGGCCCAGGCCCAGCGCCGCAGGCTCGGGGCGTGTGTGGCCGCTTCGGCCCGCCCGCCTGCAGCTTCGTGGGTGCCACGGCGCAGACGGGGATTCAAGGGGCGGTCCATTCCAGTCGAATACGCCCACGGATTCCTTCGGGCGTGGCAATGAGATCGGCTTGGGCGGGGTGGGCTCCCCAGCGCACGCGCAGGGTCTTCAGACCCTGTCGGAGTTGTTCGCCATCTAACCCTTCTAGGCTCACCCACACGGCCGCGCCCTGGGGCTCCAGCCGGGCGCGGCTGCCCAGGGCTTGCACCACCAGGGCGCGGCTGCTGGCGTCGAGCACAGCCGGCTTGGGCCGTCCGGCTTCACCCTGGGCTGCCGCCGCCGCTGCGCTGCGGCGCAGTTCAGCTGCCTGGCTGGCCAAGGTCTGCAGGCGCTCGTCGGTGGCCAGGGCCTGCGCCCATTGCAGGCGGGCCGAATGAAGGCGCTGCCAAGCGGGGCTCAAAACCACCGACCAGGCCAGGAATAGCGCCAACACCCAGCCGGCCAAGCGCAGCCCCTTGCGCTCGCGTTCGCTCAGGCCAATCCATGCCGTGCGCAAAATTGAGATCAGCTTCACATCAGTCCTTCCTCGGCCGCTCATCGAGGGGCTGCGCCCGGCGGGATCAGCCTCAGCGCACCGGCTTCCACCTGGGTCTGCCATCCCAGCGGTGTAGCAAGTTCACGCAAACGCTGCACCGTGTCGGTGGGCCACTGGGCAGCCACCAGGCTCAAGCCCTGCGCGTCCCATCGAACGGTTTGCAACGGCAAGGCCTGAGCGGCCCAGGCGCGCGCGACGAGGTTCAAGCCCGTCTCCAGGTCTTGAGGGCCGGGCTCTCCCGCGGCTCGTCGCATGGCTTGCAATTCACGCTCGGCCTGCAGCACCGGGTCCACCACCACCACAATGGACGGAAACGCATCGCGCAAGGTTTGTGCATGGCGCTGCTGCAGCGCTTGCACCTCGCTTTGGGCCTGCCAAGCCGACACATTCAGGCCCAGCGCCTGCACCAACACGAGCGCCACCATGCCGATGCGCACCGCGCGGTAACGAGGGCCTTTGAAAGCCGCCCAGGCGGCCCGCAGGGCGCGCGCGCCCTGACGCTGCGGCCTGAGCTCGAATTGAAGCAGGTTGGTGCCCGTGGCGGCTGCGTCCAAGGCCCGTTGGCTGGACTCCCACAGGCGCGCGTCCGCGTGCCCCTGTTCGGCTAGGGCCTGTGCGGCATTGGGCTCGGCGGTCCAGCTCAGCGCGGATCCTGGATGACCCTGCCCATGACCATCACGAACTTCACCCTTTGTGCGCCCTTCATGGGTATGGGGCAGCCGTGCACGCCAGCCCGACCAGCCCACGGGGCCCACTGCCACGCCCAGCGGGCCACTGACCACGGCCACCGCTTGCCCCTGGGCGTCTAGGCGTGCGTGGGCCTGCCACTGAGGCCCGGGCTCGCTCTGGCTTACCAGGGCATCGGCCTGCAGCCGCTGTTCGTGCAAGCGCTTCAAGGCCTGCTCGATCCAGGACCGGTGCAGCGCGGCCACCCAGGTGGGCCCATCGGTCTGCACCCCCAGTTGCGACACCGCCAGGTGCGTGACAGAGGCGTCTTCCAAAAGCTGATCTTCCAAAGCCCCCCGCAGGGCGTCTTGGAGCCGTTTGGGCGCCACGGGTGGCAGCGCAGCGCTCAGCCACGACACGGCTTCGTCTGGCGCCACCAATACGATGCGGTCAGCTCTGGGCAGGTCTTGCGCGCGGGCGCGGCCTTCACGGTCCACCGCCTGGCCTTGCCGGCTGTAAATGAAGGACCACTCCAGCCCCGGCTCAGCCGAAGAGGCCCAGCGTGCCGATGTTGCTGTTGGACCCTGCTTGCTCGCAGGCCCAGGACCCGACAGGACGATCGCTAATAGGCTCATGGATTCAGAAGGCTAACAGGGTTTGAGCGCAGGGGACCAGGGGATAGACGCTCACGGCTAAGCACCACCATGTCGAGTTGGCGACGCTCCACGAGCAGGCGTTCTTCGAAGAGGCGCTCACCCAGCCGAAGCCGGCCTTGAAGCTCGAAGAAATTGGACTGCACCGACAAGCCCGAGCCCCGGTTCCCGCCTTCTGCCGGCGGCAACATGGCCAGCACTGGCTCGGTGGACTTGAAGGGGGCTTGGCTGCGGACCTGCACGATGCGTTGGGCCAGTGCGGCGTCCACACCCTCCAAGGCCACCGACAACATCGGGGCCGAAGCGGTGTTCACATTCAAGGGGGTGGCCACTGGCAGCAGGCTCATCCAGGGCCGCAAGCGCTCGATGTCGCCCGGGGCCACGCCCCACCACGACAGGTCGGCCAAGCGCTCGGGGGCCATGCCACGCGCGCCCGGTCCGCTGCGGCCCTCAGACGTCTGGGGCAGCCAGCTGCGCTGCGCGCCGTCGCTGATCAGCGCGGCCACGCCGGGCCCGACTTCTGCAGCCACGCACACCCGTTCCAGGGTGCGCAGGGCCGGGGCAGACAGGGCGCCATTGCCCACGAGGTTGCGCAGGTTGAAGCGCGACTGGGCATCCGTGATCGCGCCCGAGACGAAGGCCTGCAGTGCGGGGTTGTCTTCCAGATCTTCTCGCCCATCGGCCAGGAAGGTCGACAAGCGGGCCTCCTGCAGGGGCAAGGCCCAGGGTTCGCCGAGGTGGTCGATTTGGCTGCCGCGACTGTCTTCGCGCAGGATCAACCGCCCCCAATCCAAGGCCCCCAAGAGTACCCAGCGCGCCTGCAGGCCAGCCCGCTCGGCGGACTCGGCCTGCACCGCCCGCCATTGCTGCCACACCATGGCGCCCGCCAGTGTGGCGATCACGGTCACCACCACGAGAGCCAGGAGCAAGGCCGCGCCGCGTTGGGCCTGGGAGGACTGTTTCAAGGTTGACCCCCGGGCACCAGCACATCACGCCGCAGGGTGCCCGTGCCAGACTCGCCCTGCAGGGTCAACACCAAACGCACGCCCTGCGGCAGTCGCTCACGCGGGGGCATCTGGCCAACTTGGCCTTCTGTGCCCCCACTGGCGGAGCCGGTGCCACTGGGGGCCAACAGGTCGGCGCTGGACTGAGCGTTGGACCAGGCATTGCCCCGGAAGAAGTACAACTGCCAACTGCCCACCCCTTGGGCCAGGCGGATGTGCCCTGGCTCGGTGCCCAAGAGCTGGGGCACCTGGGCCCAGCCCTGCAACAAGTCGGCCTCAACGGCGGTAGGCTTTGCCGCCCAGCGTTGCCACAGGCCTTGGCGCACAGACCACACCACGAGTTGCACACCGCCGGGCACCCGCCGCACCAGGCGCAAGCGCGCCCCGTCAAAGTGGACTGCCGGCAAGGGCGCATCGGTCAACAGGGCCTGCAGGTCTTGCTCCCATTGCGCCAGCGCAGTGCCCAATACGACCAGGCGTTGAGATTGCTGCTCCACCGCCTGGCGCGTGCGCACCATGGCGTCCACGGCCTGCCAAGACAGGCCGGCCAAGATCGACATCACCACGAGTGCCACCAGCACTTCAACCAGGGTGAAGCCCTGCTGCGGTCCGAGGCGGCGCGGTGTTCGACGGGCCATGATCAAAAACGTGACAAGACCGTGGACACGGTCAAAAGCCCGTAGCCGTCTTCATCGAAGACCTGTACGTCAATGCGCCGAAAGTTCGGGTTGGGCGTGTTCTGGATGCGCGTTTGGCCGCGGTATCGCGTGCCCAACTGTTCGCAACTGAATTCCGCTTGCCCGGTGCCCGGGAACGCGCGGGTGAGTTTGAGGCCGGTCAGGTGGTTGTCGGCACACCACTGCGCGGCGCTGAGTTGGGTTTGCCGCTGGGCGTTGAGCACCAATGCCCCCGAGGCTTTCAAGCCAGCGGCCAGCGTCACCGCCAGCACAGCCAAAGCCACCAAGACCTCGACCAGGGTGAAGCCCCTCTGGGCACGCGCTTTCACGGCGTCGCCTCCAGTCGAAAGCCGCCCAAGCCATCGGTGGCCAAGACCTGTTCCTGGCCGCCCAAGCGCAAGCGAACACGCTGCGGCGCGATCAAGGGCTCGGGCCCGAGCACCAAGCTCGACGCGCCGATGACTTCTGCACGTGTGCCCGGGTGCAGCCATTGCGTGGGCCATGCGCCGGTGGCCTGCGCAGAGGTGCCGCCCTCGGGGCCTGTGCTGGGGCCTGTGCTGGGTAATCCGCTGATCGCAGCCAAGTGCGGCTCAAATTGGAAATCGGCTTCTCTACCACGCGGCATGCCCTGAGCCTGGCGAGTGGGCCGCGGCCGCCACGTCACGGCCTGCCCGCTGGTGCGCGACTCCAAGCGCGCAGCATCCAGCAGGGCTGCCAGCCGCGTGGCCTCTTGTTCCAGTTGGGCGCTGGCCGGATCGCGCAGCGCCATGATCGACAGGCCGCTGACCAGCGCGATCACGGCCACCACGATCAGCAGTTCCAAAAGCGTGAAGCCGCCGCAACTGCGGCGCGATGGGGTGCAGCCGCCCCAGGTGCCGCGATATGGGGTGCAGCCGCAGCCGGTAGTGCTCAGGGCCTGCGCCCCAGGCCGGCCCAGCCTACTGCCAGGACCCGATGTCGGCATCGCGCCCCGTGCCGCCGGCCTTGCCGTCGGCACCCCAGCTGAAGACATCCACTTCACCCTTCAAGCCAGGGTTGAGGAACTGGTAGGGCTGGCCCCAGGGGTCCAAGGGCAGTTTGTCCAAGTAAGGCTTCCAGTTTGGGGCCTGCGGCCCTGCTGAGGGTTTGGCCACCAGGGCCTGCAAGCCTTGCTCACCACTGGGGTAGCGCAGGTTGTCCAACTTGTAGAGCTTGAGCGCTTGGGTCAGGTTGGCCACGTCGGTGCGGGCAGCCGTGACCCGGGCGTCGTCGGCGCGGTCCAGCACATTGGGCACCACCAAGGCAGCCAACACGCCAATGATCACCAACACCACCATCAGCTCGATCAGGGTGAAGCCGGATGAGCGGCGGCGTGGGCGGCGGCGTGGGCGACCCGCCGGCGCGGGCTGTGCGGAGTAGAAAATGAGAGCCGGTGGATTCATGTGCAGGCGCCTTGGAAGAAGCAGCCGTACAGCCACGGCCTGCGCCTATGATACGCAGCCGATGTGGGTCAAATTCTTAACATTCGCTTTGTGGTTGGGCGTGGGCGCCAGCGCCCTGGCTTGGCTCATGCCCCGGTGGGGCGCGCCGGCTCAGCCCGCGGTGCCGCCGGCCATGGCGGTGCCCGCCCAGCCCTCGGCGCCCCCGGCCGATTGGTCGGCGCTGTGGAGCTCACCGGCTGCCTCGCCCGGCCCCGCAGCGCCCACAATGGAGGCCGCCCGCATCCGCTTGGTGGGCGTGGCCGGCCCGGTCCGCCCGTCCAGCCAAGGCGTGGCGCTCTTGTCGTTAGACGGTCAGACCCCACGGGCCTATCGGCCGGGCGATCGGGTCGATGAGCAGCGGGTGGTGCTTGAGGTGACAGCGCACACGGTCAAGATCGGTGAGGCAGGCGGACCGGCCAGCCTGACCCTGGAAGCACCTCGATTGCCACCGCCGGCCACTGGACGCCCCGCCGATGCGCCCACGGCTGGTACTGCGCCGCCGCGCGCCCCCGCCGGGGCACTACCCCCCTCGGGGGCACCGGCCATCCAGGGCGCCGCGCCGTCTTAGCGCAGGAAGAGCCGGTAGACCGGGTTGGCGGTTTCGTCGACCCAGGGGTAGTCGAGCTCGGTGAGGAAGCGCTGCAGGTCTGCTTCAGCGCCAGCCGGAATCTGCAGGCCTACCAAGACCCGCCCGTAGTCGGCACCTTGGTTGCGGTAATGGAACAGGCTGATGTTCCAGGCTGGGTTCATCGACGAAAGGAACTTCAGCAGCGCCCCGAGCCGTTCGGGAAACACGAAACGCAGCAGGCGTTCCTCGGTGGCCAGTGGCGCGCGACCCCCTACCAGATGGCGCGCATGTTCCTTGGCCAGTTCATCGTCGGTCAGGTCCACGGTGCTAAAGCCCAGCGCTTCGAATTGCTGCGCGATGAGCGCGGCTTCTTCGCGACGCTGGATGCTCAGGCCCACGAAGACATGGGCCGCATCGGCGTCGGACATGCGGTAGTTGAACTCGGTGACGCTGCGTGGGCCCACCGCTTCGCAAAAGGCCTTGAAGGCCCCAGGCCGCTCGGGAATGGTGACGGCGAACAGCGCTTCACGCTGCTCACCAAACTCGGCACGCTCGGCCACGAAGCGCAGGCGGTCGAAGTTGATGTTGGCCCCACAGGTGATGGCCACCAGGGTTTGGCCCTGCAGGCCATGGCGCTGCACATACTGCTTGATGGCTGCCACGCCCAGGGCACCGGCGGGCTCCATTACGCTGCGTGTGTCCTGAAACACATCCTTGATGGCTGCACACACCTCATCGGTGTCCACCAGCACGAAGTCGTCCACGAGTTCGCGGGTCAGGCGAAAAGTCTCCTCGCCGACCATCTTCACCGCGGTGCCGTCGGAGAACAGGCCCACATCGTGCAACTGCACACGGTGCCCGGCCTGCACCGACTGTTGCATGGCGTTGGAGTCATGCGTTTGCACACCGATTACCCGAATCTCCGGTCGCACGGCCTTGAGGTAGCTGGCCACACCCGCAATCAGGCCGCCGCCGCCAATAGCCACGAAAACCGCATCGATGGGGCCTTGATGCTGGCGCAGGATTTCCATGCCGATGGTGCCCTGGCCAGCAATCACCTCGGGGTCGTCGAAGGGGTGGACGAACACCAGGTTCTGTTCGGCCTGTAGTTTGAGCGCATGTTGGTAGGCGTCCGAATAGCTTTCCCCCTGCAGCACTACGGTGCCGCCTAGGGCCTGCACCGCTTCGATCTTCACCCTGGGCGCGGTTACGGGCATCACGATCAGGGCCTGCGTGCACAGCTTGCGCGCGCTGAACGCCACCCCTTGTGCATGGTTGCCAGCGGAGGCACAAATGACGCCGCGCGCGAGTTGCTCGGCGCTGAGGTGGGCCATCTTGTTGTAGGCCCCGCGCAACTTGAAGCTGAAGACCGGTTGTTGGTCTTCACGCTTGAGCAGAACTTGGTTATTCAGGCGGCTGGAAAGGTTGCGGGCGGGCTCCAAGGCCGACTCGACCGCCACGTC
>SXGQ01210801.1_pt1 | contig 11267 bp, 8 predicted proteins | sample 3178371 | NCBI WGS metagenome assembly SXGQ01 (sample SAMN11356859, study PRJNA531348) | freshwater metagenome | isolation source: freshwater sample F1-20 | place: China: Fuxian Lake, Yuxi | collected 2017-12-25 | reverse complement strand
GGCGCGAGGCAACCAGCCGAGTGCAAGTTTCAATCCAGCTTACTACCAATCAACCTACTCTGATTTGGCGAATTTAGATGCTGCCGACTTGGTGTTCCACTACGTTAAATTTGGATTAAACGAAGGCCGTGCTGGTAATGCTGCATTGGCATCCTACAACTGGTCTGCTTACTTGTCAGCTTACCCAGATGTTGCTAAATATGTTGCTGACAATTTGGCCTCTTTTGGTGGCAGCACAACCAATGGTGCCATTGCTCACTACGTTAAATTCGGTGAGAAGCAAGGCTTCTCAGTTCCTGGCTCTGCAAATGGCTTAACTGTCTCATTGTCCGCTGGTACGGACACTCGCACTGGTACTTCTGGTAACGACACGTTCGATGCTGGTTTGACCACAAGCAGCCTCCAAACTTTGAATTCGGGCGATCGTTTAGACGGTGGTGCAGGCACAGACGAGCTGTTTGCTGTCGTTACCGGCTCTGTAACACCGGCTTCAATTGCAAATATTGAGAACGTATCTATTACAGCCATCACCAACGCTGCAACAGTTGACCTCACCAACACAACTGGCTTGAAGTCTTATACCAACTTGGCGTCTACGGTTACTCAGACAACGACTGGTGTGAGCATGTCAACTGCAGTCACCGTGGCCGACACTACAGTGGATCAAACTGTTACTTATGTTGGAACAAGCGGTTCATCTGACGCTGCTACCATCAGCTTGCGTAACGTTGTCAACGCAACTGCAGATTCACTCACGGTCGCTGGTATCGAAACCCTGACATTGGATACTTCCGGAACAACCAACACGCTTGGTGCTTTGAGCAGTGCTACTGCTGGCGCTGTAACTGCTGGTGTCGGCATGACGACTAGTTCAGCGTCTACTGTGATTGTCAATGCCTCTGGTACAACAGTGACCCTTGGCACAGTGGGCTCCACAGTTAAAACTCTAAATGCCAGCAATGCTTCTGCTTCTACTTCTGTAACGGCTCAGTTTTCTTCTACCTCTGATTTGTCTGTGACTGGCGGTGCTGGTAACGATACGCTTCACCTTGGTTCAGCTGCAGGTGTTGACACAGTTAGCGCCGGACTAGGCAACGACACTGTGCGTTACTCGCAAAACTGGACAACTGCTGATGTTGTCGATGGTGGTGATGGTACAGATACCATTGAGTTTGTAACTGCAGCCGATGCAGTTGTTGCAAGTGCGCCAACCACGTACAAGACAACTGGATTTGAAACTGTCTCTGTGACGAGCCAATTGGCAAATGCGACTTACACCGCTGCTACCATCAGCGCTACAGCCACGCGTTTTAACATCACTGGTCGCACTTCGGCTTCTGGAGTTAATGAATCTACAGCAGCAGCTCTGACAACTGGCGCTCCAACAATTGTTGGCCCAGCTGGCACCTTCACCGTGGGCTTGGGAAATGCTTCTCAGTCAACGAATACATTGGGAGCCTTGGCTCATGAACTTACAGTTACCGATACTGGACTTGCAACCAATGATGTTTTAACAATTACAAACTCTGCTAGGGTATCGAATGGCGCGCAAGTTGGTGTCTACGGTAACCAAAACATCGTAATTAATGGTTATGAGACAGTCACAATTGATACTGGATCAATTTCTGGAACTTTTCAGAATTTAGGTACTGTAACTATCACTGGCGACTTGGCTTCTGATACCACCCTTAAATTCAGTGGTGCTAACTCAGTTGAGGCGGGTGTTATCACTGCAACGAATGTCGACGCATCAGGCATTACTGCAGCAGGTTCTGGTTCGACCGTCACTACAGCAGCTTTCTTCATGGTCACAAACAGCACTGCAAGAAACGTCACAGGTTCTGGTGGCATGGACGTGCTTTTTGGTCATGGATCACTCGGCTCGACAGTTTCTGGTGGAGCTGGCAACGACAGCATCACTGGCGGATCGCTAAACGACTCACTCTTGGGCGGAGATGGAGATGACTCGATCAATGGCGGAGCGGGTAATTCAGACCTGATTGACGGCGGTGCTGGTAACGACACCATCACAATCTCTGCTAACGCTAACTTGACGGAACTCGATACCGTCTCTGGTGGCGAAGGCACAGCTGATATATTGGATTTTTCTGGAGCAGCAATTACCAGTTCAGCATCAACTTTCCAGACAATTACCGGTTTCGAAATCTTGAAAATGGCTCCAACAGCAGCCAACGTGATTTCAATGTCCGACTTCGTGAACAATCAAGGCTTTACACGTGTCGATTATGGTCAAGCTGGTGGTAACGAGATTGAACTGAAAAATGCGCCCCTAACAGTTACAAACATTCGCTTAATTGCTGATGTAACTGGTGATTCAGTTAAGTTTGATCGACTTATTGACAACACATCTAACGCGGTCACTATCACGGCGCGTGGCAGTGGTACTGCAACAATTCCTACGCTAACCATTGATGATGAAGAGACAGTAACTTTCACAAGTTTTGCTTCTACAGACGATACGACCATTACCAATGCTATCGCTGCAGCAGATTTGAAGTCTCTCACTGTTACTGGATCAGGTGACCTGATTTCTTCCACCGCAGCGACATCAACTCTGATTGCAACCGTTGATGCGTCAACATCTACAGGTGCCGTTACGCTGAACTTCGGTAATGCTGCAGTGGCGATAACAGCGAATGGTGGTGCAGGTGTGTTCACATTCACCGGTGGTGCAGTTGGCGATATCATCACAGGCTTATCTGCCAATGACGTGTTAGCTGGTGGCCTTGGGGCTGATACCATTAACGGTGGTGCTGGAGATGATGCGATCACTGGTGGTGCAGGCGCAGACGTGATGAACGTTGGATCTGGTACTGACACGATTGTGTTAGGTGCTGGTACCAGCTCAACCAGTTATGGAACTGCAACTGGTGCGGTTGCCACTTCGGTGGCCGTTACTGGCGCTGACGTGATCACTGGAATGGCTGCTGGCGATATCCTTACGCTTACTTCTAGCTCTGGTACAGCTTTTGCAACTATTGGTGCTGCGGCTGACGGCGCCATGGTTGGAGCAGCAGCAACAAATGGAACGCTTGCACAGAATGCTGGTAACCTTATTCGCGGTAGCTGGGTCGCCGGTTCCACAACTGGAAGCGGTACATTTGTTGTGAATACTGCTGCAGGAGCTGACACGCTTTACGTATATGACTCTGATGCCCTAAATGCTACTGCAGCTTATCAAGCAGTGGTGCTTGTAGGTACTGCAGGAGTAGGCGGTACACATACGGTAGCAGGTGCAGTAATTTCTTTGACTCTGTCATAAATTACATTTACAAAATATCCAAAAGATATATAACTAAAACCCGCCCCATTTATGGGGTGGGTTTTTTTTTGTAACGACTAATTAGTCAAAAATTTTGAATCGATTGAGAAGAAAGAAATGGCTGCAAATCAAATTTCAATCAACCATTCTGATGCATTTGCAACTCGCTTATGGTCCGTTAACTTGCCGCACCTTCATGTGAATGAATCAAAATGGATTCAAGAAATTGAAAAACTAATGGATCAGTCCAAAGGCGTGCAAAAATCAAATCGATTCGGTTGGCAGAGCCAATCAAATCTTTCATCAAATGAGATCTTCGCACCGCTTTTCAGTGATGTAAGTCAAATATTTCGAGCTCTGTTAGATATGATGTCCCCCAATATTGATTTTCAACTGGAGGCTTGGGTTAATGTGAACGCCACGGGTAGTTTAAATTCACCCCACACTCACCCCGTGTCTTTGCTGTCCGCCGTTTACTACTTTCAAGTCCCAGAAAACTCAGGTGACATTTATTTCAAAGACCCTCGTCCAGGAGCGGCACATTCGTATTTCCATGGCGGGCCCAATGCTTGTCCACCTAACTGCTCAGCAGATATAAGGATCACGCCGAAACAAAATATGTTGCTCATCTTCCCCTCCTGGTTAGAGCACGGGGTACATGAACATCAAGGTGTGGGACGACGCATCTCTATTGCGCTGAATGCGGAGCTGAAAAAAGCTTCTTAGGTATTGGTTGCAGCTGTAAATGCAAGTTGATAAAAGAGCGTGTCAAATAAGCTTGGGGCTGAGAAGACTTTTTGTATAAATGTCAGCTAATCAGTTTCTAAATTGGTCGTCAAGTCCATGGAGCATATACTTCGTCAGCGCGATCCATGGCGTCAGGTGTAATGTTGATAATGTTATGTAAACATTTTTTTTTTAGGACCAATTTTAAAAATGACAACTTGGACCTCTGGCTACCTTGCAGACATCGGGTACACATACGGATATTACAACGAACTCAATCCCAAACGAGCAGAGTTAGCCATCCTAAATGCGGGTTATGCACCGGCCTCCTCTGGTGTTCATTGTGAATTGGGTTTTGGACAAGGGCTGAGTGTCAACATCCACGCAGCAGCATCAGGCGCTGCTTGGTATGGTTGTGACTTCAACCCTTCTCAAGCAGCTTTTGCACAATCTCTAGCCGCCGCTTCTGGGGCTAATGTTGATCTAACGGACGAATCTTTTGCAGATTTCTGCAATCGCACAGATCATCCTGATTTCGACTCAATTGGCCTTCACGGTATTTGGAGTTGGATTTCTGATGAGAACAGAACGATCATCGTAGACTTCATACGCCGCAGGCTAAAAGTTGGTGGAGCTCTTTACGTATCCTACAACACACTGCCGGGCTGGGCTAACTTTGCGCCAATGCGACACCTCATGACCGAGCATGCCGCAGTGATGGGCTCGCTTGGCAAAGGCGTGGTCAGCCGAGTAGAAGGCGCACTTGAGTTTGCCCAAAAGCTCTTAGATACCAACCCGCTTTACGCTAGGGACAACACGGCTGTGGCAGAACGCTTAAAGAAAGTGGCAGAGCAAAACCGTAGCTATTTGGCCCATGAGTATTTCAACAAAGACTGGCTTCCAATGCACTTTGCAACGATGAGCCATTGGCTAACTGCTGCAAAGCTAAATTTTGTATGCTCTGCACACTATCTTGATAACATACAGGCACTCAATCTCACGCCAGAGCAACAAGAGTTGCTCAAAGAATTTCCGGACCCAATTTTCAAAGAGACTGTACATGACTTCATGGTCAACCGACAGTTTAGAAGAGACTACTGGATCAAGGGGGCAAGAAAGCTCTCTGCTTTAGAGCAAGCTGAAATCATCAGGCAGCACACAATTGTCCTCACAAGCCCTCACCAAACTGTTGCATTAAAGGTAAAGGGGGCGCTGGGTGAAGTTGGCTTGAAAGAAAGTATTTATGAACCTATTCTTGAACTAATGGGCGATCACAAGTTTCGCTCAATTGGAGAGGTTGCGGAAAAAATTAAGATTGTTTCATTGAAAGAAGTCATACAGGCCACATTGGTCCTGGTGGGTGCTGGTCACATGGTTTCGGTTCAAGCCAGTGAACGAATAACTGTAGCTAAGAAAAGCACAAACAAGCTCAACCAAATATTGAAAGACAAGGCGCGCTTTAGTTCTGAGATTTCTTTCCTTGCAAGCCCAGTTTCTGGAGGTGGGGTAGCTGTTGATCGAATACAACAGTTGTTCCTACTAGCAATAGACCAGGGTAAAAAGCACCCCAAAGAGTTGGCGAACACTGCATGGACTGTATTGGCCTCTCAGAACCAACGCCTAGTTAAAGAGGGAAAAACCATCGAAACGGCAGAAGACAATCTTGATGAATTGACAGTGCAGGCTGAGGATTTTTTGATGCTTAAACTGCCAATCTTAAAGGCAATGGGTATTGCGTAATATGAAAACCTTCCTCCACGTAGGATGCGGAAATAAGCGTAAAGAGCGCACCACCCGCGGCTTTAACATTGATGCTTGGTCAGAGATCCGTCTAGACATCAACCCTTCAGTCTCTCCAGATGTGATCGGAACGATGACAAATATGGACTTGGTGCCAAATGGAGGTGTTAACGCGGTCTTTTCCTCTCACAACATAGAGCACTTGTACCCCCATGAAGTTCCGCTTGCATTGGCTGAGTTCTTACGCGTGCTGTCTGATGATGGTTTTGCCGTTATCACCTGCCCAGACCTTCAGTCTGTTTGTGCTTTGATAGCCGAAGACAAGCTAACGGATGCCGCCTACACATCTGCATCTGGCCCGGTTGCACCAATTGACATTCTTTATGGACATCGTCCAGCGATGGCTAGAGGTAATTTATACATGGCCCACCGCTGTGGCTTTACACAAAGCGTGCTGGCTAAAACTTTACAGACCGCAGGCTTTGCATCAGTAGCAAGCATGAAGCGCACAAGCCCCAACTTTGATCTATGGGCATTGGCTAGCAAAAGCAATCGCTCTGAAGATGAAATGAAACAACTTGCGCAGACCTATTTCTCACCTGTATGAGCAGCTTTGCACTTCAAATCAAAGGCCAACTCAGCGCCCTTTTGGCTCAGAGCCAAGAAGAGATGTTTCAACTAAACAACGCCCTGCGGTTGCTCTCAAAGTGGCGCTCTGTTTTGATTCAAAACACGCTCGTCGCCCAAAATGGCACTGCCGTCATGCAAGGGCCCCTAAAAGGGATGAGTTTCTTGGCTAAGTCTTCTGAGGGTTGTCACATCGCTAAGCTGCTAGGCTGATATGAGCAGCCCTTGCAGCCCTTCATAGAGGCGGCTATAGATGCCAACTACAAAACCATATTGAACATAGGCTGCGCTGAAGGCTACTACGCTGTAGGAATGGCTCGCCGTATGCCAAACACACAAGTGCTCGCCTTTGATCTGAACCCACAGGCTCAAGAAGTCTGCAGCGCCTTGGCAGAACAAAACGGGGTATCTGACAGGGTTCAGGTTGGGGCATTGTTCAAGCCCGAAGACTTTGAGCGCCACGCAGCAGGTGGGGTGCTGGTGCTGTGCGACATAGAAGGCTCCGAAACAGAACTGCTCAATCCAGATGTATCGCCTGCTCTTAAGGGAATGGATCTCATCGTGGAGAGCCACGAGTGCCTGATTCCAGGCATCACGCAATTGCTCATCGAGCGCTTTAAGGACACCCACCAAATCACGCTGGTACAAGACGATGGGCAAAGAAAGCTTGTAAGCCCACCTCAATGGTTTCTTAATTTTGCCCACCTCGACCAGCTCCTTGCTACGTGGGAGTGGCGAAGTGGCCCCACACCTTGGTTGGTGATGAAACATAAATGAGCCATTTTTTTCGCAGTATGTTGAAGACCAAATGAAAATTGATCTACTCAATTGGGTTGGAGTCGCTAAAACTGCTGAAAATTAACAAACATCTAGTTGATTAAAAATTCATTGGTATCGGCACAAAAGTCTTTGCATGAAAATGAAGACTCATCGAAAGGTAGAATCTTTAAATGAACACCTCCAATGCAACTTCGATAAACAAGTGTTTGATGTTATGTCTCTTGACTTGTTTGCTCAGCGCCTGTGGCGGCAGTCATGATTTCCCGCCGGTGGTTACAGGTGTAAAAGTGCAATCGGCCCAATATGGCAAAACAGCCACCGTTTTCATTGGCGGTAAAGATCTGCGCTCAAACTTCAGCATAGACACCACAGGAGCCTGCACCAATCCAACATTTGCAAGTAACAGTTCCACCGATACACTGATACTCAACTGCGTTGTGAGCAAGGTGGGAGATTTTCCGCTGAAGGTTCAAACTGCAAATGGAGTAGCCATTTTCACCACCACCTTGAATATTCCAATGCCGCAGGTACAACTTGTTACCAGCAAAGGCAGCATTTCAGTGGAGTTAGACCCAACGCGTGCACCTTTAAGCACCAACAATTTTTTAAACTATGTGAACAAGGGTTTTTATAGAAGCACTTTGTTTCACCGAGTTATTCCCAACTTTGTCGTACAAGGCGGTGGCTACACCATTGGCATGGTTAAGAAGTCTGAGCAAAGTCCACCCATTGAGCTCGAGTCCAACAAAGGCCTATCAAACCTGCGGGGCAGTTTGGCCATGGCCAGAACCTCTTTGTCAAACTCGGCTACCTCTGAGTTTTACGTCAATCTAGTTGACAACCTTTCTTTGGATTACAAAAACGCAGCCAACCCCGGCTATGCGGTATTTGGCAAGGTGGTGCAGGGCATGGACGTGGTGGATGCCATAGCAGCTGAGGCCACTGGAGTGCTGGGCAATTTGACTGATGTGCCTTTGGTCGACGTTAGCCTAAGCATGGCATTGCAAATCAAATAAATTCATCCAGTACAAAGCTTAGATATGTCGGCGGCCATTTACTACCACCCCGAGGCTTACACCACCAGCGGCCCCAAACTGATGGGACGCAACGCGGCGGGGGAGTCTTTCTTAAGAGGATTTATCAAGCACAGCAAAGCCACCGAGTTTTGGGCGCAAGTGCAAAAGCCCGAACACGCCCAGCACTTTGCCCAAACCATTAAGGCGCATGGCCGCTCGGAGGAAGTCAAGTTCGTAGACAAAGATAGCTTGTCTGCGCTCAAAGACATTGGCACCGTTTACTACCCTGGCCCTGGCATAGGTCTGCATGGTTTTCACAGGGCCTTAGCTGGCGGGTTGGGCCCATCAGCTAGTAATCCTCATACCGCTTGGAGTTTGTGTGGCATTACGCACACCACATCTTCTGCAGGTGCCATGGATGCTTTGACCGAACTCATTACGGCCCCCATTCAGCCCTGGGATGCAGTAATCTGCACCAGCACTGCAGTTAAAGATAATGTGCAGCGACTCTTACAAGCGCAGGTCAATTACTTGAAAGAGCGGCTGGGCATTAGCAAGCTTGCTCTGCCCATGCTGCCCGTTATTCCGCTTGGCATTCATACCCAAGATTTTGAATTCACAGATGCTCAAAAGTCGGATGCAAGAAAAAAAATGGGATTAGACCACAACACGTTGGTGGTGCTCTTCATGGGCCGTTTGTCCTTTCATGCCAAAGCGCATCCGCTTGCCATGTACCAAGCGCTTGAAAAAGCAACCGCCAAAATGGCTTGCACCGACAAAAAAATTGTGCTGCTGGAGTGCGGTTGGCATGCCAATGATTTAATTGAAAAGGCTTATCAAGATGCAGCTGCGCAAGCCTGTCCCAGCGTTAAAGTGCTCACACTTGACGGGCGACAGGCTAGTGCGCGCCAAACTGCTTGGGCAGCGGCAGATGTCTTTTGTTCGCTATCAGACAACATTCAAGAAACCTTTGGCAGTGTGCCCATCGAGGCCATGGCGGCGGGCTTGCCGGTCGTGGTATCCGATTGGGACGGTTACAAAGACACCGTGCGCCACGGCGTAGATGGTTTTAGGATTTCTACGTGCATGCCAGAGGCAGGTTTGGCAAGTGACCTGGCTGTGAGGCATGCATTGGAGGTAGATACCTACGACATGTATTGTGGTTACACCTGCTCATTGGTGTCGATAGACATTGAAGCCACGTCGCAGGCCTTAATTCAGCTGTTTGAATCGGCAGAGCTTAGGCGGCAGATGGGTCAGGCCGGCAAGCAAAGAGCGCAGCAGTTTTATGACTGGCGTGTGATCATCGCGCAATACGAAGCGCTGTGGCAGGAACAAAAAGAGCTTAGGCTTGAGGCGCAAACTGCAAAACAAAGCAATGTGAATTCGCATGCATGGCCTGCTCGTTTAGATCCGTTTTTTGCATTTGGGTCTTATCCCACGCAAACATTAAATCCTAGCAGCATGCTGGCCCTTACAGACCTGTCTGCAACAAAAGCACTGCAAAGGGTTCACGAATACAAAGCATTGGCCATGGTGAACTTTGCCAAACTTATATGGCCCACCGATGAAGAGGTTGCAAGTGTTTTAACTGCAGCAGCGCGCGGGCCCATAAGCGCGCAATCTTTGCTTGAGGACATAGAGCCAAGCAGGCAAGTGTTTGTAATGCGCTCGCTTGTCTGGCTCTTAAAGCTTGGCGTACTAAAACTGGCCTAATTGGTTTAATGGTTACAACTGTTTCTTCCCATAACGAAGCGCGCAACCGTGCACCCGTTGGTGAAGGCTACGATGGCGTAGTTCGGGTGGTGGTTGGCAACCTGTATGGCTCGGGTGTTTTGCTGTTCGATGGCAAAGCTGTGTTAACGGCTGCACACCTTTTTTCTGGCAACCAGGGCTCTGCAAGGCTTATCTTTGAAACTCGAAATGGTATGAATAACTTGGCTTCTAGCCTGGTTGTGATTCATCCAGACTACAACAGAGGCAACAACAACTCAGACTTGGCGCTGGTGTGGTTGTCGCAGGATGCACCTGTGGCAGCTGAGCGGTTTGGCATTTACCGCGCTAGCAATGAGCTTGGTCAAGCCTTCACTATGGTGGGTTACGGTGCACCGGGCTTAGGCAGTACCGGCGCCCTTAGCAACTACAATGAATTGCCATTGAGGCTTAAAGCCAGCAACCAGTTTGACAGTGATATTGCTCCACTTGGTAGGTTTTTCAGTCAAACTGGCCAGTGGGATGCCAACAAAGGCAAACAACTGGTTGCTGACTTTGACAATGGCCTGGGCCAAAACGACGCATTGGGCTCCCTGGTAGGGGCTCCTGGATTGGGGCTTGGCAGCTTAGAGGGATTAATTTCAACGGGCGACAGCGGCGGCCCTGCGTTCATTGGCAGCTTGGTGGCCGGCGTTGCAAGCTACACAACAGGGCGATCTAGCGAGTATGGTCTCATCCCAGACATTGACAATGTCAGCAACAGCAGCTTTGGAGAGATTGCGGTGTGGCAGCGCGTGAGCGTGTACCAACAGTGGATAGACCAATCAATGCGCACGCGCTACGAGAGTCAACCTGCAAGCCAAGCTGCAGTGCAAAAAACTGTCAACGAGGGTAACAGCGGCACCACCCCTGTGTACTTTTGGGTCCAATTAAATGGCTTTCGGCTTGACCCCCAACTAATTGTGAGTGCGGACTACAAAACTCGCAATGGCTCTGCTTTGGCAGGGCAAGACTACATTGCCACCCAAGGTACCCTTCGAATTTACCCCAACGAAGATCACGCCTTGGTGCTGGTAGAAATAATTGCAGACAATGTGCCAGAAACAGACGAGAATTTTTTCTTAGATGTATTCAACCCCATCAACGCCGGTTTTGGTGAGGGCGTGGTGAAGCTGACCGCCATGCGATCCATTTTGAACGATGATGGATGGTTTTTTGGGTAAGAAATTTTTTCTTTACAAAAATGAACATCCTTTTTATTCATCAAAATTTTCCCGGACAGTTTAAATTCTTAGCGCCTGCCTTGGTCAAGCTCGGTCACAAGGTTACTGCTATGACCATGCAAAAAATCGATATTCGTGTTTGGCAGCGTGTGCAGATAG
>SXGQ01536066.1_pt1 | contig 11268 bp, 5 predicted proteins | sample 3178371 | NCBI WGS metagenome assembly SXGQ01 (sample SAMN11356859, study PRJNA531348) | freshwater metagenome | isolation source: freshwater sample F1-20 | place: China: Fuxian Lake, Yuxi | collected 2017-12-25 | reverse complement strand
TGAACCGCCCTCTCCTCGGCGATCAGTTCTGGGATCTCGGCGCGATGGTTTCCCCTCAACGCCGCATCTTCCGCGACGTGAACCTGCGAACCCTGCTGAACATCCAGAACTTGCCCAACTGGCAGTCACCCCGTCTCGTGCGCTCCGACTACGACACCAACGCCGTCTACGGTTCCACCAACGCCATCGTCCCGGTGCTCTGGGAACTCCGCCGCCCAAGGAACTACGTGCTGACGGCGACCTTTGAATTTTGACCCCATGAGCCACTTTCCAGCCCTCTTCCCGGGCGGTCCAGTCCTCGCCCCCTCCTCCCCGCTCTCGACGACGGCGCCGGCGGCCTCTTGGTCGCGCCACGCCCGCCGTTCTGCGCCCTCGGCGTCTCGCTGCATTCGGGCGGGGGGGGCCGATTAAACGTAGCTCCGCCAACCGCTCCACTCCACGAAACCACCCGGCGCCATCCGCGCCCAACCTTTGCCGCCGATGAAACGACTCTGCCTCGCACTCCTTCTGCCTGTCCTCAACGGCACGACACCCGCCCAGACGGTCGCTCCGCGCGCCCCGGCAGCTGAATCCGCCGCACAGGAGCGCCCGATCGAATTGAATCCCTTCGTCGTCCGCACGGAGGTCAACCAAGGGTACTACGCGTCGGAGACGCTTTCGGGCACGCAGCTGAAATCCCAGGTGCGTGATCTGGCCAACCCGATCTCCATTCTCACCGAGGAGTTCATGCGCGATATCGGCGCGGTGAACTACGAGGAAGCGTTGGAGTTCCTCCCCAGCACCCAGACGTACAAGGGGGACACCGCCGATCCGGAGGCCGTCACGTCGCGCACGGGCACGCCGTTCACCGTGCGCGGGTTCCGCTCCTCGTCGCTGACGAACAACTTCTTCACCAGCCGCATCAAGGTGGACAATTTCAACACCGAGACGGTCACCCAATCCCGGGGGCCCAATTCGCTGCTCTTTGGTCTCGGTTCGGTGGGCGGCGGGCTCGATGCCACGGCGAAGGCGGGACGGTTCGATGCCGACAGCTACATCCTGGAGGTGCGTTTCGACACCGAGGGCTCGCGGCGCGCCAGCGTGGACATCAACCGGATCGTCGTCCCCCGCAAGGTGGCGCTGCGCTTTGCCGCCCTCACCCACGATCAACGCACCCCGCGGGAGTTGCAGTACATGCGACGCAATTCCGCCTATCTGAACCTGACGCTGCAGCCGTTCAAGGGTGCGACGATCAACCTCAACGCGGAGACCGGCCGCATCGACGAACTGCTCCCCCGCCCCTACCTGGCCTACGACAGCGTTTCCGCCTGGCTGAACGACCCCCGGACCCCGCTCCAGAAAGCGAATACGATCGACCGTGCCCTGGTCGAGTCCGGCACCACGGCCGCCCGCAACACGGCCCGGAACCTCATCACCGGCGTCTCCCAGGGATTCTCGATCACCAATCACCTCGTCTACGTGATGAACGCGCCGCAACTGGGGGTGCAGAACTGGAGCTACAAATCCCGGGGATCGGAAGCGTTTGTGAACGGCCTGACCCAGGCCCAGACCAGCATCTCGGGCGCGACCCGCATTCCGGGTGTGGACTTCCCGTTGGACACCGTCGTCACCGGACCTTCGGACTATTTCGACACGACCTACGACAAGTTCTCGGCGTCGTGGCAGCAGCAGATCCTGAAGAAGACCTACTTCGAGCTGGCGGGAGCCCGCGAGCAGTCGAAAAACGAGGATTGGCAGCCGGTGCAACGCGGCGACTACGAGGTGTTCATCGACAATAATTATTACCTCCCCACGCAGCTGGCGGCGAACAACCCCGATCCCTCCAAGCCGCTCAATCCCTACTTTGGCACGCCCTACATCGAGTCCAACCCCACGCTGCAGAACCGTAGCACCACGTTGCAGCAGTATCGGGCGACGCTGACCCGGCAATTCGACCTGAGCCGGATCGAGCCGCTCAAGGGCTTCGACCTCGGCCAATTCACGGCGGTGGCGTTTCACTACTACCGGCACGTGGACAGCTACTTTCAACAGCCGGAGGAAATGACCACGACCTCCGTGCTGGCTTCCGGACTCCTCTCCGACACCCAGAACCAGATTCGCCGGCGCTACTATCTCACGCCGGGCCAGCCGGTGTCGTTCCCGGCCTTCACGCCTGGCCAGGCCGCGATCAACCAGACGGGAAACCCGGCCGTTCCCGGAAGCATCATCCCGACCGTCCGGTCGGCCTTCCTGCATCGCCTGAATCCGGTCTACGCGCCCGAGACCACCAAGTCGTACGCCGCGATCGGCCAGTGGGAACTCTTCTCCCGCCGGCTGATTCTCACCGGCGGCATCCGGCGCGATGACCTCAGCTCGCGGAATTTCGTCTTCGCGCAGGATCCGGTTTCCCGGATCTTTCTGGGCAAGGGCCAGGGGGCTTTTTCCCCGGCGACCACTTCCTCGGTCACCAACACCAATTACGGCGCCGTGGTCCGGGTGACGCGGTGGCTGGATGCGTTTGCGAACACCGCCACGAACACGGTCGGCGCCGGGGGCACCAACTACGACGTCTACAACCGCATCCTGCCGAATCAGGAGGGGACCGGTTACGATCTCGGCCTGCGCGGGTTTTTCCTCTCCGACCGCGCGATCCTGAAGCTCAACTATTTCAACAACAAGCTGACGAACCGGATTTCCAATCCGCTGCGGGACGGGGCCATCGGGATCGAGATGGCCCGGCAGAACGGCTACGTTGAGCGCTACCTCGAGGGGATGGTCCTCAACGGTTTCGGGAGCAAGGTCGCCGGCTCGCCGCGCTTCTCGAATTATTCGGGCAATGGCCTTTGGACCGACGTCGAGTCGGACCTCACGGAAGGCTACGAGATCGAGGCGACCCTCAATCCCACGCGGCAGCTCCGCCTGATGCTCAACGTTTCCTACAATGACTCCAAGTTGAACGAGACCTACAAGTTCACCCGGCCGTGGTATGAGCAATTCGTGAAACCAGTGCGGGACGACGCGGCGATCCGCTCGGTCATCGCCAACCCCACGCTCAACGCCACGCGGACCATCGGGGACTACATCACGGGCATCGAGCGCCGCTTGAACTACCACGAAGCGCAGGTCGGCGGGGCCCGTCTGCGCGGCAACCATTGGCTGGTGAATGCGGTCGGGAGCTACGCCTTCGACCAGGGCCCGCTGAAGGGCACGCGCGTCGGGGGCAGCGTGCGCTGGCGCGACGCCCCCGCAATCGGCTACCCGGAAAAGGGAGGAACCTTCGATGTCGCGAACGCCTTCCGCGGCGCAGAGTCCCTGGTGACCGATGCCTTCGTGAGCTACGCTTGGCGCCAGCGGTTGCGGGAGCGGAACCTGAACTGGACCGTGTCGCTCCGGGTGCGGAATCTGCTGGATGACGATGCGGCCACCCCGGCCAGCGCCGTCGACAATAGCCGGGGCCAGGCGCACATCCTGCAGCGGATCTACCAGACGCCCCGGACGGGCGAATTGTCCGCCGGCGTGAGATTCTGAGCCCGCCCGCCGTCCGCTGCTGCCTGGCCCGATGGGCTCTGCTGCCTCCCTTGGCTGGCGCCTCCTGTTGGCCCTGGGCGCGTTGGGCGTCCCCGCGCACGGGGCCGAGTCCGTCCCCGCCGTGAGCCCGCTCTCCCGTCTGTTGCTGCTCGCGGTGGTCGGCGCGCTGCCGCTCGCGGCCGCTGAGCCCGCGCGGAAGCTCAACGTCCTGCTGATCGCCGTGGACGACCTGCGCGATACGCTGGGCAGCTACGGGCACCCGGTCGTCCAGACCCCGCACCTCGACCGGCTTGCCGCCCGCTCCGTGCGCTTCGAGCGGGCGTACGTGCAATACACCGTCTGCAACCCCAGCCGCAGTTCGTTCCTCACGGGCCTTCGCCCCGACCAGACCGGGATCACCGACAACCGCACGCCACTCCGCGACCGGCTGCCCGAGGTTGTCACCCTGCCCCAACTCCTGAAGGAGGACGGCCGCCACGCGGCGGCCTTCGGGAAGATCTTCCACCTCGGAGGCGGGCGCGATGAATCCCTCCGCGCGCGGTGGATGGATCTGCCGCGTTCCTGGCACACGGCGCGGTCCTTCGAGGCGACGCCGCTCGGCCGGAAAAAACTCGCCGGCCGCGATCTCTCGGAGGGCTGGCTGGGCTGGTGCCACTGGGGGGCGATGGATGGGGATGACGACGACCAACCCGATGGACAAATCGCCAGCGCGGTGGGCGCCGAGATCGAAAGACTCGGGCCGAGACCGTGGATCATCGGCGCCGGCTTCATGAAGCCGCACGACCCTTTCGTGGCGCCCAGTAAGTATTTCGATCTCTATTCGGAGGACTCCCTGCCGCTGCACCATCCGGCGGGCGACACCACTCCCGCCCCGCCGCTCGCCGTCGGCTTCGGCGAGCTGGGCTCCGTCTTCGCGCGATTCACCGAACGTGAGCAGCGGGAGTTTCTCCGCGCCTACTACGCGTGCGTTTCCTTCATGGACGCGCAAGTCGGCCGCGTGCTCGCCACGCTGGACCGGTTGGGGCTCTGGGAGAGCACGATCGTGGTCTTCCTCGGCGACCACGGCTACCACCTCGGCGAACGCACCTGGTGGAATAAGAACACGCTCTTCGAGCGGAGCTGCCGGGCACCGCTCCTGATCGCGGCGCCCGGAGTGAAGCCCGGGGTCGCCCGCGGGCTCGTGGAGTTCGTGGACCTCTCTCCGACCCTGGCCGAGCTGTGCGGGCTCACGCCGCCGTCCGGGCTGGCGGGCCAGAGCCTCCGGCCGCTCCTGCGCGATCCGGACGCGCCGGGGAAACCCGCCGCCTTCACTCTGGTCACCCGGGGTGCCGCGCGCGGCGACTCAGTCCGCACGCCCCGCTGGCGCTTCACGCGGTGGAGCGACGGCGCCGTCGAACTGTACGATCACGCATCCGATCCCGAGGAGAACCGCAACGTGGCCACCGCCCAGCCTGAGGTGGTCCAACGCCTCGCGGCCATGCTTCCCCGCCCCCAAGCGCGGTAAATTCGCGGGAGCCGGAAAAGGGGTCAGGGCGAAACTGGCAACGAACCGCCCGCCCGTGGCATTCGGACGACGCCGGGAAGTCACCCTTCCCGTTGCAAGTTTCGTCCTGACCCCTTGCGGCGGCCGCCGCACTGCTGCTGGCTCCGAACCTGGTGGCGGTTATGACGCTCGCGCCCTCGATGAGGGCCGACGTCTGCGACCCGGACGAGGTCACCATGAGGGTCCGCCGCGAGGTCTTGTTCAGCGCCGTGCTCGGCTGGATGCTCAAGGTTGCCCTCCCCAGTTCGTTCTTCCTCGCCGGCGTGGCGCTGGCGCTCACCGGCGGGCAGACGGCGCTGAAGCAGGCCCAACCCACCGAAACGCTCCAGGCGATGCGGATCGCGTTCAGCGCCGGCACGGTCGTCCTGGCCCTCGTGGCGGCAGTCCTCATCGCCCGGATACCGCATCACCGAGCAGGATGTCGCGGCAGCCCGGGCCACGGTGCGGAGTCGGCGGGCCTGAATCGTCGGCGCAAATGCCCCCTTGTAGCCCGCGTGCAAACCGTCAGGCTCGAACGTTGGTGCAACTGCACTCCCGCAGCTGAAATGCAGAAAATGGCGGAACTCTTTCTGCCTTCCGTTTTACCCGCCATGCGCTTCCCCATTCGTCTCCGTTCCGCGCGCTTCGCGGTCAGCAGCTTCGCGGCTGCGGCGTTCGTGATCGCGGCCGAATCCCCGTCGTCCTCCCCGCCGGCCCCGGCCACCGTGCAGCTGCAGGCCTACGAGGTCACCGGCTCCCGGCTGCGCTCCTTCGCCGGAGAACTCGACATCAATCAGGTCATCGCCGTTGACCGGCTTGCGATCGAGGAGCAGGGCATCCAGAGCATCGGTGACCTCAAGAACCTGATCCCGCAGCTGTCGGTCGCGGGTGGCACGTCGTTCACCGGCAATCTCACCAGCGGTACGTCCATCGACGGCATCGCCAACTTCCAGCTGCGCGGCCTGACCGGCAACGCCACCCTCGTGCTGGTTGATGGGCGCCGTCTGGCCCGCACCCGGCAGACCGGCGTCGGCAGCGACTACGACATCTACGGCATCCCGATCTCCGCCATCGAGCGCATCGAGGTCCTCCCGGACGGCGGCAGCTCGGTCTACGGCTCCGATGCCCTCGGCGGCGTGGTGAACATCATCCTCCGCAAGGGCTACCGCGGCTCCGAACTCGAGCTCTCCTACGAGAACACCCAGCGGTCCGACGCCGCCGTCAGGCGCGCGAGCCTCACCGCGGGCTATGCGTTCGGTAAGCTCAACCTCACCCTCACCGCCAACCGCGAGTGGCAGAACTCCCTCGCCGCCGTCGACCGCTGGTGGACCCTCTCCAGCGACCGCCGTTACCTGGGCGCGACCTCCGACGGCCGCTCCTCCATCCCCGTCGGCGGCCGCATCCGGCTCGCTAGCGGCACGTTCCCGGGCACGACCACCAACGTCCTGCGCATCCCGGCGGGATCGGACGGCCGCAACGTCAGTGTCCAGGACTACGTCAACGCCGGCGTCCCCGCCGACGCCGAGCGCTACGACAGCGCGAAGCACACCAACCTCGTCAACGAGAGCCGGCGCCAGGCCTACACCATCCGGGCCGATTACCAGTGGCGGGACTGGGCCCGTCCCCGCCTAGACTTCCGCTGGAACCGCGCGGTCAACTTCGGCAAGGGCGACCCGCTCGGTTCCGTCCAGAGCGCGACGATCCCCGCCGGCCGACCGGGCAACCCGTTCGCCACGCCGATCATCGTGGACAAGCATTTCTGGGAGTTCGGCTACGCGGACCGCACCTACACGACCACGGACACGAGCTTGGTCGCCGGACTCGACGGCAAGCTCCCGCGCGACTGGCGCTATGCGCTCAGCGTGCAATTCCAGCGCAAGGATCCCGAGATCGACGAGGACGTGAACCAATGGAACACCGCACTCCTCAATGCCGCCATCGCCGACCCGGCGCGCGGCGTCGTGGTTGCCCACGACAGCCGCCGGGGCCCCGCCAACGCCCCCGGGGTCCTCGAGCCGTACTTCTTCCTCAACGAGAGCGGCGAGCCCGCCAAGGTATGGGCCTATGACGCGCGGGCTGACGGCCCGTTACTCCGGCTCCCGGCCGGTCCGCTGCAGGCGGCCCTCGGCTGGGAGATGCGAGAGGACTACGTGAAGTTCAAGCGGCTCAACGCCAACGACACGACTCAGGCCGCCGAGCCCAAGGGGCACCGTACCGCGCGCTCCTACTTCGCGGAGGTGCGGGCTCCGCTGCTGGGCGAGAAGCAGGGAATTCCCTTGGCGCGTACGCTCACGACGAGCGCCTCGACCCGCAGGGACGAGTACTCGACGGGGGCCTCGGCCCAGACGTTCTCGAACGGCCTCAGCTGGCGCCCCTTCCGGTGGCTCGCGTTCCGCGGCACCCGCAACGAGGGCTTCAAGGTTCCGCTGCTATTCGAGACCGACCGCAACCCATCGACCGTGGCGACGACTTTCGGCACCTCGGGGACCTTCGTCCTTTTCGACACCGCCCGCAACGAGCAGTTGATCGGCACGGTCCAACGCTTCCTGGGCGGAAACCCCCGGCTGGATCCCGAGCGCTCCATCAGCATGAACGGCGGCCTGGCGATCGACGTTCCCGGCGTCAAGGGCCTGACCCTCGACATGTCGTTTTGGAACACGGAGATCCGCAACCAGGTGAGCACGCTCACCAATTACCAGGACTTCTTCACGCTGTTCCCGGAGCGATTCGTCCGCGATCCGGCGACGGCGGTGGGCGGGCTGCCCGGGCGCATCACCTACATCGACAACAGCCCGGTGAACATCTCGCTCCGGCTCCTGGCCGGGATAGATGTCCGGTTGGCCTACGCGGTTCCCACCCGCCTGGGTCGCTTCTCCCTCAACATCGCTGCCACCGAGCAGACCCGCAACCGCAGCTACCTCCGTGCCGGCGTCGGCACCCTGACGACCGTGGGCCTCGCGAATCGTCCCCTGCGTGCGACGGGCACGCTCACCTGGAGCAGCGGTCCATGGACTACCGGCGTCACCCATATCTGGCAGCAGGGCTACCGGGTGAGCGTCCTCGCCGGGCCCGACTGGCCGGTCTACACGAACTGGAACGCCCAGGTCGGCTACAACTTCGCCCAGGCACCGCTGCGCACGGGCCCCGCGTGGCTGCGGCGCGGCCTGGCCCGCACCCGGCTGCACCTGGCGGTCTCGAATGTCCTCGAGGAAGGCCTCGCGATCTCCCCCACGGGCGGAATCTCGCCCTACCTCGACCCCCGACTCCGCCGCTACACCCTCACGCTCCGTCAGGGCTTTTGATCCCCATGCACCTTGCCTCCTTTGCCTCCCTGCTGGCCCTGATCCTCGCGGCTGCGCTGCCCGCGCAGCCTGGCCGCACCACCCTGATTCCCGTGACCTCCGTACCGATCTCGCCCGCTGCCGCGGCGATGCGGGCGGAGCTCGACGAGGCCTGGCTGCTGCTGGGCCCGCAGCCGGCCGAGTTCTGGGCCTCCAAGACCCGCGCCGAGCTTTCCAGGCTGCGCGATGACGCCCAGCAGCGCATCGTCGCCCTGGCCGAGCGGTTCTCCCGGGAGCACCCGCAGGATCCGCTCCGCTGGGAGGCGATCTTCCGCGCCACGCTCGCGAGCCCGGACTTCATCACGGGCTTCAAGCCGGGACTCGAGGATAGCCCGAAGGGCACGTCCCCGCGCGGTTTCTTCCTCGTCGATGACGCCGCGGGGGCTGCCTGGAAGGTCCGGCAGGCCGAGCTGCTGTCCGCGTTGCGCACCGGGACCGATGTCCCGTGGGAAATTGCCGAGCAGCGGGCGATGATCGACCTCATACCGGTGGTGCGGAACGCCGCCAGGGAGGGGCCCGCGGCGATCGGGGCGGCGGACCGGCAGGTCGATGCGTTCGCCGCACGCTTCCCCCAGGGCCGGCAAACGCTGGGGCTCTACCTCTCGCTGCACGACCGCAAGATCCGCGTCGGGGAGGCGGCGGCGGAGGAACTCTGGGGCCGGATCGCGGCCGGACCCAACCTGGCGGCCGCGGAGCGGGCCCGCGGTGAACTCAGCCGGATCGAGGCCACGCGGAAGCCGCTGGAACTGGCATTCACGGCGGTTGATGGCCGGAAAGTCGATCTGGCCGCCCTGCGCGGCAAGGTCGTACTGGTCGACTTCTGGGCCACTTGGTGCGGCCCCTGCATCGCCGAGTTGCCGAACCTGAAGCGAGTCTACCAGCAATACCACGACCAGGGCTTCGAGGTAATCGGCATCAGCCTCGAGAATCCCCGTTACGCCAGCACCGACACGCCCGCGGAGCGCGCGGCGAAGCTGGGCCGTGCCCGGGCGGTGCTGACGGACTTCACCGCCAAGGAGAAGATGCCGTGGCCCCAGTACTTCGACGGAGAGTGGTGGCAGAACCCGATCGCGAAGCGGCACGCGATCAATGCGATCCCGGCGATGTTCCTCGTCGGGCCCGACGGCCGGATCGTCACCACCAACGCCCGTGGCGACCGCCTCGAGGCCGAGGTCAAGCGGCTGCTGGCCCGCTGAGTCGGCAGCCGTTGGGGCGCCGTGCCCGCCAGAGGCGGGCAGGCCCGACGCCAAGGGCTTCGCCGCTTATGGCGTCACCGGCATTCCGCAGCTGACACTGGTCGACAAACGCGGGCACATTCGTCGCATTGATCATGGCTTCAGCGTCGAGAAGATGGATCGCACGCGTGACACCATTCTCTCCCTGCTGGGCGAACCCTGATGCCACAAGCAACCCATGTCCTCCGCGCGCGGCGGGGTGTCCCCGCACCGCACCGTGACGATTCCCCACTCCATTTTATAAAAATCCGCTCCCTGCTCTTCGCCAGCTTCGCCCTCCTCACCGCCGCGCTGCCCATCCGCGCCGGGTATGTCGTCAACGGCACGATTCCCGGGCTGCCCGACGGGCCGATCAAGATGCAGGCCGTCTTCGACGGCGCCGTGCTGGATGAAACCACTGCCAAAGACGGCCGCTTCACTTTCCGCAAGGACAGCGACTTCATCGGCAACAAGGTCTTCCTCTCCGGCGCGGGGCTCTCGCGGCCGAACTTCTACCTCGAGCCCGGCACCATCACCGTCACGAAGAACGCCGCCGGGGCAATTGTGGCGGCGGGCACCCTCTCCAACGACACCCACAACCTCTACCTCGCCGAGGTGGACCCGATTGAAAAACGCATCAACGAGCTCCGCACCAAGCTGCGCACGGTGAAGGATGAGCGGGAGAAGGCGGAGTTGAACCGGGAGCTCGGCCACCAATACAGCGGGGTCTTTTACCCGTTCCGCCGCGAGTTTGCCTACACGCACAACCGCACCATCCTCGCGGCCGAGTTCCTCTCCGCTGGCACCGGCCAGCTCACCTGCGCCGACTTCCGCGAACTCCTGGCCAAGCTCGACCCCGCCACGCCGACCAAGTGGTACACCAACCGGCTGAAGGAGCGCTGCGAAATCCTGCGCCAGACGGATTTTGGCGTCGTGGCGCCCGACTTCACCCTGCCGAATCCGTCCGGCAAGCCGATCACGCTGTCGTCGTTGCGCGGCAAGTATGTGCTGGTCGACTTCTGGGCCTCGTGGTGCGCACCGTGCCGCGCGGAGAACAAGAACGTCGCCAAGCTCTACGCCCAGTACCATGCGGCGGGCTTCGATGTCATCAGCGTCTCCATCGACGACAGCCGCGAGAAATGGGAAAAGGCGATTCGCGAGGACCAGCTGCCCTGGCACCACGTCTCGAGCCTGACCGGCTGGAAGTGCCCCGTCGCCAACCGCCTCGGCGTGGCCTACGGCATGTCCGGCGTACCCTATACCCTGCTCCTCGACCGCGAGGGCCGCGTGGTCGACCACAACGTGCGCGGCGAACACCTCGCCGCCAAACTCAAGGAAGTCCTCGGGGAGCCGGAAAAGGGGTCAGGGCGAAACTGGCAACGAACTGCCCGCCCGTGGCATTCGGACGACGCCGGGAAGTCACCCTTCCCGTTGCAGGTTTCGTCCTGACCCCTTGCGGCGGCCGGCCTTCCTCGTGTTTGTCGCCGTGCTGCCCTCGCTCTTTGCCGCGGCGGGAGCCCCGTGGCAGCAACCCCCACCCGATCCGCCCCCTCAAGATCCAGTTTCCTATCGGTTCACCGCAACGTCACCCGATTCATTTTAATTGGACCAGGCAGTTCACGGGTCTTAGCTTGAGCGAAACCGCGGTTGCCCCAAGCCTTCATGTCCTCCCCTCGCGAGAAAG
>SXGQ01223742.1_pt1 | contig 11269 bp, 9 predicted proteins | sample 3178371 | NCBI WGS metagenome assembly SXGQ01 (sample SAMN11356859, study PRJNA531348) | freshwater metagenome | isolation source: freshwater sample F1-20 | place: China: Fuxian Lake, Yuxi | collected 2017-12-25 | reverse complement strand
TGGCATCTCATGCGGGCCTTGAACCTGAAAAAGGTGTCAACGCCACAACTGAAATCGCTCACGCAATTTTGGCGCTCGGTAAATTAGAGAACTCTGAGCACGGAACAACTGTTGTACCTACCCTTCTGCGCTCAGGAAATACCACCAACACAGTTCCTGACCTTGCAGTATTGGATATTGACGCTCGCTCATTTTCTCAAGCTGAGCTAGAACGCGTGGATCGCGAAATTAAAGCTCTTACTGCGGTAAATCCTGCAGCAAGGCTTGAGATCACTGGCGGTCTCAATCGACCACCGCTGCAGCCCTCTTCAACAAAGGCGTTATATGAGCGCGCTGAAAAAGTTGCAGCAGCAATTGGAATGAAGCCACTTGGATGTGCAGAAGTTGGTGGTGCAAGCGATGGAAACTTTGCTGCGGCAGCGGGCGCACAAGTACTCGATGGACTTGGCGCAGTTGGTGGCGGTGCACATGCTCCATCCGAATGGGTGAGTATCTCTTCTATGCAAGAACGCAGCGATTTTCTGCATGCGTTGATTAAGGATCTTCTCTCATGACCGATGGACCACTAATCGTTCAAAGCGATAAAACAATTCTTCTAGATGTCGATCACGTTCTTTCAACTGAATGCCGTCGCGCCATTGCGCCATTTGCTGAGCTAGAGAGATCTCCTGAACATATCCATACATACCGACTGACCAACCTCGGCTTATGGAATGCGCGCGCTGCCGGACATGATGCAGAGCAGGTTATAGATACGCTCATCAAATATTCACGATACGCAGTTCCTCATTCACTGCTCGTTGATGTTGCAGAAACAATGTCACGTTACGGAAGATTGCGACTTGAAGCAGATCCAGTGCACGGTCTCATCCTTGTCACAACAGATACCGGAGTTCTCGAAGAAGTTATTCGCGCTAAGAAGATTGCGCCCTTGCTTGGTGTGCGCATTGATAAAGAGTCGATTGCTGTGCATCCCAGCCAACGCGGTCAGATTAAGCAGTCGCTCCTTCGCTTAGGTTGGCCTGCAGAAGATTTTGCTGGCTATGTCGATGGTCAAGCACATGACATTGCACTTAAAGAAGATGGTTGGAAGATTCGCCAGTACCAAGAACATGCAGCGGAAGGATTCTGGCATGGTGGTTCAGGAGTTGTTGTTCTGCCGTGCGGTGCCGGAAAAACAATTGTTGGAGCTGCAGCGATGGCTCATGCCAAAGCAACCACGCTAATTTTGGTCACTAATACGATTGCGGCCCGCCAATGGCGTGAAGAACTTCTTAAGCGCACAACGCTCAATGAAGATGAAATCGGTGAGTATTCAGGTTCAAAGAAAGAGATCCGTCCCGTAACTATTGCGACCTATCAGGTAATGACTAAGAAGAAGAATGGTGTGTATGCCCACCTTGACCTCTTCGATACCCACGACTGGGGTTTGATTATCTACGATGAAGTGCACTTACTGCCTGCGCCAATTTTTCGCTTTACTGCAGATATTCAATCGCGTCGTCGGCTAGGGCTAACCGCCACTTTAGTCCGCGAAGATGGAATGGAAGGCGAGGTATTTTCACTAATCGGCCCTAAGCGATTTGATGTGCCTTGGAAAGAAATCGAAGCACAGGGATATATCGCGCCCGCTGAATGTATTGAAGTGCGTGTAAATCTGACTGAAGCAGAGCGACTTTCTTATGCGACCGCCGAACCAGAAGAACGTTACCGATACTGCGCAACCACACTTACTAAGCGCAACGTTGTCGAAGAACTAGTGGCTCATCATGCGGGCGAGCAGACACTTGTCATTGGCCAATATATTGATCAGTTAGATGATTTATCTGAAACTTTAGGTGTGCCGTTGATTAAGGGCGATACACCGCAAAAGGAACGTGAGCGACTCTTTGCAGCATTTAGAACCGGTGAGGTGACCTGCCTTGTTGTATCTAAGGTTGCTAACTTCTCTGTCGATCTACCTGAAGCCACTATCGCTATTCAAGTATCTGGCGCCTTTGGCTCACGTCAAGAAGAGGCGCAACGACTAGGGCGAATCTTGCGTCCTAAATCAGATGGACGAGGCGCCAAGTTCTACTCTGTTGTTTCTCGCGACACCATTGATCAAGACTTTGCCCAGAATAGACAACGCTTCCTGGCAGAACAGGGATACTCGTATCGAATTATTGATGCCGACGATGTTTTTCAAGGGAAGTTCTAAAGCGTTCTGGATCTACCTTAAAGAAGTCATGGTGCTCACCATTAATATGAATTACCGGAACCTCGTGGCCATATAACTTCTCTAACTCTGGATTTCCATCGATATAAATTACTTCGATTGTAAATGCGAGTTCCTCGCGCATTCCTTCAAGAGTATTCACAGCGTTTTCGCAGAGATGGCACCCGTGGCGAGAGTAAACGGTGACCATGACTGCATTCTCTCACCCTGATAGCGTTGCCCGCTATGAGGAGCCAATTGCCGCGAAAAGGCGGACTCTTACTCGCTCTCTCTGTTTTTTTTGCAACACTTCTGCCAGCCCCAGCTCAAGCCGTCTCTAATTTCAAGGTTGCACCTTCCACAATCTGGGGACATACATACGCAGGTAAGGCTGTTGGAAATCCAACAACTACCGCACCAAAAGTTTTCAATCTTGAAGCGAAATCAAAGTTTGTCGTTAATTACAAGAACTTTCCAGATTGGGCCAAGAAAGATTTTCAATCAGCTGTCGATATCTGGGCAGCGAATTTTGCATCCGCGGCACCTGTCACAATTGATGCAACGTGGGGGCGTGCGCCATCGTGGGGAGTTTTGGGAAGTGCGCGACCTGGAAACTATTACTCTGGTTTTGATGGTGCACCCGATCAGAGCCTCTGGTATCCCTCAGCTTTAGCCAATGCACTCGCAGGCAAAGATCTCGACTCCAATAATCCGGATATGGTGATTCAGATTAACTCGCTCGCTAATTGGAATACTCGAAACGATGGAACTCCGAGCGCTACTGACTATGACTTGCCTTCAGTCTTCTGACATGAAATGGCCCACGGCTTAGGTTTTCTCTCAACCGATTCCTACGATTCTTTCTTCGGCTATGGCACTATTGAGCAACCAACTCCATATGCGGCATATGCCCAGCTGCCTGATGGTCGTCGTCTATCTGATCTACCATCTCCTTCAATTGAACTTGGTAAAGCGCTCACTTCTAAGTTGGTCTGGTCAGGGCAGTTCGGAAACGCTGCCAATGGCGGCGAGCAAATCATTCTCTACACTCCAGCCCGCTATGAAGATGGTTCTTCAGTAAGCCATATCGATGAAGAGACCTATAAGGATCTCGGTGCTAATTCGATAATGACCCCAAACCTTGATGCTGGTGAAGTCTTTCGTGAACCTGGTTCGTTATTACTGGCGATGATTGAAGATTTACGTCGTAAGCCACCTGTAGGTGTGGCTGTAGGTATTCCACTACCTGTAAGAAATGGCACTGCGCTCATCGCAGATAGTTCAGCAATCATTACCTTTGATCCTCCAGCGAATGCACGCACCGCACAGGTGACTAGTTATTCAGTACGTAATCTGACTACCAATCAAGTAAAGAGTTCAACTGAATCTCCACTGACATTTACTGGGCTAAAGAACGGCACAAGTTACAGTTTCAGCATCGTTGCATCCAATACAAATGGCACCTCGGACGCCGTGATAACAGCGCCGATGGTTCCGCAGGCTGGCTGGAAACGCTTCGTCATCGATCAAAATTCAGATGGTCGCCGCATTTCAAGCATCAACTTCAATGGCAAACCTCTTGTGGCGTATACCGATAGTAAGAGTGGAGTTCTCAAGCTTGCCTCCTGGGATGGAAAAATCTGGCGTAAAGCAACCGTAGATGGTGCAGGTGGTTCTGGAGACCGTACAAGATTTAAGATCACCAGCCCAGTCTCACTCTGCGTCAATGGTTCAGGTACCAAACAGTTGTTACATATCTTCTACTCTGAAAGTGATGATCGCGATTTACGTTATGCCACATACGATGGCAAGAAATTCACCCACGAAATCGTTGATGGAAATGGCCCACAGGTAAATGACTACAAAGATCCTGTCCGAGTACGTACAGGTAGCGATGTCAGCATCTCTAACGCTTGTGTTGCAACAGCTGGTGGAGTGCAAGTCTTCTACCGTGATGAGAGCCAGGGGATTCTGCTCGGTGCAACAAAGTTAAAGGGCGCAACCAAGTGGAGCTATGAACTAGTAGATGGCGACCGCAAAACTGATGGTCGAACCATGGGAGATGTTGGATTCCATCTCAAGGCTCTCTTCGATGGCAAAAAGACCTACGTTATCTACGACTCAGTACTCACTATAAATCAGAAGAAGCAACCAACATCTGGAGAAATTCGCGTTGCATCCCGTGCCACTCTCTCAGGCTCTTCTTGGAGTTATTACAACATCGATACTTCCGGTGGAGCAGTACCGATGACAGGCTTTGACGTAGACATTGCCAAAACGCTCACGGGAATTCAAGCTACGTGGTTCACGTCAGTTCCAACTTCTCCAACTACTCCCAGCAAAATCCGTTGGAGCCCTTTACAGACAACTGCGCTGCAGAACTCTGTGACAACTGAACTTTATGGCGCCCCAGATAAGTTTCTCAATACCGATGGATCTCATATTGCGTTCAATTGCCAGCAACGTCTCTGTGTCCTCGATAGCGTTCGCGCAGTTCCAACTATTAAGTTGGTTACCTCAGAGCAGAACCCAGACGGTATTTCTTCAGCCTGGGTAACAGTTGATCGCGTCAAATATTTAATTGCCGGCGTTAAAGGTCAACTATCAATGTTCCGCTTCCAGTAACTGCGAGAAATACTTACGGTTATCGCGTTGCTAGCCTGAAAATCGAAATAGAGTCTGCGCTACCCCGAGCAAGTCCACAAAGCCCTAACTCCTTTGTGTAAACCAGCGAAATAGGTGCGCTGAGTTGGCTATCTGCATAGGCACCAGTCATTACGCCTTTATTTGTAAAGGTGGCAAGTAAGAGCGTTGGCGTAGTGGGTTTCCAACCTGTTACACCTTTGATGGCAGAGTTTGAAGAGAGCGCACCATAAGTGGTTCCAGCAGCCGTTAATACCGTTGAACTTCCGGTCGATGGAATTCGCATCGTCCATGTTGGCACAAAGGATGAGTTGAATTTGGTAAATGCACTCTCGATAACTTTTCCAGATTTTACGTATCCAGTTAAAGTCAACGTTGTATCAGCTGCCAGCCATGATCGCTGCGCCTTGATAGCTGAACTCCGTACAACGCTAGTAATCGCCCCTGACTTGCTAACCTTTACTAAGATTCCATCTCTCGCGCCAGCAACTTTCTTTCCACCTAAGGTTTCCGAACTTTCGCCAAAGAGATTTACAGAGCCATCTGGGCTGCGAACTACTGCGTTCAGCGCGCTCTTGTTGGTACCGATGAAGAGAGGCTTTGCAAATACTCCTGTGGGATTCGCAGAGAGAAGAAAAGGTCGATCGGCAAGAACTCCAACGAGTGAAATTCCTGAGGAATTTACAGAGAGCGCTGAAATTAGGGCTGGGCTATTTTGGGGAGAAAGATAAGTTGCTAGCAGTTCACCTATTGGAGAAAGCTTCCAGATAGTTATCTGATTCATATCAGAGCGCACTTTAGGTAGCTCTTCGGCGACTACGCCATCAGGATTTTCAGCTGCGATTGCAGCGGTTACGCTTTCAGGAACAGTTACTGCAGCCGACGACCCAGCTAGCCAAATATTGCCAGCAGCATCAACTGTTGCGGCAGTAGCGATCTCATCGACTCCAGAATCAATGGTGCGAACCCATTGCTGCACACCGGCTACATCAAGTCCAGTTAACTCAATATTTGAATTTGTTGAGCCTGTATTTGAGTATATGACAAGAGTCTTTCCAGTTGCCACTAACCCTTCAGCGTTAACGGCGGATGCGACGATATCTAACTTCTTTACAGCGACTGCTTTGGGGGCAGCGCTGGCGGTTGGCAAAATAAGTGATGCTGCAAAGACAAGGAGAAGAAGTCTTTTCATTACTGAGCAAGTTCTCCTGCACGCCGTGCAGATGCTGCCATTGCCTTAGCCACAATCTCAGAGATTCCTGCTTCATCAAAGACCGCTAACGCTTCTGCTGTCGCACCTTTCAGGCTGGTTACCTTTTCGCGCAGACGAGCTGGAGAATCTTCTGAGCCATCAAGTAGCGCTGCTGCACCGACGATAGTTTGAATAGTAAGAGTGGTGGCATCTTCACGGCTAAGACCCATTTCAACTGCGCCATCTACCATCGCTTCAACAAAGCGGAAAAAGTAGGCAGGTCCAGATCCGCTGGTTCCAGTAAGTGCATTCTGTAGCTCTTCAGGTATCTCAATCGCTTTACCGGTTGCTGCCAGCAACTTCTCTATGAAAGTTCTCTGAGAATTAGTGACGCCACTACTGAGTGAATATCCCGCCATGCCTTTACCAATCAAAGTCGGTGTATTTGGCATAACGCGAGCGATTGCTTTATGGCCAGATAGCCCTGTTGTAATTGCAGAGATCGTCTTCCCAGCAAGCAGTGAGATGACAAGTGAATCAGGCTTTATATGTTGAGCTATTTGTGGCAGAAGCTCGGCTAAACCTTGCGGCTTGATACCTAGAATCACGACATCGCTCGTAGACAAGGATTGTGCAAGCGGTTCGATAGTGATTGAGTAACGATTTACAAGTTCAGCGCCGCGTTCAGGGCGCCTTACAACAACGCTAATTGATGTTGGGGCGATGCCAGAACGGATAAGAGCTGCAATAAATGCTTCTCCCATGGTTCCGGCACCAATGATGCCAACTTTGATATCACTTACCTGATTAGCCATAGCGAAAGAGTACGCGTAGGCTCTGCGACTATGTCAGAGATAAAGCCAGGTTTCGCGCGTGACTGGGTCGAATTCACAGATCCCAATGATGAAGAAGAAATCTTTAAGTGCGATTTGACCTGGCTCACCTCTTTCTGGACCTGTATCTACGGCGATGGTTGTAAAGGCGTCTTTAAAGATCGCCCTAACGATGGCTGCTGCACCGAAGGCGCGATGTACTCAGATGAGGACGATGAAGAGCGCGTACGTAAAGCAGCTGAATTTCTTACCCCTGATATGTGGCAATTTTATGAAGAGGCTCGTCCCAAGAAACCAGGCGGACAACTTCGTATTACAGATTTAGATGAGGATAAAGATCGTAAGACTCGCACAGTTAACGATGCCTGTATCTTCCTTAACCGCAAGGGTTACGAAGCACCTGGCTTTACCGGTTCATTCGGTTGCGTTCTTCACCACTTAGCGCAGAAGCGTGGCATGCACTTTGTAGATACAAAACCAGATGTTTGCTGGCAACTTCCACTTCGCAGAAGTTTTGAAACTCGCGAAATCGGCGAGCGCGAATATTCAGTCACAGTAATTGGTGAATACGAACGACTTGGTTGGGGCGATGGCGGCGATGACTTTGATTGGTACTGCACGAGCAATACTGATGCGCATGTTGGAAGTGAACCTGTTTATATCTCCAACAAGGCAGAGCTACAGAAGTTGATGGGCGAGGCGGCTTACGCTGTCTTGGCCGAGCACTGCGACCGCCGCATTCAAGGTATTCGCGATGCGCAAGCGCGTTCACTTCCACTCTTTGTGATCCAACACCCAGCCACACTCGCAGCCGGCAAATAGTCAGCGCTCTCCCCTAACCTACGTCTATGGCCAAGGTTGAAAAGGATCCCTTCCGTTGCTCTGAATGCGGATGGACATCGCAGAAATGGGTTGGACGTTGTGGCGAATGTCAGGCCTGGGGATCTGTTGAAGAGTTAGCAGCTCCCAAGAAACTTTCACTCGTAGCTGGAACAGTTACATCCAAAGCAACTCCTATCGGTGATGTTGATCTTTCTGCAGCGCGCGCACGTGCCACTGGGGTCTCTGAACTCGATCGCGTACTTGGTGGCGGTTTAGTTCCTGGCGCTGCCATCTTGCTTGCAGGCGAACCCGGTGTTGGTAAATCAACTCTTCTCTTATCTGTTGCAGCTCAAAGCGCTGCAAAGGGAATCCCTGCCCTCTATATTTCAGGCGAAGAGTCAGCATCCCAAGTTCGACTTCGCGCCGAACGTATCAAGGCCGTAGACCCGCAACTCTTTCTTGCCTCTGAAACTGATTTAGGTGCAGTGATTGCACATATCGATGCCGTAAAGCCAGAACTAGTCATCATCGACTCAGTGCAGACAATTGGTTCTTCAACAGCTGATGGTTCGCCAGGGGGCGTTACTCAGGTGCGCGAAGTCGCTGGCGCACTTATCCGCATCTGCAAAGATCGCGATATCACTTTGCTTCTCGTAGGACATGTCACTAAAGATGGATCCATTGCAGGTCCTCGCCTACTCGAACATATCGTTGATGTTGTTCTGCAATTTGAAGGCGAACGCCATTCGCGTTTACGTCTTATCCGTGCAATTAAAAATCGCTTTGGCGCCAGCGATGAAGTCGGATGCTTTGATTTAAGTGATACCGGTATCGAGAGCGTCCTTGATCCCACTGGGCTATTTACATCGCGCCATGCAGAACCTGTTCCGGGTACATGTGTCACCGTCACTCTTGAAGGCCGACGCCCACTTCTTGCTGAAATCCAAGCGCTAGTAAGCGCTGGACGCGAAAATGATTTTGGCAATGCGCGTCGCGTTACCAGTGGCCTTGATTCAGCGCGCACCTCAATGACGCTCGCCGTTCTTGAACTCCGTGCTCACGTGCGCGTTGGTGGCCGCGATGTATATGCGGCAACTGTGGGTGGAATGAAGATGTCCGAACCTGCTGCAGATTTAGCGTTGGCGCTAGCTGTGGCATCCGCTGCAAAAGGTTTGGCGCTACCTGCAGATTTAGTTGCCATCGGTGAAGTCGGTCTAGCTGGTGAAATCCGTAAAGTCAGCGGTGTATCTAGGCGTTTAGCAGAGTCATATCGACTCGGATTTAAGCGCGCACTTGTTCCAACTGGATCAGATGTGGCTATCGCAGGCATGGAGATCGTGGAAGTCTCACGCCTTGATCAAGCGCTGCAACGCGTCAAAATCACTGGTGACTAATGTTTGAGAAAGAAATTACCTCCTGGTTTAAAAAGAATAAGCGCGATCTGCCCTGGCGTAAGACCGATGCCTGGGGAGTTCTCGTCTCAGAATTTATGCTGCAACAAACTCCAGTTAATCGCGTCTTGCCTGTTTATGAAGCATGGATGAAACGTTGGCCCACCGCTGCTTCCCTTTCGAAGGCTACTCCTGCTGACGTAATTACCGCCTGGGGCCGACTCGGTTATCCGCGGCGTGCACTACGGTTGCATGAATGTGCAAAAGAGATTACTCATAACCTCAAAGGGAAGATTCCAGAAAGTCAGGCTGAACTTCGCGCACTTCCTGGCATCGGCGAATACACAGCAGCTGCAATTACAGCCTTTGCCTTTGAGAAACGTTCTCTAGTTCTCGATATCAATATTCGCAGACTCTTCGCACGACTCTTTGATGGAGTTGAAACCCCTACGCAAGCTGCAACGAAGGTTGAAAAATCTTGTTATGAAGAGTTGATTCCCAAGAAAGATCCGCATTTGTGGGCTGCCGCCACTATGGAACTCGGCGCAGTCATCTGCACTTCGCAATCGCCTAAATGTGGAATCTGCCCAGTTGCGCACGTCTGCACCTGGCGAAGTTTGGATTATCCAAAGTCTGATGTTGTGAAGCGGCGACAAAGCTGGCACGGCACCGATCGCCAATGCCGCGGCACTATTGTTCAAGCGCTCCGAGAAAATGAAGTTCTAACAAAGAGCCAGATAACCCAGCTGTGGGATGTGCCATCGCAACTTGAGAAAGCGCTACTTACCTTGCTAGATGATGGCCTCATTGAATCTCGTGGCAAGAATAAGTTCTCACTTCCACGCTAGCGAGATAGAGTTAACGTTGTGAGCCACATATCTGCGTTGCAATCATTACTTGGCACAGATGCACACCTGATTACAGATCCTGATATCACAGTCTCTTATTCTCGCGATCAAGCACCCTTTGCTCAATCAGCTGCACCACTTGCTGTCTTACTTGCCCGGAGCGCAGAACAGATTTCAACAACGTTGCGCTATGCCAACGAACATAAAATTCCTGTTGTTACCCGAGGCGCAGGTAGCGGCCTTGCCGGAGGTGCTAACTCAAGCGCTGATTCAATAGTCATTTCACTTGAAAAGATGAACCAGATTATCTCTATCGATACTGAAAACCAGATCGCCCGTGTACAAGCTGGAGTGATAAATCTTGATTTAGATACCAAAGTTAAAGAGTTGGGTCTTGCCTACCTGCCAGATCCGGCAAGCCGTGATTGGTCAACGCTCGGCGGAAACGCTGCCACCAACGCCGGTGGAATGTGCTGCGTGAAGTACGGAGTTACCTCATCACATGTACGCGCAGCTCAAGTTGTTCTAGCTAGTGGCGAAATCATTGAACTTGGAAAAGCTACTAAAAAGTCAGTAACAACCTACGACTTACTCCATCTCTTTATCGGTTCTGAAGGCACACTTGGAATCATCACTGAGCTCATCCTTAATTTAGAGATTCGGCCACAATCACCTGCAACTTTGATTGCAACTTTTCCAAGCGTCGCAAAGGCTGCCGCAGCATCTGCTCAACTGCTGCGTTTTAAACCTTCAATGCTCGAGATAGTCGACCAGACAACGCTCAAGGCGGTCGAAGCTTGGCACCCGCTTGGTTTTGAAATCGCGGGTTCAGTCTTGATTATGCAGCTAGATGAAAACTTACATCGCTGCCAAGAAGCGCTCGATGTATGTAAGAACTTTGATTTAATCGATGGAGTCTTCTCTGAAGATCCAGCCGATACCGCTGATCTGATTCGCGTGCGCAAGATGGCATATCCAGCGCTCGAGCGCATGGGTGCGACACTTCTAGATGATGTAGCGCTTCCCATTACCAAGATTGCAGAGTTTGTAGAAAAGGTTGAGGCGCTCAGCGCTAGTAGCGGCCTGACTATTGGAATCTTTGGCCATGCCGGCGATGGAAATATGCACCCCACAATCGTTCACGAACACGGCGATACAGCAGCTGCCGCCCTTGCCCAGAAGGTCTTCGGTGAAATAGTTGCTATCGCTCAAGCACTTGGCGGTACTGCAAGTGGCGAACATGGAATTGGCTCAATTAAGTCAGGTTTAGTTGCTGATGAAATCTCTCCAACTGTCATGGGCTTACAGCGCAACATCAAGGCTGTCTTTGATCCCAACTCAAT
>SXGQ01075779.1_pt1 | contig 11270 bp, 2 predicted proteins | sample 3178371 | NCBI WGS metagenome assembly SXGQ01 (sample SAMN11356859, study PRJNA531348) | freshwater metagenome | isolation source: freshwater sample F1-20 | place: China: Fuxian Lake, Yuxi | collected 2017-12-25 | reverse complement strand
GCTGCTGGGTTGCCCACTGAAACTCGCGGTGTGCGGTTGGCTGGGCTGATGGCTGGACTTGCCAAGGGTGTTGCAGGTGAGCGCGGTCGTGCGGATGAACGTGAGCGTGAAGCCAGAATGTTCTTGGCAAAAGCTGCTGAAGAAGACGCTCGTGCAGATCTTGCAGAACGTCGAGGCCAGCGTAAAGAAGCAGATGCCGCAGAACTTCGGGCACAACAGCTTCGTAATGAAGCCGCAGATCGTATGTCTAGGGTCGAGCGTACTGGACGTGAAGGTATTGCTGCACTGCTGTCTCGTGCCGATAAACGCGCTGAAGATGAAACACGTATGGCAGGTAAGGCCGCAGAACTTACGCTCGGCTTTGAAATGGAGCTTGCCAAACTGCGTGAACAAGCTAGACTGCGTCCTCAAGATGCCACGACACTTGCGCTTAACTGGCTTGCTGGCGGCACCCCTGAACAGAAGAAAGCAGCGGAAATGTTTGTTAACCGTGGTGCGTCTGGACGGGGCGAAATGTCTGAAGGTCAAATTGCCAAAGCCATGCAAGAATTCAATGATCCTCTTAAAGGACCAGAGTTGCGCAAACAGTATGGTAGTGTTGAAAACTATCTTGCGGCGATTCGCGCAACACGTGCAGGTATTGGGCAAAGCGGTGCAGGAAGTAGTGGCGAAGTTGTTTACGACACCAGCGGCAGGCGAGTTCAATGAGCTATAGCATCCAGTTACCAGACGGACGTAGAGCACAATTTCCTGATTCCATTCCTCTTGAGGAAGCACAGCGTTTAGTTCGCCGTGACTTTCCAGATTTGTTTCCGCAACAGGGTGGCGTATCTGGGGCTGTTAAAAAAGGCGCTGAGTCGCTTGTATCTAGCGGACTTGCGGGACTTACTGGTTTTATTGACCCTGAACGTGCAGCGCGTGAGGCACGTGCGCGAGAAGAAAGCATTTCTCAACGGTATAAAGATGAAGTAGGGCTTGATCTTTTAAAAGAAAAATACCAAAAAGAAGGCTTGTTTGCCGCAGGTAAAGAACTGGCACGGCAAGTACCTATTGCTGTGGCCGAGCAGCTACCCCAAATCGGCGTGTCGTTAGGTGGCGCACGATTGGGCGCAATGGCGGGGGCTCCTCTTGGTCCCGTAGGTGCTGTCGTGGGTGGTGCTGCGGGTGCAATAGCACCTTCGTTTCTTCAGCAGTTTGGGTCTAATCTATCCCGACAAGCGGCTGAAGGCAAAACAATTGACGCTGCATCAGCGGCTGCATCAGCATCGGTCCAAGCAGGTCTTGAAACTGCCACAGGTGCTTTTGTTCTTGGCAAGCAGATGGTCGGTAAGATTCTTGGGCGTCCTGCTGAGAAAGCACTTGATAGCGCCGCAGGTCGTGCACTCGCTGAACAGAGTTTGAAACGCACCCTAGCTACAGGTGCAGCGCGTGCTACAGCCGTTGAGGTACCCACTGAAGTTACTCAGTCCATGCTTGAACGTTTACAAGCAGGGTTACCGCTACTGTCCGATGACGCATTAAAAGAGTATGGTGATACAGCGTATCAAACTGCGCTTAGCACTCCTGTTTTTGGTGGAGCTGCACGAGTAGGCGAGCGTGGCGCGGCACGTGCGCAAGCTGAAGAAGAGAATCGTGCAGCCGCAGCCCAACGCGCCCAACAAGAAGCTGCTATTGCAGAGCAACAACGCGCAGCAGAGGAAGAACGTAAACGTAGTCCTGAATACATGCAGCAGTTGAACCAAGAACAGGTTCAGCTCAAAGATGAGATGCGGCAGATTGGTGATCTGCTGAAAGATAAGACGCTTGACCCAACACAGAAGTTGGAAGCGCAAGATCGCCGTAAAGATATTGGCAAACGTCTCAAAGAAATTAACGATGAGATCCGTACAGTAGTCCCTGCGCGTCCCGTTAGCCAGTTGCTGGCAGAGCGCCAGATGGAGCAGGAAGCCAAAGGTGCGCCTGTTGTTGATGAGTTTGGTAACGTTGTTCCTGGCAAGTTTGTGCCCACATCAGATGTTGATATTGAAGCGCAGATTGGTCCTGGTTACGACACAGAGATAAACAAGCTACGCGCCGCAGAAGAGAAGCGTGTGCGTGAATTACAAGAGTCATTACGCGAAGCGTATCAGCGCAGTGTGGCTGCGGCTGAGCGCAAAGACGCTAAAGAAAAAGCCGAGTACGACAAGTTAATTGCTGGCATCGCCAAGCAAGCTGAAAAGGGTAAAGAGAGACTCGTTAAGGCGCAGATCCCTATGGATATGCAAATGCCTTTTGCAGACGCATATGATGCGCTCACACAAGCTGCGGAGCAAGCGCAGGTTGGGCAGTACGACGAATCTGTTATTGACCAGATTCTTCAAAAGATTGAAAGCGAACAGCCCAAGTCTACTGTGCAAGCACAAGGGGAGCTCCCGCTTGAGGATCGTGCCAAATTTACTAGGCAGATTCAAGATCTTCAATCACAGCGCGAGAAAGCTGTACAGGCGCGAGACTCAGCAACGATAGCCACACTTGACGCACAGATTGCTGAACTGCGTCGTGCTCAAGCATCCGCTGCGCCTGACTTCGCTAGTAAACGTGACGAAGTATTTCTTGAGCTTAGCGATGTTGTTGACGATTTAAAGAAGCGTCGATACTTTGGCGTTTCTGGCGAAACAGCAGAAGCGTCTTCTCTGGCTGCGTCATTACAAAAGAAAGCTACCGCGCTTAAAGGTGACTACGTCAACACAGTGCTGCAAGAGATTGCACAGACTCGCGCAGATAACAAACAAGTTGGGCTGAACAAAAACGAAGAGCTTGCCGTCAGAGCGCGGCTTGATGCGCTTTTGCAAGAATACATAACGCGTTCACAAGCACTGTCTGCCAAAGAAGTTAGGGATGGGCTTGATCAAGTTGTTGAGAAAAAGCGTGAGTTTGCTCCGCGTGATGCGCAGATTCTGACGCGACTTCAGAACCGTATCAAGACAAACGCTGATAAAGAACTTGAGCTATCAAACCGTATTGCCAAAGAACCCAACGCAAATAACAAGGCTCAGCTACAAAAACAACTTGACGCGTTGTACGGACAGACTAGTCAGATAACAAATACATTTTTGCAACGTCTTACCGAGCCATTAAAGGTTCGCGTGGTTGATGTGCTGCGTGCTCCGTCAGATACACGTGCGCTGAGTGAGCGTCCGTTTGGTGCTCCAGAGCGTGCGACTGAATTGTTACAAGAAGGGCTTAATGAAGTACGCCAATCATACATGCAGCCTGAACGCACGGCTGCGCCTCAGCTTTTAAAGACGGAATTCCCTGGTTACAAACTTGCACCGGCTGCTAAAGGCGAACCGACCACAAGTCGCGTGGTTGTTACGCGTGATGAAAAAGAAGAGAAGATAAGTGACACTGGTCGATTACGCAGAAAGATTGAACAGGTAGAGTTAAAGATTGAGCGCGTTCGCGCTATGGGAGAACTACTGCCTGCGGTTGAGTCTGCGTTCGATACGTTTGAGCGCATGGACAAGCCCAGTGAAGCGTTGGTTGATTTAGTGCTTGAACAGGCGGACAGAATCCTGAAGGGTACAGATCTCCCATTCAAACCGAGCGCAGACATAACACGCCGTGCCAAACGCCCCGGTGCGCAGAATACGGCTGAGTTGTTGCCACAGATCCAAGAAGCTATTAAAGCTGAAGCGCCTGCCCCAGAAGTTGGTGGTGCGCAGATGGATTTGTTTGGTGAGAAAGAGCTTGAGCCCCGTGCCATTACGCGTAAGACGCCAGAAGCATTTATGCGTTTTCTTAAGTCGTTGCAAGTTTCCAATATGCGGTTTTCGAACAGCGTCAGCCGCTTGCTTTTTAGCGTCCGTCAGACGCTTACGAAAGATGCAGCACGTGCGTCCAAAGAAAACCTTGATAGGTTGATTGAAGAAGTAGGTAAAGACGTTACCAAGGCGGCAATGAAAGCGCAGCGTGATGCGGTTGAAAGTATGAACGCCGCAGCACTGAAAGATCTCCAGTCGCTTGCGCAGTCTGTATCGCAAGAACTTGCTGCCAAGACAAAGCAGTACAAATCGATCACTGAAAAAGCAGACCGCGCTGAGTATTACATTCCTGATCAAGACCGTAAAGCAGCGGATGAATACCTTGCAGACCTACGTTCTGACTTGGAAGCTTTGATTGCTGAAATCAAAGACGCTGCGCCAACGGCTGAAGATAAACTGCTTGTTAATACAGAAGTAGCGCTTGATAAACGTCTGCAAGCGGAGAAAAATCTTTTAGCTAAACTTAAAGCAGAGCGTGAAGCTCGCACACCTAAACAAGAATCTGAGCAAGCTGTTGCACGGCGTAATGTTGCCGTTATTGAAGCTACACAACGCAGGCTGGCCGACCTCCGTGCCAAGAATAAACAACTGTTTGAGCAGCGTCTTGCGGAGCTTTCTGGCATACGTCGTGGTAGAGAGGATGTTACGTCGCTAGAAGAAGTTGGGCGTGGAGAGAAAAAACGTGTGGTGCTTAAAACAAGAGAGCGCCGTACTACTACGCCTGTTGGCAAAGGCGCAGAGAAAATTGAGCGTCGTGCAGAACCGTTGGATCTTTCAAGTACGGCAGCGGAAGCATACGCACTTACTGCCGCAGAAGAGAAAGTTTTGTCCCCCGCTGAAGCAGCGCAAACATTGTTACGCGGGACACGTCAAAGTATTACTGCAACAGGTGCACCGGGAGCTGTGTCAGAACAACTGCGCAAGCAGCGCCTCAAACCTTTGCGTGGGGGCAATACAAAGAAAGCTGCTGAAAATATTGCTGAAGCAAGTACGTTGCGCCAGCGTAAAGCTGGTAAAAAAGCGCAAACTGATAAAGATCTGCTGAAGCTGCTTAAGGCGTTTGAAGAAGGTGTTGCACGGGAAAACGACGACACCGTGTTTCGTATTGAAGAGACCGGCGACACCGTTGTTGATCTTGCAGAAGCTCAAAAACGTATTGACGAGTTTAAGTCCAAGCTGCCAGAGGGCGTGAAGTTTATTTACGCCGAGACCATCATGGATGCGCCCAAGGCGTTTATACAGGCGCTATACAACCAAGGCATGGATCAAGACAGCGCCAAGGTGCGTGGTGGCGTTCTGCCTAATGGAACTATTGTGGTGATTGGTGAGAACCACACCGACATGTTGGATCTTGAAAAGACGTTAGCACACGAGTTAGTCGGTCACTATGGGGTGGATACACTCCTTGGACCCAAAGGCATGGACAACCTGATTGAGACAGTCAACGCTCAAAAAGGTGGCATGGAGAAGCTGGCGTCTGAACTTGGCGTGTATGACGCTGCCCTTGGCGCTGCCTTGGCATTACAAAAAGTCGGTGCGTCTGAACAAGCTCAGCAACGTGCTGCGATGCGTGAGTTAATTGCGCATGTTGAAGAAGCGCGTATTGATGAGAACTTTAAGCAGAAAGCCCGTCGGTTTATTGGCGAGCTGGTAGGCGCGATACGTGACGCGTTACGTAAGATGGGCTTGGCTACGCTTGCAGAACAGAAGCCTTCAGACATTTACTTCTTGTTGCGTCAGTCGCGTGTCAACATGGCTAAAGGTAAAGCCGGAGCGTATATAGCTGGCGATCAAGTTGTGTTTCGTAATGCGCCACGTTACAGCGCCGACGTTCCTGAGAATGTCATCAAGACAGCTAATAAAGTTGTAGCTGCACCCCCAGGAGTGTTCGATAAGGTCAAGGCTAATAACTCATGGTTGGCCGTGCGCACACAGTTTATTGACCGCTTTGAGCCTCTGGAACGTGTTGCTGAGCAGATGAAGGATTCACTTAAAGCGACGCAGATGATGTACTACCTGCGCATGTTTGATCAGCGCATGAGCTTTACGTCTGAGGTTGCAAACAATGGGGCGCTTATTCTGGACAAGAAGAAGCGTGATGACGGTAAAGAAGAGTTCGTTGTTCGCAGTAGCGGCACGACATCTTTAAAAGACGTAGCCAACGAACTTAGCAAAGCCACATCGCTCAATGCTGATGCGGCCAACATGTTGTTTACGACTTACCTTGCTGCGCTTCGTGCTGACCGTGTGGGTCTCGACACGCTAAACTTCAACCCAGACCTTACTCAGAAAGATCTTGACGAAGTCAAAGCGTATGTGCAGCGCACGCCTGATGTTAAGTCTGCGTTTGAAGCTGCGCGTGAGAAGTACAACGAGTACAACAAAGGGCTGATTAACTTCCTCGTGCAAACGGGTACGCTGTCAAAGAAGTCTGCTGAAGCTCTTTTAAAGACCAACGACTACATCCCGTTCTATCGTAAGCAGGGCGGCAACGCTGAGCTTGTACTTGGCGGTGAGATTGCGCCTATCAATATCGGTAACTTAAAAAGTCAGCCGTACCTCAATGAGTTGATTGGTGACAACCGCCACATTCTGGACTTCTTCACAAGCTCGGTGCAGAACACAAACCTGCTTACCGACATGGCGCTTCGTAACCTAGCAACGCGTAACGTCGCGTTTGGTCTGGGTGAAATGGGTTTACTGAAGCGTACTGACAAAGAAGCTGCGGCTAACAAGTCAGGCATTCGTAAAGGCAAAGACGCTAAAGGCCCAGAAGTCATACGCTTTAAGATTGACGGCGAGGACTACTACGCTGAAGCCGATACTGAAACGCTAGGCATTCCGTCAGACTTATTGGTTAAAGGTCTTGAGGGTGTCTCCATGACAGTCCCTGCTGCGGTGCGTATGCTTGGCGTTCCTGCGCAGCTCTTACGTAAATTTATTACGCGCAACCCTGTGTATGCGCTACGTCAAATTGTTCGTGACTCTACCGCTGCGGTGATGGTGTCGGGCGCTGACATGACGCCTGTAGCTTCTTCGCTCAAAGAACTTGGCAAGATGGTAGGAGGTAAGAGCGAGGGGCAGAAGCTGTTGCAGGAGCGCGGTATTCTCGGTGGACAGGTGCTGACCGGTACACCTGAAGATATTAGCAACATCATGCGCGACCTCGTCAACGGCGGTAAAGGCTGGACGCTAGCGATGGCTAAGCTAGATAACTTGGCTGTGCAGGGTGATGCCTCAACGCGTGTGGTGATGTACAACAACTTCCGCAAGCAGGGGCTCTCCGATATGGAAGCCACGCTCGCTACGCTGGAGTCCATGAACTTTAACCGTCGTGGTTTATCACCTAGCGTGTACATGCTGTCGATGATGGTGCCGTTCATGAATGCGCAGATCCAAGGTTTGGATGTGCTGTACCGTGCGTTCACAGGCAAGATGCCGTTTAATCAGCAGTTAAAAGTCAGAGAGAAGTTGATCGCTCGTGGACTAATGTTGGCCGGTATTACGATGGCGTACGCGGCGTTTATGGAAGACGACGAGACTTACAAAAACGCTGACCCGACCGACAGATACATGAACTTCTTTGTGCATACGCCCTTCTTTGAAGAAGCGGTGCGCGTACCTATACCGTTTGAAATTGGCTATATCTTCAAGTCGCTGCCAGAGATGGTATACAACACAGCGTTTGGTGATACAGAAATCAAACAGATAGCGCCTGCTATTCGTAAAATCTTGGGTAGCTTAGTGCCGGGAGACATCCCAGCGGGTGTTAAGCCCATGATTGAGTTGATGACAAACTACTCGTTTTACAGTGGCAAAGCCATTGAAAGCGAACGTGAGCAAGCGTTGGTCCCAGAAGAAAGATACCGCGCAGGAACAACAGAAGTATCCAAGACGATTGGACAGTTGTTTGGCGTCTCACCGATTAAGCTTGACTATTTAATCCGAGGGTATACGGGTGGTCTTGGCGTTGCGCTCACTGGTATAGCTAACCCGATGCTTGCGTCAGGGGAAAAAGTACCTCCTGAAATGAGAGCCAGCGATACGCCTGTGGTTGGTGGATTGTTCCAACCCAAAGATGCTCAGGGGTTGATCAACTACGCTTACGATCTTGTCGGTGATATTGAGAAACGCCAACGTACGCTGACTGCCATTACAGAGCGCGGGCGTATAGACGACGCTAAAGCGTTTATTGAAGAGAATCGTGATCTGCTGAGTTCAGCAAAACTTGCAGGTTCGTTTAAGCAAGCGATGGGTGAACTTGCAAAAGAAGAGCGGTTTGTTCGTGAAGATACATCCGTTACTCCTCAACAAAAACGTGAACGTCTCGACGAGTTACGGCAGCAGCGCATCAGTCTAGCGAAGCGGATGGTGTCTTTAGTCTCCGAAAATAAACGCCAAACTGCCCGTTGACAATACACACGACGTGACGCGTGTTGAACGCACGCGTCTTTATTGCAGCGCGTGCTGCCTTCTCTATCGTGCGCTGTGGGTTTAGCGTAGGTATGAAGAAACCGCCTCCCGGTGGGACGTGCTCCCACGGGAAGGCAAAGTCAGTCTTCGATTTCTGGCATTGAGATTTTGATTGCATTGACGCGCATACTCGGACCACGAGTCTTCTTCATTAAGTCCATCTTGCCGTAGGCTACACGGTAAATACGCTCGATCTGCTTCTTAAAGTCTGCGTAACCAAAGCTCATCGAGGCGCAGTAAGACTTCAGTAAGTTCTCCTCAATTGAGTATTCAATGTGCCCTGGCGTGACGCCGTGCTCCACACGCCCCGCTATCTCAGATCGAGATATGGTTTCATCAACAACACCACCGTCGCCCAGCGTCGCGGCAAGCGTACCGTCCACAACCTTGATGACAACGAACTTGCCGTAGAACTCCCGCGTGTAGCTGTTGAGTACATCCTCAACCGTGCGCTTACTGCTCTTAACGGTCTCTCTGCTTTTGAATACTAAGTTACGGAATACGCGCATGATTCGCTCAACAGGAAGGTCGATAATCCCCATGTGCTTACTGCCGAGAGCCACAGCACCAGCAATACAAGACGCACACCCCGCAGTCCAAAACCGCTCGTCGTCGGGGGATCGAAAGTCCATACGTATATGTTTCTCAATCTTCTTGTATAGCTTCTGCGCTTCAAGCCCACTCTGTGATAACCACTTGGCATACTGCGGTCCGACCACGCCGTAGTTCTGCGACAGTGATACAACGGCTTCTCGTTCATGATCATCCCACGTCAGTATGTCGGTCAGCGTTAGCTCAAGCACACGCCGCAGCTCACCCTCAGAAGAGTGCTTGCGGTTACCTGTCATGTAGTCCACCACGTGCGTATTCGACGCCATCAATGCAAGCAGCGCCCATGTGGTGGTGTTCAGCCTTTCTTTGTTAGCGCCTGACTCCATGCGCTCTTTACCCCTGCCCTCGCTTATATCGAACACCATCGCAGGGAACCATTCAAAGTCACGCCGGTTCTTTACCGTAATCTCATCAGAGATGAGCGGCTGAGAGTTGAGCATCCCCGCATGGTGCACCATCGCTACGTCAGATGTTGAGCGACTGACACGGAAGTGATCGGGGTGTCCCCACACGCTTGCTGCTAAACGTAGTGCCAACGACTTGCCTGTGCCTGACTCGGTAGACCCCAAGTGAAATGTCATACCCGCTAACTTGCTGAACGCCATGAACGGTGATCCAAGCCCCACGCACAGCATCGCCAGTATGTCGTCCAAGCCTTTATCAATCAGCACCTGTATAACGTTTCGCCACCCCTCGATTGTTCCCATTGAGCGCATACCAGACGTGATGTTCTGAAGATCCGGCATAGGCACTCGCCGCGCTGTGCCGTTCTGATACACCATCCCACCATGCACAAAGGGCGCGTTGTACCCCGATAGTAGGCGGTCGGGGTTCTGCCATCCGTAGTTTGATGGGATGACAAGGGGTGACTGTGAAATGCTGGCGTTCTCTACACACCCACGCACGTACTCAAACAAGTTCTTGTCATTGCCTGAACCGAACGAGGCGATGATGTTCTGGGCAGCGAGGGTCTTGACCGTTTCGTCTTTACTGACTACTGACTTTTGATTCAGCAGCACATCGTGGTATTCGTCTTCTCTTTCAGCAATCATGTGGACAACGTGTTCGCCCGTGGGCTGCTTAAGAATGTCCACCGCAAATAGCGTGTACGGCAGGATCATCACGGATTTCTTGGACTTGTTTCCCTGATCATCCTCAAGAATCTTGTCTGCAAAGATACCGCCCTTTGCGCCGTAGCTGTACCCGCGTGGGGGTGCAGGTCTAACAATCTGTACGGCAACGGGTTCTTCTTCATCCTGTATCTCAATTTGTTTCTCAGTGTTGTCAGTGGCGACAGTTCGGCACAGGGTGAGCGGGTTGGTTATCTTTCCCCAGTGCGGACATTTTGTACAAACGCCCGGATTCTCGCTATCCATCTTGACGCACGGATACGGGCCTTTAATGTCGCGCAGCTTCTGCCGCATACGATCTTCGTCATACGGGTGCATCTCCGAAATGCGGCTCGCATAGTCACCTCCATCTGTACAACGCGTTGTCCAAGATAGTAAGCCTCGCCATAGCGGTTCCATTCCGTCTTCGGTGGCGTGTTCTTTGTAGTATTCAAGCTGCTTGCACCCCGTGCCCTCAATCGTTTTAATCCACAGCAGCTTAAACTCACTCTGCAAATTGTCAAACAGTTTTACTGACGTGTCAGTGCGCGGTCCTTTTGGGCGCTCCCCTTCAATCTCAATCTTCTGCGGCAGCACAGGACTGTATGCGTGCCCGTTGAGCTTCTTAATAAGTTGACCAGAGAACGTACCAAAGTCAAACGCTTTAGGCTTCGCCTCCACCATGACGCGCACCGCACGCGGCTTGGGGTACTTCGGCTTGAAGTTAACAGTACCCGGTATGCGCAGGACACGCGCTGCGTCAGCAGTCACCGTGTTGTCGATACGCATGTTCTCCTGTGCACACAAACGCTTTAAGTTCTCTGCAACAGGTTTCCAAACATCAATCGGAACGTCTTCTGTAAACGGCCAGTACACATGGAGCCCACCGCCTGAATCAACAACGAGCGGTTGCCCTAACTGCGCGAGGTCTGTCTTTTCCAGAAACACATCGAGCGCCTCAGCAGCATCGCGCTTGGTCTCATAGCCGTCCATATCCAGAAACGCAGCACGAATAAACTCTGCGTTCTTTGCCGTGCGGTTTCCCTCTTCCTTAAACGTAGCAAGCGCAAAGTAAACATCACGCCTGTCCTTAACCCATTTATCTACGACATGCTGAAACTCTCCTAAGTTCGTTGCAAAAACATGCTCTTTCTTTTTACTTGTTAACTCGGCTATACAGTACACGCCCGTCGATGGGAGGACTGCCGCCAGAAACTCTTGCGGTTGCATGAAAACTCCACAGGTCAGAACAGGGGTAACTGGCGTCCGTCTT
>SXGQ01847184.1_pt1 | contig 11271 bp, 11 predicted proteins | sample 3178371 | NCBI WGS metagenome assembly SXGQ01 (sample SAMN11356859, study PRJNA531348) | freshwater metagenome | isolation source: freshwater sample F1-20 | place: China: Fuxian Lake, Yuxi | collected 2017-12-25 | reverse complement strand
TTTTTTTAACTTATAAAAAAAATATTTGTTTATATTATAAATTATTATGTATAACCACGCAGAAGAAACCGGATTAAACATGCGCAATGGCGCCGCCGTCACGCACACCGTGGTTATGGGCAACCTTATGTCAACCGACCAATCCACCTTGTACCTGGATGCGAACAGCGGATTTGACGCTAGCCGTCCTATCACGGTGTTTATGGTGGTGACAACCCGTTTGGGTAATGCCGTTACCTTTAAAGAAATGATTCCTTCTGCGATCCTATCCAACTTCACAGTTCCCCGAAAACTATTTGGCGATGCGCCATTTGCGCTAACCGCCCCTACCACCAACAGCGACGGCGCATTCACTTACAGTAGCAGCAACCCGGCCGTGGCCACTGTGAGTGGAACCACCGTCACAATTGTGGGTGCTGGCACATCCACGATTACTGCGACGCAGGCCGCCACCGCCAACTATGGCTCAAACAGCATAAGCACAACGTTGGTTACTACTCCGATTATTTTGGAGTTGGATTCTAATGTAACGATTAAATACATTGGAAACGCTGCCGATGTTCCGGCAAATTCTGCTCTTTTCGTTCAGGAATATATCCGAGGAACGGTTGAATGGTTTGCGGTGGTGAAAGACGGCATGAAGAGCGCGATCACTGCGTATGCCAACGGCGGTTCATCCACTCCGTTTACACCCCCCGGACAATCTGCTGTTCCGTTCAACAACATTGTGACAACGCTGACGACCGTCATGACGGGGTTATTTCAAAATGCCAGCACTTTCAACCAACCGATTGCGTCTTGGGATACTAAAAATGTTACAGACATGTCATACATGTTTACGAGAGCGAGACTATTTGACAAACCCATTAATTACTGGAATACCTCAAATGTCCGGAACATGTATTCAATGTTTTATAATGCTAACGTGTTTGATCAAGCCATTGGTTCATGGGATACAACAAATGTAACTGACATGGATTCCATGTTTGCACGTGCATACAAATTCAATCAACCCATTGGGACATGGAATACATCAAAAGTTACGACTATAGATTACCTATTTGAGAACGCAACTATTTTCAATCAACCCATTGGGTCATGGAATACTGCAAATGTTACAAGCATGCTCAACGTGTTCAGTTCTAGCGCATTCAATCAAGCCGTTGGGTCATGGAATACAGCAAAAGTTAATAATATGAATAACATGTTCAACAATGCCACCGTGTTCAACCAGGATATCAGCTCGTGGAACGTTGCATTGGTGACACCTGTGCCGCCCCCCAACTTCAGACTTAATTCGGCTTTGACTGTTGCCAACATGCCGGCCGCTTTCTATCCGGATGCATCTTTGAGCGGGTTCTCGGTTGCATCCAAAACGTTTGGAGATGCGCCATTTGCGTTGACCGCTCCTAGTACCAACAGCGACGGCGCATTCACTTACAGTAGCAGCAACCCGGCCGTGGCCACTATCAGCGGACGCACCGTGACCATTGTGGGTGCTGGAACAACCACGATCACTGCAACGCAGGCAGCCACCTTCAACTACAAGACAAATTTCATAACTGCACAGTTTGAGGTAATTACACCACCATTAACTCTTAGCGGCAGCACAGTTGTATTCACGGGTGATCCAGCCATTGTTCCGACCAGTTCTGCTCGTTTCATTCAATCAGATATCCGAGGAACCAATGAATGGTTTGCGGTTATAAAGGACGGCATGAAAGCCGATATCACCGCGTATGCCACAGATGCCACAGTATCGTCTACACCATTCACGTCCCCTGATGAATCGGCAGTGCCGTTCAACAACATTGTGACAACGCTTATGACAAACATGGATAATATATTTCAAAATGCCAGCACTTTCAACCAACCGATTGCGTCTTGGGATACAAGAAATGTTACATCCATGTTTAGTATGTTTGCAAATGCCGCTGCGTTTGATCAAAATATTAGCACATGGAATACTGCAAATGTCACGAATATGTATGCAATGTTTGATAGAGCCTTGGTATTCAACCAAGCCATTGGATCATGGAATACCTCAAATGTCAAAAATATGCAATATATGTTTGTATATACTGAAACATTCAATCAACCCATTGAATCATGGAACACATCAAACGTTACAGACATTAGTGCTATGTTTTCGTCCGCGTTGGCATTCAACCAATCTCTTAATTCATGGAATACTGCAAATGTCCTTGATATGTATGGCGTATTTAGGGATAATCCGGTATTCAATCAATCCATTGGATCATGGAACACATCAAACCTCACAAATATGGATAATATGTTTGAATTGTCGGCATTCAACCAACCGATTAATTACAATTCAGTAACAAATGCATGGAACACTGCAAAGGTTATTTACATGTCAAATACTTTCAATTATGCGGCTGTGTTCAATCAGAATATCGGTGCATGGACCACTGCAAACGTCACATCAATGGATGGCATGTTCAACAATGCCACCGTGTTCAACCAGGATATCAGCTCGTGGAACGTTGCATTGGTGACACCTGTGCCGCCCACCAGCTTCCGAACTAATTCGGAATTGAGTGATGCCAATATGCCGGCCGCATTCTTGCCGTAACTCGTAACTATTGTGGTTGACACGTAATACATAATACACCGTAAAAATGATAAAATGATAAAAATGATAACACTTTAACAAAATGTTATCATCATGCGGATATTTACATTGCATGTACGTAATGAGAGGGGGGGTCATTGCTGTCCCAGGGCCGACAACCCGTGGTCGGACTGATCCGGGTGCAGCACCACATTTTCGCCGCTGAACAACTGCTTGCGCACGTCCTCAACGGTGGTCGCTTCGTCCGCATCCACCGCAAAATCGGTGCCCTGGCTCGTCGTAACGCCCACCAATTCGCCCGCCTCGTTCACCGTCTGCGTCAGCTTGTTGCCGCTCTGCTCGGCCAGCCGCTTGTTCTCTTCCATCGCCTTCTGCTTGGCCTCCTTCACGCGCTTGTCAAACTCCGACTTCGCCTGCTCCTCGTTCTTCTTCTTCTCGCTCATGAGCTGGTTCAGCGTGTCCTCCATGTACTCCACGCGCCCGGTCTTGTACGCCTCCGGATGAAAGGGGACCCACAGCCCCACCGGGCCCACGAACACGTCGTGATGCGGGTCCACCTCGCGCAGCATCTTGCAGCGCAGCTCGGCCTCCTTTTGCGAGGGAAACACGCCGCGCACTTTGATGCCGCGAACCGACGTTTGGAACTCGTGCTGGGCACCGAACTCCTCGTCCAGCCGCTCCTCGTGCTGGTCCAAAAACGTCTTGTAGTCGTCCAGGATGTCGGACTTTGCGATGAGCTCCTTCTCGGACTCTTTGAACTGCTGGAAGTCTTCGGTCAGCTTGTCAAACTTGACCCCGTACTTGTACGACACGAAGCTGAGAAACTGCAGGAACTTCTCGCTGGACTTGTGGATGTCCCAGTGCTGCACGAACGCCTGAAAGAAGAAGTGCTCGCGCTGCTTGATGATGTGCTCCGGGGAAATGAACGACAAGCACGCGAACCGTTGGCCCGCAATCGGCTTGTCCTCGTCCAGCAAGTCCACGTATTTAGGATTAACCGTGCCGTCCGACAGCTTTTGAAGCGTGACACCCTTGGGTTCGTTTGTTTCAGTCATTGTGGTTGTGGTTGTGTGCGACGTGTGTAATATTTTGAATTTGATTTTAAGCCCATTTTCAAACAATTGTATTAATTTTTTTTTTCTTTTATATCATATCATTTTGCACATTCAAATATTTATTAATCATTATTTTTTTTCTTGATGCATTGTATAAACAAATAACAAATCAAAGATGATCGGCGGTGTTCTGGATTTAGGCGAGTTGGCTAAACGCGCCATTAAATATTTGGTTGAGGGTCTTCTGGTCGCGTTTGCGGCGTACGCCATCCCCCAACGCAAGCTCAATTTGAACGAGATCGGTCTCATTGCGCTGGTTGCTGCTGCCACGTTCAGCATTCTGGACACGTATGTGCCCACCCTCGCCGTGTCTGCCCGCAGCGGTGCCGGCTTCGGCATCGGTGCCAACCTCGTCGGTTTCCCCGGCAACGTCCTCAAGATTTAAAGGGGTCCAAAGGGTCCAATGTTCAATTCAATTAATGAAAAAATTGAATTAAATAATTATACGCATTTATTAAACACACGACACACACGACACACGACACACGACGCGCGAATCCATGACCACTGCTGCTGCTGCCTCGGCAGCCATTTTATCCGGAAACGCCAGCGGCACCATTACCACCATTTACAAATCCCGAACCAACATGTTGAGCCTGTTGAAAACGCAAGGGTATGACGTCAGCCAATATGACAATTTTGGCATGAACGAAGTGCACGCCATGAACACGAACAAGCAGCTGGACATGCTGGTTGTCACGGAGACCGGGCAGAAAGCGTACGTCAAATACCATTTAGGAAAACCGTTGCGCCGAGACAACATAACCGAATATGTGCAGGATTTGTACCATTTGGAAAAAACGCTTACCAAGCAGGACTCGCTCATCATTGTCATGAAAGCCGAAATGAACGACACCAACGTGGCAACCCTGAATCAAATCTGGGAACAGGACGGCATCCACATCGTGATATTCAGCCTGGACCGGCTGCAGTTCAACATACTTGAGCACGCCTACGTTCCCAAGCACACCATTCTGACAGACGCAGAAACGCAACAAATGATGGCCAAATACAACATTGCACACCCGGACATGCTGCCCAACATTTCACGGTACGACCCCGTTGCCATGGCAATGGGCATGCGTCCGGGCCAAGTGTGCCGCATTGACCGGTTCAGCAAGACTGCGGTCAGCACCCCCTATTATCGCATCTGCACTCAAAAATGATTGTCCGCATTGGGGCATCAAAAAAATAGTTGCATAGATATAAGATTGGTTTTATATTTTCATATTTTTTTTTGAATCTGGATTTGGAATGACGCAGCGCGAATTGGACGACATCAAAACCCAGTTTTATGCGATAATGGAAGACTACCCGAAAATACACGCAAATTTCAAAATGTCACCGGATCTGCCGAGCGCAAGGGAAGCGCGCGACAAAACGGATGCCGCGCTCTCGTCGCTGCATAACCGCATGTTTGCATTTAAGGCGGCGATGGAAAAAAGGCAGGATGAAAACGAAGAGACCATGGCCCAGATCGCCAAAAAGGGGGCGCAATTGAATGCAATGCTTGCCCGAAAAACCGCCATTTTAAACAACAAGGATCAAACCATGGCCGCGATGCCGCTGACCGCCGCAGCAAGCACGCGGGTCACGGTGATGGAGCCGTTCATCAGCATGAGCGGGCTGAGCGGGCTGTCAAAGCAACTGCCGGGATGCAATTCGGACATGTCGAACTGTCCGTGCGTTAAGCCAGGTCAAAGCACGTGCGCGTCGGAATGCAACGACAAAGGTAAAACAGATCCTAATAAAAAATGCCCGTCTTTTGATGCCAATCGTTCGTTGGTGGTTGAAGCCGCAAACATGGAAAAAAGGGCGTACATACACGCCGTGTGCCGCATCATTTATTTAATCATAGCCATTTGCATTGTGTCGTACTTCATATTTCAAACGGTTGGCAGCGCGGACTCCACCATCTTGTATGATGCGAGAATGAAGGCGGACCAATTGAAGACGGGGCTAACCAACAACACGTACGATGTTATAAACAACGTGAAAACGCGAATGAATCCGAATGCGAATGCGAATCCGAATATGTATAAATAAATTCAGCAAATTCAATAAAATAATATTTGATTAATTTAAACACCGACCCCCCGATTAATATTAAAAATTAAAAAATGAACTCAAATTACGCATCCACGCTGGACGGGCGAAATGAAAACACGGTGTATGTGAGACGCTCGTACATGTACGAATTCATCATATTGTTTGTCATTTCAGTCATTGTGCTTACCATCACCATACGAAATTTGACATCGGACACGGTTACCGCGGGAGGGTACACCATTTGCTGCATCATTCTAATCTTGTTTGTCATTTCAGTGGTGATGTATGTTGGCAACTTGTTTGGTTCACAGCCATTCAGCAGCGCAATCGGCGCAAACAGCGCAAACAGCGCAAACAGCGCAATCGGCGCAAACGGCGCAATCGGCACTGGATTCAATGAAGGACCCGTCATCCGCATTCGTTACATGTAGTGTAGTTTAATTGATGGATTGATGGATGGATGGATGGATTAATTATTGAATAAAATAATATAATGATTATATTAGCACGCATAATCATCATTGATTTTTTTACAGCAATCCAATAAACTGAGGATGGAGTCTCAGAAACGCCAATCGGGCCAATCGGGCCAATCGGGCCAATCCCCAGATTTAGTGAATGTTCAACAAAAGATGGCAACGCTGGATCAACTTCTTGCGAACTACAACCAATTGTACAAAACATATTTGCAGGAGGTGGAATCCGAAGTGAACAAAAAACAGCAGCGCAAATATCCGTACACCATAAAAAACGCAAGCGCATTTGAAAATGTTATTGTACCGGAAATACCGTTTCCGTCCAATGGCACCGAAGACGCGTGTTTCAAATCCTGCATTGACGCCGCGAGTTGCAGGTATGCGCTCTATTCCAATTCCGGTTGCGGCATTGATTGCAACCCGAACAAGTGCTTGTTGTACGGCGCAAACGCGGGCGGCATTGCGCCCGTTGCCGAAGTGCCGTCCACCGTGCCCCCGTGCCCTGCGTCGTCGGGTGAAACCGCCGCTTGGTGCAAGAATTTCAGCGATCCGGCTGCGAACGCAATCATTCCGGTATTGGTATTACGAAAGGGCAACGCCGATTGGCGCACCCTGGCCGGTCAACTGCCGAAAAAAACGGTCAAGCCAGAGGACGCCCCGTTTGCGGTGGATTTGACCACCGACGTGCAGTCGTGGTCGCCGGACTCCCAGTTCTCCGTCGTGGATGGAAACAACCAAATCAGTTTGCAGTTCCGCTACTTTGCGGAATACTGGTTGAATACGTACAACATGCAATCCGGCAGCACCACGGTCATTGCCGGCCAAGGCGCCATTGGCACATTCACGTTTTCAAAGTTGGGTGCTACCAACACGACCAACACGTCTGCATTCATCGCAATCCCGCAAATTTACAATATGCTTTCTCCGTTTCTGTCTAATTTAAAAAATACAAATTTTTATGAATACAATTTGGATGGAAACGAATTTCACATCAACGATGGCGGCAGTGATATGTATGATGCGGGTAATTACACCAGGCTGCGCGTGGATGGTAATACATCAAGTGATTTAAGCTATGGCCAAACATCGCCACTGAATGTGAACGTGAACGGAAAAAATGTCCAAGTCATCAGTTTAGGATACAAGCGTCCGCTCGTGATGTTGGCACATTGCTCACAACGAGCAGACATTGGCATGCATAAAACCGGCAATGTTGGAGCGGATGGTCAAGGAACCGTTGCATCCTACACCGTGTATAATGGTACAATAATAAATGGTTACACGGTGTATGCATGGGTGCGCGTAATATGCAACGCAGGGGACCCATCCATTGGTGATCTGTATTTTGCAATAGGGGACAATTCTACCACATTTTTTAGCAATATCAGCACATACTCCGCACCAAGCACCGATAACGGGGAATCGTATATGACCATAGATTGCACGAATGCTCTTGTAGGCACAATTCTTCTTTCAAAACCAAACGGCATTTGCATATCGGTGGCCGATTGTCAAAACGTCATTACTAATTTAGTGGAAACGTTGATAAACAGCAAAGAAAGCTACGTGGGCGCGTTCGGAGGGCAAACCATGTTTTGGAACAGCAATCAGCCCTCCAGCGGGGGGGCCGCTGCAGGGGCCCAGACAGCCGCATTTCTGGCATCCAACGTTGCGTCCAAAAAATTTAAATACAATTACTCCGCCTTTGAAAACCCGGTTTGGGACATTGAACCCAACACAAACGCCATGATGGGGCAATTACCGCCGCAACTCGCCCAAACTTCCATACCCAGTTGGAAATTTCTGGGGCTGCAAGATTCCGCAGCCGCGTGCCAGACCGCCGCAGCAAATGACCCCGCCTACGTATTTACCACGGCCACTTATTTCAACGCGTCCTATTCAAACCCCAAAAATGGCAACAACGCGTTTGCGCGGTCGTGTTACGGCAATGTGGCGGGCGCACCTTCGTCCACGGCGGCGGCGGCGGCGGCGGATGACAACGTGCAGACCATGACACCCCCCTACGGATACACCAAATTGGGTGGAAAAAATGGAATCGTCCTTCTGAAAAAAATGTATCAACTCAACAAACAAATCATGGCATTGACGGATGATCTGAAACTTTCAACGCCCCAAGCACCAAAGGCAGGTGCCGCAAAGGAGGGCTTTCAACAACGATCCCAACAAGGCGGCACCGCCAGCCCCATTGAAAATCTTTCGGAACAACTTCGGAAAGATCAAGAGAAACTTAGCAAAACCATCTCAAAAACCAATTATTTGGACTCGGATTTAATTCAATCCGACCGGTTGCTACTCCATTCGCGCATCAAATTGGGAATTGGAATTGTTTTAGGCATACTCATGGGGTATATGGCATACCGGTTCTTCACTTCGGGCAGCGACTTGCCCAAGGCAATTCAGGCCGAACTTGGAATGCCGGCCGCTGCTGCAGCGGCTCCAGCAGCCGGTTTGGACATGGATAACGGCATGGACACAGGCATGGACACAGGCATGGACACAGGCATGGACACAGGCACAGGCACCGGCATGGACACAGGCACAGGCACAGGCACCGGTAACGGCACCGGTAACGGCACCGGTAACGGCACGGGTAACGGCAATAATTAACTATTAACTATAAGGGCGATAACTATAAAAAATAATATTTGTATTTTAATAATAACACCCATCGGCCCCATTTAAATTTCTCTCAAAAAATCATGAAGTCATCCGCGCCAATGCCGCACGATGGTGTTCCGCAAAACGGGCGGGACGATGCATTGGATGAATCCGAAAAGGAGTACAACCGAATGATAAGCCAGCACACGACATATCATAGGCTGTTAATGGACGATTTAATGAAGTTGTCTTCTGAGTCGGGCTCCGGTTCCAACAGTCTCATCCAACAGCAGGTCGCTCAGTCCAACCTCATCCGCGGGATGGGAGCCACAATCGGCAATTTGAACGCGACCGACCAACGGCTCATGAACACGGCATCGGACTTCACGGTGGACACCAATGCCAACGCCCGAGAAGTGTCCGGGTTGAATAAACGCATACTACAAAACACGTCCAAATTTAACGAAACCATTGATTCGTATAACGCGTTAAGAGAAGGGTTTACCAAACAAAGCCCAACCATGGATGCCGCTTTAGAAGTAAGCAACCGCATGAAAGAAAGCCACAAATACGCGTTTTTCATATTTGGAATTGTTGCGATTTATGCGCTGTATAAAACGACCAAACAATTGCGAACGAGTGAGTGAGTGAGTGAGTGGAGTGATGCAAGTGATGCAAGTGATGCAAGTGATGCAAGTGATGCAAGTGATGCAAGTGATGCAAGTGATGCAAGTGATGCAAGTGATGCAAGTGATGCAAGTGATGCGATTTGTATGAACCAAAAAAATATTATACTTGTAAATATTAATACGATCAAATACATTATTAATATTTGCTTATACCAGTACCAGTACCAGTACCAATGCCTAGAACGGACAGATTAAGCGAGTCGCAAGACCAGTTGCTAACCAGCATTCAGCAACTGCAAACTGCTCAACGGGAAAATATGAATGAATACGGCAGCGCTCAAACGGGCAATGAACGAAGCCGCATTATGGCTAAAATGAAACAAAACGAAGCGCTTCGCGCCAACTTGTTGGCGTCCGCGGGCACGGTGAATTTGGTGCAAACCCAAGAAGTCGTCACTCTGAGAACTGCTCAAGAAAATACCGCAGAGTTAGTAAAATTTGCGGAAGACCAGCTAAAAACCCAGCGCGAGCAATTGGAAGCCATTCAGGAATCGCATGACGGAAAGAAACGCATGATTGAAATCAACACGTATTATGGAAAACGGTTCATGGCGCAATCGGGCGTTATGAAAATTTTCATTTACATGTGCATTCCTGTGCTGATTCTAGCGATTTTAGCAAACGCGGGGCTGTTCCCCAGTTACATCTCGGGCTTTATGATCGTTGCAATCGTGGTTGTCGGCGTTGTCTACATTTACGCCGCGGTCCACGACATCAATCGCCGCGATAACCGGAATTTTGACGAATACACGTGGGAGTTTGACCCCTCGCGCGTGGGAACCATTGTCAATCCGAACTACGGCACCACCGGCAGCGGCACAAACGGCGAGATCGTTGGCGTTGGCTGCTTCAACGGTAAGTGCTGCGGCGCAAGCACCAAATGGGATGGAGGGACCGGCACGTGCATAACGATCCCGTCGTCCACTACGGCACCACCAACGATCACTACGGCACCACCCACTACAGGAAAATCCAGTTTGCCAGGAGATTTGACCAGTTATTAACAACTCAACCCGGCAAATACTGCATGACCGCGTTTTCATAGGCGGTCACTTTGAACGCGTCGTTATAACCTTCCACGTACACGGTGTCGCCGTTGTACACGTTGTCGCACCCGTACTCGTTCGTGCAGCTGCGCCCCTTCACCGAAACCGGCAGCTTGATGAAGTTGCTCTTTTCGCTGATGGTGTAAAACTGCCACTTGTCGCGGTTTCGGAAAAGCGGGCGTCCCATGAGCGGCAGAATCGTTTCGGGACCGCTGATGCGCGTCAAAATGCCCACCTGGCGATACTCCGCATTCGCGGCCCCCTGCGTGCTCACATTGATCGGCACCACTGGCCCCCGAACGTCCAGCGTCGCGCGGTCGTCGCGCATCGGAGGCACGTACGGATTCAACAACACGTCGCCCTGCGAGTTGCTCACGCCATAATTGGCGCGTGACTGAAACATGGATGGATGCGCGTGTTGTGTTTGTTGCATTTGCATGTGTTGCATGTGTTGCATGTGTTGCCCGGAGGATGCATTCATGGGTTTTAGAAAATACACAAGAAGGGCAACCGCAGCAAGGATCATAAGGGTGAGGGACACGTTTTCAATGCAGAACACGCCGGGAGGGCATCGTTTTCCGGGCATACGATTTGCTTTATTAAATTATAATGTAGTTGGTCTTATAATTTAATTCCATATTAAAAATCAAAAAATCTGGCACTGGCACTGGCACTGGCACT
>SXGQ01802982.1_pt1 | contig 11271 bp, 11 predicted proteins | sample 3178371 | NCBI WGS metagenome assembly SXGQ01 (sample SAMN11356859, study PRJNA531348) | freshwater metagenome | isolation source: freshwater sample F1-20 | place: China: Fuxian Lake, Yuxi | collected 2017-12-25 | reverse complement strand
CTCACGTGGCGTGAAGTGCTCGCCGGCGGTCTCGTTGGACTGCTCCGAGAAGCGGCGGATGAGCTCCTCGTAGATGTAGCCCATCTCGTGGTTATCGACCCGGTCCGGGTGGAGGTCGATGTCGGCGAAGCGGGCGACCACCTGGTACAGCAGGTCGGCGTCGTCGAGGCGAGTGATCTGATCATCGAAGCGAAACTTGTCGATGACGTCGCGGGCGCCACTGGAGAACCCGCCGATGAACGCCTTGAGGTTGTCCCGCACGTTGGACGGATCGCCGGTCAGCTCGGCGAAGTCGAACCGGCTCGTGTTGTAGAACTCGTGACCGGCCACGGCTTTCAGCGCCTTGTCGGGGTTGTCGACGCGACCCTCGAGCTGCTGCGCCCGCTCGACCACCGCCTCCTTGGTCTCGGCGAGCACACAGTCCAGCCGACGCAGCACCACGAGCGGGAGGATGACCCGCCCGTATTCCGACTGCTTGAGGTCGCCGCGCAGCAGGTCGGCGACCGACCATATGAAGTTGACCTTGTCGTTGAACGATCCGCCGTTCGTCAGCGTCACTTGGTGCCTTTCCGCCCAGCCCATCAGCGTCAGGGAGGTTACGACCCCGACGTGACCCTAGATCCGGGACTCGCCGCCGATCTGCGCTACTCGCTTCGCAGCAGGTCGTCCAGGGGCCACGGGTCGGCGTGGAGGTTGATGTCGGTGGCGAAGTCGACCCAGCTCTTCACCGGTTGCGCCGGGTCTGTGAGCGCCCATGCTCCGATCGTCTCGTTGTACTTCCAGAAACCGGTAGCAGGGGCGAGTTCGAAGTGGAGATCCCCTCGCCGCCAGAGCCGAGCGAGCGCTCCTGCGATGAAGGACGATGCCGTGTATTGGAGACCTCGCTCCTGCTGGATGTGTGAGTACCGGTCGATCAGGAAGCGGTACTTCTCGGGTGCGGCCAGGGCGTACCGATACTCGACGACGCCGTGCTCGACGGGCGCCTCGCCGTAGGCGAAGGTCGTCAGGAGATCGTCGTAGATGCCCAGCTCGTCGCTGAGGGTCTGGTCCTTCTGCTGGAGGGCCGTGCTGCGCACCTTCGGGTCCGACGCCACCCAGGTGAACTCGGGGTGGCTGTGATCTGAGCACGTGTACGACCACACGCCAAGGCCGACCGCTTCGCTCGTGACCGCTTCGCCGTAGCCACACATGGGGCAGACCTGCGGAAGTGCCGGCATCAGAGGTCTCCCTTCGCGCGAGCCTTGTTGAACAGCTCGGCTACCGAAGGACGCACGGCGTACCGAGTGGGCTGACCCTCCCACCAGTTGAAGGGGTAGATCCGATCGGATTCCTTGTGGGCGACGTAGAGCCCCTTGATCGCCCCGGCGACACTCCGGGAGCTGGTGAGGACACCCCCGGATGTTTCGACGATCTCGTCGGAGGTGATCAGCTGGCCCGGGCGATCGAGGAGGATGTCGAAGAAGAGCCGGCCCTTACCGGACACGGAGCGGTAGAAGGCTTCGGCTAGCGCCTCGTCGTCCTCGGTCCAGGAGTTGCCATCGTGGCCCGCACCTCCTGAAGACCGGGCCCACATCGGGTGATCATCGAGCAGGCGGGTGGGGTCTTCGGGCCGAGTGGTCTCGAGCTGCCCCGTCAGCTGATCGAGCGCACGGCGTGCGATGCGCTGATCGAGTTCGAGGGTGATGCCCGCACCGAGTTCGAGTCGTACCGTCATATGTGTTCCGTGCCTTCGGAGTTGCTTCGATGGCATCTTGCTGGACCACCGCTGCCGTGTCAAGAAGCAATCCGTTCCTTCTGGATTGCTTCTTGACCACGGCCACCGTGTTCTCGTCACCCCGCGCTGGTTGAATACGGAGACGAGGAGGACGACCCTGACCACGACCGACGAGCTTCGCTTCGAGATTCCGCTGTACACGGTCTCTGACGCAGCGCGCATCGTCGGCGTTTCGGCTTCGACGTTGACCACCTGGGCGAAGGGCTACGTGCGTCGTCCGCCGGGCCGACCCGTCGTAAGCGGCGACCCGGTCGTCACCTACCTCGAGCCCGAGCGTCACGGCGCGCCCGTGATCCCTTTCGTCGGGCTCGCTGAGTCGATGGTCCTCGCTGCGGTTCGCCGCAGTGGCGTCCCAACGCAGCGCATCCGGCCCGCCCTTGACGCGCTCGAACAGGAGATTGGAGTCGAGCACGCGCTCGCCTCCCGCCGGCTCTACAGCGACGGTGCTGAGCTCCTCTTCGAATACGGCGACCGCCACCGCGGATCCTCTGAGGGCGACTCGGCGCTCGAACTTGTTGTGGTCCGAAGCCGCCAGACGGTGTTCGCCGACTCGCTCGCCGCGTATCTGAGGCGCATCGAGTACGGCACCGACGGCTACGCCTCGTTGATCCACGTCCCGGTCTACAAGCACGCCGACGTGGTCGCCGATCCCACCCGAGCGTTCGGCGCGCCGATCTTCGAGCGAGGCGGTGTGCGAGTCTCCGACGTACTCGAACGGTTCTGGGCCGGCGAGTCCCTCGAGGACCTGAGTGACGACTTCGGCGTGCCGCTCGACCAGCTCGAGGACGTCCTGCGTGTCGCATCCCGACGGGCTGCCTGACCTCTTCCTCGATCGAAGTCTCGGACGCAGGGTCGTCCCCGACCTCCTACGAGTCGAGGGTCTGCGGCTCGCGACGCTCTCGGAGCACTACGGCATCCCCGCCGACGAAGCCGTCGCCGACGAGGAGTGGCTGGAGATGGCCGGCACGTCGGGCATGGCCGTGCTGATGAAGGACACCAAGATTCGGTACAACCGGGCCGAGCGGGAGGCCGTCAAGCGACACAGCGTCCGATGCTTCTGCCTCACCCGCCAGGATCTCACCGGCGCCGAGATGGCGGCACGGTTCATTGCCAACCTGGGCGCCATCGCCAGGGCGTGCGCCGACCCGGGCCCGTTCATCTACGCCGTCCACAAGGATCGCATCGAACGACTCGCCATCGGCGACGGCTGACAGAGGCCTCGGCGCACCCACCGATGACCGTCGGCGGAGTTGAGAGACTCTCAACCTCCTCTGCAGCGGTGCAGGTCACCATGCTGTCACCGCCTTCAAGCACGTTTAGAGCTCGTTGAGAGCAGGGCTCGGACAGTCGTCCAACCACGGAGTCCTGTCCGCGTTTCTCAGCAGCCCAGCCCCCAGAAATCCGAACAGCCGACGCGAGATCCGAGCTCCTGAGCGGCTTAGTGGGACATGGAGTCCCGCGATGAACAGACGGTTGCATTGGCCGGAACGGGATCGCCGTCGTGATGCGCGTCACGGTCCTGAAGGCGTCCTCCGGGAGTGTGACCGGCCTGGTTCGCTACTACGAGGGCAAGGCCACCGACACCGGGCTCGGCGCTGATCGGGCGGTCGGCTACTACGCCGACCCTGACGAACCGCCGGGCCGCTGGTGGGGCTCTGGATGCGCGGCGGTCGGCCTCGAGGGTGAGGTCGTGCCGGGTCAGCTGGGGAACATGTTCGAGGCTGCGCACCCGGGGACGGGTCGCCGACTCGGCCGCGGGTACGGCACCAAGTCGTGCCGTGGCTTCGATGCGACGTTCTCGGCGCCGAAGTCGGTGTCCGTGCTGTGGGCGCTCGGCGACGACTCCACTCGCACCGAGGTGCTCGCCGCCCACGACACCGCGGTCGAAGCGACGCTGTCGTGGCTCGAGCGGCACGGGAACCTGACCCGTCGGGGCACCGACGGCGTCGACCAGGTCGATGCAGAGGGATTGTGCGTGGCCCTGTTCCGCCAGCACACGTCCCGGGCGCTGGACCCTCAGCTCCACACGCATGCGGTGATCTGGGCCAAGGTCCAGGACGCCACCGGCACCTGGCTCGCACTGGACGCTCGATTCTTGATCGAGGCGCAGTACTCGATGAGCTGGATCTACGACGCCCAGCTCCGAGCCGAGCTCACCCGTCGCCTCGGTGTCGACTGGGAACCGCGAGAGCCGGGCCACGGACAAGCCGACATCGCCGGCATGCCGAGCGGACTGCTCGAGACGTTCTCGCAGCGCACCCGCCAGGTCGCAGCGAAGTTCCGCGAGCTGCTCGCCCGGTGGCGAGGCGAGAACGACGGCGCAGAGCCCGACACCCGCGACCTGTACGTGCTCGAACGGCGCGCCGCTGTGAGCTCCCGACCAGGAAAGACCTGCGACCTCGATCCCGAGACGCTGCGCGACGACTGGCTCCGACGAGCGGCCGAGGCTGGCTACGGGCCGACCGATCTCCCGATCGGGCAACCACGCCTGCCGCTGGACGAGCCCATCGATCGTGAGGCAATCGTGTTCGAAGCGCTCCGCCGTGTCAGCGCCGACGCATCGACCTGGATCGAAGCCGACCTGGCACGCGAGATCGTCGGTCAACTCGCACCCAGCGCAGCCCCGAGCCCAGATCAGCTGCTCGATCTCGTGGACGGCCTCGCTGCGGACGCCGCCGCGCTCTGCACCGAGCTCCACCCCCCTGCCTCGACCGGGGTGCCGGTTCGTCGAGACGGGCGACCGATCAGCGAGCACGTCACGACGCGGCTGCTGACCACGGCGCCGGTACTCGAACAGGAACGCCGACTGATCGACTGGGCGTCCATTGCGATCGAACCGGTTCCTGCCGTGCCCACGGACGAGCGACAGGCCGCTGTCGCCCAGGCCATCGGTGGCACTGACCAGTTGGTGTTGGTCGTGGGACCGGCCGGTGCCGGCAAGACGACCGCCACCTGGGCCGGCGTGGCCCGACTCCACCAGCAGGGTCGGGCCGTGGTCGGGCTCGCTCCGTCGGGCAAGGCAGCCGACGTGCTCCGCCAGGCCGCCGGATGTCCGACGATGACATTGGCGAAGCTCCTCCACGACGACCGACGAGGTCTCGCGCTGCCGGCCACGGGAGCCACGGTCATCCTCGACGAGGCAGGGATGGCCGGCACCGACGACCTCGACCGGCTCGTCGCGCTCGCTTGCCAGCACCGGTGGCGGATCGTCGCCGTCGGCGACCCCGAGCAACTGGCCGCCGTCGGACGAGGCGGGATGTTCGCCCACTGGACCGAATCGCTCCCCGCCCACCGACTCGAAGCGATCCACCGTTTCACCGAGGCGTGGGAAGCCGACGCCTCGCTCCGTCTCCGTCGAGGCGACCCGACTGCAGCCGAGGAGTACGCCGCCCACGGCCGGGTGCGCGTCGCTCACCCGGCGCTCGCCCCCGACGAGGTCGCTCGCGCGCACCAGACGGCGGTCCAGAGGGGCGAGACGCTCGCCATCACCACCAGCAGTGCGGAGACGGCGAGAGCCATCAACGAGGAGATCCAGTGGCAGCTGCACCGAGGCGAAGCCGGCCGGCCATCGACTCCACTCGCTGATGGGACACACGCCCGCGTCGGAGACAGGATCGCCACCCGCCGCAACGACCCACGCCTCGTAAGCGACCTCAGCGTCCCGGTTCGCAACCGCCACACCTGGACCGTCGCCGACATCGGCGCAGATGGATCGGTCACGGCCGCCCACGAGGAGCAAGGCACGGTGAGGCTCCCCGCCGACTACGTCGCTGCGCACGTCGAGCTCGGTTGGGCCGTCACCGGCTATGGCAACCAAGGCATCACCGCCGACCGGGCGATCTGTGTCGTCGAGCCTGGCTCCAGCCGGGCGGGCATCTACGTGGGGCTGACCCGGGGCCGGAACCGCAACACGGCGATCATCCTTGACCCGACGGGCACCGCCGACCCCGAGGACGCGCTGGCCCGCGCCATCGCCCGACCACCGAATGCGACCACGGCCCACGCCGCTCGCGACGACCTCTACCGGCACCACGGCCTCGAGCCGCCGGCCGAGATGCCTGGGGAGCAGCAGGTGGACCCCGCAGTCGACGAACCGTCCGGCGCCGAGCGCATGCGGGCGCTCCTGGACGACTTCGAGCACTCACAACGGGCAGGGCGCGCCCCGGCACGCGGGCTCTGACCCCGAAGAATCTGCGCGAGAACACGGTCGTTTCGCGGCTTAGTGCAGTGAAGAACCGCCACCGACCGAGGAGCAACTGCAATGCCCAACCCCGACCACACCGACCGACCCGACCTCATCGATCTCCGCGCGCTCGCCGAGAAGCTCGGCGTCACCGAGCGGCACATCCGTCGTCTCGTCGCAGAGCGACGAGTCCCGTTCATCAAGTGGGGACACCTGCTGCGATTCGATCCCGTCGACATCGATCGGTGGATCGACGAGCACCGCACCGAACCCAGCCGACGGCTCCGGATCGTTCGGTAGCCTGACCGTGCGCCTTGCAGGCTGGCGCCGAACGGCCTGCCCCTCCGCCTCAATCGTGAGGAGGCACCGTGGCGCGCCGCACCTTCGGCACCGTCCGCAAGCTCCCCTCCGGCCGCTGGCAGGCGCGCTACGCCACCGCCGCCGGCGACCGGATCACCGCAAAGCACACGTTCCCGACCAAGGGCGACGCCCAGCGCTGGCTCTCGTCGATCGAGACCGACATCGCTCGAGGTTCCTGGCACGACCCGACCCTGGGACAGACCACCGTCGCCGAGTGGGCCGACCGCTGGCTGGCCACCAAGCTGCCGACCGTCCGCCGGGCCACCGCCGACCAGTACCAGTACATCCTGCGGATGCACATCGTCCCGCACCTCGGCCACCAAGAGATCGGCGCCCTCACACCCGCCGAGGTCCAGGCCTGGCTGGGGATCCTCCACCGACACTCCGGGCTCGCTCCGAACACCGTCGCCAAGGTCTACCGCCTGCTGAAGAACATGCTCGGTGGCGCCGTCGAGGTCGGAATGATCGGGCGCAACCCGTGCACGATCCGAGGCGCCGGCACCGAACGGGCGCCCGAGATCGAAGTCGCCACGCCCGAGCAAGTCGCCGCGCTCGCCGACGCCTGCGGCGACCACTACCGAGCGCTCGTCTACGTGGCTGCCTACGGCGGTCTTCGGTGGGGTGAACTCGGCGGGCTCCAGCGCCGACATGTCGACCTCAGCACTGGCGTCGTGCTTGTCGAGCAGAAACTCAGCGAGGTCAACGGCGTCCTCGAGATCGACGCCCCGAAGACCAACGCCGGCAGGCGAAGCGTTGCGCTACCGGCGCTCGCCGTCGAGGAGCTCGTGCGCCACCTGCGCACCGGCGTCGAGCCGCTCGGAACGAGCTTCGTCTTCACCGCCGCCGAAGGCGGCTACCTCCGACGCAGCAACTTTCGCCGGCGGGTCTGGGTGCCCGCTACTGAGGAGGTCGGCGTCCCAGGCTTCCGGTTCCACGACCTGCGGCATACCGGGGCGACCCTCGCCGCGTCGACCGGCGCGCCACTCCGAGCGCTGATGTCGAGGATGGGCCATTCGACGCCGGTGGCGGCGCTTCGCTATCAGCACCTGGTCGCCGGCCAGGACTCTCAGATTGCGGTCGCACTGGACATCGCCGCCCGCACGGCTAACCGTAAGTGACTGACCCTGTTGAACCCGCTGAAGGGTCAGCACTCAACCCACAGATTGGTGCTGCTTGCGTCGAAGTACGCGATGTCCAGAGCCCTCCCGCTGTCTGCGAGGGTCCGTCGACGTCGAAGGTCCTCGGCAGCGGCGGCGATCCGCTTGTTGTCTTCGCTGGCCGGGTCTCCGTAGAGCGCGATCGCGAGGCGCTCCGTCTTGGAGCGAACGACGGCCTCAAGCACGTGGTCGTCATTCTGATCCAGGGAGTGCCCGAAGATGACCATCGACCCACCGATCGACGTAAGACTGCGAAGTCCTCGGCCGAGATAGGCGCTTCGATTGATCCGGTCCAGCTTGCGCAACGACTCCGACTCAGCGACATAGAGCGGGAAGCGGTGGAGTGCTAGCTGCTCACGCGTCTGCTCAATCAGCGCCTCATCGGTGCGAACCCAGGTCAACTTCCGAAGTCCGTCGGCACCGATGTACAGATGAAGCGCACCGTGCAGGTAGTAGACGGACTGCTTGAAAGGGTCGTAGACGTCCCACAACACCGTCGTGTCTCCATCAACACGGCTATCTCGGAATCCATCGTCATGAGCGCGCCCAGGGTGCGTGAACTCCCCGTCGGGCACTTCCTGCATCAGCGCCCAGTACAGGAGCAGGTCGTAGTTGACGGTGTAGATGTTCTTGAACGGCCGGAGGAATCGCCTCACGGATCGGTAGCGGCCCTCGCTGATCTCGTGTGGGCGGTCTGGGTGCAAACCTGCGACCGACTGCGCCAAGGCCTCGCGAACCTCGACCACCGCGGCCTCGAGTTTGGAGATCGTCGCGCTGTGACCCGATGCGTCGAGAGCATCGAGCGTCCGGATTGCGTTATCGAGAGCGCGCATGGTGGCCTCGAAGTCCGGGGTTCCCATCGCAGCCATGAGCCCGGCGACCTCGTCTGAGAGAAGGCTGTGATCCTCTGCCCGCTGCGCGAGCGCCGCATATCCGAACAGCGCCGGGTTGTAGGCCATGCTGAAACCGTTGCCGAGCAGCGCGTGCTGATTGCCGCCAACCTCGTGCGCCCAACTCAGCGCTTCCTCGTAGGTCTTCACGTCCGTAGGCACGATGGGCTCCCGTCCGTCACGAGCGCCGGACGGCGGAATCCACGTACTTATGGATCCACTCCCAGGCTTCCTTCGGGAGCCATCCCTGGTAAGCGTCCGCAGTGATGTCGACGATCAGGCAGTTGTCGGATGCGTCAAGGCAGCTCTGCAGCGCCTCCCAGGCCGAGTTCGGGGTGAGTGACGTGGCAACGATCCAAGTCGAATCGAGGTAGTGCCACCACACACCGAGCCGCTTGATGGCTTCGTACAGCTTGGCGTAGTTCTGGCCTGGCTTGTTCAGGTCGTAGGTAATGAGCAGCGCACGCGAGGTCACGGTGCATCTCCTTCTGGTCTCGTTGGACGATGACTCGAGGAGGCGGGCCGCTGGTCCCATCGCCGCCAACTTGAATAGGTTGGCTGGCCTGCAACCAGACGAGTAGGTCCAGTGGACCGCTCCTCTGCAATGAGGCCCCGGCGGAAACGTTGGGGCCTCATTCGTGTCGAAGGTACCGACGGACTGTGCCCCGGTGGTGGATCCACTCCTGCAGCGCAGTGATGCCATACCGCTCGCCGCGCGCGAGCTGCTTGAACGGCGCGCGCGCATTGACATCACAGTGCTGTAATTACTAGGTTGTAGTTATGGCGACGAAGAAGCGCACCACGACAGCGATCCGCTTTCCCGAAGAGCTCCACGAGCGCTTGAAGGGCGCCGCCGACGAGCGGGACCTTTCGATCAACTACCTAGTGGTCAAAGCGGTTGAGGAGTTCATTGAAAACCTCATCCCCGTCGAGGAACTCAGCCTTACGCGGCGCTGAATCGTGGGCGGTAGGACTCACTCCAGCTGAACGCGCTCTGACGTGAGCAGAGCGGTCCACGCCGAGCGCGTTGTGACCCGCCGGCAACCGTCGTTCGCCGCCATGTCAAGGTCCGGTACACGTGCGACCTACCGGGTCCGGTAGATGTGCGACACCCTGTTGGGGGGTTCAGGAGGCGGCGTTGATCCGGTTGGGGCGGCCGGCGGGGTTGGCCAGGGCGCCGTGCTCGCGGGTGCGGTCGTGCTTGACCGGGTGTCGCCGGAGGAGTTCTTCGCCGATGGAGATCTCCACGGTCCCGCCGATGACGGCGACCTGGACCGAACGGCGCTTGTAGGGGTTCCCGGCCCGATAGCTGGTTCCGGCGAAGCTCACGTTCCCTGAGCTGTCGACCTTGCGGGTCACCGACGCCGCTGATGGTGACGGCCGCGACGATGCCCGCACCACCGGCGCCTTGGCGTTGCCGCGTGTGATCGCCTCGGCCTGTTTCGCCGGATCATGGATGCGGGCGTGGCTGCCAACAACGACACCGCGGTGGGAGATCTCGACCACGCCATCGTCGCAGGTGATCTGCACGGTCTCGCCGGCCAACCACTTGCCGGCCATGTACCGGGCCGTCGCGAAGCTGATCTGCCCGTTGCCGTTCACCCGCCGCGACGCCACCGGCACCACCTCGGTCGTGTCCGGCGCCGCACCCTCGAGGACCATGTGGGATGGTTCGGGGTGGGCGAGCTCGAACCGACGGATCGGCGGGACCATCCCGATCCCCTGATGGGGACGGGCCTGGTTGTAGTAGTCGACCCACTCATCGATCCGAACCTGCGCCTCCTCGATCGACTCGAACACCGCACCACGAACCAGCTCGTCCTTGAGTGTGCGATGGAACCGTTCGACCTTGCCGGTCGTGGTCGGCGACCGAGGCGCTGTCAACAGATGCGTGATCCCGTTCTCCCGACAGATCCGGTCGAACAGCACCTCCCCGGTCCCAGGCCCGAACCGGCCCGTGAACACCTTCCCGTTGTCGGTCAGGATCCCGCCCGGCACCCCGTGACGACGCATCGCCAACGCCAAGGCCTCACACGTCGGCCGAGCCGTCGCCCGGGGGACGACGAGCGCAGAGACACAGAACCTCGAGTGATCGTCGACGCCGGTCACGACCTTGGCCTCCGAGCCATCGGCGAGGCGGACACCACCGACGATGTCCATCTGCCACAACTCCATCGACCGGGACCGCTCCCACCGCTTGTAGTCCGCCTTCTTCCGCTTCCGCGCCTCGGGCGTGATCAGCCCGTGACGGACCAGAGCGCGATAGATCGACGACCGCCCCGGCACCGGCGACACGCCCTCGACCCCGAGCCAGTGACCGATCGTCTTCGGACCCCAGCCGGGATGCTCCACCCGCATCGCCACGATCCGCGCCTCGATCTCCGGGACCATCTGATGCGGACACGAACCCGGCACCTTCGACCCATCCACCAGCCCGGCCAACCCCCGAGCCGCGTACCGGGTCAACCACCGATGCACCGTCTGACGCGACACCCCCGCGCCCTCGGCCACCTCGGTCACCGGGACACCGTCGAGGACCTCCAGCACCGCTGCATACCGCTGTTCCACGAGCCCGAGCTCCACCAACACGACGACACCCCCTGGTCGACTTCGTCGACCAGACAGCACAGCCCGTCAGCTCATCGTGTGTCGCACATCAACCGGAACCGGTGTCGCCCATGTACCGGACCGGCTGCCGCCCATGTACCGGACCCGCGCCGGCGAGTGTCACACGACTACCGGAGCCGCAGTGTCAAGCATCTACCGGGCCAGCACACCGTCGTTCGCCGCCACCTTTGGGCACGTGGTGGGCACGACCGTTGTGCTCGCAACTGTTGTCTCCGCAGGTACCGCCGCTGACCTGCGGTGATTTGGTGGAGACGATGGGAATCGAACCCACGACCCCCT
>SXGQ01543904.1_pt1 | contig 11271 bp, 18 predicted proteins | sample 3178371 | NCBI WGS metagenome assembly SXGQ01 (sample SAMN11356859, study PRJNA531348) | freshwater metagenome | isolation source: freshwater sample F1-20 | place: China: Fuxian Lake, Yuxi | collected 2017-12-25 | reverse complement strand
ATGCATAGCAATGGCTTGTTTCCGAGCACGCAGAGCACGATTGTCTTCCATCACGAGACGCTTCAACTTGCGCTCTTCTGAGAGGACTTCACGATGCATCGTAATATTCAGACGCGCCTGCTTGATCGCGGCACGAATCCGCTGCTGGTCGTCGAGCAGATTCCGAATAACGTCGCGCTCGACCTGAACCATCTCACGACGCTGCTTTAAAGTGATACCCATATTTCTATTCCTTCCTAACTCGGGGGGACCAATTTCCCATCCCATAAGACAATTCTAGTCCAAACGGGCTGCAAAAGCAATAGTAAAAAGTCGAATAAAATCAATAACTTACGTGCTCCCCGAAAAACCGAGGAGAAAGCCTGGAGAGGAGGGCTGTTTTTAGGGTTCCCGAGGGTAGGGAGGGGGGAGAGAGACCGCTCGGATCGGCTCAGACTCTGATGGTCTTGAATTCACCCAAGAATTGGTTCTTCGCGGATCGGAGCATGAAGGCAAAGTCTAGTTGGAGCAATGTTCCTTCGGCTTGATGAACCTCAACCAACTCAACAGGAATGTAATCGTGATCTCGGAAGAAATTGAGATATTCAGAAATGTTCGGTGCACCAAAATTATATTCAATCACTGGCATCTCACAAACGATCAATTCTGTTTTACCAAGAAGTTTCTTGGATGCTGACAAGATGTCTAACTCTGAACCTTGCGTGTCAATCTTCAGAAGATTCGGAATTGGAAGATCGTTCTCTTGAATGAGTTTGTCAAGAGTTGTGCATGGTGTTTTTACTGCAACCTTCTCATCATACCAAGTTGTTGTTTCTTTGTAATATGAATCACCAGTATTACATCCTGGATAAAAATCTACGAATTTGCGATTCTCATCTGAAAGAACATTTAGAAAAAATCTATGACCAGTTACTAACAGATCTGACATGTAATGAACATTTGCTTCGAACAAAAAGAATTTCGAATCAGGCAATGCATTTTTGTTGACTGTTCTTGTCCAAAAACCACTACATGCGCCAATGTCATAGACATTATCAAACTGCATTCCTTTACTTCGAAGCAGCAGAATCAAATCAATTAACTTATCCATTAATGAATACCGACTTGAATTGATTCATAACATTATGTGGATTGTAATCATCAACTACAAGTTTTCTATAATTGATTCTATGCAAACTTGGATCTTTCAATTCTAGAATTTTGTTATAAACATCTTCTTCATCGTTCTCTTTATAAAGAAGATCAAATGGTCCCAACATCGTAACATGGTTACGATCAAAGCCACGCTCACACGCAATGACTGGCTTATTAAAGAATAAAGATTCTGCAATTGCCAATCCGAAAGATTCTCCGAGCCACCTTGCATGTATGAATGCATCACATGCATTAATGTAGTTGGATTTCTGTTCCTGACCGAGGAATGGTCCGAGGAAAATTATATTTGGATGATCACAGAAAGGTTGAGTGTTCGCAAAAAGAAAAACGATGTCATCTCTTTCCTGCACAATTCGTTTAATTGCGTTATGCACAAACGGCAGATCAAACGTTTGATAGCCACCAAATCTTCCAATTACAAATTTGTTCTTTGGAATGTTGAGGGCTGCTCGAGTATCAAAGTTGGGTTCTGGTAGATTCACAACGTATGGAACCCAAGGATGCAGAGGGGCATCGTACATCTTGGAAACATTATGAGCCATCCATTCTGAGATATATGCATAAACATCGCCATGCGGATCATACCACTGAAACACGCAATGAACACCCATTTTGGTGGATGTGATTACTGCATTCTCTCGCTTTGTGTGTGAGTCAACTCTTTCACCAGCACGTTGGCTATAGAACAAATCATAACCAGATGCAAGATCATTTAGTTCATTATTGTTTTCATATGTCAGAAGTTGGAATTTTTTACCAACTTCTTCGATAACTTGCGGCACACCTCCAACATCAAGACCTTCTGGTTGTTCTTGAGAATATACAATCACACTCTCGTTTCCAAGAATCTCTTGGTTGTAATGTGCATACTCAAGGATTGAGTTTGTTGTTCCGCGATAATTTAATTGTTCAGCGTGGAATAATACTTTCATACATCCTCAAATTCAAATTTAGAAGATTCACAATACTTCTGATCGTTCTTTAAGATTTCCTCATAATCTGGATCGAATTCTGCAATTCGTAGCCATGTGGTGTGCATTTTGGCTTCCATTTTACAATTCACAATCATATAATTTAGTTTTATTGCATTCAGATAATTCCACAGAAAAACTTCTCCGTGGAAAATCTTAGTTTGTTCTGGAAGTTTTCTCCAGTTCTTTTTGTGAACAAAAAACAAATTGCCATAACCCAATGGAGGTGCTCGTTTTGATGGATCTGGATCAGAGCAACTCAAAAAATCTATTTCATCGTTTCTATAAAACTTATTATACTCTGCTTCATGACCTTCGCATTTCGCAAGCAATCCAACAACACCAACTGTGTTAGTATTTTTATTCATGAATGCAAATGTTTTAGGAAACACATTAATATTCACTATAACATCATCGCTATAGAATGAAAGGATATCATATTGTGCTAATGATGCTCCAAGATTCCAAGCGGGAGTTACATATATGTTTTTGATTTGATTGTGAATCTTGACTTTTGGATTCAGCAGCGCAGGATGACTTGGCGTATTGTTTATATTATTATTGATAATGATCACTTCACCAACGCAGTCAAGTTGAACAATTTCTGCGAGACGATCGCAGAAATATTCTGGATACCACATTGTTGGAACAATAACAGAAATCATTTTACTTTAAAGTGCTCTTGTAAATTATCAAATCCACCAATGTATGTGCCATCTAAAAAGATCTGAGGGACAGTACGAGCATTCGGAACTGCTTCAAGCAACTGCTCTTTTGTGTAGCCATTGCCGATCAAACGTTCCTCAATTTCATATCCTTTTTGTTTCAATAACTCTTTTGCGCTGACGCAATATGGACATGAAACCTTTGACCAAACAACTGCCTTTCTTTCTGCAATGTTCCACTGCTGTTGTACAGAAGTCTTGATAATTTTACGAGTGGATGGGTCTGATCCAAATTCTCTTTCGTAAATAGTATTTCCTTTATCTGGACTTTCGTATATCTTTTCCATAACAACTCCAAAATGGTAGCGGGGACAGGATTCGAACCTGTGGAACCCAGATTATGAGTCTGGTGACTTGACCGCTAGTCTACCCCGCAATTTTTCTTTGATCTTCTTTTTTCTTTTTTCCGAAGATGCGTTCCCAATTCTCATCGAATTGCTTTCGTGGAACACTCAATGGTCTTGGTTTGCTTCCTTTACCGCCAGTGCTCACGATGCCATTCTCCAAACACGACTATTCTTCGGAATGCTTGCCTTTAGGTATTCCATTTGATCTGCAAGCACTTTACGATTCTTTAATAATATGCGTTCATGTACAGTTGGAGCATAAGGCACATATATCAGATGCATCTTTGCTTCTTCTGGTGTGCGATTACCTTTACGATGATTACACGTACGACATGCAGTTACGCAGTTATTCCAGTGATTCGTACCGCCGCGAGACTTCGGATGAACGTGATCAATCGTTAATTGACTTGTTGAGAATTCATCTCCACAATATGCACACAGATGCTGATCGCGAGCATAGAGTGTCATACGATCAGCAAATTTAGTTTGCTGATTATAGAATTTGTCTCCAAGCAATGGACCATTCACACCAATGATACAAGAAATATCAATGCGCGATTGCTCACCATGTTCATTGTGTCCACCGAACATGGTCTTCATCCTCTCACCCAATTCCCAGAGAACTTTATTCTTGACGTAATAACATGCCGCCATTTCGAAGTTCACCCAGTCTTTAGGCATTCCACCTTTATCTACAACTAATACTAAACTCATAGTCTCTTATTTATCTTCAATCACTTCGAACTTTTTAAATAAATTTCCTTCGCGAGCCTCATCGTTAATATAAGTTGCTTCAGTCAACAACCACAACTCGGCTCCGTTCTCAGCGGCATATGAGAGCAATGCGGAAGAATCTTTCGGGAAACAAGATCCGCCAAACCCATACTTCCCATCTGGACCAGGAACTCGCCAATGCGTATGTCCTAGACGCTTATCAAGAACTGCTAATTCAGCGATTTTACCATAATCAACATCAACTTTATCGCATAGTGCCTTGAACTCGTTAGCGAAGATAACCTTCGTTGCCAAGAAGCAATTTGCGAGATACTTGAACATCTCTGCTTCCTTTGTTGTTCGTTGGATCACATGCGCGTGATTGTCAACTTTGGCATTAAATTCGTAGTACAACTGAGTCATAACTGCAGCAAGACCCTGATCATCTGCACCAATGACAATTAAACGTTGATTGCGAAAATCACCATATGCATTGGCTTCTGTCAAAAACTCTGGATTAAATCCAATGGTCATCTGATAATCTTTTGCGAGACGTTCAGTGGTTTCTGGAGTTACAGTTGACTTGATTACAGTGTATTTGCGACGGTCAATTTGAGCAATATCGTTAATTACAGAAGAAACGATTGAGATATCGCATTCACCAGTATTCTTCATTGGAGTTGGGACGCAAACAAAGATAATATCTGAGCCTTCTACAAATTCTCTGAAGGTGGCAACATTACGCTTTGTTTCATCAGTATCCCAAACGAGAGCATTAAAACCATCTTTAAAGTTCTCATACATTGCGCCGCCGACAAATCCTTTGCCGACAATACCGACTGTGTAACTCATGTCAATACCTCATCTTTTTTTCTAAAATAATTGTAGTAAATCATCATACAATACCAAGTAAAACTCAGTATGAAAAATGTCGCTCCACCTGCCATTGTATACCACTGCTCAAGTGTATACATGAAGTAGATTCCAGATACCTGTCCACCATAAGTGATTAGTGGAGCAGCCCAATGTACACCCAACACCTGTTTGTCTCGTAACAACTTACGAATATTCAAGAAGTGCGACGTGCAAGCAATGAACGGAAAGATACTGTTAAATTGATCTAATGTCATAATATATTTGGTGCCCATAGAGGGACTCGAACCCCCACGCTTTCGGCAATGGCTTCTAAGACCATCGTGTCTACCAATTCCACCATATGGGCTATTTTTTAAATAATTTAAACGCTAATGTGTACCTGATGCTATGAAAATCTCTTGATGGCGATTTCCCAAAATGTATAATTTTTCCTGGAAAGAACAAAGCACTATTTGGTTTTGGTAAAAAGAATTTATATTTGTTTGAGATTTCAATATGAATGTTTTTTTCACAATCATGATATCTATCTAAAAATACAGTTTCTCCACCCCACTCATATTTCCATTCTCTATTCATATAAATCAAAAACGTATATCCGTTTTCTGCCGCATTATCAGGATGCGGATAACCATCTAACGATGTTGTTTGTCCGTTTGCATAGATTTTTTCGATATCAAATCTCATTTTTGTGAGTTTTTGAATCTTTTTCAATATTTTATTATTGAATAGATCAAATTTCTCCAAACCTGGCAAAGCCCAAAGAAATTTCTCATCATTATCTGGAACGCTGAAATGTTTTCCCCAACCAAAGGAATGTAAATGCTTTTCAACCTCTGAAAATTCTTCTTCAGTTAAAACATCATCATACTCTTTAATTTGATCTAGCAAATTCATAAATTAAATTTGGCGGAAGTGGTAGGATTCGAACCTACGGTTCCCGTGAAGGAACGACAGTTTTCAAGACTGTTGCGATCAACCGCTCTGCCACACTTCCAATTATCCTCTTAAACTGTGTGGTGTTGGTTTACCATTCTCATCAACACACACAAAAACCATTTCATCAATATTCACTATCACTTTTTGCGTCACGAGATTTCGTACTTGAACCTCAACAGTGACGCTTGTTCTACCAACTTTCTTCAGAGCAACACCAATCTCAATTATGTCGCCCTGAAATGCTGGAGCAATAAAATTGATCGCTGAAATGCTTTTCGTTACAACTTTATTGTGGCGCGTTTCAACTCCAGCAAAAATTGCTGCTTCTTCGTCAACCCAAGCCAATAAGCGACCACCAAATAGTGTACCGCGAACATTTAGGTCTTGAGGCTGAACTAACTTCCTTGTTAAAAATCTCATTTTCCACCCTTGTATCTATTATACTCTTTCATAATGAAAATGTCAAGCGCGTGAACAATCTTACCAATTCTATACGATTGATTTCCTTTTGCTGCTTCCATCACCAAATGGTTCAGCAAATGCAACTCATAAACCAAATCTTCGAATGTGGTCTGTTTGTTTCTAATTTTTCGCAAGACTTCGCGATATTGCTCAGCATTCTTGGCTACATCTTGATTGTGAGGAATTCCACTTGGTGACGCTCCTTTGTTTTCAAGTGCATCACAAAGCATATCGACATGAGGTTGAAGATCCTCGAAATTAAACTTTTTTGCTTCTGCCATGATTATTCTCAAAAAACTCCATAAACTCTTTTGGACCACGACGAAACATCTGACCGTTCACTTGATATTCTAATGGAATTCTATGCTGTTCGCAATGAGTCAGTATCCAATGAAAAACGTCTGACTCCATTTTCTTTCCACATTCAACCACAAGCCAGTATCCTCTATCTTCACCCCATGACCTTGTGGTTATGATAACATTTGAAAGACTTGGTTTCATCCATTCAGGGATCATAAAATCTTCATCAGCAAGCCATTGACATTTAAATGCTTTACATGGATCTTGAGGTCTATCTTTATAGATTGAACAGCCATTTCCCAAAAAATGACATTTGATGCCAGGGCTCATTGGATGACCGTGTACAATACTAGTTAGCCAACCTTGGCAACAAGCAGTGCATTCTCCACATTTTCTTTTAGATGTCAATTTCATAAAATGGAGCGGGATACGAGGCTCGAACTCGTGACATCAACTTTGGCAAAGTTGCATTCTACCACTGAATTAATCCCGCCTTTGTAAAAGCATATTTCCTGAAACAGATATTCTCACGCCATTGGATGTTGTAAACGGATATACGCAATGAAACAAACTAGAGGGAAACATCATCATTCTTCCTTCATCTTCTTTGTTCAAAAGAATCGTATGCGGCACAACTTGATTATTTATAGTGTTATACACAAACTCAAATGCAGCCTTCTGCGGCACATTGTCTTTTCGAGTTTCAAAGTCAGTTTCTAATTCTTTCTTCAAATCATACGGTATTTGAACCCAGATTACAAATGAAACATGACCAGCGTGTCTATGATTGGGAACGTACTCGTTCTTCTTCTGATAATTGACCCAAACATCATGGAGTTGCGGTTTATGTTTATCCATGAAATTTTGATCAAAATTAAAAACTCTATGATACTCGTCAAATGTGTTGCATAAAAATTGATTTAACATTTGATCCTGTTCATGAGGATATCTGAGAACCTTGTTAATCCGAGCAATTGTGCTGTGATTGTATTTCTCTTTAACAAAATCACTTAAACAATTACGTTTGAGAGATTGAAAAAGATCTGGAGGTAATCTTGCGTTTAAAACTCCTGGATTCCACAAATTGATTGCTGAATAGTCCATGATTAAGTTTTAATGATATTTCCTGCAATTGAAATTCGATAATCATCCGAAGTTTGAAACGGATACACGCAATGAATCATACTTGATGGAAACATTACAATTGTTCCTTCATACGACTTATCAACATAGATTGGAGTGTTTTGTAATACTCCATCATATCTTGCATATGTGAATTCAAAACAAGAATTTTTCGAAGGGTACTTTGGATTGCTGTAATTGTATGAGAGTTCATCTTCCAAATTGTATGGAATTTGAACCCAAAGAACAAACACAGCAAGCCCACCTGGATGTAGGTGATTCGGATTGAACTCACCCTTTTTCATATAATTGGTCCAAATTGGATTGATTTCATAATCACAAACTTCTGTTTGATAGAAATCTCTCCATGTCTCATACATCTCTGTCAAGTAATCAACAAATTCAGGAATATGAGGAGTCTCGTATTCCTCTTTGATTGAACCAACCAAATCCTGATTTAATGATTTCTGTTTTGACTTTGGATCAAGAACGGCTTTCCTTACTTTCTTGAATAGAGAGTTTGGGAGTTTGCCTGAGAGAAGACCTGGATTGAATAAAAATGGAATTTTAAATTTATCGTTTTGCATATCTTTATCCCAATTTTGCAGAGAAACAGTTCATACAAATTTGAGTTCTTGCCAATTCAACTGTTCCAGCGTGTAATTGACTCAACCAAATCTCACGAATAGATTGTGTGTTGAGATCACCAAATTTAAAATCAAAGTTGTAGTCATTACAGCACAAAAAAACTGAACCTGCGGAATTCACATTCAACCATTCCAGCGATCGATCACCCCAGTTATTGCATCCAATAACTTTCTTACCAGCCTGTAGTTTTTCTAAAAAGGGTTTATTTGACATTATGTGATCTATGCTTCCAGCACGATCATATAAGTGTGTCTTTTCTATCGAAACTCTTGGGAACATTTGTCTCGCAATTTCAAATTGTTTCTGATGTTCACCAAAAACAGGATGAGTATCATAATTGAGATCATCGAATTCCTCACCCTTTGTGACATATCCACTTTCAATATGTCCACGATCAAGTCCATTGATACCAATTCTGAAGTTAGCGCCCAAATCTTTTAATTGGAAGGATGCATAAGAAACATTACTCAACATCCTATCAAATTGTTCCTCTGAAAATCCAGATCTCTCAGACCATAGTTCTCGCTCAAATGCAGGAATGTTCAATCCAACATGATAAACTACATCAAGATATTCTTTAATAAGATCTGACCGTTGCTTTGTCAATGAAACACCGTTGCTCAATATAAGAGTTTTAAACTTATATTTTCGCATTAGTTCTAGCAACTGTTCTAGGTGCTTGTATAGAAGAATCTCGTTATAGTGAGAAGTTGCAATTGTTTGGAAATTATTTTCAACAACTCCATCTGGTCTGTTTTTTTCTTCAGTCAGTTGTTGAAAGATCTTCTCAACAAACTCAATGGGCATAACACCAGAACCTTCTTCTGGCTGAGTATAGTATCTTACTGGACAAAACCAACATTTTGCATTACAGAATCCAAATGGATCCAGTTGCATATACTTGATTTTTGAATGATGAAATATGTTTTCCATTATCGCGGAACACCTTTCATGTCATACGAGAGTGGATCTAGTTTCTTAGATCTTTTTGGTTTCTCTACTCCCAACTTTTTGCAAAGACTTTCTTCACGCATAACATTATCAAAGTAATGATTTGCGTGTGGTCCGCGACTTCTTACATAATGAAGAAACATTTGAGTGTAATATTCACCCTTGTATTCTTCTCTGTAATGTACGATTTCATTTCCAATGTAAATGATTGCGTCACCTGGAAACAGTTCAATAGGAACTCTGGTTGTTTCATTTGGCTTCATCCAGATAGTCCAATCCTCATTTCCTCCTAAATGGACTGATATAGAAATTTCGCAAGAATCTCTATCGACATGAGGGCTTAAAGAACTGCCTTTAAAGTAATTTCTGCCGTAGGCATAAGTTGGTAGAACGATTTCTTCAACATAATGCGTAACTCTATTAACATTTAAACAGAGTTGTTCTATGAATGTGTAATAACCTGCAACCGATTGAGAATTCGGCACATCATCATCGTTAGATTTGATTTTGTTTTTCTTGCAAAACTTTCGGAAATCTTCGCCAATCCACTGCGCATCTTTCTGCGACAAGAATTCACGAGCAACCATAAATTTACTTTCTTCTAATACTGTGATCATACAAAATCCATAATTATAATTGTTTTCGATCTTCAGAACCAAAAGAAAGCCCAGCACGTGGAGTCATTGGCTTTGTATCATGCCACATTCCACGCGGAACATAAATCAATTCACCTGGTTCTAAAACCTTTTCGAAACTTCTAAATTTACCTTCAACTTTCCAAAGAGTGTATCCTATCATCTGCCAACACCAGACATCCATAACGTCTCTGTGGCGACCATATGTTGCAGATTCAGAACTCAGACTTATATATGCTAGAGCAGTGAAGTTCTGTTTATTTCGAATGTTATGTGTTTTAGAAATCTCTTTCAAGAAAGCATGAACAATGGGAATTTCTTGACATTCGTGCAAAACAAATCCCATTTTTTCTTGAAATTTAAAGATGTCTTTGTATTCTGTTGTTAGATGAATTTTATATTCTCGATCTAACTCATTCAGAATTTCGTTCCATGAAGGAAGTGGAACTTTGATTTTTCCGAAATGGAAATAGTCTTCGTTGTTTCTTGCATTCAAATACTCTCTATAATGAAGAAATTCAAACATAAGACCTCAGATTGGAGCAGAGTAGGAGAATCGAACTCCTTTGACCAGCTTGGAAGGCTGGGACACAACCAATATGCCAACTCTGCATTTTCTGGTGCCCATGGCGAGATTCGAACTCGCACTTTACTGATTTTAAGTCAGTTATCTCTGCCGATTGGATTACATGGGCTAAATTTATTTCTGCTCTTTTAAGTATTCCATAATGTCATTGTATACTTGAGACTGCTTATCATGCACCATATCCCAAATATTTTCTGACCAAAGTTCACCATAAACTTCGCTCTGTTCTTCCTCGTCAAGTTCACGGAGTGCGGGAACCTGTTCTTTCATCATCTCAGAAATCTCTTCGTCGTCCCATTCGCATCCATCAACCATGCCATCTTTGTCGTAGATATAAACTCCAAAGAAGTTTGGCATTTCGTCTTGATAGAATACAGAAGCAATGAAGTCAGGATCAACCTCTTTGATTTGCTCAAACATCCAATGCAATCCTGCTTGTGGAAAACTCCATGCAGAAACTGTATTGAAATAATCCTCGCCACGATCTTCAAAATGACACCACTTTGGACCAACATTCTCACAGTTCCATTCATACTTATCTGAGATTTCTGGATCAAGACCCCACATGTCACTGAACCACTCATAGTTATTGTCAGTGCGAATGCGAGAATAAAGTTCTTCTAGTTTTGCTTTACCAGCATCACTAATTTTCTCAAACCGAACACTAGTGTTTACATGATTTGCCATAATGTGTATCCTCAATAAAATGGTCTCGGTGGCTGGATTCGAACCAGCAATTTCCAGTACCCAAAACTGGCGGATTAACCAGATTTTCCTACACCGAGAAACTTATCAATAAACGGCTGATTATACAAAACCAAACTTCAAACTCTGTTCTCTACT
>SXGQ01664902.1_pt1 | contig 11272 bp, 11 predicted proteins | sample 3178371 | NCBI WGS metagenome assembly SXGQ01 (sample SAMN11356859, study PRJNA531348) | freshwater metagenome | isolation source: freshwater sample F1-20 | place: China: Fuxian Lake, Yuxi | collected 2017-12-25 | reverse complement strand
GCGCTTTCCACTTCGCACCGGTGGGGTTTGCATCGCAACTTTTATGCCCGCAACTAATACCGAAGAGCGCGAACGCTGTGCTAGTAAATCACAGGAGCGCACGGCGCCAATGGAGTTAAGAAAATCGCTATAGAAGCTGACTAGGTGCTCAGACATATCAATACCTAATCGCGCTATCTCATGTTGAACGATTTCAGCAAGGCTCATATCGGGTAGGCCGCTGCTAATTAATGTGGGAGGCGCAAAAGCTAAATTCATCTGCGCTCCGCTCACCCCAGCGCTAGGTGATTTCTGCAGATCTGAAAAATGCAGCAGCAAATCACGGCGGTTAACATCGGTATGCAAGCGATCAAATGCACCCGTCAAGATTGCACTTTCAGTAACAGGTGCACTACATCCAGAGCGGCGCACAAAATCAGTTAAATCTATATAGGGCCGCCCAGCAATAATCGATGCAACTTCCCCATCGCTAATCTTTGTAATGGTGGAGAGTGCAATACGAACTGCGCTGCCGTTATCTTCTACACGATAGAGCGCATCAGATTCATTGATATCAAGGGGTGCAACCTTTAACCCCATCTGTCGCACTTCATCAACAAGTAAACGCCTTGGATACATCCCTGGATCATGTGTGAGCACACCGGCTAAAAACGCTGCTGGGTAATGAGTTTTGAGCCAGGCTGATTGGTAAGTGGGCAGGGCAAAGGCTGCAGCATGTGCTTTACAAAAACCAAAAGATGCAAAAGCTCGCAGAACTTCCCAGATCTCATGAATGATTGGCAGTTCATAGCCCTTGGCCGTTGCAGCAGGAAAGAACCAATCACAGACTTCTTGTTGTCCATCCCTATCCCCCAACGCCCGCCGCTTTTCATCAGCGCTAGCGAGTGAGACCCCTGTCATCGTTGCAATAATTTCAATGACCTGTTCATGGAAAACAACAACCCCTTCGGTATCGCGCAAAATCTCATAGAGATCTGGGTGAATGATTTGGGCTTTTGCCCAGCCATGACGGGCCTTTAAAAAGGGTGTAATCATGTCGGATTTCACTGGCCCTGGTCGAAAGAGTGAGATATCAATAATCAAATCAGTAAATGTTTTAGGCTCTAACTTTCCAACAAGTTCGCGCTGGCCCGGAGATTCAATTTGAAACAAACCTAAAGTATTAGTGGATTGAATTAAGGCATAAGTATCAGGATCATCTAAGGGCACGGCATCGATATCCACCCTGAGATTTTCTGTGCGCTCTATCTCAGTTAAAGCATAAGAAATAGCCGACTGCATCCTCACACCCAAGACATCGAGTTTTAACAAACCAATAGCTTCAACATCATCTTTATCAAAGACCACCATGGGATAGCCGCTGGCATTAGAAAGAAGTGGCGTGCGATCAAGTAAACCGCCATCAGATAAAACAATGGCACATGGGTGCATTGATAAATGCCGCGGTAAACCATCAAGGCGCTCAGCTAGTGCAATCGTCATTGCAGTTAATGGCGCAGAGATATTAAGGGAGCGCAGCTCAGGTAAGTTCTCTAGGACCTTAGAGATATTACGTGCTCTCACATGTGGCATCGACTTTGCCAACATATCAATCTCCATGCCTGGCAGGCCAAGGGCTGCTCCTGCATCTCGTATTGCATGGCGGGCACGGTATGTATCAACCATGGCAACAGTTGCGCATCGAGATTGATTGCCCGGCACATCCCAATCAGTATTGCCATAGCGTTTAAAAACCATGTCATAGATTTCAAGTCGCCTATGTGATTCAACATCTATATCGATATCTGGTAAAGCTCTGCGCAGCGGTGAACAAAAGCGCTCCATCAATAGACCATGCTGTAGTGGATCAACCCCAGATATCCCAAGTAAGTGACAGATCAAGGAACCCGCACCACTTCCCCGTGCAGCAACTCGAATACCAGCACCACGTGCCATGTCACAGATATCGGCAACAGTTAAGAAATATGATTCAAAGCCAAGGGTTGCAACTGTTGATAGTTCATCATCAAGACGTGTGCGAGCTTTTTTAATCATCGCGCTATCGCTATAGCGCCAGTTGATTGCAGCTTCACTGCGAGTGCGCAGCAATACGCGCATTTCATGGGCTGAATCTGCCCCCACCACATGGGCTTCAGGTAGATGCGCACCACCTAAACCAATATCTCGCTGGGGAGATAACAAAGAGCGCTCTGCCCATGCACGAGTGGTTGCTAGTAACTGGCGCGGTGTTCGCTCCCCTGCAGCCCGTGCAATTTCACCGGCCAGTGAAATCATTTCATCACTTGATTTTAAAAAGCCTTCAGCATTTTGTCGCTCAATATGGCGCGGATGCAACGGCACTAGCTGGCGAGCGCAATCTAAAACATCTGCCACAGGACCATCGGCCCTATCGCGCATGCGAACTGCGTTAGTAATAAGGGCGTCAATATCGTGATCACGGGCGAAAATTAAGGACTTTGCAGCATGGGATGTGGAGCGTGGACCTTTACCAGCCACTAAATGTGAAACACATTCAATGGCGTTATCTGCAAATAAATCACGGGTTTGATTAAAGGCAGCAAAAGCTGCATCAATACGGTTATCGGTAATGAGTGAGCCCACTAACGAGTGTGGTCCATGCAGGGCATAGACGTTAGTGCTGTAATGGCTAAAGCGTTGTAGAAAATCAAGAGTCAGGACTGGGCTGCGGCTATCACTTGTCATTGCAAGAGATGTCAGCAACCTACATAGCGAGCGCCATCCCCCATCACTATGTGCCAAAAGGGTCAGGCGATTATTACTACCTCCCATATCAACTGCCAGATTGACTCCAATAATTGGTGCGATACCAAAATCAACACAGCTTTGCGCAAAGGCAATAGCACCGGCTAAACCATCACGATCAGTTAGCGCCAGCGCCGGCATCTCAAAGGCAGCAGCGCGTTCTACTAAATCAGCTGGCTGTGTTGTGCCATATTTGAGTGAATAAGCACTGGCAACGTTTAAGTGAATAAAGCTCATACGTTACGGATAATCCATTGACCGCTAACCTCATCGCGCTCTAATTCAAATGTTGTTAACGCCCCAATAGGTGCTGCCTCCACGCGCCACAGCGCACGTGCTTGATCATCAGGTCTGTACTTACCATCGCTAATGCGATTCCACCAACCGCCTGCTTCACACCAGCGCGATAAGACTGCATGAATGCGAAAGCGCCGGCCCTTGAAAGTAAATTCGATAGGCGTTGTCGCACCATCGATGGTGACATCGTGGGCTGGATTGACCTGCATCATGGGCTGAGGGGCCTTTCTGAGTATTCGAACAGATGTTCGAAAAATAGACCCCTGGACTGACAAATAGCAAGCGCACAGGCGTGTCGTGACTCTGGGTAGTTGAAAGTTCAACTAATCTTGCCCCCTGTTCGTATTCACCAATCTAAGGAGCACCATGGACGTAGTACTCGTAATCGCTCGCATCTTGTTTGCTGGCATCTTCATCTCTTCAGGAATCAGCCACCTCACCAAGCTTGATGCAATGACTGGTTATGCCCAATACAAGAAAGTCCCAGCTGCAAAGCTCAGCGTGATCATTTCAGGTCTGATGATTCTTGTTGGCGGCCTCTACATTGCATTCGGCGTATACGCAGATCTTGGCGCATTACTTATCGCCCTCTTCTTAATCCCAACAGCTTTCATGATGCACGCATTCTGGAAAGAGACTGATGCAACTGCAAAGCAAAATGAAACTATTGGATTCTTTAAAGATCTCTCACTTGCAGGAGCTGCGCTCATTATCTTTGTACTAGTTGGTTCTGGTACAGATTTTGGTCCAAGCATCACAGGTGCCTTCTTTAACCTATAAACAATTAGTCAGTAAAGCCCCTACGGAGAAATCTGTGGGGGCTTTACTTTTTAATGATGTGTGATTGATACCCGGCCAAAAGCAACATCAGCACGGGATACATCATTGCAACTGGAAGTGAAGTCAATTGAGCAAAAGCGCCAGTCACAGATGGTCCGATGAAATAACCAGCAATACCAATCACGCCAACGCGTGCAATTGCTATAGATTATGCAATTCCAGGAACTTCAGAGGCTGCCAAAATATAGGCAGGAAACATTGGACCAATACCCAATCCAGCACACGCAAAACCAATATTGACAATAATTAAGGCCAGAATTGGCTGTGAATCAGAGAGTGGCACAGCGATTGCAATGCCAGCACCTAGACCAAGACCACCTAAATAACCGCCGTAGAGCACTGTCTTTCGCGGCCCAAAGTGATTAAGTGCTCTATCGCCTAAAAAGCGGGAAGTAATCATCGCTAATGAAAAGACGGCAAAAGCCGAAGCGTTAACGCCTATGCCATAGCCCATGTCATCGCGAAGCAAGATTGCGCCCCAATCACTTACAGCACCCTCTGCAATAAGGCCGCCCAGTAAACCGATGCCCATCCCCCACAGTGGAAGAACTGATTTTCCAAAGAGCGGGATCTTGGCATCGGTCTCTTCTTCTCCGCCGCTATGTTCATCTTGATCTGAACTCAAAAGCATGCGTACAGCTGGAATAAATAAGAAGAAGCAGACGATTCCCACTCCAACTAAGTTATCGCGAGGTGAAACATGTTTGGCAATTGATCCACCTAAAACCGTAGTTGCAAAAGCACCTGTCGACCACATAGCGTGAAATGAAGACATCACTCTGCGACCTAAGAGCTTTTCAATGACAACGGCTTGGGTGTTAGATGCAATATCCATACTGGAATATCCAAGACCCATAATGAATAAGCCGAAAATTAAAGTAATCGGTGAAGATGACAAGCCCATGAGTATCAATCCCAAAGGCATGATGAAGATGGCTACTCGAATAATGGCTTGAGTGCCAAAGGTATGAACTAAGCGCCCAGCAAGCTGTGCACCAAGAATTGCACCCGCTGTGCTTGAAATGAGGATTAAGCCCAACTGACCGTTATTTAAACCGTTGGCATCACGGATCTCAGGAATGCGAGCAACCCAGGCCATGGAAACAACACCCATAAAGAAAAAGGTGGCCAGTAGCCCTACGCGCGCACGCGATGCAATGGCTAATAAATCAGTGCTCATAAGCTGGCTACGGTAACTGAATTTGCCCTTTTAGTCTGCCTTGGCAGCGATATGTTCTTAATTCTTCTAACTCTAAAAAGCCTTCAGCGATATAGAATCAAACCCATACCAACATAACAAGGAGTACTCCGTGGACAACATCAGCGCCTTTAATAATCATCTTCCAGTCAAGGTTCGCTTTGGAGAAGGTGTGGCAGAGTCATTGCCAGCAGTTGTTGCAGAACTTGGTGCCAGCAAAATCTTTTTGATGGTTGATAAAGATATTGAGAAGTTTAATCCAGCAGCAGCTAAGCTCATTGATCAGATGAAGGCAGCTGCTGGCATCACTGTTACAGTCTTTGAAAAGCCTGCAGGTGAGCCAACAATTCAAATGGTGGATGATTCAATTGCAGCACTTAAGGCAGCAGATTCAGATGTTGTTGTTGCACTCGGTGGTGGTTCAGTTATCGACACAGCCAAGGCTGCGCGTCTTTGCGCCCAACTCAACTGCACTTTCCGTGAATTCCAATCTAAGCCACCTGTTTATCCAGCACCAACACTTCCACTTGTTGCTCTGCCAACATCTGCTGGCACAGGCTCTGAAGTATCTGGTGGTTCTGTTATCTCTGATCCAGAGGCTGGTCGCAAAGCAGGTATTGCCAATGGAAACCTTCGTGCACAAGTTGCACTAGTTGACCCAGTGCTTACTTATTCAATGCCTCCTTCAATGACAGCCAACACAGGTATCGATGCTCTTGCTCAAGCAATCGCTGGAATCATCGCTAAGTGTTCAACTCCAATTGGAGATGCCATTGGTTATGAAGCAGTGCGAATGATGACTCCTGCCTTAGTTGCAGCCTTTAAAGATGGCAATGACAAAGTTGCACGTGCTGGAATGGCAGCTGGCAGCATGATGGCTGGTCTAACAATGAATATCTCTGATTGCACAGCAGAACACTCATTAGGCCAAGCAATCGGTGGCTTAAAGCATGTTCCACACGGTCTAACAATTGGTTTAGTTCTAGTTGAAACATTGACCCGCGAAGCAAAGATTGTGCCGCAAAAGATGGAGCGCGTTGCAGATGCGATGGGTGTGCCACAAGATGGCACTAAGGATGGATCGCGCTGCGTCAACGCTGTGAGAAAGATTCTTGCAGAGCTTCAATTCCCTGTGCTTTCATCCCTTGGATTTGTTGAAGGCGATATCGATGAACTAGCTGAAATCGCACTTAAAGACTTCTTTATTACACAAGCTCCAAAGCCTTGGAGCAAGCAAGAAGTAGTAGATGCCTTTATGTCAGCGCTAAAGCTTGAAAGCCGTGTTGCATAGATAGTGGAAGAAGTTCTAAATAACCCTTCAGTTATCCGTGTTAGCGCTCTACTCAAAGAGTTGGGTTGTTCTGGTGAAGTAACAATTCTCTCTGACTCCGCTCGCACAGCACTCGATGCTGCCAATGCCCTAGGCATTGAAGTAGGACAAGTTGCATCCTCTATTGTTTTTAAACTCCCTAACGGCAATCCACTTCTAGTTATAACTAGTGGGCGTCATCGCGTTGACACAGAACTGGTGGCTAAGAACTTAGGTGTTGAAAAACTTCACCGCGCAGATGCTGACTTTGTGAAAAATGCTTCAGGCTTTTCCATCGGTGGCGTCTCCCCTGTTGGTTGGGTGAACAAGCCAGAGATCACTTTGATTGATCAAGCGCTCAATGATTATGGGGTTGCATGGGCAGCAGCTGGTCATCCGCATTCGGTTTATCCAACATCTTTTGAAGAGCTTGCGCGCGTAACAGGTGCCACGCCGATGGTTGTTGGCGACTAATTATTTTTATTCTCTTCCGATAATGGTGTTCCAATAATTGGAGTCGGTCCACTCGTGGTGTATCCAACTCCCAATGCCTTAGTTGAGGGATCCGTTCCGACGTTTAAACTAAATGGGCTGATGGCACCTCTTCGTGCTTCCGCATCTTCTCTGCGTAGGAGTTCCAATTGAGCTACTGAAAGTTCATGCCTCGAATTGTTTCGTTTTCGCCAAAATTTTAGAGAGAGTTTCATGGTGCTAGGGGTTTAAAACAACTCTCATTGCCCCAGAACCCCTTCCTCCACCACTCCCAATACCAGGGTCAAAGCTTGCGATGCATCCAAGAGTATGAAGTGCGTTGGGGCATTCGACCGAAGCGGAAGCAATCGGGGCCGCAAAAAATGAGACGGTAAATGTACTAATCAAAATTGTTATCAATAAACCAAATCTCTTTGCATTATTCATAAGTTCCAGCCTTTGTGCCTAATTGAACAAATTACCTCAATAATTATTTATACTAATAGCCAACGAAGTCTAAGTCAATGAAATGGGTACTTCTTGGATAACCGCGGGAGAGTACTCTTCTCTCATGAATGACAATGCTGAGTTCATCTTCTCTCATGCCGTCGAGGGTCTATCCGCCACGCCGATGGTTGTTGGCGACTAACTATGAACACCTTGGGAATGGTTGCACTAGTTATTGATGACTATGACGAAGCAATTTCTCACTACGTTAATGATCTTGCTTTTACACTTATTGAAGATACAGTTCTGTCACCTGAAAAGCGTTGGGTGGTAGTTGCACCTAGCTCACAAGGTGCTCGAATACTGCTGGCAAAGGCTGCTAACCAGGCGCAGGTAGCAGCAATAGGTAATTCAACTGGTGGTCGCGTGGGTTTCTTTATGTATACAACCAACTTTAATGAAACATACGAGGGCTATAAATCAAAAGGCATTGAGTTCATTGAAACTCCCCGCCAAGAGGCCTATGGTCAAGTGGTGGTTTTCAAAGACAAATATGGAAATAAGTGGGATTTAATTGAACAGAAATAGCGATGCCTCTCAGGCAAGAATCTTTGAGTGGCTAGGTGTTGCAACTGCAATTGTCTATTCACTTCTAGTTGCTGCAAATATCGGTGCTGAATTCATTGGTTTCACATTACTTCTCACATCCTCTGCCCTGATTGGAATCTGGGCACATCTAGGAAAGCACAAAGGAATTCTCTTCCTGCAGTTTTTTTATGCAACTGCAGGCATTATTGGAATGATTCGCTGGTTTTAAATGATAGTTGCCTACTTCTGGACAATCACTCCTAGCCGTATTCCGTTTGCTCTTGTTGCAATGAGTATGGATAGATTTTTTCTTCGTTCATCCAAAAACGTAGGCTTTTTTAAATCACTTGGAACAGGCAGGGGCGAGACTTTCACACCTTCTGATGCCAATAATTTACGGTGGGGTTTGATTGCGTATGTTCACGATATTGAAGACTTTGATCAATCTTTCGTTGTGAAGAAATGGCGTAAAAATAGTGTCAGTGAATTTCGCGCTGTTCTTGAACCGATCTCATCTCATGGAAAATGGGCAAAGCAGCAACCTTTTGTTGCATCAGTGAAGGATTGGGCTGGCCCAGTTGCTGCAATTACACGGGCACGTATTAAGTGGCATCAGAACATTCGCTTTTGGAGCTCTGTGCCACCTGTGACAATGTCTTTGAAATCAGCACCTGGCTTGATTTCCGCTATTGGAATTGGTGAAGCCCCTATTGGTTTGCAGGGCACTTTCTCTTTGTGGGAGTCAGGGGATGCAGTAAAGAACTTTGCCTATAAGGGTGCAGCCCACCAAAAGGCGATTGCGGACACATCTACCTATAAATGGTATTCAGAAGAGCTCTTTGCACGCTTTGCAGTCAGAGATATTCGCGGTTCGATTAATAGTTAGCAAGGCTTTTAGGGCAGACTTAAGCCATGTCGATCCGTCATTACAATCCAAGACGGCGCCGCCATGGGGAGTTATCACCTCGCGCCAATGGCCTTTTGAACTCTGTTTTTGGAATCGCAATTGTGCTCCAAGTCCTTTATCCATTAGTAAATGGTGAGGTTTTGCGTTTACTCACAATCAATGTTGTCTATTGGGGCGCTGGTGCAATGTTGTTACATGCACTCCTTGCATTTGGCACTCGCTATGCCATCACTTATTTTTTCTTTACCTTTATCTTTGCCCTCACCATTGAACACGTTGGTGTCTTAACCCAGTGGCCATTTGGTAACTATTCATACTCTGGCAACTTAGGCTTAAAGATCTTAGAAGTACCACTCGTTGTGCCATTTGCTTGGATAATGATGGCCCACCCAGTTTTAACAGCAGCCCGGCGTATCGCAGGCAATTGGGTATTTCTCTATGGCGGAGTTGCACTTGCTGCTTGGGACTTGTTTTTAGATCCATTAATGGTGGCGCAAGGTAATTGGACATGGGTTGTTACCGGCGCACACGTTCCTTTCCAACCTGAAATTCCTTTGTCAAATACTTTCGGTTGGTTACTCAGTGGAATGTTCTTAATTGGCGTTCTGCATGTTATTACCCCTCGTGAAAAGCGAAAGGGTGGCGCCTCATTCCGCACAACTGACATGTTCCTTTTATGGACATTGTTCTCAGGAATAATCGGCAACTTATTCTTCTTTGGCCGTCCAGGTGTTGCCCTCTTTGCCGGTGGTATCTTTGGCATCGTCCTTGCCCCTTATTTCTTTAACCGCTGGTTAGGACGCCCTTAGAGTCCATGGATTACCTCTTAATCATTCCTTCCAGTTTTATTCTCTTCATCTCCTTCATCAACTTCCTTACTATTCATAACCCAAGCAAGACCACTCAAATTCAAGAATCAATCTCGGTAGTTGTACCCCTTCGCAATGAGGCAACGAATGTTGCAGAACTTATTAACACACTTCGCGCTCAAATGAACCTGGCTCAAGTTGAGTTTCTACTTCTAGATGATAATTCTGAGGATGAGACTCTTGCTCTCTTGCAACAACACACAGCTGGTCTATCTAACTTTCACATACTGAATGGATCCACGCTGGAACAGGGGTGGATTGGTAAGACGTGGGCGTTGCAACAACTCTTTGAAAGATCTAGTGGTGAAATCATCATATCCGTTGATGCTGATGTGCGATTAGTTCCTGATGCTATAAACCGTGCAGTAACATTGCTTAAGAACACACAGTTAGATTTTCTCTCCCCGTATCCAAAGCAGCTGTCATATTCTTGGTCTGAACGGCTAATTCAGCCACTTCTTCAATGGTCGTGGATGTCCACAGTTATTTTGCGAATTGCTGAAAAGGCCTCTATCTCTTCGATGGCTGTGGCCAACGGTCAGTTCTTTATTGTTAGACGCGAAGCTCTTGCTCAAGTTGGTGGTTATGAGTGCGTTCGCAACAAGGTTTTAGATGATGTGGAGTTAGCAAGGATCCTTGTTAAACAAGGATTATATGGTTGTGTGGCAAACGGGGCAGAAATTGCATCCACTCGAATGTACTCATCGTGGGGCGAAATTCAAGCCGGTTATGGTAAATCTCTTCATGCAGCTTTCGGTTCTGTTTTTGGTTCTGCACTTGCAATTACATTTCTCTTTCTTACTGGAATCGCTCCACTTATCGCCGGTATCACAGGTTCATATGTGGCCTGGTATGCCTATGCCGCGGTTACTCTTACCCGTGTAATGAGTTCAATGAAAACTGGCAGAAATCCTCTGGATGCGCTTTTGCATCCCATTTCTTCTGCTCTTCTTATTTACCTCATCATTTACTCCTGGCTAATGCGTGGGCAAGTGCAATGGAAAGGCCGCACGCTATGAAGATAGTTGTCATTGGTGCTGGCATGGGCGGCATGATGTCAGCTGCGCGCTTAGCTAAAGCCGGTCATGAAGTCAGCCTCTATGAAGCATCAGATCGTGTGGGCGGAAAACTTCACACCGAATGGATTGGCAAAGTTGCCTTTGACACAGGGCCATCTCTTTTAACTTTGCCGGCCGTATATAAAGATTTCTTTGCGCGCACTGGTAAACATCTAGGACTGCTTTGTGAGATACAGACCGTGGATCCATCTTTTGAATATCGATTTGCAGATGGCACAAACGTTACCTTCGCTAACCTTTCTAGGCATCACACGCTCAATAATCTTCGCACAGCCTATGGTGAATCTGTTTCTCGTCAGTGGGATCAACTGATGCGCAGAGCAGAAAAAATGTGGGATGTCTCGCGTGAACCATTTATCGAAAATGAGCTGCGCTCACCGCTCTCATTGCTAAAGCGCTTCTCTCTCATCAGAGATCTAAAGATTATTGCGCCTTGGAAAACTTTAAGAGATTTTGCAACCGAAGAACTTGCCGATGAACATCTTCGTTTCATCCTAGAGCGCT
>SXGQ01372376.1_pt1 | contig 11274 bp, 10 predicted proteins | sample 3178371 | NCBI WGS metagenome assembly SXGQ01 (sample SAMN11356859, study PRJNA531348) | freshwater metagenome | isolation source: freshwater sample F1-20 | place: China: Fuxian Lake, Yuxi | collected 2017-12-25 | reverse complement strand
TTGCGCAGGGCGTGGCGCCAGATGATGCGGGTCTCGGACAGGCCCTTGGCGCGAGCGGCCACCACGTACTCCTGGCTCAGCTCATGCAGCATGAATGAGCGGGTCATGCGGCTGATATAGGCCAATGAAAAATAGCCCAGCAGCGAAGCCGGCAGGATCAGGTGCGACAACACATTGCGGAACGCGTCCCACTGGCCCTGGCGCGCGGTGTCGAGCAGCAGAAAACCGCTCTCGAGCGTCACCGAATATTCATAGGCAACATCGATTCGGCCCGGCCCACTCACCCAACCGAGCGTGGCATAAAACAGAACCAGGCCCATCAGCCCGAGCCAGAAAATCGGCACAGAGTAGCCGATCAGGCCCATCACCCGCACCAGTTGGTCCACAAAATCACCCCGCCTGACCGCCGCCCACACCCCAAGGGGCACGCCCAAGCCGGCACCGATCAGGATACCTAGCGTGGCCAACTCGATGGTGGCGGGAAAGGTGCGCCGGATGTCCGTCATCACCGGGTTAGAGGTCAATACCGAGGTGCCGAAATCACCGGTAACAACCTTCTTCAAGTAGATGCCGAATTGCGCATACAGCGGCTTGTTCAGGCCCATTTCTTCGCGCACCCGCTCCACCACGTGCTCGGGCGCCCGGTCGCCCACAATCGCCAGCACCGGGTCGATCGGCATCACACGCCCAATGAAAAACGTAACGGCGAGCAAGCCCAGGTAGGTCAGCAGGATGACCACTAGGAACCGGCTGGCTCGCCACGCATGTCGCTTCAGGCCGGCGCCCCTCCCGCTCGCAGGCGGCACCTGCGCAGGGGCCCGAGAATCCAAGATCAACGCCCTTAGGCCTTACTTGGTGACCTTGAACATGTAGGTCGAATCAGAGGTCGGCCCGAGCTTCAAGCCATTGACGTCCGCGCGCACGGCAGCCGTCTCGATCTGCTGACCCAAGAGGACGAAGGGGCTGGACTTGCGGTGTTCAGCCTGAATGTCAGCGTACATCACGGTTCGTTTGCCGGCATCGCGCTCAATCACCGCCGCATCCGACTTCTTGGTCATGTCGGGGATGTCCCAGGCATTCCGCCAGGCCAGCGGCTTGGACTTGGCGTCATCCTTGTTATCCATGTTGCGCGCGAAGGTGTCCGCATTGGTATGCGGATCCCAGTAATCGGCACCCCAGGCACCGATGTAGATGTCGTGTTGCCGCGCCCGGTACTTGGTGAGTGTCTGCTTGCCGTCGCCTGGCAGGATTTCAATGTCGATACCGGCACGTTTGGCGGTTTGCTGAAACGCCTCGGTGATCCCTTGGATCGGTTGGGTGGTACGCATGTCCATCGTGATCTTGAAGCCGTTGGGATGCCCGGCCTTGGCCAACAGGGCCTTGGCTTTGTCCACGTCGAGTTTGTAGGTTTTTTCGGTGCTGGCACCCAGCAGACCAACCGGCAGGAAGTTCTGATGCACCACCCCAATATTCTTGATCAGGGTGCTGCCGATGGCGTCATAGTCAACCAGCCACTTGAAGGCCTCGCGCACTTCGGGCTTGGACAAGATCGGGTGTTTCTGGTTAAGGCTGAAGTACCAGACATAGCCCTTTGGGGTTGCGGTGATCTTGATGTCCTTGTTGCTGGCCAGCGCTGCCAAGTCCTGCGGCGTCAGGTTGCGCGCCATGTCGGCATCGCCCTTCTCCAGCATCAAGCGCTGGGTCGCTGCCTCTTTGATGTGCCGGTAGATCACCCGGGACAACTTAGATTTTTCGCCCCAGTAGTTGTCGTTGCGCTCCAAGGCAATCACCTCGTTGGCGCGCCACTCGCGAAGCTTTAGCGGGCCAGAGCCGGCGTAATTGGTCTTGAGCCAACCGTAACCCATGTCGCCGGCGACTTCTTTGGACATCAATAGCTTCTTGTCGACGATGGAGGCAATGTTGGCTGTCAGGCAGTTGTAGACGAAGGTCGGGGCGTACGACTTGTCTGTCTCCATGGTCAGCGTCAACGGACCGGTCTGCTTGATCTTGTCCTTGACGTTGTCCTTGGTCAGCCCGAACTGGGTCAGGATGAAGGCTGGCGTCTTGTCCAACTGCACCGCGCGTTGCAGCGAATAGACCACATCTTCGGCCGTCAGTGCATTGCCCGAGGCGAATTTCACACCAGGGCGCAATTCGAACGAGTAGGTCTTGCCATCAGCCGATACCGACCATTTGGTGGCGACGTCCGCGACCAACTTGGACGGATCGTTGACGTCATAACGCACCAGTCGGTCATACGCGTTGCCCATGATTTCGCCCGCTGAGATCTCAAACGCTTCCCCCGGGTCCATGGTGATGATGTCGTCCATAGCCCAGGTGATTACCAAAGTGTCTTTGGGGGTTGCGGCCATTGCGGGGCTCAACCCGTAACCCAGAGTCAAGGCACAGGCGGCCGCAACGCCCAGAAGGCGACGATTCAAAACAGGAAGCGCAGATTTCATGAAGTAGTCCTTGAGAAATAAAGAATGAAAATTTGTGGTCCGCGTGGAAAGACTCGAGGCAAGAAAATTCAGTTTAAACCCATTTCAATTGACTAGGGGAAACCCTGCTGTGTCATCTCCGGCTCGGTCGGGGATCCGTGACTTTGTGGATTCCCGTTTCGACGGGAATGAGGGTCAGGGGCGAGCGTGGCACTCAGGGGGCGCTGTGCATCGGGTTCAGCGGCCCCAAAGCTTCGCTCGACAGCAGGGGGTAGCGTTGCGGATGGGGCAGTGCGTAATGCCACCACTCGTGGGCAATGTGGGCAAAGCCTGCCCCTTCCATGATGCTCAGAAGCAGTTGCCGGTTGGCCTGCGCAAGAGCCGATACGGCGGTGTTGAAGTGGTGGGACAACTGGCTCATTTCGTCAAAACCACTGCCCATGTCCAGCTCTGCGCCAGTGTTGTCCACCAAAGTCAGGTCCAGCGCTGTGCCACGGGTGTGGTTGGAGCCGACCTGCGGGTCTGCGACATAGGCCCGGTCGGGCGCGGTCTGCCACAAGACGAGTTGCGCCTCTTGGGGTCGAAATGCATCAAAAATCTTTAGACGAAAGCCAGATTGAGCGGCCAAGACCACGGCCCGGCGCAGGCACACCTCGGCATCACGGTGCAGCAAACACAGGGCGCGCGCATAGATGATCCGCCCCGCCACATTGTTGGCCGTGGCATAGGCCAGTTCGAGCAGCACCCCGTGCGTGGCCGCACTGATGCTGACCAGGGGGTGGTTTGGCGTGGTCATAGGCGGGGGAGTTGTTGTTGCTTGCGCCGCATCTGCAGGTGCGACGAGTTTCTAATTTGGCGCCGGTGGCATCACGTCCTGCTTAGCCCATTGATGCCCTGTTTGCCCAAGATGGTCGCCTGGGCACCGGCCAGTGCAATGTAGGCAGGCTGAATGACGGTCTGACGACATCGGCGGCGCGTCTTTGCAAGGGCCTGGCCAACCGCGCCTGTTCCGCGTCATGCGGGGGGCTTGGCCTCGCGAAACTTAACCAAGCTTGTGCATGAGAGTTTGGCGGACTCATGGCAGTCATCACGGCGCACTGATAGCACTGAGCCCGCCCAGGTAGGGCTGCAGCGCCGCGGGCAGGATGATGCTGCCATCGGCATTTTGGTAATTTTCTAGCACCGCCACCAGGGTGCGGCCCACCGCCAGACCGGAGCTGTTGAGGGTGTGCACCAGCTCGTTCTTGCCCTGCGCGTTTTTGAAGCGAGCCTGCAGTCGGCGTGCCTGAAAGGCCTCGCAGTTGGAGACCGAGCTGATCTCGCGAAAGGTGTTTTGCGCCGGCAGCCACACTTCAAGGTCATAGGTCTTGCTGGCGCCAAAACCCATGTCGCCGGTGCACAGGCTCATCACCCGGTAGGGCAGGCCCAGCTTTTGCAGGATGGCTTCGGCGTGGCCGGTCATTTCTTCCAGGGCAGCGTAGCTGGTGTCCGGGTGAACGATTTGCACCATCTCAACCTTGTCAAACTGGTGCTGGCGGATCAGGCCCCGTGTATCGCGCCCGGCGCTGCCGGCTTCCGAGCGGAAGCAGGGGGTGTGAGCCGTTAGGCGAATCGGCAGGGCCGACTCGGGCAGCAACTCATCACGCACAAAATTGGTTAGCGTGACCTCGCTGGTGGGGATCAGGTAGAGCGCGGCGGCTTCGCTGGCCTCGCCGTCCTGCCCGCCCTTCTTTGCGGCAAACAGGTCCCCTTCAAATTTGGGCAACTGGCCGGTGCCGCGCAGGGTGTCGGCATTGACGATGTAGGGCGTGTAGCACTCGGTGTAGCCATGCTGCTGGGTTTGCACATCGAGCATGAACTGCGCCAAGGCCCGGTGCAGGCGGGCGATGGAGCCCTTCATGACGGTGAAGCGGGCACCGCTGAGCTTGACGCCCAGGCCAAAGTCCAGCCCCAAGGGCTCGCCCAGGTCCACATGGTCTTTGATGGGAAAGTCAAAGGCCTTGGGCGTGCCCCAGCTGCGCACCAGCACGTTGCCCTGCTCGTCCTCACCGACCGGCACGCTCTCGTGCGGCAGATTCGGCACGGCCAGCAACATGGTTTGCAGTTCGGCCTGCAGTGCCTCCAGCCGTTTGGCAGAGGCCTCGAGTTCGTCCTTGATGCCGGCCACAGTGGCCATCACGGCATCAGCCTGGGCCTGGCCGGCGGCGCCGCCTGCCTTGAGCTGGCCAATTTTTTTGCTCAGGGTGTTGCGCTGGTTTTGCAACTCCTCGGTGCGCATCTGGATGGTCTTGCGCTCGGCTTCGAGCCGGCTGAAGGCCTCCACATCGAGAAAGGCTTGCGGCTTTTTACGGGTTTCCAGCCGGGCCACGGCGCCGGCCAGGTCTTTGCGGAGCAGGTTGATATCGAGCATGAATTAATTGCAGATTTTCAGGCTGTTGCAGCGTTCAGCGACGCCGGGTCCAGGTTGGCGCCGCACAGGATCAGGCACACCGTCTCGTCCGGCCTGGGTACGTAGACTCCGGTCTGCAGGGCTGCCAGGCCCAGCGCAGCGGCCGGCTCAACGGCTAATTTGAGTTCTTGCCACAGCCACAACTGGGCGGCGCGAATAGCGGCGTCTGGCAGCAGCAGCGCGTCTTTGACATGGCGCTGTGTCACGGCCCAAGAAATATCGCCAATGCGTTTGGCGCCCAGCGAATCGGCCGCAATGCCACCCACTGCCACATCGACCGGCGCGCCAGCCGAGCGCGCGCGGTGCAGCGTGGGCGCCAATTCTGGCTCGAGCGCCACCACCCGGGACCGCTGTTCAAACCAGGACGCCAGCCCGCCAATCAAACCGCCGCCGCCCACACTGACCAGCACACTATCGGGCAGGCTGGCCTGGGCCTCGATCTCGGCGCCCAGCGTGGCGGCACCAGCCACCACCTCGACCTGGTCATAAGCGTGCATCAACAGGGCGCCGCTGAGTTTTTGGCGCGCCAGGCAGGCCTCAAAGGCCTGGGCATAGCCCTCGCCCACCACGGCCACCACTGCGCCGAGTTCGAGCAAGCGCTCTCGCTTGGCCAAGCTGGATACCGCCGAGACAAACACCTCACAGGGAACGCCCAGCGCCTTCGCGGCGGCAGCCGCTGCAATCCCGGCATTGCCACCAGAAGCAATGGTTACGCCGGCCGGCCCGATGGGCTGTGCGAGCATGCGGTTGAGCATGCCGCGGGCTTTGAAGCTGCCGCCAACCTGCTGGTGCTCGAGCTTGAACCAAACCTGGGCACAGCGAAGGCCCAGGTCTGCGCCAGGGAGTTTCCAAAGCGGCGTCTGACGCAAAAAGTGTCTTCCCCCCTGCTCCAGCCGGGCCAAGGCGGCGTCGATGTCAGGGCGGCCAAAACCAAGGCCCGCCAAGTCGGCCGGCTCAGTTTGCATGGCTGTCCAGCGGATGCTGGCCCGGGCGCACATCTGTTTTGGTGCCGGCGAGGTCGGGCTTGAGCCCCTTGGGCAGCGGGAACTTGATGGTTTCCTGGATGCCGTCCATCTTGCGCACCGACACCGCCCCCAGCGCCTTGATGCGGTCTATCACCTGGCGCACCAGAATCTCGGGGGCCGAGGCGCCAGCAGTCAGGCCAACCCGCTGGCGGCCGTTGAACCAATGCGCCTGCAGCTCGTCGGCGCTGTCGACCATGTAGCTTTCGGTGCCGAGCTTGCGCGCCACCTCACGCAGCCGGTTGCTGTTGGAGCTGGTCGGGCTGCCCACCACAATCACCACGTCCACCTGCGGGCTCATCAGCTTGACCGCGTCCTGCCGGTTTTGGGTGGCATAGCAAATATCTTGTTGCTTGGGCTCGCGCACCTGCGGGAAACGGGCCTTGACCGCGGCGGCAATTTCGGCCGCGTCGTCCATGCTCAGCGTGGTTTGGGTCACCAGTGCCAGCCGCACAGTCTGGGCCGGCTGCACCCGAGCCACATCGGCCACGTCTTCCACCAGGTGGATGCCGCTATCAAGCTGGCCCATGGTGCCCTCCACCTCGGGGTGGCCCTTGTGTCCGATCATGATGAATTCAAAGCCCTCCTTGTGCAGCTTGGCCACCTCGACATGCACCTTGGTGACCAGCGGGCCGGTGGCATCAAAAATAAGAAAGCCCCTGGCCACGGCCTCATCCTGCACCGCCAGGCTCACGCCGTGGGCCGAAAAAACCAGCGTCGCCCCGCTTGGCACATCAGCCAGGTCCTCGATGAATATGGCGCCTTTGGTTTTAAGGTCGTTGACCACATAGGTGTTGTGCACGATCTCATGGCGCACATAAATCGGCGCGCCAAATTTTTGCAAAGCCCGTTCAACAATCTCGATGGCGCGGTCCACACCTGCGCAAAACCCGCGTGGCTCTGCCAGCAGGATTTCCTGCGGCAGGATGGGGCCGTGAGCGGCGCTCACAGGATACCGATCACATGCACTTCAAAGGTCACCGGCTGACCGGCCAGCGGGTGGTTGAAGTCAAACAACACCGCCTCGCCGCGCTGGTCCTGGCGCAAGTCGCGCACCGCACCGGCGAACTGGCCCTGCGCGTCAGGGGTCGGGAACTGCACCACATCGCCCACCTGGTACAGGGTTCCAGCATCGCCCAACTCCGCGAGCTCCTGGCGCGCCAGCCACTGCAGCATGGCCGGGTTGCGCTCGCCAAAGGCGATGCCCGGCCCTAAATTAAAACTTGCCCGGCTGCCCTCGCGCAGGCCGAGCAGGCAGGCCTCGACGGCCGGTGCCAAAGCGCCGCTGCCCAAAGTCAGGGTGGCAGGCGACCCGCCAAAGGTGTTGATGACATCGCCCGCAGCACCGGCAAGTCGGTAATGCAGGGTAAGAAAGGAGCCTGGTTCGATACACACGGAGGTCGAGAGCATAAAAGTCTCACAGAAAAGTCAGGGGCTATGTCGCCTGACCGTGGTTTGCCGAATAAACTGAAGCGATTGTAAAAGCCTGTGCCATGCCGCTCCAAGACCTCCCCCCCGATGCCCGCCCGCGCGAAAAGCTGCTGGCCCGCGGCCCCGGCGCCTTGAGCGACGTGGAATTGCTGGCGCTGCTGCTGCGCACCGGCATCAAGGGCAAGGGCGTGCTGCAGATGGCGCATGAGCTGCTGCAAATCAAAAGCGCCGACAACCCGAACGGCTTTGACGGCTTCGCCGGTCTGCTGCACGCCAGTGCCAACGACCTCAAAAGCGTCAAGGGGCTGGGCCCGGCCAAACGCGCCGAGCTGGTGGGCGTGCTGGAGCTGGCCCGCCGTGCCATGACCCAGCAATTGCGCGAGCGCACCGTGTTTGCCACGCCAGAGGCGGTCAAGCAGTACTTGCAGCTGCACCTGGCGGCCAAGCCGCACGAGGTGTTTGCGGTGCTGTTTCTGGACGTGCAAAACCGTTTGCTGGCGATGGAAGAGCTGTTTAGCGGCACGCTCACACAAACCAGCGTCTACCCGCGCGAGGTGGTGGTGCGCGCCCTGCACCACCAGGCCAGCGCGGTGGTGCTGGCGCACAACCACCCCAGCGGTACGGTGCAACCGTCCCGCGCTGATGAGCACCTGACGCAAACCCTGAAAACCACCCTGGCACTGATCGACGTGCGGGTGCTGGACCACGTGATCGTGGCGCCGGGCCAGGCGCTGTCCATGGCCGAGCGGGGCTTGCTGTGAGCCCAGCGCCGGTCAAGGTCACCAGCCTGGCGGGGCTCAAAACAGTGCAGCGCGAGATTGCTGCCCGCATCGCGCAAGAGTCTAAACATGCCGCCGAGCAGGCGCGCGCCCGGCGCCAGGCCGCCAGCGAGCGCGAGCTCTTCATTCGGGCTGCAGGCGCCGTCAAACCCCTGCCCGACAAGCGCCGGGCCATGCTGAAAAAGGCACTACCGGTGCCGGTGGTGATGCGCTACCAGCACGACGAACAGGCGGTGCTGCACGAGGCCATCAGCGATGAGTTTGATGTTGGCACGCTGCTCGATACCGACGATCTCTTGAGCTTTCGTCGTCCTGGCATTGGCACCGATGTGACGCGCAAACTGCGCCGCGGCGACTGGAGCATTCAGCGCCAGCTTGATCTGCACGGCCTGCGGCGCGATGACGCGCGCGAAGCCCTGAGCAACTTCATCCGGGAATCGCACAAGCACGGCATCCGCTGTGTGCGTATCGTGCACGGCAAGGGGCTGGGCTCGCCCGGCAAAGCCCCGATCCTCAAAAGCCGGGTCTACAGCTGGCTGGTACAAAAAAAGGAGGTGCTGGCTTTTGTGCAGGCCAAACCGGCTGACGGCGGGGCCGGCGCCTTGGTGGTTTTGCTCATGACGGCACAATGACAGACCGCAGCCGCCCACCGGTGGCTTGCGACCATTTGGCCATCTTTTAAACTGGGGTATCCATGAAACGTCGACTCCTCTTGGGCGCTGGCGCCGGCCTGATAGTCAGTCCTGCTTGCTTGCTGGCGCAGGCCGCCTACCCGAACAAGGCCATCCGCTATATCGTGCCGGTGGCTGCTGGCGGCGGCAGCGATATGGTGGGCCGCACCGTCACCGAGCGCTGGGGCAAGCAGCTAAACCAGACCTTTGTGGTGGACAACCAGGCCGGTGGCGGCGGCGTGATTGCCTGCCAGGTCACGGCCAAAGCAGCGCCTGACGGCTACACCCTGCTGCAAGGCTATGTCGCCACCCACGGCACCAGCCCGGCCACGCGCAAGCTGCCCTATGACCCAATCAAAGACTTCACACCCATCGGCATGATCGGCGGCACCCCCAATGTGCTGGTGATCAACAGCAGCCTGCCAGCGGGCACCCTCAAAGAATTTGCCGCCTACCTGCGCAAGAACCCGGGCAAGCTCAGCTACGGCTCGGCCGGGGCCGGCTCGCTGACGCACCTGACCATGGAGCTGTTTAAGCAACAGGTCAACAGCTTCATGGTGCACATTCCCTACCGGGGCGTGGCACCGGCCTTCACCGACCTGCTCGGCGGCCAGACCCAGGCCATGTTCCCCGGGCTGGCAGCGGCGATGCCGCACATCCGCTCAGGCCGGGTGCGGCCGCTGGCGGTGACCGGCGCCAGCCGCCACCCGCTGCTCAAGGACACCCCCACCTTGGTCGAATCGGGCTACTCCGGCTTTGATGCGCAGCAGTGGTACGGCGTGGTGGGCCCGGCCAATATGCCAGCGACGATCGTGAAGCTGCTCAACGAATCGCTTGAAACCGTGCTGAAGGCGCCTGACCTGCGCGACAAACTGTCTTCCGAGGCGCTGGAGCCTGCGCCCATGTCGCCCGAGAGTTTTGCCCAGTTCATGCGGGCCGACATCGCGCGCTGGACCAAACTGGCACAAGACCGCAAGATCGACCTGGACGCCTGAGGCAAGCTTGCCCCTGCGGCGTTCAGGCCTCGGGCGTGTTGCGCATCCAGTCGGCGGTCTGAAAGAAGGCCTTGCCCAAACTCAGCCCTAAGTCATCGGGCACACCGGTTTCCTGCATCGCCTGATTCATGCAGGCCAGCCACTGGTCGCGCTCGGTGTTGCCGATGACAAAGGGCATGTGACGGGCACGCAAGCGAGGGTGGCCAAAGCGCTCGGTGTAATGCTGCGGTCCACCGAGCCAGCCGCACAGAAACCAGCCTAGTTTTTGCCTGGCCTGCGCCAAAGTGCTGCCGTGCGCTGCACGCAGCGCCGCATAAGCCGGCTCCAGGTCCATCAGGTCGTAAAAACGCTCGGCCAGCGCCAGCACACGGGCCTCGCCACCGATCAGTTCATAGGGTGTCGCGGGGGTAGCGGTATCGTCGGTCATAGGCCAGGCATCATAAGCGCGCCCCACACCAACCCAGAACATCAACCCAGAACCTGCCCGGCGACCCAGGTGTACAGCGGGATGCCCAACAGGATGTTCAGGGGGAAGGTCACGCCCAGCGACAGACCAAGGTAGAGCGAAGGCTGGGCCTCGGGGATGGCGTAGCGCAGCACCGCCGGCACCACGATGTAGGAGGCGCTGGCGGACAGCACCATCAGCAGGGCGGCGTCGGCCGCGGGCAGCTGCAACACGTCGGCCAGCACCAGCGCCAGGGCGGCGTGGACCAGCGGGCCGATGCTGGCGTAAGCGAGCAAGGCCACCGACTGGCCGCGCACCGAACCAAAGCTGCGGGCCACCATCAGGCCCATGTCGAGCAGAAAAAAGGCCAGCATGCCCTTGAACAGGCCGATGGAGAACGGGGCCATCACGTCTTGACCGGCTTCGCCACTGAGGTAGCCGACCGCCATGGCGCCCAGCAGCAGCAACTGCGCGCCGTCCGTGAACGACTCGTGCAGGATTTTGTCCAGTGGCGTGCCGGGGCCGGACCCGCCACTGGCGACCAAGGTCGCGGCCCCGGACGGGGCCACGCGGACAGCACTCAGAGGGGCCCGGCGCAGGGTATTGACCAGCAACACCCCCATGATGATGGCGGGGGACTCCATCACCACCAAGGCGGCGGCCATGTGGCCGCCGGGGCTCAGGCCATTGTTTTCCAGGTACTGCATGGCGGTGACAAAGGTCACAGCACTGACCGAGCCGTAGGAGGCGGCAAGGGCTGCTGCATCAAAGCGCGACACCCGATTTTTCAGCAGCTGGTAACCCAGCGCCGGCACGATGAAGGCCATCAGCATGGCCGCACCCAGGCTCACCAACACGCTCGGGCTGAAGCCCGACTTGGCCAGTGCGAAGCCGCCCTTGAGGCCCAGCGCCATCAACAGGTAGAGCGACAAGAACTTGGCGATGGCCGGCGGAATCTCCAGGTTGGACCTGAGGGCGCCAGCCAGCACACTAAACACAAAAAACAAAATAGCCGGATCGAGCAGGTTTTGCATAAAAGTT
>SXGQ01329388.1_pt1 | contig 11274 bp, 27 predicted proteins | sample 3178371 | NCBI WGS metagenome assembly SXGQ01 (sample SAMN11356859, study PRJNA531348) | freshwater metagenome | isolation source: freshwater sample F1-20 | place: China: Fuxian Lake, Yuxi | collected 2017-12-25 | reverse complement strand
GTTGAGGTCTTCAGCAGGAACCTGAAAAGTATAATGCTCTTCAGGGAGCATCATATCATCAAAACCACTACTATGATGAGTGGAAGTCCATTCAGAATCAAAAGAAACTTTCAGAGATGCTTTGTAAGTCATTGGTTTGTTTCAGATGTACTCAGTATAGGGGTGATTCCACTCATTTCTGGGGTGGATGTGTCAGTTTATCAAGTGTCATCAGTATTTAATTGACCCATGACTTCTTCGATTGAATATGTTTTAACTGTGCCTGCATCAATCTCATCTACCAGTTGTTGCAAATGCTCAAGAAACGCTTTAGACAGAGTGTTATCCTCACCAAGATATTGCCAGAACCAACTGACACATTCTTCATAAGGATCATCATACCACATAAGAGCGTAATCTTGATAGTTTCCCCGCATAAGATCAGACCAAATGCGGAAAGTTCCACCGATAGTTCGCCAACCAGTCATCCAACAATGACCGATATAATACTCAATCCAGTTCAGTGTAGTCCGTTTCTTTTTCATAATGCCATCTCCAAGTGCGAGCAAGAATGTCTATATCCAATCCAAACTTATACGCCCAAAACAGAATAGAAAGTGTGCTACCAGTTCCAGATTTAATTTGAATATAGGGCCACCCAGGATAATCATTCCAACTGACTGACACTTGAAGCAATGACCAATCTTTTACATTCAATATTTGGACATGCCAATCATGTCCATAATCGTATCTGTGCTCGTAATTAATGAGTTTCATATCAATCCCATGATACATTCTGAAGTAAGAAACCTGGCATCACCAGTGACCATGCACCTTGTTCACCAGTTCCAGCAACTTTATACTCCCACTTGTAAGCGAATTTGTTATGACTATCCCAAGTCATAAAACCCTGTTTCTTATCAAACCACGATTTGATTGTCAAACCAAAGCGATTGGAGTAAATGTTACGAGTGCGAAGTCCACCACCAGTCTCACGAGTTTCTACCACTTTGCAGGTATCAAATTGAGTTTGCATACCAGAGTCTAATGCACAAGCAGTTTCATACACAAATGGGCGATAGACTTTTGGTTTTGCGGGTTCAGTCTGTGCAAATGCAGGAGAGGTAAGAAGAAGTGCAATCAAAAAAAACTTTTTCATTTGCAATCGGGGTGCGGTTGGGGAAGTTGTTTGCAATACTCCTGTTTGGCAGTCTCTTTGTAATAAGACTTGAACAGTTTCTCATCACGTTGGGTGAGAAACACATTATACATCAGAATGCCAATAAATGCAAGAAAAATGTGTGTGGTTTTCATGCGTTGTAACCTTGAGATTTCAGGATAGCACGGCGAGCATCGTATGCTGCAAATTGAGTCGGAAAGTCAGCCAACTTCTGATAGGTGGCACGATCATAAAGACCCCAGCGTGTCGTGCCAATGATACCACGAATCACATAGGGATTGTCAATGCCAAGGGGATAGGGTTTCATTTGATGAAGTCGGGAAGTTGTTTGCCCTGGATCCGCATCAGGTTTTTGAAGCGATCCATGTCCCAAGAATAGTAGATCCAGGGGTTATCGTCAAGGTTGGTGTGTGGTGGTTTCAGAACAGCAGAGAAGTAATCCCCACGACCATCGGGATTGTGCTCAGTGAATGGAAGTGCCATTGCAGTGTGTTGTATGTGGGCAGTTTAAGGGGGCTGGAAGCCCCCTGTCAAGGTCTCAGAGGTAAAGATAGCCTCCAGCCCAGTCAGCCTGCTCGTAGAGCCTCTCACGGCTCTCTTCGTCAAGCACATTGTATCGTATATGCTTTGCAGGTGCTTGCCAGCTGGCAGGCTTGTAGACATCACCAGTGGTGCGATCAATGAAAGCATGAACAGACTTCTGACCCCCAGTGTCCCTAAAGATCAGTTTGATGTACTTACGACCCACTTTTGTATAAAACTCAGCATCAATACCATGATTGTTAATGTGATCAATCTTGGATTGATGATAGTCCATGTTGATCTCTTCACGGATCGAACGTTTGTGAGCACACAATTGTTGTGTTTTGAGATGCATGTAGAGAACATCACACAGCATCACTGCATAATGTTCAATTTTGTCAGCAGTCAGAGTGGTGTTGTACATGATCAGAGAGTAAATGCTTTGGAGACGAGGACTTCATCGGATTTAGAATACTTTTCGTAAATCCAATCGTTGTTCTCAACATTGAGATAGGTGTGAAGACTACCATCGGAGTCTTCCTTCATGTAGGAGCCCACCCACTTGTCGTAGACGTAGCCACCTTTGAGAAGCTCTTGTTCAAAGTTCATGATCAGAGAGTGCAGAATGTGCCGCACCAGCGGCGAACCCAGTCAAGTGTAGCATGGTATGCACGGGGTTTGGACATGACCATGCTGGTGTTGTTAGCAGGATTGTAAGCAACTGCAACATACTTGCAATCGCCAATTTCCTGAATCCACATCTGATTGACCTTACCTTCCTTCCAGTTGGTGTGGTAGTGGTAGATGTCGTTCATGGCATCAATTGCGTTGACCAATTTAGTATGAGGCAGAATTGGAGCAGAATCAAGCCATAGTGGACACCTTCGGAAGTATCACATCACGAAACAGCTCTGCCAATTCATATGCCCAAAACATCTTCCTATCATCATTTTCCATCGCAGCTTTAAACGCTTTGTTATATTCAATCCATTGTTCTTTTGTTGTATTCATGTCAATGTCAGAAACACATGCTGTTGCCCAAGAGATAAAATTATTTAAGTTGCTTCGATTCCATTCATCAGAATGATGATCACTGACAAACATATAGTCTATCCTAAGATCTTGACTGCGATAATTTTCTTGCAAAAGACGATTGTAAAGATATGGTGTTTTAATTTTACTTAAAGTGTAACCAGAAACGCCAACACGTTCAAAACACCGTGAATATGCATATCCTTTCTTAATTTGATTCATCCACTTGTTAAGTTCATGATTATGAAGTTCAAATTCCCAGTATTCATCAGGATTTACCTCTTCTTTGAGTGCAGACCACTCATCAAAGGTGAGAAAAATGTTCCGTCGCATTGGGATGAACCTTGACTACCTCCATAGCATAAGACCCCCAAGGCAATTTGCCAAGGGGGTCAATGGACAGTTATCTAAGTGTCACATCAGAAGTCGTAGGATGAGCCCAGATATGCTTCAAAATCATTAGCTTCATCATCCATGTCGAGATCCCACTGGCGATCATCAGATTCCAGGAGTTCTTCAATTTCATCACGGAACATCATTTCAGGCATTTCTTCAATGTTAGGACGGTCAGTGAAGTGTGTCATGTCAATAACAAGTAAGTTCAATCAGTTCTTGACGAAGATCTTCATAATCTTCCTCAAGCATTTCACGTTCATGTGCGGAAAGATTGTGCTTAAGGAGAGTTTGAATGCGGGACATTTCCGCTTTAATTTGTTTTGCGTTCATAAGAATGCTGAGATAGGTTGTAAAGGGGGGCAAAGCCCCCCACCAAGTCACACGATGACGGGCTTCAGCAGCTCGTTCTTAACAGCGGCGTTCACAAAACGACCCACAGAACCGTTTTGATCAGCGATTTCACCTTCCAGTTGCATCGTGAAAGATGCAGGATCGGTGATTTCGTAGACATACTCACGATTGCCCTTAAAGACAATGTTAGCACGGTTGTCGGTCACAGTGATACCGTTGTCAACGATAGCAGAAGAACCAGTAAAGGTAAAGGTACGCATAGTAAAAAACAACAAATGAACAGAGGAATGGAGTCTTTTAGGGCGCTGCCGTTCCCATGTGTATATTATACAGTCACATAGCCAGGGATGTCAACCTGTTCAACAGGAGTTTGCCAACCAATCTTGTAAGCTTTCCAGTTGCCATTCAGGTCATACAGGTAAGCGTACTCTTCACCACCCATCTTACCAGAGACAAACTCATCGAAGCTGCTATGATCTACCTGCAGTTCTTCACCACGTTCGGTGTGATAAAGAGGCTGAGGATCACGAGTGGGAAAATACTGCCACTGACCATTTTCGTCTTCAATAATGCTACCATCATCGTTACGCACAGCTGTAGTTTGCCACAGATGTGTGGTGTGGAGAGAAGACATAGAACCACCGTCAATCAGTTCCTTGACAGCATCACGATCTTGATAGTGTTGCACAAGGATCTTACCATTGTTCTCCACATAGCCATCCCAATGGCAGTAGACAGAAACAACGGTGTGATCAGAGAGTTCGTAGCCGATGCGAGAGCGAGTACCCATGAGGGATCTCCTTGTTTGACCTCCATAATATAAGGGATGAAGCAGACCCCCGCAACACCCCTTGTGCCAGTTTAATCACTGGCTCGCCACTGTCCCATCGTCTTCATTGGGATGCTAATACGACCATCGATGTTGTTTTCAATGATCAGTTGGTTATTATCCTGATACAAATTGACAATCAAGTCAGCATCAGGATCACAAGCCTCCAGTTGTTGAATCAAATCCTTAAGTTTCATTTTCATAATAGTCACTGAAATCAGGAGAGCAGAAAATACGAGACTCGCTCTCATCTGCCCATGCAAGGAACTCTGCACCCAATGCAAGTGCATCCTCTGCACGATCATCAGTCATGAGATCTACCATGCGTCCTTGTGCCCATTTAAGACACTCGGTTACATAGTCTGTCATGTCAACTAGATTGTCATTCTCCATATCAGGTCGTGAATGAGTCAACGACACGGCTTTCTTGCTCTGGGATAGCGAGAGCAAACTTTTGAGCCTTTTGAATACTCTCCATAGCTTGTGGATAATATTCAACGTAATATTCATTGTCCCAATCCACAATAAGGTCATAGCATTCTTGGTCATTTTCAGCAATGACAGACACTACGCCACCGTATTCAGAAGCAGGGAAAGGAACCCAGTAATTAATGATGTACAGATACTTCATTTGTTCAGAGGAGAGTTAAAGAAACGACGAAAAGCAGTGATAATGATAATACCAGTAGATACTACACCAATAAGACCAAGAAAGGTGGTAGCGTTACCAGTAAACGTGTAAGTGTCAATCATTGTCAAGAAAGAATTCCTCCAGGTAGTAATCAACGGTAACCTCAGCCTTGGCTGCAGCTGCCTCAATCATCATAGCAAATTGTTCCGCCTCATGGTCGCAGAACAGATCTAGGGTTGAATCATGCATGGTTGAAAAGCAACGAAGAGATCATAGCATGGTCAGAGTCGCTTGTCAACATGCAGATCGGATTTGCCTTCCAGTGAACGAACAAAGAGTTCAGTAAACCTTTGCATTTTGTCTGGGTGTACTGCTGCAGGATAGTCATTGATGGCTTGTCTAAGCACATCCATTTCTTTCCATTCTTCATTGTTCAAAGTCATTGTTGACCTCCATGTTAGGACTTCCTAACTTTACAATAGTATCTAGGTCTGTCAACGGATCTTCTTTTTGTTTTAAGGTTTCATCAGTCAAGAAGTTGTCTAATGAGTCTAGATCATCATTCAGTTCCTTCTGTCGGTTCTTATCATGATAATATGTCCACAGTGCATTGTGAACATCCATCAGATAATCTACCCAGAAGCCTCCAGGATAGATTCCAAGTGCAGATTGTAGACCACGATGAGAAGTTCCCTTACTTTCTGCCTTACACATAATGTAAGTGATTGCTTCTACCATTTCAATCCTTTCTTCTTCAGGAAGCATAAAGTATTTGCCCACAGCACGTTCTTGTGCTTCTTTATTTGCTTTCTGAAGTTCTTTAAAAGCATCAGAATCCCACCATTCCGATAGTTTTTTCTTAAGTTCCTCAGTCATTTGTCTCCAAAAAATGTACCCATAAAACCAGAATCACCTGGCTTACGATTCTCAAGTTTGTCCAACAATGAGTCAGTAGACATAACAGACTCAATCCGTGTGATCAGGTCTGCAATGACAGATACTACCATAGGACGCTCGGTTCTGGCTGCAAATGCCAGAGCATTTCTAAGATTAGATTCTGCTTCTTTCAGTGATTCTTCTACTTGTTTGCCTAGTGCCATGCTAAATCTCCATTAAAATTACGAGTGTTTTGCAAGAATTCATAATGATCCACACTATTATACCATGGATCATCGTATTGTTGTGGTATTGCCGTGGTATTTGTTTTCCATTGCACATCTCGTGACGCAATGGTATTCTGAAGCATTGTAATTAAATTTATTTTAAATGCTTCTAGCATATCATTAATGCTATCATTACAATCAAAATGCTCCATTACAGGAACAATACCATGACTATAACTAATGTCACTATTCAGATCACTTAATAGATCTTCAAGATAATCATATTTTACATTTTTATGATCAATCCAAAACTGTGTATCAGATCTATGACATGTTCTATACTGTGTTAAAATAAATGCTGCCCATCCTTTATAAAAATGCTGTGCAAAATTGTTTAGATTATCAAGATTATAGTCATATGTTTTATTAACAATGCTGTGGTAGTATCGACCACCATCAAACATTGTATCCAACATAATTGACAGAGAGCATGAGATAGACAATCCAGGGGCATCTAAAGGCTCTAAAAAACCATTACACATTCCCATGGTTACATAATTTTTATTGAATGATCTCTTACTGTATTTTGGATGAAAATCAACAATGTTTGGTGTAATAGTAGTATCACCCACATCTTCTCGGAACTCTTCTATTGCTTGTTCTGCAGTAATATGTTTAGAACTAAATGCATATCCCGTTCCTACTCTAGACCATGTTGGTGTAATCCATCTCCATCCATATTTCATTGTCTTTGCAATAGTATATGGATGCATTTCTTGTTCTTTATCAACATAAGACTTTGGAAAGAATAAAGCCTTATCAGTCAGAAGAACATTACTTAGATCATGATATTCTATTTTAAAGATATCGGATGTTTTCTTTGATTTACCAGTGGCAATGATATAATAATCTGCTTTGACAGTATGATTTGTTTCTAATTGTATTGAATCAATTACTCCATCATCTTTAAACTTACAATCAACTACAACATCATCTAAAACTGTAACATTATTCCATTTAGTTGTTAATAACTTTTTAAGATATGTGATATACTTACCAGCATCGAAGTGCCAGGAAGTTCCATAGAATGAATTTTTCTTTCTTACTGGTATTTTATTTTGTTTAACACCATGATACAGTTTATGGGCAATCAGATCATGAATGAATACATCAGGATCTTTATTGCCCAAAGAATTACAATATTCTAAGAAACTTATACCAAATCTTTGATAGGTTGTTGGAACTTTAAAGTAATGAAGAAATTCATTCTTGCTCCAATTAGAATACATGACACCTGTTTTAATACAGGCATCACATTCTCTTACAAATGCGTTAAAATCAGAATCAAAAGATCGATGCAGCTCTTCAAACAACAATGTAGTAGACTCACCCACACCAATAGAAGGTATCTTGGATGAACCAATGTGAGTTAATTGTTTGACATAATCTTTGGATGCAAAAAAGTTTGCAGCCATGAGACCAGCAGCACCATCTCCGATTACACAAATATGCATCAGTCGTTTGCAAATCCTAGTTTTTCAAAGATAATCTTGAAGGGGCATACACCAGTAATTGCAGCAAGAGATAATGCAATTGGTGGAATATAGAGAACCCAACTGACTACTCCCCAACCAGTCAGAGTATTGCCAAGGGCAACCACTGCGGCAACGGACAAAAATGTCATGCGAGTTGCAGATACTTTTCTTTTAAGTCTTTTAATCATTAGAATGGATCTCCTTTAAAATCACTACATTTAGAGTAAAATACACCTTTAACATAACAAGCCATGTCTGGTTCAAAGTATTTTATTTTTGGTGGGTCTACATCTCTTTCACATATAAAGTTTCCTTTAATGCAAAGTTGCAGAATAGTAAGTGCTTCAAACATCAGCTTTTAGTCACTTTACGAATGGTATAAGAACCATCTTTATTATCTATCCACTCAATTTCATCACCTTCTAAAAGATTTGCTGCCTCTAGCAAGTCTTGTGGAAATGAAACAAAGTATTCGTTTTTATCAGTATCAACATCTTTTGCTTCTTCAACAGGAAGAATCCACTTCTTTTTTTCAGAAGGCATCCAAAAACCATCAGCAGTCATCCAATAACCACGAGCTACCATATCATCATATGTTGCCTTTTCACACATTGCATCAAGTTCTTCGTCACTATATTTAACAATAGGTTCTGTCAATCCTGATGCATCACAATAATCATCAACAACACCTTCATAGTATTCCCTTTCTTTCAACACAGCGTCATATGCTTCCTTATCACCATCACGCAAGTCACCTACAGTTGCTTGCCAGGCAAGTTTGAACTTATCATCAAACTCTTGCAGATAATACTCAAGAAACTCATAAGCAGCAGTCATTAAGAGTTCTGCTTTATCATATTCGTGTTCTTGAATTTTATCTACTGCATTGTCAATAATCTCACGAGCAGAACAAATCTTAGATGTGACCATTTCAAGGTCATTCATCGTGCGCCAAACTTTCTGATACTCAACGGTCATTGGTCTTCTCTGGGTTTAGGTTTGTTGCACTCATTACAATAGTAAGAGAGTCCACTACGAAAGTATTTTACCACTTGGTAGTGATTGATGTCAAGTGGTTTGGTTTCACCACATTTACTACAAGTCCTTTCCGTACTGTTTTTTGGCTCGCTTGAGTTCTTTAAGTTCTTCTTTAATTTGTTTATATGCTGCTGCCCCATCAATTTTACCGCCCATTTCAAGAGCAATAATGATGTCCACTCTCGTGCCAAAGTGAGCGAGTGCTTTTTCAAATAAATCAAATTCATACATCTTTATCAGTAATGCAGGGTTTTTCAAGCATATTATACTGACAATTGCTCAGCATGTCAAGTCGATTCTGCATTTCATACAAGCAGTTGGTGGTTTCAATGTTTTCATATTCTAACTTATCGATACGCATACGCATATCAATGATAACATCAGTCAAAGAATATTTTGCATTGTCATCAGTATCAATAATAAAAGCACGGTGCTGATCCATATAATCAGTTACCATGTTATTCCAAATTCGTCTAAAATACTTGATCATTTCCACCATTTTTTCTCATCTTAAAAAGTTCAACGTCACGAAGAATTGTATTTGCCAATTCCTTAGCATTCTCTTCGTTCCAAGATTCTTGTCGATAGCCTTCTTGCCAGACTTTGAACAGTCTAGATGCAAGAGTGTCAATAATCATTTGGTAGTCTGTCATTTAATTTAAATGGCTCTTAGCAGCATAGCATAAAACTCAAATATCGTCAAGCTCTATTCCAAAAGATATACCAGCCCTGGGGGTGACTGGTTTGGTATCATGATCCATGCCAACAGGAACATAAAGCATTTCCCCAGGCATTAGACGATAGATGTGTTCTTTATCATTCTCCCACACAGACCACCGAGTAATACCAATGCACTGCCAAAAGAATACATGTTGATAGTCATTGTGCCTGCCAAATGTTTCACTAACTTCAAGGAAGCTAGTATACAAATGTGCTGAGATATTATTGGTTGGAAATAGTTTTTGTAACTCTTCTCCTACAGCACACACTTTTTTATTATGCCTGGTATTGTGTGTTACAAACCCAAAGTTATTCATAATCTTATAATCTCTATCTTCAGTAACATTCTTGTTAAAGTTGAAGATAACTTCATCCCATGTTAATGTAGGGAAATCTATTTTACCTAAAAATTGGTGTTTATGAATATTTTGGACGTTGATCATGATTCTCCCTGACATCAATATTAAAAGAAACCACTGTTCTTTCAATATCTGATTTATTTGGTTCAGTGTAATGTAAAATAACTGATGGGAAGAATATTAATGAACCTTCCTCAACATTGGGTTTATAATCTAATGTTAATCCATCTATGAAATTATTGAATGGCGCTACAAACTGTGTTGGTGTATGTATGTCATTATTGTAATCAATATAACATACTGCACTATATCCTACTGAACCATGATTGTGAATGCCATGATAATGTCCTGGTTTAGCAGTCTCAAACCAGGACATTACAATCTTGTAAGATGCAAAACCAAAATGATTACAAAAAAGATTTATCTCTTCTTTAAATAAATGCTCTAATGATTTATTATGTTGACCAGAATAAACTGTTCCTTTTTGTGTATGATAATCTGATATTACTTCTTCATCTTCACGGACATCCATGTTGGATTTTTTTAACATCTCCAGCAAGATAGATTTCTTTTCGCTCCAATTTCTTACCGAAAGATGAAGTAAGGGAACTTTGAACATGTATTCACAATAATCATTTAATGTCATATTCTTTTCTAAGTTCCTCTGCAATCTTCATCGATCTACGCCAAACTTTATATCTAAAAATTGGATTTTTAGGATGCATCCAGATGAGCATATATGCTCTTGTAAATCTAGTTTTAACGAATTTTCCAAGTAAATCAATGTAAATGCTTACATTAGGATCAATGACCATGATTGTGCAAATTACTGCAAAAATCGTAAACAAAAAATAGTAATAAATTTCCATTACCGTAACTCATGCAAGTAGGTTAATAGTTGTTCTTTAAGTTTATCTAATTCTTTTTCACAACCAAGTTTTTTAGCACTGTTGCGAATGTCAGAATGACGAGTAAGAAGATCCAGAATCATAAGATCAATTGCATCAGTACGTTTGGAAATTGAATCAGTCATTTGAGATTGTAGATGTAGATGTGTTTGCCTGGTGTATCTATGTACTTAGCATCACCTCTCTCCAAAGCATCTTTAAGATTTTGTGCAAAAGGTTTCAATTTCTTAACACCAAACTTGTTTTCATGATAAGTTCTAATTGATTTGTCATGGAATGTTTTTCCATTATATTCAATCAATCGACCTTTAGAAGTCATGCCGTGGTATTCAAAGTTGGATGCTTTGTAAATTGTCCCACAGTGTCCATGATAGCTGTCTGCATAAGAAATGACAACTTCATAATTAGTGTTCTTCTTCATCCACCGAAGAGTCTTGCCAATAAAATAACTTTCAGTATTTCTTGGTGTCTTATCAATGCAACACAGTCTGCGAAGTTCTACAATCTTATCTTCAGATGAAACGTATTTCTTCCAGACATTTGCCATACCCATAGATCCATAGATCATGCCACCGATAATATTATTATCAGCAAGGAGAGCAAATGCATTGGAAACACGCAGACCATTTACATTGCCAGAATAATGCCAAGTCTCAATAAAGTCTCGGACAGTTTGCAATGTGGTTGGTGT
>SXGQ01538117.1_pt1 | contig 11275 bp, 9 predicted proteins | sample 3178371 | NCBI WGS metagenome assembly SXGQ01 (sample SAMN11356859, study PRJNA531348) | freshwater metagenome | isolation source: freshwater sample F1-20 | place: China: Fuxian Lake, Yuxi | collected 2017-12-25 | reverse complement strand
TACTGGAATCATTTCAGTAGCCGCATTTAATTTCATCGTACAACTACCCAAACTAATCATGCTTGTATTTAATGACAGATCTTTATTTTCTAATTGTTTAATATAACGCATCATCTGCGTTTCACTATGGTGAATATTAAACACTGGATGTTGTAAATAACTTGAACTGCGTACTAATTGCGATGGTACTTTTTCATTTTTTACCCCTGTATTGGTCGCAGTTGATTTTTTTCCAGTTAATTTTTCAAACAAGGCAACTACTTCTTGTACATGCGCATTGGAAATTGTTTCGTCAATAGTAATGCTAACAGTGCCGTCATTAAAATAATTGAAGTTGATATTTTTTTCGTTCGCTATTTTTTTCAATGCACTACTATCAAATCCATGAAGATGCAAAGTGTCAAAATAGAATTCATTGGCTTGTAGTATACCTAAAGAAGCTAGTTGTTGCTCCAGGTTTTGTGCTAAAGCGTGCACTTTTTTTGCAATTTTTTTCAAGCCTTGCGGGCCATGATAAACTGCATACATCACGGCCATGTTGGCAAGTAATGCCTGGGCGGTACAAATATTTGAAGTTGCTTTTTCTCTTTTAATATGTTGCTCGCGCGTTTGTAATGCCATGCGAAGTGCCCTGTTGCCTTGTGCATCCACGCTTACCCCAATTAATCTACCAGGCATGCCGCGTTTGAATTCATCTTTTGTAGCAAAATAAGCTGCATGTGGTCCACCAAATCCCATCGGAACACCAAAGCGTTGTGTATTACCTACGGCAACATCTGCATTTAATTCACCTGGGCTTTTCAATAAGGTTAATGCTAAAATATCAGCCACTAAAATCACCAAACCGCCTGCTTCATGCACACGATCAATAAATTCTTGGTAATCGGCAATAGTACCTTTGCTATTGGGGTATTGCAATATGGCACCAAAAAATTGATTGTTAATTTCTGCATTCTTATAATTGCCTTCCACTATTTCTATGCCAATTGGATTTGCTCTTGTTGCTAAAACATCTTTTGTTTGTGTAAAAATTGATGCGTCAACGAATAATTTTGGTTGGGTTGCTACTTCCGCTTTATTTACATGATTAAAAATCATGGCCATTGCTTCTGCTGCGGCTGTTGCTTCATCTAACAAAGAAGCATTTGAAATAGACATGCCCGTTAAGTCGGTGATCATGGTTTGAAAGTTCAATAAACTTTCTAATCGACCTTGGGCAATTTCAGCTTGGTAGGGTGTGTATTGGGTGTACCAACCTGGGTTTTCAAAAATATTTCTAAGAATCACGCTTGGTGTTATCGTGCCATAATAACCTTGTCCAATAAAATTGGTGGCAACAATATTTTTTTCACCTATTTTTTTTAAAGATCGCAACATTTCAAACTCCGTCAGTCCCGCTGGGATTTCCATTGCTTTTTTTGAACGAATATTATCAGGCACTGTTTTGCTAATTAATTCATCCACTGATTTTAAACCTATAAGGGATAGCATTTTTTGCGTATCATCATGATTTGGGCCAATGTGTCTTTGGATAAATTCTGCGTTGTTGGAGTTCAATACAAACATAAATAGGGTAGTTTAAAAAATTGCCTCAAAGATACGACATAAACTGCGGTCTGGGATGGGTGGATTCAATTGATGGGGAAAGCTTGTGGATGAATGAGAATTGTTTTACTTTTACCCTATCATATGGACAAATTTACTGAACAATTATTTGAGGCGCCGGCGCCAGAGTTGCTTAAAAAAATTGAGTATTTTTTAAAAAAGGAAGACAAACGCAAAATAATGAAGCAATTGCCTGATTTGCATGAGGCGGCTTTTGAAAAAGTGGATTGCTTGGACTGTGCAAGATGCTGCAAAAATTATTCCCCTCGATTCAAGATGCCGGATATTAAAAGAATCAGTAAATATTTAAGATTGAAGGAAACGGAATTTATTGATACTTATTTAGAGATGGACAGTGAAGGGGATTATGTATTGCAACAAAAGCCCTGCGTATTTTTGGGAAAGGACAATACATGTAGTATTTATGAACATCGCCCCTCCGATTGTCAACGATTCCCATATACAGATGAGGATGTATTTTTTAAGCGTATACCAGTGACCATGAAGAATGCCGAATTTTGCCCTGCTGTTCACTCGGTCATGAAGGACTTGTTAAGTAAATAAGTAAAAAAATAAATCAAGTAATTGAATTGCTGCTGAGCATTGCAGTATTCAAATAGCCATCGCCTAGTATAAATTAAATATTTTTTAGTATTCCATTTTCTTTAAAGCAGGCGCTTTAAACCAGGTTACACCAACCACTAATAAAGTCATCGCGCCTCCAAATATAACGGAAGGAATCACACCCATTGCTTTTGCTGCAACACCGCTTTCAAATTGCCCTAATTCATTGCTGCTATTAATAAACATGGAATTCACGCTCATAACCCTACCACGCATATGATCGGGTGTTTTAAGTTGCACAATAGTGCCTCTAACAATCATGCTGAATCCATCTAAAATGCCACTTAGTAATAACATGATAAAGGATAGCCAAAATATTTTTGACAAAGCAAAAACAATAATACACACCCCGAAGCCTGCGACTGCTAGTAATAATTTTTTTCCTTGACCGCGATTTGCAGGGAATATTGTGATGATCAAAATGATGATAATAGCGCCTATATCTGAAGCTGCATTGAGCCAACCAAAGCCAATGGGGCCTACTTTTAAAATATCTTTGGCAAAAACAGGGATCATCGCTACAGCACCGCCAAATAAAACAGCAAATAGATCAAGTGATAAAGCCCCAAATAATTCTTTTGAATTAAATACAAAACGGAGGCCTTCCTTCACGCTCTCTAACGTTTTTTGATCCGCTACATCCGCGTGTGGCGGCTTTGATTTAATCAAGGCAATAAAGCCATATCCAATACCCACTAAGCTTACAACTACGATTAAAGAACCAGTGTGACCAAATCCTGCAATGATAAATCCTACAATGGCATGTCCTAATACGGAAGCACACAACCAAATACCTTGGCTCCAAGTTGTGGCATTTTGTAATAAGTTTTTAGGCACCACCGCACCAATAATGGTCCCAAAACTAGGGCCTGTAAAAGAGCGAATAATACCCGTACAAAAAACAATGAAATAAATACCAATCGCAATATGTAAGGAAGTCAATTTAAATGCCCCAATGTCCATGGATAAAAAAAGTAAAATAAGTGCACAGCACCAATATAAAATGACCCCCCTTAATAAAAGTTTTCTTTTTTCACTTTTGTCAATGACATGACCAGCATATAAAGCGAGTGATACGGCTGGGATTACTTCGGCTAATCCGATGAGTCCAATAGCAAAAGGAGCATTGGTTAATTCGTAAATCCACCAGCCGACTAGTGTGCCCATCATTCTTAATCCCATGATAAATAAAAAACGTCCAATCATTAAGTTTCGAAACTCGCTAATACGCAAAGCACCCAAAGGGTCATTCAATTGTTTAACTGGGCTTTGCATGTTTTCCATTAGGGTAGGTTAATAAAATGTTGCCCTTCTTGCAAATCCTTTTCAAGTGCATCCGTGATGAGTTTGAAATGAGCTTCATTATATAAAAAATCAGCATTGCTTGCATCCACAAATATCGTTTTTATATTATGTTGTTTTATATAGCTGGTATAGGTTTCTTGTAATTTAAAAAGGTATTCATCCGGAATAGATTGTTCAAATTTGCGATTTCTTTTTTTAATATTGGATTGCAACTTATTTACAGGGGCATGTAAGTAAATTAATACATCTGGCTGCGTAAGTTGTTGGCTGAAAACATCATACATTTTTTGATACAATCTGTATTCCTCCTCTGGCAAATTTACTTTTGCAAATAACAAACATTTTGTAAATAAATAATCTGAAATCGTCACTGATTGAAACAAATCAGCGGTTTTAATTAGGTCCTGTTGTTGTTTGAAACGTTCTGCTAAAAAAAACAATTCAAATGGGAAAGCGTATTGTTTTGGATTTTCGTAAAATTTAGTCAAAAATGGATTTTCCGCAAATTCTTCCAACATTAATTTTGCGTTATAATGTTGTGATAACAATTGTGATAATATTGTTTTTCCTGCGCCAATATTTCCTTCTACTGCAATAAAATGATGCTTCATATTTTCCTTAATTCTTCGATTCAAATATAGTAAGCAGAATGCTTAATCGATTGTTTTTTTATACACATGGGATTCATCCTTGCACTGCTTTAATAGGGTGCTTGTGGGTAAATTTAAGGCAGGATGAATATAGTCGGGTGCAATTTCGTTTAAAGGAATGAGTACAAAGTTGCGTTGCTCCATCCTAGGGTGTGGAATGGTGACGATTTCGGATTGTATTATTTCACTGTTAAAAAAAATGATATCAATGTCAATGGATCTTGGTCCTAAGGGGAGCAGCCTTTCTCTGCCCAATGATAATTCAATGGTCAACAATTTTTGCATTAATTCAGATGCGGATAAAGCGGTTTCGACCTGTAATGCTTGATTGAAAAAGGGGGGTTGTTCGGTAAATCCCCATGCAGCTGTTTCATAGATCGCCGAGCTGGAAAGTATTTTTCCACAATGCAATTCGATTTCTTTTGTGGCGTTTTTTAGGTTCTCCAATCGGTCGCCTAAATTACCGCCTATCAGTAGGTATGCATTGTTCATAGAAGGATTATAAAAGTAGCCCAAATATCCATAATTTTACAGCGTTAAACTACTTTATCTCCAACTATTTTGGGCATTTTGGTTTAATTTAATAATGCAACTTCATGAAAAGCTTTTTTAAAACATTTTTAGCAGCCTTGTTGGCTTTGATCATTTTTTCTTTCCTTGGTTTTTTTATTTTGATTGGAATAGCAGCTGCATTCTCAACTGATGAGAAAGTAACAATAGCACAAAATTCAGTTTTAGTAATTGACGCTTCTGAAACATTTTTAGAACAATCGAAAAATGACCCTTTTAGCGAATTAATGAATAAAAAAAATGGCAAACAACCAAGTTTGTCAGAATTGATTGGGTTGTTAAATTATGCAAAAAAAGATTCTAGTATCAAGGGTATTTATATTAAGTGTGCTGAAAATCCAAATGGCTATGCAGCTACGGAAGAAATTAGAAAAGCGTTGATTGATTTTAAAAAATCAAATAAATTTATTGTGGCGTATGCGGAAACAATTTCGCAAAAAGGATATATGATGGCAAATGTGGCCGATCAAATATATACGCATCCGCAAGGGGGTATGGAATGGTCCGGTTTTAACTATGAGACTTTATTTTTGAAAGGATTGATTGATAAGCTTGAAATTGAACCCCAAATATTTTATGCAGGTAAATTTAAAAGCGCTACTGAACCTTTTAGATATACGCAAATGTCGGAGGCAAATAAATTACAAACAGGAATTTGGTTAAATTCGATTTATAATAATTTTATTCAAGGAGCCGCTGTAATGCGAAATTTAAACGCTGATTCAATCAAAGCTTTTGCGAATGAAGGGAAAGTGCAAAATGCGAAGGATGCATTAAAATACAAATTGGTGGATGGTTTGATCTATGATGACCAATTAAAAAAAATAATTAGTAAAAAATTACGTGTGGTGGATGAAACTAAAATATCATTTGTGTCCATTAATAACTATGCGGAATCAGTAGCATTAAGAGGAACGGGCAGTGGTAAAATTGCGGTGATATATGCAGATGGAGATGTGGTGATGGGTAAAGGTCAAAATGAAGCTATTGCAAGTGATGATTATAGGGTATTGATTCAAAAAATCAGAAACGATAAATCCATTGATGCTGTTGTGTTAAGGGTAAATTCACCAGGGGGAAGTGCATTAGCGAGTGATATTATATGGAGAGAGATTGATTTACTTAAAAAAGAAAAACCAGTGGTCGTTAGTATGGGGGACGTTGCCGCTTCGGGAGGGTATTATATTGCATGTGGTGCTGATTCTATTTTTGCTGATGCCAATACCATCACGGGTTCCATTGGTGTATTTTCAGTAATCCCTAATGCAGAGAAATTTTTGAAAAATAAAATAGGTATCACTTTTGATCGTGTTAAAACAGGACAATATGCAGATGCGCCTTCTGCCACAAGAGCTTTAACTATCACAGAACAAAAGTTTTTACAATCAGGCGTGGACAGTGTTTACTATACCTTTAAATCAAGGGTAGCGGCAGGCAGACAAAAAAGTGTGGACTATATTGATTCGATTGCACAAGGGCGTGTATGGACAGGCGCAGATGCAATTAAAGTGGGTTTGGTGGATAAGATTGGGTGCTTAAATGACGCATTGGCCTCTGCCGCTAAAATGGCCAAATTAAAGGGGTATAGTATTAAATCATATCCAGAAACTAAGTCCTTTATTGAAGAATTTTTCGAAGGGTACAAAAACGAAGTAAAAACCAAAGCAATTCAACAAGAAATTGGAATAGAACAATGGCAGGTATTGCAACAATTAAAATCAATCAAACAGATAATGGGTCAGCCGCAGGCACGATTGCCTATCTTTGAGCTCAATCAACGTTAATATATGCCTGCTTATAGTCAAATTAAAGCAATGCTTGCTATAACTAAAGCAAGTTTACGTTCTACTTTTAGGAGTCCATCAGCTGTTATATTTAGCATTGCATTTCCGTTGATTTTTATACTTGTTTTTGGTTTTTTAAGCAGTGGTGGTAATATCAATGTAAATGTGGCGATGACACAAGGAAGTGATACGACCAATCCAATTTATGATGCGATTAAAAATATTCCAGGATTTAAATTTGCATCCGGGGATAGTAATAAAATTCAAGGAGAGCTTGCCAAGGGACGTATTACCACAATGATACATATTCGAGCTACCGGCAATCCCAATTTACCTTATACTATTGATTTAATTAGCTCGGAGGCGGCCAATCCGCAAAACATTCAATTGGTGAAGTCAATTTTAAATTCGGTCATTTCTAAAATAAATGAGCAACGCTTTAAGGAAGCCCCAAGCATTGCGGTTGTAAATAATAATGTAAAAAAAGTGCCCGGACGTATTTATCGTACCATTGATTTTATATTGCCTGGACAACTTGGATTTTCCTTATTAAGTGCAGGGGTCTTTGGAGTTGCTTTTTTGTTTTTTAATTTAAGGCAACAGTTGGTGTTGAAGCGATTTTATGCGACACCTATTCGTCGCTTGTATATTATTTTAGGGGAAGCATTGAGCAGGGTTATTTTTCAATTATTAACAGCAATCATTATCATCGGTATTGGTCATTTCGCATTTAAGTTTACACTAGTTCATGGATGGGTGACCTTTGCGAGTATTATGGGACTTAGTTTTATTGCACTACTTTTATTTATGGGTTTTGGATTTATAGTAAGTGGTGTAGCAAAAACGGAGAGTACCATTCCGCCATTTGCTAACTTAATTACATTGCCTCAGTTTTTATTATCCGGCACCTTTTTTTCAATCGATAATTTTCCAACCTGGTTGCAGCCTTTTTGTAATATACTACCACTTACGTATTTTAATAATGCAATGCGAAATATTGCATTTGAGGGAAATAGTTTGATGGATTCTTGGACGGACATTTCCATTTTATTAATATGGATAGTGATTGTTTATGCATTGGCGTACAAAATATTTAAATGGGAATAAATGAAATTGATAAAACTGGCTGTGATTAGTGCTTTATTGCTGAGTGTATTGGTGACTGCAATTTCTTTATTATTCCCTAGCACTGTAATAGTTTCCAGGGCCATAGAAGTGAAGTCGACGTCTGAGAAAATAGCTTCTTACACAGCTGATTTGAATCAATGGAACGCATGGATGAGTGACTGGAAACAAAATCAAGTTCGTTTGCAAAATGATACCGCATATATTGGCACACAAATCATTCATTTTGAAAGCAAAACGGATTCTTCTGTTAATTTTCAATGGGTCGCGACAGGTCAGGCGCCTTATTTTGTTAAAATTGAATGGTTCCCTTTAGAAAAAGGCAATTATGTGATTCACTGGACATTTGAACAACATGTACGTTGGTATCCATGGGAAAAATTTCAAACCTTATTAAATGAGAAGTTGTTAGGGAGTAAGATGGAAATGGAATTGCAAAATTTGCAAGGGGTGATTAATCAGCAATAACGAATTAGGTTTAGTTATTGCGCAGTAATTTAATTTAAGCATAATTTCCACTCAAATTATTTTCCGTCATTGTTCTTTTCTTTCTGATTTATTAAATATTGAACGTTCCTTTTAAGCCCTTTTAATTTCGATCTAAGTAAAGGTGACTTTTTGAATCTTTCTTTGAAAGTAGTTTCTTCCATTTGTAGCCATTGATTCCGATCCATATTCAGTAACCCATGTAAAGGTTTAAATTGCGCTTCATGGTGTGATTTGCTAAACCTATTCCAAGGACAAACATCTTGGCATATATCACATCCAAATGTCCAGTCTGTGTAATTTTTATTGGCATTTATTTCCGACTGCTTTAATTCAATGGTATAATAACTGATACAGTGATTGTCTTGAATGGTTTTATTGGGTAAAATAGCCTCCGTAGGACAGGCGTCGATACATTTGGTACAAGTGCCACAATAATCTTTGGGTATCGGGGTATCATAATCCAATTCAATGTCAACAATTAATGTTGCAAGAAAAAAGAAAGAGCCTGTTTGAGGCCGAATTAAATTTCCATTTTTTCCAATCCATCCTGCGCCTGATAATTGTGCCCAACTTCTTTCTAGTACAGGTGCTGAATCCACAAATCCACGACCGGTGATTTTTCCCATTTCCTTTTGCATCTCACTAAGCATCATTTGAAGTTTGGTGCGTATCACATCGTGATAATCTTCGCCCCATGCGTATTTTGCAATTTTAGTTGTGGAATCAATTTGTAATAGTTGATCTAGTTGGGATGGAAAATAATTCATTAAAAAAGTAATGACCGATTTTGCACCGGGTACTAATTTTCTTGGATCTACACGCAAGTCAAAATGATTTTCCATGTATTGCATCTCGCCATGATATCCATTAGATAACCATTGTTCTAAACGACGCGCATCTTCTGTTAATTCTTTTGCTGCGGCAATGCCACAATAATCAAATCCAAATTGTGCGGCTAATGATTTGACCAATTTTGTATTTACGGCCTGACTCAATCTTCTAAATTCATTTTATGAAAAAAGCGATGCGCAATTGGCGCAATTAAAACACCGATGCTTGTAATAAAAATAACGCCACTAAATAAGGCATAAAAAGAAGAGAAAATTTTACCCCAAAAAGTTGCAATGGTTACCACAGGCCCTATACCTCCCAATATCATTGACGCATTGTGTACTGCATCAATCCAAGACATAGGCCCAGTAAATTTGTAACCGATGATGCCAATGAATAAACAGGACCCTAAAATAACTAATGTCCACAAAAAATGAGTGAATACCCTTTTTAAGAAAACACTGCGTTCTGCGATGGGCTCACTTTTGTGCTCGTACCTAGTTTTGAAAATTCCGGGTTTATGATGTGGTTTCATTTACGCAAGTCATTTCATGTAAAATTAGCAGAAAATCCTTGTTGATCCTGACTTTAGTTCAGTTTTAATTACTTATTTATGCCATTATAACTTATATCATAGTTTGGCTTCTCATTTGCCCCTATCTTGGTATAATAAATACAATTATGAATTTAAGTCAATATACCATTAAGGCACAGGAGGCGATACAGTCGGCACAACAATTAGCTTATAACAATAAGGATGCTGCAATAGAAACGCTGCATTTGTTAAAAGCTATTTTGTTAGATAAGGATAGCTCAACAGAATTTTTATTAAAAAAGAATAATTTAAATCCACTCTTAATCATGCAAAAAGTGGATGCTGCTTTGCCAGGTTTGCCTAAGCAAGCTAGTGGTGAACCTGCGACCAATTTAAGTAGGGATTTGAATAGTGTATTATTAAAAGCCAATGGAGCGCTTAAAACATTTGGAGATGAATTTGTCACGGTGGAACATTTATTAATTGCAATTTTACAAGTGAGTGATGCGGCTGCTAAAATTTTAAAAGATGCAGGACTTACAGAAAAAGGTTTGGTGGCTGCTATTAAAGAATTAAGAAAAGGAGAAAAAGTACAATCTGCAACGCAGGAAACTCAATTTCAATCCTTATCAAAGTATGCAAAAAACTTAAACGAATTAGCAAATAAAGGAAAGTTAGATCCAGTGATTGGTCGGGATGAAGAAATAAGAAGAACCTTACATATCCTTTCAAGAAGAAGTAAAAATAATCCCATCTTAGTGGGGGAGCCTGGGGTGGGTAAAACTGCCATTGCAGAAGGATTGGCTATGCGTATTGTTAATGGCGACGTGCCTGATAATTTAAAAAGTAAAATAATTTTTGCTTTAGATATGGGGCAATTAATTGCAGGGGCAAAATACAAGGGAGAATTTGAAGAGAGATTAAAAGGCGTAGTCAAGGAAGTGGCGGATAGTGATGGAGGGATTATTTTATTTATAGATGAGATACATACTTTAGTAGGCGCAGGAGGTGGTGAGGGCGCGATGGATGCAGCGAACATTTTGAAACCAGCATTGGCAAGAGGGGAATTAAGAGCGATTGGTGCGACCACTTTAAATGAGTACCAAAAGTTTTTTGAAAAAGACAAAGCATTGGAGCGCCGTTTTCAAAAGGTAATGATTGATGAGCCAAGTAAAGAAGATGCAATTTCTATTTTAAGAGGATTAAAGGAAAGATATGAAACGCATCATCATGTGCGCATTAAGGATGAAGCCATCATTGCCGCCGTTGAATTATCTACCCGTTATATCACAGATCGTTTTTTACCTGACAAGGCCATTGATTTAATTGATGAAAGTGCAGCAAAATTAAGATTGGAGATGAATTCAATGCCAGAGGAATTGGATACCCTGATTCGTCAAATTCGCCAACTTGAAATTGAAAGAGAAGCGATTAAGCGGGAAAATAATCCTGAGCAACTAAAAGCCTTGAATATTGAAATAAGTAATTTAACGGTACAACAAGATACATTAAAAGCAAAGTGGTCGGAAGAAAAAGAGTTGGTGGATAAAGTGCAAGCAACTAAGTCAACTATTGAAAAATTAAAACAAGAAGCGGAAGTTGCTGAACGAAATGGTGATTATGGAAAGGTGGCGGAAATAAGATATGGAAAAGTGAAGGAGCAGGAAACGAATTTGTTGGAATGTTCCAAGCAATTGCAGGAAATGGGAGAACACGGAAAACGTTTAATGAAAGAAGAAGTAGATGCGGAAGATATT